>Ga0209062_1002841_pt1 | contig 21707 bp, 19 predicted proteins | sample Coa_R2_2_FD_187158 | JGI IMG/M metagenome (GOLD analysis project Ga0209062, IMG submission 187158) | Surface soil microbial communities from Centralia Pennsylvania, which are recovering from an underground coalmine fire - Coalmine... | ecosystem: Environmental > Terrestrial > Soil > Unclassified...
GCCGCTCTATGACTGGTCGGGAGCGGATTGGAAGACCAAGGGCGCGCGCCCGGGCGACAACCTCTACACCACCTCGGTGATCGCGCTCGATCCCGATACCGGCAAGCTCAAATTCTATCACCAGGAGTTGCCGCATGACGCCTGGGACTTCGATAGCGCGGTGGGCGAGTTCGTACAGATCGATAAGGACGGCAAGAAGCTCTACGTTCATCCGAACAAGAGCGGCTACGTCTTCGTCTATGACCGTAACGATGGGAAGATCGAGAACGTCTACAACCTCCCCAAGGCCAGCAACTTCGTGAAAGGCATCGATCCGAAGACGGGCGAGCTTCAAGGCCGGCGCGACTTTGCGGAGGGCAAGCAGAGCGATCTGTGCCCGGCGATCGCCGGCGGCGTCAGCTTCAACTCCGGCACCTACAGTCCGCAGACCGGGCTCTACTACAAGATCGTCAACGAGTGGTGCATGGATCTTGAAGTGGTGAAGACCCAGCCGGTCACCGAGCCGGCCGCGCAACTCAATATCGGCGCCACCTTCAAGTTCAGGGACCCACCAGGCGACAAGATGCACGGCCATCTCGACGCCCTCGACCCCGTGACCGGCAAGGTCGCGTGGTCGGTGAAGTATCCCGAGCCGCCGCTCGCCAGCCTGCTTTCGACGGCAGGCGGGCTCGTCTTCCTTCCCGACACGCGCGGTTGGCTGCATGCGCTCGATGCCAAGACGGGCAAGGAGTTGTGGAAGGCCAATGACGGCAATCTCCACAATGGCGGTATCATCAGCTACGAGGCCAATGGCAAGCAATATATCGCCGTCGTCACAGGGTTCCCGAGCATGGTCAGCGAGGGCTATCCCGAGTGGTTTGGTCCTCCCTACACATATATGGAGCAGAACACCGGCGCGTTGATCGTCTACACGCTGGAATGAATCTGGTTCACCGGCAATGGGAAACCGCGGCAATCCCGCGGTTTCCCTGCGCCGTGCCAAGTGGCGCGTGCCGGGCGGTTTCGGCATGCGTGCATGGCAATGCGGAGGCCCGGGATTTCAAGGCGGGCTCGATGCGGCGCGTATGCGGTCGCCTCGAAGCGGATCGAAATGGACTATCCGCATCCGCGGACAACGATGACGGCCGGCGAGCAACATCGAAATGACGAAGCGAAGGATCAAGGTCGCGGTCGCGCCTCTCGTGCTTGCGCTGTTGTGCAGCTACGCGACAGTGCTGCCGCGGACAGTCGCGGCCGAAGCGGCCTCGCCGACGAGCCCCGGCGGCAACACTGAGCTGATCACGCGTGGTAAGAGGCTGTTCATCAGCTACGGCTGCGGCTGGTGCCATGAGGATGCCGGGCGCAAGGCGGGAAAGGGGCCGCAGCTGATGAACACGCAGCGCGACGACAATTTCATCCTCACGCGCATTGCTACTGGTTCGCCGGGGAAGATGCCGGCCTTCGGCGCCGGCCTGTCGGCGGACGACTACGAGGCGCTTCTGACCTATATCCGCAGCCTTAAGCCGGAGACCAATCCGTGACGATACGCAACTCGCTATGGGCCTTCATCGTCGATGTGCTTGTGGCGCTGGCGTGCGTCGCTACGGGCGCCTCCCTTGCGGTCGCGCGGCCGCTCGACTCGATCAAGGCGCGGGGCAAGTTGCTGGTTTGCGCCAACCCGAACGCGCTTCCGTTCTCAAGCAAGAGCGGTGAGCGGAGAGGCTTCGAACTCGAACTCGGTGAAGCGCTCGCAAAGGAACTCGGCGTGGCAATGGAAGTGGGGTGGGTAATCTTCCCCAACCATGTCGCTCGCGTCGATTGCGACGTCTTATTCGACTCGATCGTCGATCAGGAGACTGCCGAGGACGCGCATCTGCGGCTTTCCAGGCCGTATACGGTCAGCGGAGTGGCGATTGCCGTCCGGTCCGGAATCGCAGGCATCAAGGGATTCGGCGATCTGAAAAACGGTCAGCGCGTGGGCTCGATTGTCAGTTCTCTCGCGACGGTGAGGCTCGGCCAGAAAGGGCTGTCCACCATTCCGTTCACCTTCGAGGACGAGATGCTCGATGCCCTCGGAAAAGGCGAGCTGGACATTGCGCTCGCGACGCCTGCAACCATCGGATATTACAACTTCACCCACAAGGAGGCCCCGGTCGCCCTCGTGCGCGACGACAAGACCATGCCGGAGTTGCGTTGGGAGGTTGCGGTCGGGATGCGCAAGGCTGATGATGCTCTCGTGGCGGCCGTCAATGCGGCGCTCGATCACATGCTGTCGCAAGGCGTCGTCAACCGCATTTACGCAAGCTACGGCATCGAACAGGCGCTGCCCAGCAGGCAATAGCAAGCGGTCACAACGCAATGGCGTGCGCAAGGCCGCAATCGCTGCGAGCATGGCAGTAGAAGCCTCATGCGGCATGTTTTCGACATCGCGGCGCTACGACGCGGTGTCAGCGCATCCCTCGTGTTCACCCCCATTTGCCTGCTACTCCTGAGCCTCTCCCGGCCCCTTGTCGAGCGTGCGCTCGACGATCTTCACGAGCTGGGCCGGGCGAAACGGCTTCGCTAAGGCGACATCCGCGCCAAACGCCTTGGCGATGTCGAGGAACATCAAATTGTGCGAAGCGCCGCCGCCGGACACGGCGATGATTTTGGTCGCGGGCGCCACCTGGCGGATCTCGCGGATCGTCTCGATGCCTTCCTTCTGCGGCATCAGGATATCGGTGATGACGATATCGGGATGGCGTTCCCTGAGGAGCGCCAGACCATCCTGCCCATTCTGCGCTTCGATGAGGGTATGCGCGTCGCCGAGCGTGCGCACCATCAGCCGCCGCATGGCTTCGTCGTCATCGATGATCAGGATCACTGCCATGCTGCTCTCCTTTCTCCCCATCGAGGATGTCGCGAAGCGTGCGGGCGAGATCCTCTTTGCGATACGGCTTGCTCAGAAGCCTTATTTCTCCCGAAATCCCGCTCTCCCCGTTGATCTTGGTGCCGGGAAAGCCGGAGGTGAGAAGAACCTTGATGCGCGGCCAGCGCGCCAGCACGGTGCGGGCGAGCTCGATGCCGTCCATCGCGCCCGGCATCACGACATCGGTGAGAAGCAGGTCGATTTCGGGTCCCGTTTCGAGGATCTCCAGAGCCTTGTCGGCGGCCTCGGCTTCCTGGACGATATATCCGAGCTCGGCGAGCTGCCGGACAACGACGCGGCGCAGCGCCAAATTGTCTTCGACCACGAGAACCATTTCGCCCGCGCCGCGCGCGGCCGCTGCGCCGGCGGGCCGCTCTTCGCGCTCGTGATCGAGCCGGGCGCGCGGCAGATAGAGGCGGAAGGTGGTGCCGACCCCGATCTCGCTATAGACATTGACGTGCCCGCCGGACTGCTTCATGTAGCCGAAGACCATGCTGAGGCCGAGCCCGCTGCCTTCCCCGCGTTCCTTCGTCGTGAAGAACGGCTCGAAGATGCGGCCGATGACTTCCGGCGCGATGCCGGTACCGGTATCGCTCACCTCGACCATCGCATAATCGCCGGGCGTGACCTCGGGGTGCTCCGAGGCATAGTCCTGGTCGAGCTGCCGGTTGGTCGTGGCGATCCGCAGGCGCCCGCCGCCGGGCATCGCGTCGCGCGCGTTGGTGGCGAGGTTGGCCAATGCCGCTTCGAGCTGCACCGGATCGGCGAAGGCCGGCCAGACGCCCGGTTCGAGGTCGACGATCATCTCGATCTGTTCGCCGAGCACTCGCTTCAGGAGCTTGGTAATGGCGGCGACATGCTCGTTGACGTCGATCCGCTGCGGTTGCAGCGGCTGGCGCCGTGCGAAGGCCAGTAGCCCGCGCGTCAACTCGGCGCCGCGGAGCGCGGCTTCGAGCGCGTCGCGCGTCAATTCCTGTGCCTCGGCATCGCCCGCGTGGCCTTCGTTCAGCAGGTCGAGATTGCCGATGATGACGCCGAGGAGATTGTTGAAGTCATGCGCCAGGCCGCCGGTGAGATTGCCGATGGCTTCCATCTTCTGCGCGTGGATGAGCTGCGCTTCCGCCTTCTGCCGTTCGGCCGCCTCGGTCCTGAGCGCCTCGTTCACCATCTCGAGATCCGCTGTCCGTTCGGCGACAAGCTTCTCGACCGCCGTGCGCCGCCGCCGCTCGCGATGGAAATAGAGCACGATGAAAGCGGTGAGGAGCAATCCCGCCAGGAGCGATGTCTGCGGCGCGGTGGATCGCAGCGCGGTCACGACGTCCGACGGAAACCGCGACACGAGGCGCCAATGCCGTCCGAGGACGTCGAAGCTGCGCGTGATCGTGACCTCGCCCGCGCCGGCCGCATCATCTTGCGGCGCGGTGAACCGGCGGAGCCGCGGCACGAATGTCGCGATCGCCTTCTTCGCGTTTCCCGCCGTTCCCTCGGTGAAGACGTCGATCGCCTCCACGATCTCCGGCGTGTCGCGTATGGCGGCGTCGAGCATGGCCTCGACGCGAAAGACGCCCACCGCCAGCCCGCGCAGCATCGCCCGACGGGCCGGCACCGAATCGGGAACACGGTCGCCATCATAGACCGGCCAGAACACGAGGTAGCGCGGAGCGCTGATCCCGTTCTTGATTTCGGTGGTCACGGGCGGCGCGGCGATGGGGCGGGCGCTGTCGATGGCGGTCATCGCGGCGGTTCGGCGCTCGGGCAGCGACAAGAGATCCAAGCCGAGCAAAGTCGCCTGGCCTTCAAAGGGTTCCTGCAAATACACGGGAAAATAGTCGTCTCGCGGCGCCGCCGGCACCAATTCGCCACGCGCATCCGGTTCGCGGATCTGAAACCCCGCGATCCCCCGGGCTTGCGCCGCGGCCTCGAACGCGGCGCGCTGCTCGCGCAAAACCCGCGGCGCCCAGACCAGCGATCGAATGGGATCGCCCTCCTGGTAGGTCGAGCGGGCGAATCGGTGGAAGCTGCTCCGATCCGGCTCTCCCTGGGAGGCGATGAACGCCGCCAGCGCGGAGGCGGCATCGGCGGTTCCATAGATCTTCGCCTGCAAGTCGCGCGCCCGCCACTCGGCGCGCAATTCGAGCACGCTCATGCTTCGCGCTCGGTCCACGGCGCGGGACAGATCGAAGACGACCAGCGAGGCAATGATCCCGACGAGGAGGATGGCGAGGATCGGCCCGTAGCCGGCAAGCGCACGGATCGGCGCTCGGTAAGCCAGCGGCGAAGCATTCACGATTTTGGCGACCCCTCCCGGCGGTTCATCCCCTGAATCCGCCGATGCTCCATTATCACGCGCACTACCCAAACCGCCGCCCGCAACGATGCGAGCCGCTCACTATTCCCCGCAAGTGCCGGTCTCTCCCATCGATCACGCCAAGTTCGAGTGGATTATACTCTCATTAATGGCATGGTGTTTCCAGTCACTTCTTTAACGAGCGCCGATTGCGGATCGGCGCGAGGCCAAAGCCCGGCTTGGTGGGCCGGCCTGTCCGCGATAAGCTGGCGACCGCCACAATCGATCAGATCAGGGAGAACAAGCCGTGGATTTCCAGTACTCCGACAAGGTGAAGGCGCTCCAAGAGCGCGTCAGCCGCTTCATGGACGAGCACATCTACCCCAACGAGCACCGCTACCATGAAGGGGTCACGGCGGAGACGCGCTGGCAGCCGCGGCCGATCGTCGAGGAACTCAAGCCCAAGGCCAAGGCGGCGGGCCTGTGGAACCTGTTCCTGCCGGAATCCGAATATGGCGCCGGCCTCACCAATCTCGAATACGCGCCGCTCTGCGAGATCATGGGGCGCGTCAACTGGGCGCCCGAGGTGTTCAATTGCTCGGCTCCCGACACCGGCAATATGGAGGTGCTGGCGCGCTACGGCACGGCGGAGCAGAAGAAGAAATGGCTGGAGCCGCTGCTCGACGGCAAGATCCGCTCGGCCTTCGCCATGACCGAGCCCGCCGTCGCCTCGTCGGATGCGACCAATATCGAGGCCAGCATCGTGCGCGACGGCGACCACTACGTCATCAACGGCCGTAAATGGTGGACCTCGGGGGCGCCCGATCCGCGCTGCAAGATCATGATCTTCATGGGCAAGAGCGCCCCCAACAATCCCAATAAATATCTCCAGCAATCGATGATCCTGGTGCCGATGGACACGCCTGGCGTGAAGATCGTGCGCTGGCTCCCCGTGTTCGGCTATGACGATTCCCCGCACGGCCATGCCGAGGTCGATTTCGTCAATGTGCGCGTGCCCGCGAGCAACATGCTCTTGGGCGAGGGGCGCGGCTTCGAGATCGCGCAGGGGCGCCTCGGGCCGGGCCGCATCCATCACTGCATGCGCATGATCGGCCAGGCGGAGCGCGCGCTCGAGAAGATGTGCAAGCGCGTCAAGTCGCGCGTCGCCTTCGGCAAGCCGGTATCCGAGCAGACGGTGACGCTCGAACGCATCGCCGAGGCGCGCATCATGATCGAGCAGGCGCGCCTCCTGACGCTAAAGGCCGCCTACATGATGGACACCGTCGGCAACAAGGCGGCGCGCGCGGAGATCGCCATGATCAAGGTGGCGGCACCCAACATGCTCTGCCAGATCGTCGATTGGGCGATCCAGGCGCATGGCGCGGGCGGCGTCTCCGACGATTTCGGCCTCGCCAAAGCTTATGCCGGCGCGCGCACGCTGAGGCTCGCCGACGGCCCCGACGAGGTGCATCGCAACCAGATCGGCCGGCTGGAGCTCCAGAAATACAATTAGAGCGTGACGAGCTTACGTCGGTCCATAAAGCGTAACAAAGTTCCTTCTCCGCCCTTCAGGGCGGAGAAGGTTAGGATGAGGTGGGTGGTGCCGCCTACTCGTTGAGCGCCGTGGAATCCCCCACCTCACCTGGCCTCTCCGCCCCCGAGGGCGGAGAGGAACAAGTTCGGCAAGGCGCATCAGTCTAATCTCATCACGCCTCAGCGGAGGCCGAGCCCGCTCGCCGCTGCGCCGCTATTTGATTTCCAGAGGCGGCATGGTGAGCGCGCCCGGCGGCGCCGTCAGCAGCTCGACCTCGCGCAGGAGCGGGCGAAGTGTGGCGATCATCCGTTGCGCACCGGCAAGCCGTGCCGCGCTCGCGCTCTCCTCCTGGTCGCTCTCGCGTCCCATGAGCCGCGCGATGATCGCCGCGGGCGTGTTGACGGGCGGCGGAAACTGCTTCAGCGTCACGTCGCGGTCGGCGGGCAGGCCAGCGGCGGCCTTGGCCAGCGCCAGCGCTTTGGCGAAGCCGCCGAGCTCGTCGACGAGACCGCGGCTCTTCGCGTCCTCGCCCGTCCACACCCGGCCGCGCGCCGCATCCTCGACCGCGGCGGCGCTGAGCTTGCGTCCCTGGGCGACGCGGTCTTTGAAGCCGGCATAGATTTCATCGAGCAACTGCTCGAACCGATCGTGCTCGGCGGGCGTGAAATCGGTGACGACGCTCTCGATGCCGGCATTCCGGCCGAGCTGCGCCGAGTCCCAGGTAATGCCGAGCTTCGCCGACAATCCGCCGATGAGAACCTTGCCGGCGACGACGCCGATGGAGCCGGTGAGAGTCGCGGGCTCGGCGACGATCTTGTCGGCGGCGGCCGCGACATAATAGCCGCCCGAGGCCGCAACATTGCCCATGCTGACGATCACGGGCTTCCCCGCCTCCTTGGCGCGGAGCGCCTCGCGCCAGATCGTCTCCGATGCGGTTGCCGAGCCGCCGGGGCTGTCGATGCGGAAGAGAATGGCCTTCACATCCGCATCCTTGCTCGCCATGCGGAAGGCGCGCGTCAGCGAATCCGCGCCCATAACTTCCGAGCCCGAGAGCGGATTGGTCGAACTGCTGCCGCGCGTGATCAGCCCGGTGCCGTAGATCACCGCGATGGTCGGCCCGCTCTGATGAGGACGGCCGGCGCGGTCGAGGTAACGACGAAGGCTCACGAGCTGCGCATTCTCGCCGGCGCGTTGGCGGGCGGCGGCGACCGCGTCGTCGCGATAGCCGATATGGTCGACGAGATGGGCCTCGAGCGCCTGCTTCGTGCCGAAAGGCCCGTCATCGATGAGGGCGCGCACGCGTTCGGGCTCGAGCTTGCGCCCCTCGCCGATGCCGCGCAGCATCTGACCGTAGACGGAGTGCAGCAACCCCTCGGTTTCCTCGCGTTGCGCCGCCGTCATCTTCGTCTCGGTCAGCGCGTTCGCCGCCGTCTTGTACTCCTCGCGATGATCGAAGCGCGGGGCGATCCCGAGGGTGTCGAGCGTGCCGCGCAGGAACGGTATCTCCACGCGGATGCCGGTGATGCCGACATCGCCATAAGGCTGAAGCCAGATCTGCTCGAAGGCGGTCGCGAGATAATAGCCGCGCATGCCCGAGCCGAGCTCGCCGAAACTGTCGGCATAGGCGATGGCAAACTTGCCCTTGGCGCGGAACGCCGCGACGGCGTCGCGCAGCTCTTGCACCTGCGCCGTGCCGAAGGTGCCGTCGCCCACGCGCACGACGATGCCCTTGACGCGCGCATCCTCGCTCGCCCGCTCGAGCCCGTCGAGGACGTCCCGCAATGTCGTCTGCTCGCCGAGCAGCGCGCGCTCGATGCCGTCGCCGCCGTCTTCCGGCAACGGCGCCGTGAGATCGAAGGTCAGGATATTGGCTTCGCCCAGCGCCGGCTCGCCCGGCGCGGCGATGAGCCACAAGCCGACGCCGAAGGCGATGAGGACGACGACCAGCAATCCGATGAGGGCGAAGAACCCGACGATGAAGCGCCGCATGAATGGCTCCGGTCAGCGGTCGAGGCGGTGGTAGTCGCGGTTGGGCATCATGTCGAGCGCATAGGCCATGCGGTTGGAGAGGTTGAAGAAGGCGACGGTCTCGGCGAGATCGAAAATGTCCTCGCTGGTGAGCCCGACCGCGCGCAGAGCGGCGCGGTCGGCTTCCTCGACGTCGTGCGGCGTCACCGTCAGCTTCCAGGCAAAGTCGAGCATGGCGCGTTGCCGGCGGTCGAGCTTGGCGATGCGGTAGTTCATCACCATCATCTCGCCGAGCTCGGCATCGCCCGAGAGGCGGCGCACGGCCTGGCCATGGGCGACGAGACAATAGTAGCAGCGATTGGCGCTCGAGACGACGACGGCGACCATCTCGCGCTCGAGCTTGCTCAGGCCCGAAGGCGCGAGCATCAGCTCGTTGTACATGGCCATGAAATTGCGCAGCTTCTGCGGGCGAAGGCTGTAGGCCTGGAGCACGTTGGGCACGAAGCCGAGCTTTTCGACGCATTTGGCGAAGGCGGCCTGGAGATCGGCATCGAGACCTGCGGCGTCGGGCACGGGGAGCGCGGAGACGTGATCGGGTTGCGGCATGGTCGGGACCTCCTCGAAGGCGAGGGCAGGGCGGCGGTCAGCCGCACTGGGCGCGATGGCGCAACACATGATCGGCGAGGACCACCGCCATCATCGCCTCGCCGACCGGCACGGCGCGGATGCCGACGCAGGGATCATGGCGGCCCTTGGTGCTCACCTCGATCTCGTTGCCGTGGATATCGACCGAGCGGCGCGGCGTCAGGATCGAGCTGGTCGGCTTCACGGCGAAGCGCACGACGATGTCCTGGCCGGTCGAGATGCCGCCCAGAATGCCGCCCGCATGGTTCGACAGGAAGACGACGGCGCCGTCGCGCATGCGCATCTCGTCGGCATTCTCCTCGCCGCTGAGCGACGCCGCGGCGAAGCCCGTGCCGATCTCGACGCCTTTGACCGCGTTGATGCTCATCATCGCCTTCGCGAGATCGGCGTCGAGCTTGTCGTAGATGGGCTCGCCGAGCCCCGCGGCGGCGCCGCTGGCGACGATTTCGATCACCGCCCCCGCGGACGAGCCGGCCTTGCGCACCTCGTCGAGATAGCCTTCCCAGGTCTGCGCCATCTGGCGGTCCGGACACCAGAACGGATTGTCCTCGATCGCCGCCCAGTCCCAGCGTGCGCGGTCGATCGCGTGGGGGCCGATCTGCACCAGAGCGCCGCGGATGACCACGGTGGAACCGAGGATCTTGCGGGCAATGGCACCCGCCGCGACGCGCGATGCCGTCTCGCGCGCCGAGGCGCGGCCGCCGCCGCGATAATCGCGGATGCCGTATTTCTTCCAATAGGCGTAATCCGCATGGCCCGGCCGGAAGCTGTCCTTGATCGCGGCATAATCCTTGGAACGCGCATCCTCGTTCTCGATCAACAGCGCGACCGGCGTGCCCGTGGTCATCCCCTCGAAGACGCCGGAGAGGATCTTCACCTGGTCGGGCTCGCGGCGCTGCGTCGTGAAGCGGGATTGCCCGGGTTTCCGGCGGTCGAGCCAATGCTGGATGTCGGGCGCGCCAAGCGGGAGGCGCGGCGGGACGCCATCGACGACGCAGCCGATGGCCGGCCCATGGCTCTCGCCCCAGGTCGTGAATCGGAAGGCGGTGCCGAAGCTGTTGCCGGCCACGTGACCCCGCTAGACCACGGAGATGTCGGGCGCGTCGACCGCCTTCATGCCGACGACGTGATAGCCGCTATCGACATGATGCACCTCGCCGGTGACGCCGGCGCCGAGATCGCTCAGCAGATAAAGGCCGGCGCCGCCGACATCCTCGATGGTAACATTGCGCTTCAACGGCGAATTGTACTGGTTCCATTTGAGGATGTAGCGGAAATCGCCGATCCCCGCGGCCGACAATGTCTTGATCGGCCCGGCGGAAATGGCGTTGACGCGAATATTCTGGCCGCCGAGATCGACCGCGAGGTAGCGCACGCTCGTCTCAAGCGCCGCCTTCGCCACGCCCATGACGTTGTAATGCGGCATGACCCTCTCGGCGCCCAGATAGCTCATGGTGAGAAGGCAGCCGCCCGTCGGCATCATAGGCGCCGCGCGTCGGCAGATATCGGTGAAGGAATAGCATGAGATCTCCAGGCTGCGCAGAAAGTTGGCGCGCGAGGTGTCGACATAGCGGCCCTTCAGCTCGCCGCCATAAGCGATGGCGTGAACCACGAAATCAAGCCGCTGCCATTCCTCACTTAACGTGCCGAAGACCGTATCGAGGCTCGCCTCGTTGGTGACGTCACAGTCAAGCACGATCCGGCTGCCGACGCTTTCCGCCAGCGGGCGCACGCGCTTGCCGAGCGCATCGCCCTGATAGGTGAAGGCAAGCTCGGCGCCTTGCGCGCTCACGGCCTTGGCGATGCCCCAGGCGATCGAACGTTCATTGGCCACGCCCATGATCAGGCCTCTTTTTCCTTCCATGAGCGGCTTTACTTGCGTCATACGTGTATAACTCCTTGAACGACATCACCGGACAGTGCAAGGGTCGGGCATCCTACACGATGGGCGAGGGTGGCGGAAAGAACTGTCCCGCTCCGTCATCGTTAGCGCGTCAATGGCTGCCCAATCCACCGCGCCTCATCGGCCCTGGTCGGCACGCGCCGCCGCCGCGCTGGCGACGCTTTGGACCTTCACGCGCTACACGATTCGCCGATTCGTCGAGGAAGGCTGCCTCACCGGCGCCGGTGCGTTGAGCTATACCACGCTCGTCGCCCTTGTTCCCGTGACGGCGATCGCGCTTGCGGTGTTGTCGGCCTTTCCGGTCTTTGCCGACACGCGCGACCAGCTCCTGGAATCGCTCTTTCAAAGCTTCGTGCCGCAGGTCGGCGCGGAAGTCGAATGGTGGTTCCGCTATTTCGCCGGGATTTCGGTGCGCACGACGACGATCGGCGTGGTGGCGCTGGCGATCACCGTGCTTCTTCTGCTCGGAACCATCGAGGATCAGCTTCACCGCATCTGGCGGGTCAAATCGCCGCGGCCCTGGGTTCAGCGCATTCTCGCCTATTGGGCCATCCTGACCGTCGGTCCGCTGCTGCTCGGCGTCGCTTTCTCGCTGCCGGGCTATGTCGACATCGTCGCGCGGCACACCGGGCTCGACCCGAACGGTCTGTGGGAGGAGCCGACAACCCACCGGCTTCTCCATGTGCTGCCCTTTCTTCTGGAGACGCTGGCCTTCACGCTCATCTACGCGCTCATCCCCAACTGCTCCGTGCGCTGGCGCGAGGCGACGCTGGGCGCGGTGATCGCCGCGGGGCTCGTCGAGGGACTCAAAATCGGCTTTGCCCTCTATGTCAGCTATTTCTCGACCTACAAGGTCGTCTATGGCGCCCTGGCGGCGATTCCGATCTTTCTCCTGTGGATGTATGTCGTCTGGAGCGTCGTGCTGTTCGGCGCCGTGGTCGCCGCGTCGCTGCCGCAATGGCAGGCGGATGAGCGTGCGCCCGATATCGCGCCGGCGGCGCATCGCCTCGGCATCGGTCTGTCGCTGCTCGCCGAGCTCGCCGCGCAGACCTGGCGCGGCGGCAGTCTTTCCACCGCCGCCCTGGCGGAAAAGTTGGGCGTTGCGACCACCGTCATCGACGACGATCTCACCATGTTGCACAAGGCGGGTTTCGCCGCCGCGGTGGCCGATGGCGGGTGGGTCCTGGCGCGGAGCCTCGAAAGCGCGACGCTCATCGAGCTCTATCAGGCATTGGGCCTGCCGCTCGCGGCGAGCCTGAGCGAGGAGGCCGACAGCACCTGGCAGCGCCGCATCGGGCCGGCCATCGAGCGCATCGCCGCGGTGGAGGGGGCGGCCCTTGCCCTGCCGCTCAGCGAGCTCGTCGCTTCAGGCTCACCGGTCACGCGCTTGCCAAGACGCGATCGGCATCGCCGTCCGTGACTTATTCGGTGTCGAGCTTCCCGCGCACGTCGTAGCCGCGCTTGGTGCCCCAGCGCTCGAGAAAGGCGGTGAGCTCGGGATCAGGCGGGTCGGGCAACACGACGCGCAGCTTGACATATTGATCGCCGCTCTTGCCGTCGGCGGTCTTGATCCCCTTGCCTTTGAGGCGCAGGGCCGACCCGGAATTCGAGCCGCGCGGCACCTTGACGGCGACATTGCCGTGGATCGTCGGCACCGTGACGGTGGCGCCGAGCACCGCCTCGGGAAGCGTCACCGGCAGCTCGATATGGATGTCATGGTCCTTGCGCTGGAAGAGCGGATGCGCGTCGACCTCGATCTCGAGATAGACATCGCCCGGCGCGGCGCCGCGCAAGCCGCGCGCGCCTTGCCCGCGCAAGCGCAGCGTCTGCCCGCTTTCGATGCCGGCGGGGATGGAGATGTCGATGGCACGGCCATCCGTGAGCGTGATGCGGCGCTTGCCCCCCAAGGCCGCCTCGGTGAAGCCGAGGCGCAAGGTCTGGGTGACATCGCCCAGCCGCTCCTCCTCGGGCGGTGGGCTCTGCGGCGCGCCTGCGCCGAAGCGGCCGCGGCCGAGGATCTCGGTGATGATGTCGTCGAAGGAGAAGCTCGATTCGGCGGCGCGGCGATAGGCGCGGGCGCCGGCGTGGCGAAAAGTCGGGCCGCGTTCGGCGCCGCTGGCGTCGATCTCGCCGCGATCGAATCGCGCCCGTTTCTCCGGGTCGGAGAGGAGCTCGTAGGCGGCCGTCACCTCTTGAAATTTCTGCTCGTTCGCGCGGTTGCCCTGGCTCACATCGGGATGGAGCTTCTTCGCCAGCCGGCGATAGGCCTTCTTGATTTCGTCTTCGGACGCATTTCGCGCGACGCCGAGCACGGCATAGGGATCCCGCATTACCAATTCTCTGGCTCTCTTCCGGCAAGCCTGGCACCTCCGTCCATCTTGACCGGATCGCCCGGCCGGAGCAACCGCGGGGACGACCGCCCCATTATCAAAACCCGTGCTTCGGTCTATGGTCGGGGCGGAGAGGCGCCGCCCGCCGCGAGGAGACCCGTGAGCATCGTCCCTTACAGACAGCCCTTTGACGAATTTTCGGCCTGGTTCGCCGAGGCGCGGGCGAGCGAGCCGCGCGATCCCAATGCGATGACCGTCGCCACCGCGACCCAAGACGGCATGCCATCGGCACGCATGATTCTCTTGAAGGGCGTCGATGAGCGAGGCTTTGTCTTCTACACCAACCTCGACAGCCGCAAGGGCGAGGAGCTCGCCGCCAATCCGCGCGCCGCGCTGTGCTTTCACTGGAAGTCGCTGCTGCGCCAGGTGCGCGTCGAGGGAGCGGTCGAGGCGGTGAGCGATGCCGAGGCCGACGCCTATTTCGCGACCCGGCCGCGCCAGAGCCAGATCGGCGCCTGGGCATCGCTCCAGTCGCGCCCCGTCGCGAGCCGCGCCGCGCTCGAGGAGCGCTTTGCCGAGATCGACAAGCGCTTCGCCGGCACCGAGATTCCGCGGCCGCCGCGCTGGTCCGGCTATCGCGTCGTGCCGTCGCGCATCGAATTCTGGCAGGACCGGCCCTTTCGCCTGCATGACCGCCTCGTCTACCTCCGCGACGGCGCCGGCTGGCGCAGCGAGCGGCTCTTTCCATGATGGCCGAGCGCGCCCCCCATGAGCCGGATACGCCGGCGCAGACGGGCGCGCTGATGCGGCATGCGACCTATGCCTCGATCGCCGTGGCGACGGCGATGATCCTGGTCAAGCTCGCCGCTTGGCTTAGCACGGATTCGGTGAGCCTCCTGTCGAGTCTGCTCGATTCGCTCCTCGATGCGGCCTCCTCGATCGTCAATCTGATCGCAGTGCAGCAGGCGTTGACGCCGGCCGACCGCGAGCATCGCTTCGGCCATGGCAAGGCCGAACCGCTGGCAAGTCTCGGCCAGGCCGCCTTCATCGCCGGCTCGGCGCTTCTGCTGTTGGTCGAGGCGCTGCAACATCTGTTGCGGCCGGTCCCCGTGAGCAATACCGGCGTCGGCATCGCCGTCATGATCTTCGCCATGATCGTGACGCTCGCGCTCGTGACTTATCAGCGCCAGGTCGTCCGTCGCACCGGCTCCCTGGTGGTGAGCGCCGACGAATTCCATTACCGCACCGACCTCGTTCTCAATGGCAGCGTGATCGTGTCGCTCATGGGAACGGCGCTCTTCGGCTGGGTCTATCTCGACCCGCTTTTCGGCGCAGGGATCGGCTTCTGGATCATCTATGGCGCCTGGCGCGTCGGCAATCAGGCGATCATCCAATTGATGGATCGCGAGCTGCCGGACGAGGAGCGGCAGCGCATCCGGCAGATCGCGCTCGCCCATCCACAAGTGAAATCGGTCCACGATCTGCGCACCAGGGCGGCAGGTCCGACCGCCTTCATCCAGATCCACCTGGAGATGGACGGCAAGCTGACGCTCGACGAGGCGCATCGCATCTCCGACACGGTCGAGGCTCAGATCCTCGCCGCCTTCCCGCGCGCCGAGGTCATGATCCATCAGGACCCCGAAGGGGTGGAGGAGCCGCGACGCAGCTTCGCGCCGGTGCATTGACACATGCCGCGGATCTTTTCTCGCCGCCGCCGCTCGCCTAAGCTCCGGGCATGAGCGATGGCCGCAGAACGCTGCTCCTGACCGGTGCAAGCCGAGGCATCGGCCATGCCACCGTGCGGCGCTTCAGCGAAGCGGGCTGGAGCGTCATCACCGCGTCGCGGGAGGCGGTGCCCGCTGAATGCAAGCGCGATCCCAATTGGACGCATCACGTGACCGCCGATCTCGCCGACGCCCGGCACGTCGACCGGTTCATCGGCGAGGTCAACGAGCTCTTGAACGGTGCGGCGCTTCACGCGCTCGTCAACAATGCCGGGGTCTCGCCGAAAACGCCGTTCAAGGAGCGGCTCGGCTGCCTCAATGGCGATCTCGGCGGTTGGCGCGATGTCTTTCAGCTCAATTTCTTCACGCCCCTGGCCTTGTCGCGCGGTCTGGCGGCGGCGCTGGCGCGCGGCCGGGGCGCGATCGTCAATGTGACCTCGATTGCCGGTCATGCGGTCCATCCGTTCGCGGGCTCGGCCTATTCGACGTCGAAGGCCGCGCTTTCCGCGCTCACCCGCGAAATGGCGGTCGAGTTCGCCCAGCTTGGGATCCGCGTCAACGCCGTGGCGCCCGGCGAGATCGAGACGGCGATGCTGTCGCCCGAAACCGACGTGCTGATCCCGCGCATCCCGCTCCATCGCCTCGGCACGCCCGAGGATGTCGCCGCGGCCATCTTCTATCTCTGCGGCGAGGGCGCGGCCTATGTCACCGGTACGGAAATCTTCGTCACCGGCGGACAGCATCTCTATTGAGGAGGCCAGGAGCGAGCGATGACCTCCGTTGCCCTCGTATCGATCCTGAGCCGCGACCGCGTCGGACTGGTCGCGGCCATCGCCGACTGCCTTTTCCAAGCGGGCGTCAATCTGCGCGACACGACTTTTGCGGTGCTCGGCAAGGGTGCCGAGTTCACCTCGGTATGCGAGCTGCCGGAAGGGCTCACCGCCGACACGCTGCACCGTCATCTGGCAGGCTTGCCGGAGCTCGAAGGCGCGCAGCTTCGCGTGATCCCCTATGGCTTCGATCCCGTTCCCGGGCCGACCGGCAAGATCACGCATCGCGTCGAGGTCAGCGGCGGCGACCAGCTCGGCCTCATCGCCCGGCTCGCCGAGATCTTCACCCAGAACGATGCGAATATCGTGCGGCTGGATGCCCAGAAATTGCCCGAGGCGGAGGGCGGGCGCTATGTGACGCGCTTTGCCGTCTGGCTGCCGCCCGAACGCGCCGCGCTTTGCCTTGCCGCCGTCGCCAATACCGCGGGAAGCCTGGGCCTTGCCAGCACCGCCGAGGAGGTCGCCGATTAAAAAGCAATCATCGGATAGAGCGACGGAGCGCCATACCCCATCTTCGCTAGCAACGAAGTACGGGAGTATGACGATGTTGAACACCGAGCAATGCTGGAGCGCCCTCGTCGCGCGCGATGGCGCGGCCGACGGGACATTCTTCTACGGCGTGCGCACCACCGGCGTCTACTGCCGGCCCAACTGCACCTCGCGCCTGCCCAAGCGCGACAATGTCGCCTTCTTCGCAACGACGGGGGAGGCCGAGGCGGCCGGCTTTCGTCCGTGCAAACGCTGCCGCCCGACCGAGCCATCGGCGATCGCGCATCACCTGGCGGCCGTCGAGAAAGCCTGCCGCATCATCCGCCTGAGCGAGACGACGCCGAGCCTTGCCGACCTCGCCGACGCCGTGGGCGTGAGCCGCTTCCATTTCCATCGCGTCTTCAAGCAGATCACCGGCGCCACGCCGCGCGATTATGCGCGGACGCACCGGCTCGGCCGCTTCGCCGAGACGCTCGCCGCCGGGGAGCCGGTCGCCGATGCGATCTATGCCGCCGGCTATGGCTCGAGCTCGCGCGCCTATGAGGCGGCACCGGCGGGGCTCGGCATGACGCCGGGTGCCCGCCGCAAGGGCGGGCAGGGCGAGAGCATTCGCTACGCGACGCTTGAAACCCCGCTCGGCTGGGTGCTCGTGGCGGCAACCGAGCGCGGCATCTGCGCGGTCGAGCTGGGCGACGAGCCGAAGGGTCTCGTCTCCGACCTCGAGGCGCGGTTTCCCGCGGCGGCGGTCGCGGCGGATGGCGGCGCCCTGCGCGACTGGGCCGAGCAGATCGTGCGCTTCATCACGGCGCCCGGCCAGATCCTCGACCTTCCCCTCGATATCCAAGGCACGGCGTTTCAGGCGCGGGTCTGGCGCGCGCTTCAGCGCATCCCGCTGGGACACACCGCGAGCTATGCCGAGCTCGCCGCGGCGCTGGGACAGCCCAATGCAGTGCGCGCCGTGGCGCGGGCCTGCGCCAGCAATCGCCTCGCGCTGGTCGTGCCGTGCCATCGTGCTGTCGGCAGCGATGGCGAATTGCGGGGGTATCGCTGGGGCGTCGAGCGCAAGCGCGCGCTCCTGGCGCGCGAGCGCGAAGCCCTCGAACGGCAGCGGGCGGGCGGCAAGGACGCGGCGTGAGCCTGGTCCACCGGCTCCAGACGGTGGCGTGGTCGGAAATCGCGGCGTCGCTCGACGAGCGCGGCTACGCCACCACGCCGCCGCTTCTCGCCGCGGCGGAGTGCCGGGAACTCATTGCGCTTTATGCCGAGGATGCCGCCTTCCGCAGCCGCATCGTCATGGCGCGCCACGGCTTCGGGCGCGGCGAGTACAAATATCTCCGCTACCCCTTGCCGGGGCTCGTCGAGGCGTTGCGACAGGCGCTTTATCCGCAGCTCGCGCCGATCGCCAATCGCTGGCGCGAGGCGCTCGGCGAGTCCGGCAGGTTTCCGCTCCGCCTCGACCCTTTTCTTGCGGAGTGCCATCGAGCCGGTCAGGAGCGGCCGACGCCGCTCATCCTCAATTACGAAGCCGGCGACTACAACTGCCTCCACCAGGATCTCTATGGCGAGCTGGTCTTCCCGCTTCAGGCAACGGTGCTGCTCAGCGATCCCGGCGGCGATTTCACCGGCGGCGAGTTCCTGCTCGTCGAGCAGCGTCCGCGCATGCAGTCAAAAGCGGAGGTCGTGCCGTTGCGGCAAGGGGAGGCGGTGATCTTCGCCGTTCATCACCGGCCGGTACGCGGCACGCGCGGCGTCTATCGCGTCAAGCTGCGTCACGGCGTCAGCCGCATCCGCTCCGGCCATCGCTCGACGCTCGGCATCATCTTTCACGACGCCGCGTGAGCCCGTCGCCCGGAGGTCGCTGGCGCGGGCGTTGCGGTCAGGCCTCGCCGGGGCCGCGTCCGCGCAGCCAGACGATGCGCTGCGTCATCACGGCGATGTCATGGTCGAGCCAATCGCCGAAGAGGCCGGGGGCCTGGTGGTGCTGCCGCAAATCTTCGAGCCGTGCCCGCTCTGCTTCGAGCGATTCCGCCATCAGCGTGAGCTGCGCGCGCTGCTCCTCGGATGAGAGATGGTGCAGGAAGCGCAGCTTGAGGAGGAGCGTGAGGCGGTTGAGCTCGGGGAGCGGCGCGCGGAGCTGGGCCGAGAGCAAGCGGTGGAGCGTTTGGCGTCCGCGCTCGTTGATGGCGAGGATCGCATTGTCCGTCATGCCTTCGCCATCGATCGCCTCGATCAGCCCTTCATAGCGCAACAGCTCGATCGAGGTTCCCATGAGATCGAGCGAAGGGCCGACCACCCGGCTCGTGAAGTGCCGGATCTCCATCGCGAGGTCGCCGTAGCGCCGCGGCCCCTCGGCGAGGAAGCCGAGCGCGGCGAGGCGGATCGCTTCGGCGGGGATCAGGGAGTTGTCGCGGAACATCGGCGGCTTTCTCAGGCGACGCGGCGGATGGTGAGCCGCGCCCAAACATCGGAAAGCGCGGCCACCAGCCGGTCGATATGGGCATCGCTGTGCTGCGGGGCCGGGGTGAGGCGCAGCCTCTCGCTGCCGCGCGGCACGGTCGGAAAGTTGATCGGCTGCACATAGATGCGATGGCGTTCCAGGAGATCGTCGGATGCCTGCTTGCAGAGCCGGGCATCGCCGACCATCACCGGCACCACATGGCTGGGCGAAGGCATGACCGGCAGATTCGCCTCGAGCAGGCGGCGCTTGAGCCGCGCCGCGCGCTCCTGATGACGGTCGCGCAAGGCGGGCGTCTCCTTGAGATGGCGGATGCTGGCGACGGCTCCCGCAGCGATCGCGGGAGGAAGCGAGGTGGTGAAGATGAAGCCGGGCGCGAAGCTGCGCAGGAAATCGATGAGCGTCGCGCTGCCCGCGACATAGCCGCCGATCAAGCCGAAGGCCTTGGCAAGCGTTCCCTGGATGAGGGTCAGGCGATGCATCACGCCGTCGCGCTCGGCGATGCCGCCGCCGCGCGGACCATAGAGACCCACCGCATGCACCTCGTCGAGATAGGTCATGGCGCCATAGCGCTCGGCGACGTCGCAGAGCTCGGCGATCGGCGCGATATCGCCGTCCATGGAATAGACGCTCTCGAAGGCGACGAGCTTCGGGCGGCTCGGATCGGCGGCGGCGAGGCGCCGCTCGAGATCGGCGGGATCGTTATGCGCGAAGATATGCTTCTCGGCGCCGCTATGGCGGATGCCTTGGATCATCGAGGCATGGTTGAGCGCATCGGAGAAGACGATGCAGCCGGACAACTGGCTTGCCAAGGTCGCGAGCGCCGTCTCGTTGGCGACATAACCCGAGGTGAAGACGAGGGCCGCTTCCGTGCCGTGGAGATCGGCGAGTTCGCGCTCCAGCATCACATGGTAATGCGTGGTGCCGGAGATGTTGCGCGTGCCGCCGGCGCCGGCGCCGGCGCGCTCGATCGCCTCATGCATCGCCGCCAGCACGGCGGGATGCTGCCCCATGCCGAGGTAGTCGTTCGAGCACCACACCGTGATCTCCTCGCCGAGATCGTGGTGGAAGGCGCGGGGGAAATCGCCGGCCCGCCGCTCGAGATCGGCGAAGACACGGTATCGACCCTCGGCGCGCAGCGCGTCGAGGCGGTTCTTGAAGAATTGCTGATAATCCATCATGCGGCTCGGTCGTCCCGGTAGAGGCCTCTATATATCCCGAACATCGGCCCTTATGTCAGCCCTTCAACAAGGAGTACACAAGGGCCGGAAAAGTTCCCGCGCTACACGGGGGCGAGCCCGGCCTGCTTCACCGTGGCGGCGGTCTCGTCGAGCGCCTTGCCGAAACGACGCAGCATCTCGTCGATTTCCTGCTCCGTGATGACCAAGGGCGGGCAGAGCGCAATCGCATCGCCCATGGCGCGCACGATCAGCCCGTGCTCCTGGGCGCGCGCGGCGAAGGTCGCTCCCACCCCCTGCTTCGGATCGAAGGCCGCCTTGCTCGCCTTGTCCTTGACGAGCTCGGCCGCACCGATGAGGCCGATGCCCCGGACCTCGCCCACCAGCGGGTGGTCGGCAAAGCGCCGGAGCCCGTTCTGAAAGCGCGGCGTCACCTTACGCACCTGCCCCAGAATATCCCGCTCCTCGTAGATCTTGAGCGTCTCCAGTGCGACGGCAGCGCAGACCGGATGGCCCGAATAGGTGAAGCCATGGGCGAAAGTGCCGATCTTCTCGCTTTGCGCGACAAAGCTTTGATAGAGCTCCTCGCTGATCACCGTCGCCGAGATCGGCAGATAGGCGGAGGAGAGGGCCTTCGCCATGGTCATGATGTCGGGCTTGAGCCCGAAGGTCTCGGTGCCGAACATCTTGCCGGTCCGGCCGAAGCCGCAGATCACCTCGTCGGCGATCAGCAGCACGTCGTATTTCTTGAGGACCTTCTGGATCTTCTCGAAATATGTCGCCGGCGGCACGATGACGCCGCCGGCACCCATCACCGGCTCGGCGATGAAGGCGGCGACCGTATCGGGATCCTCGCGCAGGATCTGCGCCTCGAGGCTCTCGGCGAGCCGCGTCGCGAATGCCTCTTCGCTTTCGCCGGGCTTGGCGAAGCGGTAGTGATGCGGGCAGTCGGCATGCCGGATATTGGCGATGGGCAGGTCGAAATCGCGATGATTGTTGGGAAGGCCGGTGAGGCTGGCCGAGGCGACGGTGACGCCGTGATAGCCCTTCATGCGCGCGATGATCTTCTTCTTGCGAGGGCGGCCGCGCGCATTGTTGAAGTACCACACCATCTTGATCGCGGTGTCGTTGGCCTCCGATCCGGAATTGTTGAAGAAGACCTTCGACATCTTCACCGGCATCAAGCCGATGAGCCGCTCGGCCAGCTCGGCACCGACATCATGCGCCTTGTGGTTGAAGACGTGATAATAGGGGAGGCGCCGCAATTGCCGCGTCGCCGCGTCGACGAGCCGCTCCTCGCCGAATCCCAAGGAGGTGCACCAGAGCCCGGCAAGCCCCTCGATATATTCCTTCCCGTTCTCGTCATAGACGTAGATCCCCTTGCCCTCGGTGATCAGGAGCGGGCCCTCCGCCTCGTGCTTCTTGAGGTGGGTGTAGGGGTGGAGGTGATGGGCGATGTCGCGGCTCGCGGCCGAAT
>Ga0209062_1002843_pt1 | contig 21692 bp, 23 predicted proteins | sample Coa_R2_2_FD_187158 | JGI IMG/M metagenome (GOLD analysis project Ga0209062, IMG submission 187158) | Surface soil microbial communities from Centralia Pennsylvania, which are recovering from an underground coalmine fire - Coalmine... | ecosystem: Environmental > Terrestrial > Soil > Unclassified...
AATCGATCAGCGGCCGGATCGGGGAATACTCCTGATCCTCGACCAGCGCGGTGTAGTAGTAGGCACGCACCAGGCGGCCCTTCTCCCGGAACACCTTCAACAGGCGGCGATAGTCGATGTCGAAGCCGAGCGCCCGGGTGGCGGAGAAGAGGTTGGCGCCGTCGATAAAGAGCGCGATGCGCTCGCTTCCATATTGGTTGCGTGTCATGACGGACAATCCTTGTCGGAATATGTGTTGGTAAAAATGCTCGGAACAACGAACGCAGGGTGACGCGGGCGCGCCGGCGCCGGTGTGACCAGCCGGTGGCCTTACATTTGTTACGATTGTTCTCTTGCGGACGCGCCGGCTCGTAGCGCGGTGCGGCAGCGCCGGCGAATGGCACGAAATGAGACGGCGTACACCGGCGTGCAGTAACCGTTCCTCTTACAGTATTTGCGCACCATCCTTGCGATCGTGCCGTCGAGAGCCTTCTCATCCGCGGACGCCTCAGCGGCCGACATCGCCGCTCCGGTTCCTTTCCACCCACCACCGCGTCTCGCCGATCTCGACAAGCACGCCCACGGGGTTGGCCCGCAGGATGCGGCCGGTAAGCGTCTGGTTGTCGAACAAGTGCAGCCGCGCTTCAGCCCCTCCCGCATGCTGAAGGGAATCTTCGGCGCCCTCAGCGAGATAACTGGCGAAGCACCGTCGCCTCGACGGTCATGTCCTCCTCCTGACCGCGCGGCGTCTAGTGAACGCGGAGCCGGTGGCGGAGCGACAGGGGCCTGCTGCGCCTCCGCAAGGACGAGCGAAGCAACCGAAGTACGCTGCAGGCATTTGATCTCAAACCCGGCATTCACGACGAAGGTGGCGTCTTCGTTGAAGATATGCCCAATCGCCATCCGGAGGACGACGAACATGCGGCTTCTTTCAGCTACGCTTATCGGCCTCAGCCTTGTTGCTGCCACAACGTCGCTGGCGCAGACGCCGCCGGATTGGCGGCAAACCTTGGGCGGCCTGCTCAGCGGGAACCAGGATCGCGACGATGCGCTTCGACAGGCCTACGAGCGCGGGTACAAGCGCGGTCGCGACGACGAAGCGCGGATTTCGCAAAGGCGTGAGCCCAGAGACAGTTCGTACGAGCGCGGCGGCTATTATAGCCGCTGACGGTGGGAGCGACTGACGTCGCTCCGTCGGCGGCCTGGTGGGGGCGAACCATGGTGCGTGGAAGGAAGGGCATTTTCGCTTTTCCTGGCGGCTCGTGATCGGCGTTAACACCGAAGCCCGCGAAAGGTTACTGAGCCCCGGAAAAATAAATGCAGACGCACCGACTTCGCTCGGTGCTAAAGCGAAGCCACTGGCGCACAGCGAAAGTGCGGCGCAATGGTGGGGGGCGGCATGGCCGCATTGACGGACTATTCTGGAACTGCGGCGGCGCAGGATCTGGCGCTCAGACTTGAGCAGCAAGGACTCGTTGCCGACTTTGGGCGCTTCGCGTTGCGCACCGTCGATCTTCAGGCGATTCTCGACAAAGCGAGCCGAGTGGCGGCGGCAGGCTTGGCCGCACGCCTGGCGAAGGTCCTTCAATACCTGCCCGACGAGCAGGCGTTTCTTGTGCGGTCCGGTGTGGGTTGGAAGCGTGGCGTGGTTGGCCATGCCGTTATCGGCGGGGATTCCCAGAGCCCGGCCGGTCATGCGTTTCGGACCGGCGAGCCCGTGGTCTCCAACGACCTGTCGTCGGAACTGCGCTTTCGAACGCCCCGCTTGTTGGTGGACCATGGCGTGCGCAGTGCCATCAACGTCCTCGTCAAGGAGGATGGCCACTCCTTTGGAGTGCTCGAGGTCGACAGCACCCATCGCACTGAATTCGACGGTGCGGACGTGGCCTTTCTGCAAGCGCTCGCCAACACGCTGGCGGCCGCGATCCGTGCGCAGCAACGGGAGGACTCGCTGGCCTCTGCCCTGTCGGAGAAGGAGACCCTGCTCGCGCAAAACCAGCGTTTGTTGAAGGAGAAGGACCTCCTGATCCGGGAAGTTCACCATCGGGTCACGAACTCGCTGCAGATCGTGCACAGCGCGCTGAGCATTCAAGCCAAGCTTCTGCAATCGAGCGAGGCCCGCCGGCAGGTGCAAGAAGCAGCCGGCCGCGTCCTCGCGATAGGTGCCGTACATCGACGCCTGTATCGGGCGGGCTCGGTCATCACGGCCGATTCTGCGGCATACTTGCGAGGCCTCTTGGAGGACATGACCCTGCTGCTGTCCGCCTCCAGCGATCGGAAGCTCGAGCTCGAAACGGAAGCCTTTCCACTCTCCGCTGACGACCTGTCGCATTTGGGGTTGATCGTCGTGGAGCTGATCACCAACGCGATGAAGTACGGCAAGGGCACGGTGACGGTGGCCGTCATGCGGCAGGCCGACTGCGTTCGGATCGCCGTGTCGGATGAAGGGGCTGGCTTTCCGGCCGACTTCGATCCCAATGCCGCCCGAGGGCTCGGACTGAAGATCGTATCGTCACTGGCCAACTCGGACGAAGGCGATGCCATCGTTATCGACCGGTCTGTCCCGTTCGGCCGTATCCTCGTGACGATGAAGCTTTCCGGCGCCAGCGCGTGAGGGAAGGCGCGCGAACGCGTCCGCGTCGTCGGGCGAGTAGTCGAGCCGCGCATTCACCTGATCACCGACGCATCGCCGCGTTGCGTTTCGCATGAAGTCCATATATAATGGACGATAATCGACGTCAAGAAAGTTTTGGAGGGCGACGTGGATGTTTTCGCGCTGGGACAGAATGGCTGGACTCGTGGACTCCGGGGCAAAAACCTCGATTCCATCGGCATCCGACCGGTCCACTCCGGAGTGGACTCCAGTGGACTTTTTCGCCGGGGACGCGCCACTCCGATGGCGCGTCTTCTCATGCTCATGGGGACCACGGGCCCCTCGCCCAAGCGGAGCCGAAGGCTCCCCGCCCGGTCATGAGCGGAGCTGGAGCTCCGCGGTCCGATGATCATGACGCGCTACTGGAACGGCGCGCCCCCCGCGGAAGATTACTTGAGGCTGCCCGCCACCACCCGCACCTTGCGCGGCGCGGCGATCCAGACTCCTGCGGCGCAGATCACGCTGAAGGCGATGCCCAGCGCGAAGGCGATCGTGTAGGTGCCGGTCAGATCGTGCAGCAGGCCGGTGACGAACGGGCCGACCGCGCCGCCGCCGATCAGTGCCACCATCAGCAGGCTGAAGATCGAGCCGAAGCGCGGGCCCTCGAAGATCTCGGCGACGACCGGGCCCATGATCGCGGCGATCGCATAGCCCAGCAGGCCTTGGCTCAGCACCATGATCCACATCAGCGGCTGAGACGGCGTCGCCGACAGCAGCAGGAGCGCGGCGTAGCAGATCACGTAGCCCAGGCAGCTCAACGACCAGACGATCTCGCGGCCGAACCGGTCGCTCAGGCCGCCCAGCACGATCTGGCCCGGGATGCCGGCCATCGCCACCACGCCGAGCGACCAGGCGGCCAGCATCGGGTCGAAGCCGATCTCGACCAGGTACTTGGTCTGGTGGATTTGCACCGAGTACCAGATCCAGCCGCCGGCGAAGTAGCTGAGCGCCAGCCACCAGAAGCGGCCGGTGCGGATCGCGCGCGGCACGGTCCATTCAACGGCCACCCACTTCGCGTCGACGATGTTGGACGGGCGCTTCTTCGCCGTGGCCGCCGCCGCGTGGCTCTCGCCGTCGGGCAGCAGGCCGAGGCTGTCCGGGCTCTTGGCAATCAAGAGGTTGATCGGCACCAGCACGACCAGGGCGATCAGGCCGAGCTTCCAGCACGCGGTGCGCCAGCCCTCGTGCAGGATCATCGCCTGCAGCCACGGCAGGATCAGGATCGCGCCCACGCCGACGCCCGAGAAGGCGATGCCGATCGCCAGCGCCCGGTTGCGGACGAACCAGTAGGGCAGGAACTGCGAATGGACCGAGTAGCTCATGCAGTTGGCGCCGATGCCGACCAGCAGGCCGAGCGTGGCGTAGAGATGCCACGGTGCGGCGATGAGCGTGGCGCCGGCGAGGCCCGCGACGGTGACGAGCGTGCCGAGCTCGATCACGAAGCGCGGCCCGCGGCGGTCGACCAGGCGGCCGAGCACCGGGCTGATGCCGGCCGAGACCAGGAAGCCGAAGGAGAAGGCGCCGGCAGCGAGGCCGCGGTCCCAGCCGAACTCGTCGACGATCGGCGGGAACATCAGCGAGAAGGCGGTGCGCGCCGAGACGCTGAGCGCCATCGTCAGGAAGGCGACGGCGATGATCACCCAGCCGTAGAAGAACGGCAGACGGGCGGCGAGCCGGGCCAGCATGCGATGCTCTGTCAACATGGCCGACTGCACTATCGCGGCAGGAGGTTGGAGGCAATTTACGGCAGGGTAATTGGCGGCGTATTCGGGCCCCAATTCGGTTCCGCTGGGCGGGGCTTGAACGAGCCTCGGCCGGCCGCTATCACCGAACGCGCCTGAAGGGAGACTGCCGTGAAGATCAGCCGTACCGTCAAGAAGATCCTCGACAACTACGAGAGCGACTGCCCCGGCACCAAGGCGAACCTGGCCCGCATCCTGATGCACGGCAAGCTGGGCGGCTCGGGCAAGATGGTGATCCTGCCGGTCGACCAGGGCTTCGAGCACGGGCCCGACCGCTCGTTCGCGCCGAACCCGGACGCGTACGATCCGCACTACCACTATCAGCTGGCGATCGACGCGGGCCTCAACGCCTACGCGGCACCGCTCGGCCCGCTCGAGGCCGGCGCCGACACGTTCGCCGGCGCGATCCCGACCATCCTCAAGCTGAACTCGGCGAACTCGCTGTCGACCAACAAGGACCAGGCGGTGACCGGCAGCGTGAACGATGCGCTGCGGCTCGGCTGCGCGGCGATCGGCTTCACGATCTATCCCGGCTCCGAAGACCAGTACGAGATGATGGAGGAGATCCGCGAGCTCGCCGAGGAAGCCAAGTCCGTCGGCCTCGCCGTCGTGATGTGGTCCTATCCGCGCGGCGGCAAGCTCGACAAGGCGGGCGAGACGGCGATGGACGTCTGTGCCTATGCCGCCCACATGGCCGCGCTGCTCGGCGCACACATCATCAAGGTCAAGCCGCCGACCAACGTGCTGTGGCAGCCCGAGGCGAAGGCCGCCTACGAGAAGGCGAAGATCGACATCTCGACGCTCGACAAGCGCATCGCCCACGTGATGCAGGCGGCGTTCAACGGCAGGCGCATCGTGGTGTTCTCGGGCGGCGAGGCGAAGGATCTCGAGGGCCTGTTTGCCGAGATCCGCGGCCTGCGCGACGGCGGCGCCAACGGCTCGATCATCGGCCGCAACACCTTCCAGCGCCCGCGTGCCGAGGCGCTCGACATGCTCGACAAGATCATCGGCATCTACCAGGGCAAGATGTAAGGCAGCCGGGTTCCGAGATCGCGACGCGAGCCCGCCCTCTTCCGAGCGGCGGGCTTTCGTTCCCGCGTTCGCGGCCGCTTCCCGAGCGGCTTACCTCGAAAGAGTGCTCCCCTGGATCGGCCGCAACCGGCGGCGATCTGGCACTCTTGCCGTCATGCGCGGCAACAACCGATGAGTGCCCGCCGGCCCGAGGAGCAGCCGCTGGACGGCCAGGGCGAGCCGCTGCCCCGGTGGGCGAAGGTCGAAGGCCAATGGGTCTGGCGGAACAATCTCTTCCTGTACAAACCCCGCGACGGCCAAAAGACAGGCGCCGTCGCGATAACGATGACGCTCCGTCGTGCCGACGGCAACGTCGCGCCGGGTGTCGACGCCATTCGCCTGGCCGAACAGCTCAAGGTCTCGGTCACACAGCTGTTTGCGCACAATATGGCCGGCACGCTCTTCGTGGCCGCGCATCGAGACGCGCCGCAGTACGGAGGCGTGTCCGCCGTCACCTATCGGTTTCGGATCGGCATGGTGCAGGCGTACAGGACCTTTGAAGAGGGCATCCCGACAAGCCGAGCGTGAGATGCAAAAGCGAAGCCCGCCTTCGGGCGGGTGCTGGAAGGCGGGCTTCGTGCCGTGCCCTTGTGTGGGGAAAGGGCGAGAGAGGACGGCGGCATCACCATGCGCGCACCATGGCCGTCGTGCACGGGCGTTTGCGGAGTACCGCTCTCGGTCGAGGCGACCTCGAGTCGTCGCTTCAGTGGAGAGACGGTGGCGTGATGCCGAGATGGACGTTGAGATGGCTCGGCCGATACCAGCAGACGGCCGCATCGCCGTCGAGCGCCGGGCAGGATTGCCCGGGGCGCAGTGTGGCGATCTCGAGCTCCTCCGGCGCGCCACACTGCGCGCCCTGGCGGGTGTATTCGAGATGGAGGCGGCGCCCATTCTTCAGGGCCAGCACCCAGCCATAGGCCAGGACGACGGCGCCAGGACTCTGCCATGCCGACTCGACCAGCGCGATATCATCGGCGGTGACACCGAAGCCGCCCTCGGGTACAGCGCCGAGCTCGAGGGCGCGCAGGAACGCGGTCAAATCGGCCGGACGCAACGACTCTTGCATGGAGGGACTCCCCAACCCATCGCCCGGGACTGCTTCTACTCCAGGGCCGGGAATGGCTCACGCCGGTTTGTCACAATGCAAGCGGCACCGCGTATTTCTCCCCGGAACTTCCGGGGTACTCCTTTGGAGTAATGGTCCGCCGGGTCGCTCCGCCGTAACTTCCGCCCCGTCGCCTCTCCCTTTCCCATCCCGAGGCGACTACCTCCGCGGCCCGTCCCGGCCCCCAACCGGGACGGGTTCCATTTCGTTCAGCCGCGCGGCGAAAGCAGCCGGGCCAGCCAGTTCATCGACCGGCTCTGCTCGCAGATCGTCAGCAGGGCGATCGTCACGGGAATGCCGATGAAGGCGCCGGGGATCTCCCACAGGAAGGCCCAGAAGAAGAAGGCGACCAGCATCACCAGCGGCGAGATCGCCAGCGCCCGCCCGGCGATGATCGGCTCGATGTAGCTGCCGATCAGGAACTGGATCAGGTAGAGGCCGCCGAAGATCAGGATCACCGCCTGCCAGGAGTCGAACTGAACGCTGGCGAACAGCACCGGCAGGACGACCGCGATCAGCGTGCCGATATAGGGAATGTAGTTCAGCACGAAGGAGATGACGCCCCAGGCGATCGCGAGGTCGAGGCCGATGGACAGGGTGAAGAGGAAGGCCGCGATGCCGGTCATGAGGCTGGCCAGCGTGCGGATCAGCATGTACTTGCGGATCTTGCCCGACATCTCGCCGGTCGTGCGCAGGACGTCGCTGCCGATCCCGGGCGAGATCGACTCCAGCCGCCGCCGGAAGACCTCGAGCTCGGTCAGGCCGAAGGTCAGCAGGAGGAAGACGACGGCACAGAAGCCGACGAAGCGATTGGCCTCGGCGGCGATGGTGCGCAGCAGGTCGATGAACGAGCGGGCGTCGTACTGGCCGGTTCCTTCGGCGATGAAGATGCCGTAGCCCTCCAGCCACCGGGTCCAGCGCACGTACAGGGCCTGGAAGCGCGCCACGTTGACGATCGTCCAGTGCACGACGTCGTCGATGCTCCACACCACCGTCGCCGCCAGCGCCAGGATGACGAGCAGCGCCAGCAGGACGGTGAGGGCGAGCGCGACGGGCCGCGGAAGCCGCTGCTCGAGCGCCCGCTGGAAGGGTCGGACGAGCGCCATGCCGAACAGCGTGAACGCAATCGGCTCGAACACGACCCGCGCGAGGTAGAGCCCGACGACGACGAGGAACCCGGCGAGCAGCAGCCGGACCGGGTCACTCCTCATGCAGCAGGTAGCCTCCGTCCTCGGCGACCCGGGCACTGGCCCGCGACAGCAGCCAGAGGCTGAGCGTCAGGACGACGATCTCGACCAGCATCGTGAAGATCAGGCCCAGCAGGCTCACCATGTCGCCCGCCGACACCCAGCTCGCCGATCCGCTGCTGGTCGTCTGGATCACGGGGACGCCGGCCTGCGGCGCGCGCAGGAAGTACAGCAGCAGCTGGACCACCTCGAACATCATCACCAGCGCCGAGAACACGATGCCGAGCGCGCTGCCCGCGGCGCCGATCCAGGCGGCGCGTTGCAATGCGCGAAACGAGGGCCGGCGCTCCGGATCGGCCATCCGCCGCGCCAGCCGCGTATAGCGGTAGAACCAGATCGTGGTGAAGCCCAGGACGAGCAGGCTGCCGATCGTCAGCCAGCCGATCAGTGCAAAGCCGCCGCGCGTTCCGACCCCGTCCTTGCCGCCGGACAGCGCCGCATAGATCAGAAGCGCGACGGGGACCGCGCCGATGCCGATCTGCAGCCAGAAGCCGATCCAGCCCAGACGCGAGAAGGCTCGCGAGAGGCCGCCATCGATCGACGTGCCCACTCCGTCCATCACGCCCCCTCCAGCGCGGTTCGGCAAGACATCGGTGCATTGTACGAGGGACGATCGTGAAGACATTGACGCGGGGTCCCACCATCATGCCCGGCGTCCCAATCTGGGCCCTCTTGCCCCTATGTTCATCCGACGCTTTTGTGTAACTCTTGGGGATCGTGAGAGGCTCATTGCGGCGCGGCCGCCACGCTCGGACTGCGGACGCGATAGGACAGGCTGAGGCTGTCGCCCCAGGCAAGCGAGTAGAATTGCCAGAGCGCGACCATGATCAGCACGACCAGCGTCAGCACGATCAGGATGAAGGACTTGTTTTCCACGACGTTCTCGCGGGGATATCAGGTGCGTTCCTTCGCCCGACAACGCGCATGTCGCAGGAAGGCCGCGCCGGCGATATGGCCGATACAACTTTCGGCGGGTCTGTATCTCGCACGACTTCCGCGTAACCAAGGTGAGTTCATGAAGCCTGTCATTCGCCCGCCCATCGTCCGGCCCGTCGTCGACGCGGATTTCGAGCAGTGGCTGCCGCTGTGGACCGGCTACAACACGTTCTACAAGCGCACCCTGTCCGACAAGATCACGCACACGGCATGGGCCCGCTTCCTCGACCCAAAGGAGCCGATGCACGCGCTGGTGGCCGAGCAGGACGGCGCGCTGCTGGGGCTCGTGCACTACCTCTTCCATCGCGCGACGGCGATGATCGAGAACACCTGCTATCTCGCCGACCTCTTCACCAACCAGAAGGCGCGCGGCAAGGGCGTCGGCCGGCTGCTGATCGAGGCCGTGTACGACGCCGCGCGCGGCGCTGGCTGCAGCCGGGTCTACTGGCAGACGCACGAGACCAACGCGGTCGCGCAGGTCCTCTACAACGAGGTCGCCGAGCGCTCGGGCTTCATCGTCTATCGCAAAGCACTCTGACGATGCCCGACTGCCGGCTCTACCTGATCTCGCCCGAACGGATCGAGCATCCATCGATCTTCGCGTCCGATTTGCGTGCCGCGCTCGACGGCGGCGACGTCGCAGCCTTCCAGCTGCGGCTCAAGCAAGTCGACGATGACACGATCGCGCGCGTCGCCGACACCCTGCGCCCGGTGTGCCAGCAGCGCGACGTCGCTTTCATCCTGAACGACCGGCCCGATCTCGCGGTGAAGCTCGATTGCGACGGCGTGCATGTCGGCCAGGACGACCTCCCCTACCTCGAGGCTCGCCGCATCGTCGGGCCCAATCGCCAGATCGGAGTCACTTGCAAGGCGTCGCGCCACCTGGCGATGGAAGCGGCCGAAGCCGGCGCCGACTACGTCGCCTTCGGCGCGTTCTTCGCCTCGGGCACCAAGGCCGTCACGACGCCTGCAAGCCTCGAGATCCTCGAATGGTGGAGCGGGCTGATGGAGGTGCCGTGCGTGGCGATCGGCGGCATCACCGTCGACAATTGCCAGCCACTGATCGCCGCCGGGGCGGATTTTCTGGCCGTCGCCGGGGGCGTGTGGAATCATCCCGATGGGCCTGGGGCCGCCGTGCGCGCGTTCAACGAGATCTTCTCGGGGGGATAGCATGCCTGTGATCGACACCGATGCGCTGCCGCAAATCCTGATGCGGACCGGCGTGGCCGGCCGCTGGCTGTCCGGCCACGAGCAGGGCGCGAGCAGCGTCAGCGTGCTGCGCAACTGGGTCGAGCCCGGCGTCGCGATCCCCCGCCATCTCCATGACCAGGAGGAAGTCGTCCTCGTCGAGGCGGGCGAGATCTGGGTCGAAATCGACGGCGTGCGCACCGACGCCAGGCCCGGCCAGACCGTGATCATCCCACCGCGCGCGGCCCACGCCTGGGGCACGGACAAGGGCAAGGCGCAGGTGCTGTTCATCTGGCCCGAGCTCGATCCGTTCGAGCCCGGCAAGAGCACGTACCTGGAGGGCAAGCCGCCAACCGTCGCGTAGCTCGAAGAAATGAAAAATGGGGAAAGGGCGGGGAACATGATCATCAAACGGCGCAGCATCTTCGGCAAGCTGCGGCACCTGGTCGTTGCGGTCGCGGCGGCCGCCCTGCCCTCGGCCCGGCGCCCGGCAGAGGCGAAGGAAGCCGGGACCGTCGACCGCAAGGCAATGTCGGACCTGTTCGACAAGCACGTGAACGCCGAGCTCGCGGGCGACCTCGACACGACGATGGCGACGATGAGCGACAATCCGTGGCTGAACCATGTGCCGACGCAAGCGGGCGGCGTGGGCCGCGATGGCGTGCGCGCCTTCTATCGCGATCACCTGGTCGGCAAGTTCTTCCCGCCGGACGTGAAGATGACGCCAATCTCGCGCACGGTGGGCGACGCCAGCATCGTCGACGAGGTGCTGATCAGCTTCACCCACACCCGGAAGATCGACTGGCTGCTGCCGGGCGTCGCGCCGACCGGCAAGCCGGTCGAGATGGCGGTCGCCGTCATCGTCGGCGTCAAGGACGGCAAGATCACGCACGAGCACATCTACTGGGACCAGGCGAGCGTGCTGGTGCAGATCGGCCTGCTCGATCCCAAGGGCCTGCCGGTGTCCGGCGCCGAGCTGGCGCGCAAGATCGCCGACCCCAGCCTGCCGCCGCGCCGGATCTAGGCGAGCAGCTCGAGCCGTCGCGTCACCCCGATTGCCTCCAGGAACGGCTCGTCGTGGCTGACGACGAGCAGCGCCCCGTCATAGGCCTGCAGCCCCGCCTCCACCGCCTCGATCGATTCGATGTCGAGGTGATTGGTCGGCTCATCGAGGATCAGGAGCGGCGGCGGATCGCTCCCCAGCACACAGGCGAGCCCAGCCCGAAGCATCTGCCCGCCGCTCAGGGTCGCGACGCTCTGCAGGGCTGCATTGGCGCGGAACATGAAGCGCGCCAGAGCGGCACGACAGGCATTCTCGTCGGCCTGCGGATTGATCCGCCGGAAATTGTCGCGGATCGACAGGGCGGGCTCGAGCAGGCTCACCTGCTGATCGAGCAGCGCGAAGCGCGTCATCACCCGCACGCTTCCGACCTCGGGCCGCAGGCGTCCCGCGATCAGGGCCAACAGGGTCGTCTTCCCCGAGCCGTTCGGTCCGGTGATCGCGACGCGCTCTGGACCGACGATATCGAACGACAACCCGTGCAGGACCGGCCGGTGTCCGTAACCCACGCTCGCCTTGTCGATCTTCAGCACGATCCTGCCGGCGGGCAGGCCAGTCGACGGCAGTGCGACCGTGAGCGGCTGAAGCACCTCGATCCTGCGCTGCGCGGCAGCGGCATTCTCGAGCGCCTGGGTGCGCAGACGCTCGGCCGTCCTCGCATTGGCGCCGCTGGTGTTCTCGCTGCGGTTCTTCATGGCGTTCAGCTGGATGCGCGGGATGTCGCCGCGCGCGCGCGTGCGCTCGCCGCCACGATCCCTGCGCGCCTTGCGCTCGGCGATCTGCCGGGTGTGCTGTGCGATCTCGTCGACGCGGCGCTCGGCATCGGCCAGATCGTGCCGCGCCGCGGCCAGTTCGAGGGCTTTGCGCTCGCGATAATGGCTCCAGTTCCCGCCATAGCGGGCGGCGCCGAGTGTCGTCAACTCGACGATGGCGTCCATCGTGTCGAGCAGCTCGCGGTCGTGGCTGACGACGATCGCGCCGCCGGTCCAGCCTGCCAGCAGATCGATCACGGCGCGCCGCCCGTCGCGATCGAGATTGTTGGTCGGCTCGTCGAGCAGGATGAAGTCGGGCTCGGCGAACACCAGGGCCGCCAGAGCGGCGCGGGTGCGCTGACCCCCCGACAATGCCGCGAGCCTGGTCGCCGGTGTCGCGTCGAGCCCGAGACGTGCCAGCGCCTCGGCAAGGCGCGCTTCGAGCGTCCAGTCGGCGCCGGCGAGCTCATCCGCATCCGCCTCGCCCGCCCCCGCACGGTCGAGCAGGCCCAGCGCGGCGCGCACGCCGAACAGATCGGCCACGGTTTCCTCCGCACCGACCTGCACCGTCTGGCGCAGCACGCCCAGCGTGCCGTTCACCGACACGCGCCCGGCCTGCGGCGCCGCTTCGCCGGCGATGAGCTTCAGGAGCGTCGTCTTGCCCACGCCGTTCCGCCCAACGAGGCCGGTGCGCTCGGCGGTGAAGCTCAGATCCAGTTCGGAAAGAAGCGGTCGACCCTCAGGCGTGGACCACGACAGATGGGCAAGAGCGATGGAAGCGGACATGGTTTTCCCCGGCAGCAAGACAAAGCGGCGTTGCGGTCGGGAAGAAATCCATTGCTCTCGATGTCCTCGTGAAGGAGCGGCATAGACAAGGGCACGGCGCAGCTCGTTCAAGCCGTCCGCGCACCTGTCATCGCACTGTTCAACGCACTGGCAGCCAGAGCACGTCCTCGATGTGCGCCGCACCACTCGCCAGCATGACCAGGCGGTCGAAGCCCAATGCGATACCGGCGCAGTCCGGCAAGCCGTGCTCGAGCGCGGCGAGGAAGTCCTCGTCGACCGGCCAGCGCACGCCATAGAGCCGCTCCTTCTCGTCCATGTCGGCTTTCAGGCGCGCGCGCTGGATCGCCGGATCGGTCAGCTCGCCGAAGGCGTTGGCGAGCTCGACGCCGCAGGCATAGAGCTCGAAGCGTTCGGCCACGCGCGGATCGCCGGGCTTGGCCCGGGCGAGCGCCGCCATGTGGATCGGGTACTCGCACAGGATGGTCGCCCGGCCGACGCCGAGATGCGGCTCGATCTTGTCGAACATGACGCGGAAGAAAACATCGTCCCATGAATCGCCCGCATGCATCGCCACGCCCGAGGCCTGCGAAAGCCTGGCCGCGTCGCCGATGGTCCCGAACAGATCGACACCGGCATGCCGATCGAAGGCCTCGGCCACCGTCAGCCGCTCGGGCGTCGCCGCCGGATCGCAGGTCCTGTCCTGCCAGCGCAGCGCCGTCACCCCGGTGAGCCTCAAGAGCGAGGCGCAGTCCTGCATGATCGTCTCGTACCCCGCGCCGGCGCGATACCATTCCAGCATCGTGAACTCGGGATGATGCAGCGCCGAGCCCTCGGCGTTGCGGAACACGCGCGCGAACTGGTAGAGCCGCGGCACGCCGCCGGCCAGCAGCTTTTTCATCGCGAACTCGGGCGAGCTGTGCAGCCAGCGGATCCGGCCCGTGCCCCCGGGCGTCTTCCATTCGGTGGCGAAGCCCGCGAGATGCACCTCCGCGCCCGGCGCCACCTGCAGGATCGGCGTGTCGACCTCGACGAACCCCTGCTCGGCGAACCAGCCGCGGATCGCCGCGCGGATCAGGTCACGCGCCTGCAGGTACGGCAGGCGTCGGGCCAGCTTGTCGGGGCGCCATTCGGTCATGCACCGGCTTATAGCGTGCCCTGAGGCGGCCTGCTGCGTCCCGAACCGAAGGCGAAGGACCTGAGGCTTCAACAGGGTGCTGTTGCAATGCTAGGTCCTTCGGCGACGCCTCAGGACGACTGTTGGTTCACGCATGACCCCCAAACAGATCGAAAGGTTCTGCGCCGGCCTGCCCGCCGCGACGCGCATCGTGCAGTGGGAGGGCGTCGCCGTCTTCAAGGTCGGCGGCAAGATGTTCTGCCTGATCGCGCCCGAGGACCATTCGGTCGGGCGCATCTCCTTCAAGTCGGCGCCGGAACACTACGAGGCGCTGAGCCACTCACCCGGCTTCCGGCCGGCGCCCTACCTCGCCCGCGCCAAGTGGGTGTCGGTCGACGACCCGGCTTCGCTGACGGATGCCGAGATGAAGGCCTATCTGCGGCGCGCGCACGCGGTCATTGCTGCGGCGCTGCCGAAGAAGAAGCGGAAGGAACTCGGCCTGTAGCTGGAGCGATTTCCCACTCGAATGGAAATGCGCGCCCGGACCATATTTGGTGCAGCAGGCATCTTCCGCCCGGCAAGACGGAAGATGTCTAGGCCGCGCGGGCCAGCGCGAGGCCGCGCTCCTCGATCGTGTCGCGGATGATGTCGAGCGGCTGGCGCCGGTCGACCACGACCGACAGCGCGCTGCGCAGCCGGGACTTGATCTCGCTCTTGTGGCCGTTGAAGCTCAGCAGCGGCAGGCACGGCTCGATCCCGGCACGGCGCAGCGATTCGCACCGCGCCCCCTGCACCTCGAGCACGTCATGCCGCGCGAGCTCGATGTGGAAGAACTCCAGCGAGTCGTGGCCATTGGCGACCTCGAACACGATGCTCGTGCCGTTGACGAGATCCACCACCGGCACCAGGGCGCCGTCGATCGCGACCGCATGCGCAGCCGTCAGGCAAAGGTCCTGGGCGGGCGTGTTCTCGCCGAGAGCATTGCGCTTGATGCGCACCGGGCGCGAAGGGCCGACCCACTTGCCGCCCACACGTTCAAGAGTGAAGGCGTCGACGGCCCTGATCGGCGCAAAGCCTGCGAAACGGGCAGCGACCTTGTCGCCCGCCGCCAGGGTCTCGATCGCGCGGTAGCCGGCAGGCGTCCGCACTTGCGTGCCGCGCAGGAAGCACGAGCCGGGCGGCCAGTGCCACGCCCTCGCCGGTCCCGTGGCGCCGACAATGGCAGCCGCCGCAGTGCCCGCAATCTTGAGCAGATTGCGCCGCGCACGGTTGATCTTCACCGTGTTGCTCATCCGGTCTTCCCCAACTACACACCCAGTGCAGTTGTTATCGCACAAACGCTGTGAAGAGTCGAGAAGATGTCGAAACGGCGGCGATCTGCGCGCCTACGCAGCTCGTGCCAGCGCCAGCCCCCGTTCTTCCAGGCCATCGCGGATGAGGTCGATCGGGTGGCGGCGGTCGACCACCAGTGCTGCCGCGCTGCGCAAGCGCGAGCGCAGCTCGCCGCGACCGCCGCCAAAGCTCAGCATCGGCGCGCATGTCTCGGCGAATGGAGCGATCCGCGATTCGCATGGCGCCCCTTCCGCATCGAGCACATCGTGCCGTTCGAGCTCGATGTGGAAGAAGTCGAGCGTGTCGTGCCCGTCCGCCCTTTCCAGCACGATGCTGGTGCCGTTCACCAGCTGGCCGATCGGCATCAGGAAACCGCCGACATAGACCGCATGCGCCGCGGTGAGGCACAGGTCGCGGCCAGGCATCCCCTCGCCCAGCGCGCCCTGGCGTACCGTCACCGGCCGGCAGTGGCCCAGCCATTCGCGGCGCGGGCCGGAACGGGCGAGCGTGAAGCTCTCGATGAACTTGATCGGCGCCGTGCCGGCAAAGCGCGCCGCCACGCGATCGCCGACCGCGAGCTCCTCGATCGGCCGATAGCCGTCGATGGTGCGGATTCGTGTGCCGCGCAGGAAGCAGGTGGGGGTGCCGCCACCGCCGGTCGTTCCGCCGCCACCGGACTCGCCGCCGCACCAGAAGCACCACCATTGCGCGGCGGCTTGGCGCGGGGCGGCCGAGGTCGCCGCGAGGGCGCCCATCGTGATCGCCGCAGCCTTGAGCAGACTGCGCCGGGAACGGCTCAATTTCGAAGTCGGAGTCCCTGCCATAGCGCTAGAACGCGCATACCCGCCCCAAGTTGCGGGCTTCTCCCGCCTTTGATACAAGCCCGCGCCGGCCTCGCCCCAGCCTGGGAACGAGGCCGAATCCATTTCACCGACCGAGCGGTAACCCTATGAAAGTGCCTGTCAATTCCATCCGCGCCGGCAACGTCATCGACTACAACGGCAAGCTCTGGGTCGCTTCGAAGGTCCAGCACATCAGCCCCGGCAAGGGCGGCGCGTTCGTGGCGATCGAGGCCAAGGCGCTGCGCGAGGGCAACAAGCTGCAGGAGCGCTTCCGTTCGGGCGAGATGATCGAGCAGGCCCACATCGAGGAGCGGGAGGCCACCTTCCTGTTCAAGGACGACAATGGCTACACGTTCATGGACAAGGAGAACTACGAGCAGCTGACCATCGGCAGCGACGTGCTCGATCCCGACCAGGCGCGCTGGCTGCAGGACGGCATGGAAGTCCAGGTGTCGCTGCACGAGGGCACTCCGGTCGGCGTCGAGCTGCCGAAGTCGGTGACGCTCGCGGTGATCGAAGCCGATGCCGTTGTGAAGGGCCAGACCGCGTCCTCCTCCTACAAGCCGGCCGTGGTCGAAGGCGGGATCCGCGTGATGGTGCCGCCGCACATCGCGGTCGGCACCAAGCTGGTGATCAACACCGCCGACGGCAGCTACATGGAACGCGCCAAGGACTGAGTCCTTCACGGGTCCCCTCCGCCGAAGGGGGAGGGCTAGGGAGGGGGACCTCAAGATGACTGCTGTCGAGCCTGTGGCCTTCCCCCTCCTCTATCCTCCCCCCGCGGGGGAGGAGGTTTGAAATGAGCTTACCTCCTAGAGACAAACCCGTCGCCCGCGTCGGTCGCGCGCCGATGACGATCGGCCGCGAGCGCTCCGGACCACCCGAGCGCAAGTCGCTGGCGCCGCGCTCGGCCACGATCACCGTGATGATCCGCGCTGCCTTTGCGGCGGCGAAGTCGCTGAAACGCGATTTCGGCGAGGTCGAGCATCTGCAGGTTTCCGAGAAGGGCCCCGGCGACTTCGTGAGCCGCGCCGACATCCAGGCCGAGCGCACGCTTCGGGCCGAGCTTGCCCGCACGCGGCCGGAATACGGCTTCCTCGGCGAGGAAGGCGGCGAGACCAAAGGCGACGGCCGCAACCGCTGGATCGCCGACCCGCTCGACGGGACCACGAATTTCCTGCACGGCGTACCGCACTTCGCGATCTCGCTTGCGCTCGAGCGCGACGGAGAGGTGATCGCCGGCGTGATCTACCAGCCGATTTCCGACGAGCTCTTCTGGGCCGAGAAGGGCAACGGCGCCTTCATCGACACGCCCAACGCGCGCTCGCGCCGCCTGCGCGTCTCGGGCCGCAAGGATCCGGCGCGCGCGCTGATCGGCACCGGCATTCCCCACATGGGCCGGGGCGACCATCCGACCTATGTAAAAAAGCTCGAGGCGGTGATGAACAAGACCGCCGGCGTGCGCCGCTGGGGTGCCGCGGCCCTCGATCTCGCCTTCGTCGCCGCCGGCCGCTTCGACGCGTTCTTCGAATACGGTCTTGCGCCGTGGGACGTCGCCGCCGGCATCCTGATGGTGCGCGAGGCAGGCGGCATGGTGAACGAGATTTCGGGCGGTGCCTACGCGCTCGGCACCTCGACCAGCATCCTCGCCACCAACGCCGGCCTGCGCGACACGATGGTCGAGATCTTGGGCTGACCCCCTTCCGCCCTCCGGGCACCTTCCCCCGCAGACGGGGGAAGGAACGAGGCTCATGCCTTCCCCCGTCTGCGGGGGAAGGTGGCGCGCAGCGCCGGATGGGGGGCTTACTTCTTCTGCAGCACGTCGAGCAGCACCAGGCTCATTGCCTCGGCGCCGGTCTTGATGCTGGGCTCGGGCACCGGTGCGAACAGCGGCGAGTGGTTGCCGGGCACCGGAGTCTTGTCGGCCGCCGCCTTCTGCAGCATCGCCGGATCGAGGCCGCCGATGCCGAAGTAGAAGGACGGCACGCCGGCCATCACGAACTCCGAGTAGTCCTCGCTGGCCGAGCCGGGCTCGCTCATCAGGTGCGCCTTGTCGCCGAACGCGGCCTTCAGCACCGCGCCGCTGCGCGCCGCCAGCGCGGCGTCATTGACGACGGACTTGGCGCCTTCGGTGAGCCTGATGTCCGGCTCGGGGGCGCCGGCCATCATCGCCACCGCCCTGGCCGTGCGATTGATGCCGTCGAGCATCTTGAGCCGCGTGTCGTTGTCGTAGGAGCGGATGGTGCCGCGCACCGTCGCGCTGTCGGGGATGACGTTGCCCGCGTTGCCGGCCTGGACCGAGCCGATGGTGATCACGCCGAACTTCGCCGAGTCCTTCTCGCGGCTGATCACGCTCTGCACGTCGACGATGAAGTGCGCGGCCTCCATCACCGGATCGATCGTGGTGTGCGGCCGCGAGCCGTGCCCGCCCTTGCCCTTGAAGGTGATCTGCAGGCCGTCGGATGTCGAGTTGATGACGCCCGGCCTGTAGAAGACGTAGCCGTATGGCCCGGGCCCGACATGCAGAGCGAAGCCGTAGTCGGGCTTGGGGAAGCGCGTGAACAGGCCGTCCTCGACCATATGCCTGGCGCCGCCGCCGCCCTCCTCGGCCGGCTGGCCGACGAACATCAGCGTGCCGTTCCACTGGTCCTTGAGGTCGAGCATGGTCTTCGCCACCGCGACCCACGCCGCCATGTGGACGTCATGGCCGCAGGCATGCATGACAGGCGTCTCGACGCCGCGCAGGATCTGCTTGGCGTGGCTGGCATAGGGCAGCCCGGTCTTCTCCTCGAGCGGCAATGCGTCGAGCTCGGTCCGCACCATCACCGTCGGGCCGGGACCATTCTTGTACAACGCAACAATGCCGGTCTTGCCGACACCTTCGGTCACCTCGAAGCCGAGCGCCTTCATTTCGCCCGCGAGCTTTGCTGCTGTGCGCTGTTCCTGGAAGCCCAGCTCGGGATGGAGATGGATATCCTCGTAGACCGCCCTGAGGTGCGGATATTGCGCGTCGAGGCTGCGGTCGATGGCGGCGCGGGTCCCCGCGACGTCCGCCGCACCCGCGATCCCGGGCAGGGCTGCCACGAGCAACCCGACGCTCCACATCCTGACCATGCCATCTCCCTCCGGTTCACAGGCAGGTTAACCGCGCCCTATTGGCCCCGCCACCGTCATTGGTTATTGTCGAATCGGTGTTTCCGGCCGGGCCCGAAATCCTTTAAAGGACAAATGGTTATGCCAAGCCGTACAGTAGCCGTGCGGAGCCTGGCGTTGGCCGTCGCCACGCTCGGAACGGTGGCCGCTGCCACGCAAGCCGCGCCCAACTCGGCGGCGGCGGCGAGCGCGCCTGCCGAGCCGGCGGGTAGTCCCACGGCCACGGTTTCGTTCGACCGTCAGTCGGTGGAGATCAACCCCGCCGCGCGCAACGCGCTCGATACGCTTGCCCAGGTGATGACCGCGCAGGGCGTGCGGGAGGTCGAGCTGCGCGGCTATGCTACCGGCGACGACGCCGACGAGGCGCGCAAGCTCGCCCTTGTGCGCACGCTGGCCGTGCGCATGTACCTGATCGACCAGGGCGTGAGGGCGCGCATCGAGGTCGCCGCCCAGTCCGCTCCGGCGAAGGGCGGCGGCGCCGCGGAACGCGTCGACGTCATGACGCCCCTGACGCAGTAGGACCTGAACGCGGAACGCATGAGCAGTCCCCTTCCCTATCTCGTCCGCATGCTCGTGTTCCTCGCCGGCGTGGCCGGCCTCGTCTACGTGCTGCACGAGGACCTGTTCCGCATCTTCGAGCACACGCCGCAGCTCGACGCCGTGATCCTGGGCGTGCTGGTGCTCGGCATCTTCTTCGTCTTCCGCCAGGTCATCATCCTGTGGCCGGAAGTGAGCTGGATGCGGCGCTACCGCAACCGCGAGGCCGACGCGCCTGTACCGCCCTCCGATTCGGTGAACCTGCTGGCGCCGCTCGCCGCCATGCTGGGCGAGGCGCACGACCGCATCCGGTTGTCGCCCACCGCCACGCGCGCGGTGCTCGACGGCATCGCCACCCGCCTCGACGAGCGCCGCGAGCTCGCGCGCTACATGATCGGGCTGCTGATCTTCCTCGGCCTGCTCGGCACCTTCTGGGGCCTGCTGCAGACGATCGGCGCGGTGGCCGACGCGATCAACAGCCTGCAGGTCTCGGCCGGCGACGCGATGCAGATGTTCGCCAAGCTCAAGACCAGCATCGAGGGCCCGCTCAAGGGCATGTCGACCGCGTTCGGCGCCTCCCTGTTCGGCCTGTCGGGCTCGCTGGTGCTGGGCTTCCTCGAACTGCAGGCGAGTCAGGCGCAGGGCCGCTTCCACATCGAGCTCGAGGAATGGCTGGCGCGCGCCACCAGCCTGTCGACCTCGTCACTGCCGCCGGGCGTCGCCCAGAGCGTGCCGGCCTATGTCGAGGCGCTGCTCGAGCGCAACACCGAGGGCGTCGACGGGTTGATGCGCTCCATTCATCGCATAGAGGAGAGCCGCCAGGCCGCGGCGGCGGGCAACGCCACGCTGGTCGAGCGGCTGGCGGCACTGGCCGAGACGATGCGCGCCCAACAGACCCTGCTGGCCCGCTTCACCGAGCTGTCGATCGAGCTGCGCAGCGCGCTCGGCCGGCTGTCCGAGCGCGCAACCGACGACAGCGCCGACCGGGAGGCCGCCGCCGCCCATCGACGGGCGGTCGAGGGCCATCTCGCCCGCCTGGTCGAGGAAAGCCTGCGCACGCGCGGGTCGATGGCGGCGGAGATCGCCAAGGCGTCCGATGCCCACCGCGAGACGCTCGAGGCGCGCATCGCCGAGCTCGGCGCGCAGGCGGCCGCGCATCGCCAGCAGATCGCCGCCGATCTCGAGCAGCTGAGCCAGAACAATGCCAGCGGCCAGGCGCAGCTCAACGCGGAGCTCAAACGCGCGATCGCACGGTTGAGCGACCACTCGGCCGCCGACGCCGACCGCGAAGCGATGGCCAACCTGCAGCACTCCGTCGAGGGCCAGCTGGCGCACGTGGTCGACGAGAGCCGGCGCGCCCGCGCGGCACTCGCCGAGGAACTGCGCAGCGCCGTCACCGACCTGGCTGACCGGTTCGCCGATGTCGACCGGGAGGCGATGGCGCTGCACCGGCGCAACATCGAGGCCCATCTGGCCCGGCTGGTCGAGGATACCGAGACCAACCGCACGGCACTCGCCGAGGAGATCCGCGGCGAGATCCGGCTGCTGGCGCGCACGATCGCGCGGGCACGCCAGGCCGAGCCCGAGCCCGTGCAGGACCAGCCGATGGGTAACTGATGGCCGCCATTTCCCGTCGCCGCGACGGCGCCGACTATACGTGGCCGGGCTATGTCGACGCGCTGACCACGCTCCTGATGGTGCTGATCTTCCTGCTGTCGATCTTCAGCGTGGCGCAGTTCACCCTCTCGACCGTGCTGTCGAACCGCGAGACGGCGATCGATTCGCTCAACAAGCAGGTCGGCGACCTCGCGAGCCAGCTGTCGCTCGAGAAGCACTCGGCCGAGGACCTCGCCAAGGACGTGGCGCGCCTCACCCTGCTCAGCCGCCAGCTCCAGGCCGAGCGCGAGAAGCTCACCGCCGACGCCGCCAGCGCGCAGGCCGAGCGCGACCGGCTGGCGGCGATGCTGAAGGACGCCACCCAGCAGGTCGAGGCCAAGACCTCCGAGACCAGCGACATGCAGAAGGAGATCGAGCGGCAGAAGCTCGAGCTCACGCGGCTGGCGGAGGCCCTCGCGGCGGCCAACAACGAGAAGGGCAAGCTGTTCTCCGACCTGACCGAGGAGCAGAAGCAGACCGCCGAGCAGAAGGCGGCGGTGGTGCGGATGACCGCCGAGCTGAACGCGCTGAAGGACGAG
>Ga0209062_1002846_pt1 | contig 21675 bp, 17 predicted proteins | sample Coa_R2_2_FD_187158 | JGI IMG/M metagenome (GOLD analysis project Ga0209062, IMG submission 187158) | Surface soil microbial communities from Centralia Pennsylvania, which are recovering from an underground coalmine fire - Coalmine... | ecosystem: Environmental > Terrestrial > Soil > Unclassified...
TAATCCGATCAACCTCTTACAAATGATCACCCCTGAATTCCCGCGAAAAACGGCCTCCCGCTACCGGCACTTTTGGCACCGAAATCAAGGGAACCCCTACGCGGGCTCGACCGGCAGGATACTCACCGTCTGCGCCCGGCGCCGGTGGCGACCTTCAGCGGCGCGGCGACGGCGGTCGCTGCAGTGAAGGTCTCAAAGAACAGCTGTTCGTCGATGTGACGTGCCTCGCGCTGAGCGGCGGCCGCGAGCAGTTCCCCGCCCATGCCGATTCACGCTCCGTAAGCCAAAGCGGTCGGAAATTTACCAGTAAATACAATCGATCTGGCAGGGTACCTGGACGTCGATTGGACGTGCGTGACTGGGAGAGACGGACATGGCGGTATATGCTCTATGGAACAACAAAGGAGGCGTCGGGAAAAGCTACCGGCGCGCCGTGGCGCTCTCCCTTCCGCTTTTCGGGTGCCGCCTCGCGGAATTCCGGTTACGGCGGCATTGAGCAAATGTGCTTCAGAAAGCCAACGTGAAACAAATGCACACGTCGAAATGGGGATCCCGGCAAATGCGCCTCCACAGCCGCCTGAATCGCTTCTAAAGAACCCACGGCGCCGTCCGGTTCATCGTGCGTGGCGTACGCGAATAGTTCGAGAGGCGCGACCGACTTGTATGTTCTGTCGCGGAGCTTCTCGATGATCTTTGAGACTTGCGGCGGCTGCCAGGATGCCCCAGATGGAGCCGATACGTGCGGCCCGGTCGTGGTCTCAAAGCGCCCAATTCTGGCGCCGTGGAAACCCCGTGGCATGCCGATCTCTTCTGCCGCTATCTCGCCCTTGAAGTGAGGGTGTTCAAGTAGGAATCGTTGTAGCGCGAAAAGAACGGAGGCGCGGTCTCGTCTTCCAAGTTCATTGCCGAAATAGACGATGATATGTGCATCTCGCAAGTCGGAATGGAGCGTCTCCTGCTCTTCTCTGGTGTGCCGAGCCATGGCCGCGCTCCAAGCATCCCGCGTTCCGAACATGTTTGTGAGCCGGAGACGGGTGTCGGGCGCGTCGATTGCGACGAGCTCGACGGCGATGGATCCACGCCCTCGCACTTCACATAGGATGTCGGGTTGCGGCGGCACAGGCTGCACAATTGAGTCCGCGACCACGTCCCAGCCGATGAGAGGCGCCAAGGCCTCGAAGACGCGCCGCTCGACCGCTTCCTTCGTGAATCGCGGATCACGCATCGGGTCAGGTACTCAACGCAGAGACGAGGCCCTTCATCGAGTCACCCGCGTCTACTACGCGACGCGCTTACGATGAACCGCCTCCCAGCCCCTGCAGGCAAGCCCGATGTAGGCTGGGATGGGCTTGGCGCCCGTGCTGTAGTAGATGATGGTTCGCCGCGTCAGGTGTAGCGCCCGCGCAGCGGCCGAGAGCGACAGGCCATGCCGCTCCATCCACGCGTTGAACTCCGCGGTCGGAAACGCATCGCCCGACTGCTCCTTCGACAGCCTGTAGAGCGCCTGCGCGGGAATCCCGATATCGGCCGCTGGCCACTCGACGCCGTGGCCCCATTCCTCCACCTGCACGGTCGCGAAAAACGCTGGGTCCCGAAGCCGCTCGTGACCCGGCGCCTGGAGATACTCGCCGACGTCGACCTCGCTCTGCTTGCCGCTTTCCCAGGTGACCCGGAGCCTTGACGGCGGTAGGGGCTGGACTCGCGTGATCTTGAGTTTCACAGGGGCTTCTCCGGATTGAGGCGGCGCCATTCCGCCATGAGCTCGGCGCGATGCTCGGTGGCCCATGCACGCGCCTCCTCGAGCGCTTTCGCATCCACCGATCCGCTCAGCACCGCCAGGGTGTCGATCGCGACCACCGCCGCGGCATCCGGCGTCCACACGTGAAAGTGCGGCACGCCGTGCTCTCGCCCGAATACCTGAATCTTCCAATTCCGGGCGCGGTGCAGAGTGGTCATCGGTCTTCAGTATGGTGAATATTATTCACTATGTCAACCTCCCAGACGTTCATGAACCCGCCGGCGGCGTCGAACCGCCGCCGGCGAGTCCGGTGGCACCGGATCAGTCGGTTCGGCGCCGCTTCAGACGCCGCACGAGCACGTGGACCTCACGCTTCGGCAAGCCATCGTCGGCAACCCTCGCAGTCGCCGTGAGGACTTCTGCTTGCGACATGTGCTCGGGTTCGGCGACTTCGATGACGAGTCTGCCCTCGCTCACCCGCACCGTCACCGACACGCCGATGGCGAAGCTACTTTCCGGCGCAAAAATAGGGGTTCCCTTGATTTCGGTGCCAAAAGTGCCGGTAGGATTTCTCGGTGATTACAGGGGCCGAGGCGAGATTTCATAGCTGATTCAAACGGTTGCTGTTCGGCTTTCTGGGGGCTATGGTGACGCCCTGCGGGGAGGTCCAGAACATGAACGACTGGCAGTCGACGTGGCTGGGGCGGCGATGTCTGCCGCGTGATCTGAGCGACTTTGAGATCGAGGCGTTCTTCACGTTTACCGGGAATGAGCGGCGGGTGATCGAGGAGCGCCGTGGCCCCGCCCTCAAGATCGCTTTGGCGCTGCAGATCGGTTTCCTGCGTATGACTGGGCGACTGCTGGAAGCGGTGCGGATGGTGCCGCCGGCGCTCTGGCAGCACCTCGGTCGGCAATTCGAGGTCGCCGCCCCGACCCTGGCGTCGCTCCGTGCGATGTATCGGCGCCGCCGGACACTGTTTGAGCATCAGGAACTCGCCTGCGAGACGCTCGGTTTCCACTGGCTCTCGCAAGCACAGCGCCGTGCCCTGATGCGCGTGCTGCGCGAAGAACTCGCCCGCACGCGCGATCGAGCGCGGCTGCTGCAATTCGCACGGGGCTGGCTGTATGAACATCGGCTGATCGTGCCGCGAGAGCGAGAGCTGCGCACGATGATCGCCAAGGCGATCCGCACCCACGAGACGCAGCTGGCCCGTACGATCGTCGGGGCCGTCGATCCGGCGTTGCTGGGCGAGTGGCGGACGATCCTGACGCGGCCCCGCGAAAGCGGTGCGACGGTGCAGAGCTGGCTGTGGGCGGCGCCGGCGAAGCATTCCTCCCGACGGATCGAGGAGGTCCTCGAGCGGGTCGAGCTGTTGAGGCAGCTGGGGGTCGAGCGGCACCTGAGGGAGCTCTCTGATGCCATTGTGCGCCGGTACGCCCGTCGACTGGCCGCCCGGGCTCCGGCGGTGGCGGCGCGGATTGCCGAGCCTGCGCGCACGATCGAAGTGGCGTGTTTCCTGCGCCATTGCTTGGCTTGGTGAGCACCGATCGGCTGCTGCTGATGGTGCGCCGACGGGTGGCGGATTTGTGGCGCATCGCTGCCGCCGGAGTCGATGTGAAGCTCACCGACTGGGCGCGGCTTTATCAGGAATTGCTCGGTGAGCTTTCCCGGCTGGTCAGCGACCCGGGAGTCTCGAGCGAGACGATGCGCGAGCAGCTCCTGTCGCTCATTCAGGCGCACCGCGCCCACCGTCCGCGCAGCCGTGCCGAGATCGTGCGCGAGCGGTTGATCGAGGGCGTGCGTCCGGTGCGTTCGCTCCTGAAGGCATTGGTGAGGTTACCCTGGGAGGCTCCCGCGGCGCACCCGCTGCTCGAGGCCCTCGGGGTGTTACGCGGGCTCTACGAGCGCGACAAGCGTGATTTGCCGGTATCCTCCGTCTTACCCGTGGGTCGCGTCTGGCAGGCCGCGCTCGAGGGTCCCGACCGCGAGCGCGCATTGGCGGCCCTCGAAGTCGCAACGCTCTTGAACCTGCGTCGGGCGCTACGCAACGGCTCCGTCTGGATCGAACACAGTCTCGGCTTCCGCAGCCGCGAGACGCTGTTTATTCCCGAGCCACGGTGGCAGCAGAGCCGCCGCACACACTATCGACGGCTGTCATTGCCGACGGACCCGAAGGATTTCCTCGACCCGCTGATCGAACGTGCCAAGGCGGGCGTGGCGGCGGTCGCCGAAGCCGCCGCTGCCGGCGTGATCAAGATCGATGACGAGCTGCATCTGACGCCGCTGGCGGCGCAGGAGGAGGACCCGAAAATCGAGAAGCTGCGCGTGGCCCTCGACCGTCGCATCGGCGAAGCGCAACTGCCGCAGATCATCCTGGGCGTGGATGCCGAGGTGCGCTTCAGCTGGATCATGTTGGGCAGAGAACCGCGTTCGGCGAGCGAGCTGCTGATGGTCTATGCCGGGAACCTCGCCCACGGTACGGCGCTCTCGGCGGCCGAGACCGCGCGCATGATCCCGCAGCTCTCGAGCGCCTCGGTCCGGGCGGCGATGAAGTGGGCGGGCGATGAGCGGCGCTTGGCGCAGGCGTGCAGCGCCATCCTGGCGTTCATGCATCGCCATCCGATCTGCGCCACCTGGGGGCGAGCGGATCTCGCTTCCTCGGACATGATGAGCCTGGAGACCTACCGGCGCGTGTTCCTCGCGCGCAATGATCCGAGGCGTCAGACCCCCTCGGTCGGGATCTACTCCCACGCCCGCGATCGCTTCGGGATCTCCTATGCGCAGCCCATCTTGCTCAACGAGCGTCAGGCCGGTGCCGCGATCGAAGGCGTGGTGCGCGACGAGCGGCTCGAGACCACTCAGCTCGCCGTCGATACCCACGGCTACACCGACGCCGGCATGGCCCTCGCCCGAGGGGTGGGGTTTGACCTGTGTCCGCGCCTGAAGGCCCTGAAGGATCGACACTTGTTCTTGCCGCGCGGGAGCGAGATCCCCGCAATCCTGAGCTCGGTCTGCCACGCCCGTCTCGATCCGGCCAAGATCGAAGCCCAGTGGGACCGGATGGTGCACCTGTTCGCCTCCGTGCACAGCGGCCACACGAGCGCGATCAATGCGCTCACGCGCTTTGGCTCCGCTGCGCGCGGCGATCCGCTGTACGAGGCGCTCGTGCAGCTCGGCCAACTGCTGCGGACCGTGTTCCTGGCCGATTACTTCGTCAACGAGGCCTTTCGCCGGGAGCTGCTGCGCGTGCTCAATCGCGGCGAGTCCGCCAACGCCTTGAAGCGCGCGATCTACGCCGGCCGGGTGGCCAGCTACCAAGCCAAGCAACCCGATGAGATGCAGGCCGTGGCAGACGCCCTGAGCCTGCTGGCCAACCTCGTGATGGCCTGGAATACGATGAAAATGCAGTCGATCCTGGATCGCTGGAACGTGCGGCGCGTGACCGCCGTCCCACCAGAGTTGATCGGGCGCATCGCCCCCACGCGCACCGAGGGGATCAATCTGCGCGGGGTCTTCAGCTTTCCCATCGAGCAGTACGCCGAGCAGTTGCTCCCGTCACTCTCGGCGGCGAAATCAGCACCTGCGGCAGCCTCGTAGGGGCCAAGAGCGCGCCGCGAAATACGCCGTCCGCAACGAACAGAACCCCTAATCCGATCAACCTCTTACAAATGATCACCCCTGAATTCCCGCGAAAAACGGCCTCCCGCTACCGGCACTTTTGGCACCGAAATCAAGGGAACCCCTATACGGAGTCCGTGCCCGAGGGATTGCCGTTCAGCTGCGACGCCGCGACGCTCTCGCGCGCCAAGCTCTGGAACCTGGTAACGGATGCCGGCAGAGTCGATGTCATTTTCGAGCCGGCGGGCACCGGTGGCTATGATGATCTCGAGCCCTCGGCCGTCAGTTTCGAGGCGTTCGGTGTCGAGGTGCGTGCAGCGAGCCTCGAAGACATCTTGCGCTCGAAGCGGGCGTCGAATCGCCCGCAGGATCAGCAGGACGCCATCATCATCCGCGAAATGCTGAAGCGCCGCTGAAGCGTGCGGCCGCACGATGCGGGCCGTGCGACTCGTTCATCGTATGGCCGTGCAACTCGTGCATGCGAAGCGGATGGAATGGGGCCCGAGTCTCACCGCGCATCGCGCGGGCCGCATGTCGCACGAGCTCCTCTTCTGCGGCCGGGCAACGCCGGCGCGCACGCTCAAACCTCCGCCGGCGGCAGCCTCCTCCCGCGGATCAGGTCCGCTCCCTTCTCCGCGACCATGATCGTCGGCGCGTTCGTGTTGCCGCCGGGCACGTTCGGCATGACGGACGCATCGATCACGCGCAGCCGTTCGAGGCCGCGCACTCTGAGCTGCGCGTCGACCACCGCCGCCTCATCGAGTCCCATGCGGCAGGTGCCGACGGGATGCTGCGTGATCTGGCCGGTCTCGCGGATGTAGCGCTCGAGGTCGGCGTCCGAGGTGCGCTCGGGGCCGGGCATGATCTCGCGCAGGATCAGGCTTCTCAGAGGCTCCTGCGCATAGATCTCGCGGGCAGCACGGATGCCGCGGATCATGCGCGCCACATCGCTCGGCTCGGTGAAGAGATTGAACAGGATCCGGGGCGGGTCGGCGGGGCTCGCGGAGCGCAGCGTTACGCGCCCGCGGCTGTCCTCGCGGATCATCGACACTGCAACTGCGAGACCGTGGTCCGGCGCCTTGCGCACGAGCGGATACCAGATGCGCGCGCCCGGCTCGGCCGCTGCGCCGCCCGCGGGGCAGGTGAGCTGCATGTCGGGCCGGTCGCAGCCCGGCTCCGTGCGCAGGAAAATATTGCCCGCGCAGGCGTTCGTCGCGAAGGGACCTGTGCCGGTGAGCACCCAGCGCAGCACCGACACGACCGCCCGGTCGAAGCGCAGGTGCCTCAGGAAAGTCTTCGGGCGCGCCGCATTGAGCGTGAACGTCAGCGGATGCTCGATGAGATTGCGGCCGACGCCGGGCAGATCGTGCACGGGCTCGACGCCGACCTCCCGCAGCTCCGTGGCCGGTCCGATGCCCGAGAGGAGCAGCATTTGCGGCGAGCCGTACACGCCTCCCGCGAGCACTACTTCGCGCTCGGCGCGCACGCGCTCCTTGCGGCCCTTGCGGATGTACTCGATGCCGATCGCGCGCCCGTGCTCGAGCAGCACGCGGCTCACGAGCGCGCCGGTGCGCACGGTAAGATTCGGGCGGCGCATCGCGGGATAGAGAAAGGCGCGCGCCGTGCTCGCCCGCCGGCCGCGCCGCGTCACGGTCATCTCCATGCGCATGAAGCCTTCCGAGTGCTCGCCGTGGTAGTCGGGCGTGACGGGATAGCCCGCCGCTGCCGCAGCGGCGCCGACGAGGTCGGAGAGCACGCAGGACGCTTCGGGCACGGTCACGTCGAGCTCGCCCGATCCGCCGTGATACTTGCCCTCGCCGAGCCAGCTGCGCTCGGACCGTTTGAAATAGGGCAGCACGTCGGCGTAGCCCCAGCCTTCGAGCCCCATTGCGCGCCAGTCGTCGTAGTCGAGCCGATGGCCGCGCGCGTACACCATGCCGTTGATGGTCGAGGACCCGCCGAGCACCTTGCCGCGCAGCACGGGAATGCGCCGGCCATTGAGGCCCGGCTCCGGCTCGCTGACATATCCCCAGTTGAGCCTCGGGGAGGATGCATAGGTGGGAAAGGCGACCGGCATGTTCACGAACAGCCCGCGCGGCCGCCCGCCTGCTTCGAGCAGGAGCACCTTCGCGTCGCGGTCCTCCGTGAGCCGGCTCGCGAGCACGCACCCCGCCGAGCCCGCGCCCGCGATCACGTAGTCGAACCCGCCCTCGAAGCCCGCCGCGCGCCTCGTCATCGCAGGCTCCCGTCAGCGCGGGCCCGACGGATTCGAGGAGCGGCCGGACTCATCCCGCGCTCGAGCTCTCCGCCGCGCGCACGGCTACTGTTGATCCGCGACTTCGTCGAACTGGATGGTCGGCTGGACGTTCGTGAAGTTCGGCACGTCGGCGATCAGCGTTTGGGCGTGCTTCGCTTGCGCTTCCTCGAACGCCCGCTCGTCCCCGATCCAGAAATTCACGGTCGCGACATACGGCGGCTTGCCGCCATCGGGGCCGGAGAGGCCCTTGCGCAGCTCGTACTTCGCGATGCCACGCCCGTAGAGCCGCATGATGAGCGTCGCATGATTCCTCTTGTAGTAGTCGAAATCGAAGCGGACGCCCTCTGTGTTCGGATACAGCACGGTGATGCAGCGCATGTGTCGAGCTCCGATGGCCGTCGATGACAGCTGTGATCATCTGTGATTATCGTCCCCGCGCCCGTCCGCTGTCACGACCGGCGGCGGCATCGGCTCCGCCCGGCGGGGGCGTCCGATCCCGCCCCCGTGCGCCCGATTCCGCCGCCCGCGCTCACTCGTTCCCGGCCGGCATCGGCGCGGGAATGGGCTCGCCCCGTGCGCGCTGCGGTCCGTCGAGCGGATCGCCCATGAGCCGCCGCACGACGACATAGAAGACGGGCACGAACAGGATGCCGAGCAGCGCGGCCGAGAGCATGCCGCCGACAACGCCCGTGCCGATCGCATGGCGGGCGTTCGCGCCGGCGCCGGTCGAGACCACGAGCGGCATCACGCCGAGAATGAATGCGAACGAGGTCATGAGGATCGGCCGGAATCTGAGGCGCGCGGCCTCCACCACTGCCGCGTGCAGGGTCTTGCCGCTCGCGTGCTCCGTCACGGCGAACTCGACGATGAGGATCGCGTTCTTCGCCGCAAGGCCGATGATGGTGATGAGGCCGACCTTGAAGAACACATCATTCGGCAGCCCGCGCAGCTCCGCAGCGATGATGGCGCCGAGCACGCCGATCGGCACGACGAGGATGACCGCAAGCGGGATCGCCCAGCTCTCGTAGAGCGCCGCGAGGGCCAGATAGACGACGAGGATCGAGAGTGCGAACAGCATCGGCGCCTGCTGCCCGGAGACGATCTCCTGCAGAGACTGTCCCGCCCAGTCGAACCCGATGCCGTTCGGCAGATACTGCGCGACGAGCCGCTGCATCTCCTGCATGGCCTGCCCGGAGCTGTGGCCGGGGGAGTTCGAGCCCGTGATCTCGATTGCGGAATAGCCATCGTAGCGCGTGAGGCTCGGCGAGGCCACGTCCCAGGAGGCGTGCACGACGCTCGACAGCGGGATCATGGTGGGGATGGACGGCGTCGTCGGCGAGCCGGAGGACGTGAACGGCGGAGGGGGAACGGCGCCGAGGGTACCCACCGCGCTCGAGGGCGGTGGTGCGTCCGACAAGGAGGCCGAGGCGGACGCCGCGGATCCGGCCGCGGACGCCGAGAGGCTGGCCGCGGCGCTTGCAGGCAGCGTGCTCGGCACGTAGAAGTGATTGAGCGCAGCCGGCGACATGCGATACGGCGCATCCGCCTGCAGGAGCACGCGCATCACGCGGCCCTGATAGAAGAAGTCGTTCGCGTACACCGGCGCGAGCATCAGCTGGATCGCCGTGTAGATGTCGTTCACGGACAACCCCATCGCCTCGGCCTGCACCCGGTCGACGTGCAGGCGCACGCGCGGCGCATCGGCGAGCTGGCTCGCGCGAACGTTGGTGAGAACGGGGGATTCGTCTGCGTGGGAGATGAGCGTCTGCTGGGCGCGCACCAGCGCCTCGTGCCCGAGGCCGGTGCGGTCCTCGAGGTAGAAGTCGAAGCCGCCGAAATTGCCGAGCGAGCGCACCGTCGGCAGATTGACGGCGTACACCTCGGCGTCGCGGATGCGCTTGCCGAGCGTGCTGTTCGCCCAGCGAATGAACTGATCCGCCGTCTGCGAGCGCTCGCTCCACGGCTTCAAACGCACGAAGCCGAGCCCCACGTTCTCGCCCTGCCCGATGAAGCTGAATCCAGCCACCTGCATGACGATGTCGACCGCGGGGTTCTCGTGCAGGATCCTGCCCACGCGCAGGAGCACGTCCATTGTCCGCGCGAGGGTCGCGCCCGGCGGCGTCTGCACGATGATGTAAGCGTATCCCTGGTCCTCCTCGGGCAGGAAGCCGCCCGGCAGGCGCGTGAACAGGAACACTCCGAGCGCGATCAGCGTCGCGAAGGCGATCATCCAGCGCGGCGCATGGCGCACTGACACGGTGATGCGCCGCATGTAGGCGGCGAGGGATCGCTCGTAGGCGCGATTGAAGGCGCGGAAGAAGAAGTTCGGCTTCAGGTGCGCCGGGCGCAGGAGCGAGGCGCAGAGCGCCGGCGTGAACGAGAGCGCGAGAAACGCCGAGAACAGCATGGAGATCGCGATCGTGAGCGCGAACTGCCGGTAGATCGCCCCGACGCTCCCCGTCTGGAGCGCGCTCGGCACGAACACCGCCGCAAGCACCAGCGTGATCGCGACGATCGCGCCCGTGATCTGGCCCATCGCCTTGCGCGTCGCCTCGCGCGGGGACAGATTCTCCTCGCGCATGATGCGCTCGACGGACTCGATGACGACGATCGCATCGTCCACCACGATGCCGATCGCGAGCGCGACGCCGAACAGCGAGAGCGTGTTGATCGAGAAGCCCGCGACGTACATCCCGATGAACGCGCCCATGAGCGCGACCGGCATCACGAGCGTCGGGATGATCGTCGCGCGGAAGCTCTGCAGGAAGACGAGCATCGTCACGAATACGAGGACCACCGCTCCGGCGAGCGTGTAACCGACCTCCTTGATCGAGATCGTGATGAACTGCGTCTGGTCGAACGGCACGAACCACGAAACGCCGGGCGGAAAGCTCGCCTCGAGCTGCCTCATGCGCGCCTTGACGGCGCGCTCGACGGCAAGAGAATCGGCGCCCGGCAGCACGTTGATCCCCATGCCGGCGATCGGCGTGCCGTCGATGCGCAGATCGTGCCCGAACTGGTAGGGCGCCAGCTCGACCTTCGCCACGTCCCTGACGCGCACCGCGGTGCCGTTCACGTCGGCGCGCACGATGATGTTCTCGAACTGCTCGGGCGAGGTGAAGCGGCCCTGCGTGGTCACCGGCACGGAGAGCATCTGGCCGGGCACCGCCGGCATCGCCCCGATCGATCCGGCCGCGACCTGCAGGTTCTGGTTGCGGACGGCATCGAGCACCTGCGTCGCGGACAGGCCATAGGCATGGAGCTTGTCCGGATCGAGCCAGATGCGCATGGCATATTCGGAGCCGAATTGGTTCGCGGTCGCGACCCCGTCGACGCGCTCGATCTGATCGACCACCTGGGAGGCCATGATGTTGTTGAGCGCCCAGGAGTCATACCGCCCATCGGTCGAGCGCAGCGCAACGACCATGACGTTGCCGGCGCTCTGCTTGAAGACGTAGATGCCCTGCTGATTCACTTCCGCCGGCAGGCGCGGCTCGGCGAGCTGCACACGCGCCTGGGTCTGCACGGCCGCGATGTCGGGGTTGGTGCCGGGCTCGAACGTGAGCGTGATGTTCGAGCTGCCGAGATTGTTCGAGGTGGACGTGAAGTAGAGCAGGTGATCGAGGCCGGTGAGGTTCTGCTCGATCACCTGCGTGACCGTGCGCTCCACCGTCTCCGAGTCCGCACCGGGATACGTCGCCGACACGCTCACCTGCGGCGGAGCGATGTCGGGATACGCCTCGATCGGCAGCCGCGTGATCGAGAGCACGCCCCCGAGCGTGATGAGGATCGCGATGACCCAGGCGAAGACCGGATGATCGATGAAGAACCGGGCCATGCGGCAGGCCTATTCGCGCGATCGAGCCGCGTTCGGTTCGGACATGTCCGTGCCGGCGATCTGCGGCGTTCCCGTCGTGTACGGCACGGCGCGGGCGAGCATGCCCGGCTTCACCTTGTCCACTCCCGAGACGATGACCTGATCGCCGTCCGCGAGTCCCTGCGTGATGATCCAGTTGTTCCCCAGCATCGTCTCGGCGCGCACCCGCTTCTGCGCGACGCGGCCATCGCTGCCGACGATCTGCACGTAGGCGCCCGTCGAGTCGCGCCGCACGGCGGCCTGCGAGACGAGGAACGCATGGTTCTGTGTCCCGATGATGAGCCGGATGTTGACGAACATGCCGGGCAGCAGCAGTCGGTCGGGATTGGCGATGATGCCGCGGAAGGCGATGGCGCCGTTCGTCGGGTCGACCGTCACGGAAGCAAAGTCGACCGTGCCGATCTCGGGGTAAGGCTCCCCGTTCGGCAGGATGATCTGCAGGTGCGCCTTGTCGTGCTCGACCAGCGTCACCGCGCCGGTCCGCTCCGCGTCGCGCAGCCTCAGGATCTCGTCGGCCGGCCGATCGAAGTTGACGTAGAGATGATCGATCTGCTCGATCGTCGTGAGCAGCGTCGCCTCGCCTTGGCCGACGAGCGCGCCCTCGGTGACCTGCTGCTGGCCCGAGCGGCCAGAGATGGGAGCGGTCACCGTCGCGTACCCGAGGTTGATGCGCGCCGCCTCGACGTTCGCCTCGGCCTGCTTGACCGAGGCCGCGGTCGACCGCTCGGTGGCATTGCTCGTATCCACATCGGACTGGGAGATGAGGCCGCTCGGCAAGAGCTCACGGTTGCGCTCGGCGGTCACGTGCGCGTTCTTCGCGTTCGCTTCGGCTTGAGCGAGCTGCGCGAGCGCCGCATCGAGCGCGGCGCGAAGCGGTGCGGGATCGATCTGGAAAAGCGGCTGCCCCTCGCGCACTTCGGAGCCTTCGCGGTACAGACGCCTGAGCAGAATGCCGGCCACGCGGGCGCGCACGTCGGCGGTCCGGATCGGGGAGAGCCGGCCGACGACCTCGCGGGTGAGCGGCACCGCCTCCGCATGCACGCGCACGACGCCGACCTCGGGAGGCGCCGGAGGGTTGGGCGGCGGGGCTTTGCCGCACGCCGCGAGTCCGATCGCGGCTGCCGCACACAGCGCCAGCGCTACGCGGGCCGCGCTGCGCAGCGGGAAGGGGGCCATGAAGAGTCTGAAGTCCCTGCTTGGCCAGAATGGGTGGTCTGCCATTCTATCGAACCCTGTGCCCGCCGGGTCGCCGCGCTACGGTCAAGGGCCGCCGCGAGTCTTCCGGATCGTCAATTCAGCATGGACTTTCGGGCACGGGCGGGGACTGGCACACTCGCGCCCCGGAGCGGAGATGCACCGCGATGAGCACGACGAGCCGAGCGAGCGCGATGAATATGGCAAGCGCAACGAGGACAGCGAGCACGACCGGCACGGCGGGCGCAACGAGCACTGCTAGTGCGACCGGCACGGCGGGCGCAACGAGCACTGCTAGTGCGACCGGCACGGCGAGCGCAACGACCACGGCCAGCCCGGCGAGCACGGTGGGCGCGAGGACCGCTCGGGCGCCGCTTCCCGTCCGCAATCCGCGGACCGGCGAGATCGACCTCTACATCACGCCGGCTTCCGAGCCCGAGATCGCGGAGGTCTGCGAGAGGTTGCGGCGTGCCCAGCCCGCCTGGGGGAATGCCCCGGTCGAGCACCGGGTGGCGGTGATGCGCACATGGGTCGAGCGTTTGCAGGCGCACCGCGCGGCGCTCGTCGAGGCGGACTCCATCGACACCGGCGGCGGGCAGATCTCCCAGGTCGCCCCGGACATGGTGATCGGCTCCATCCTGCGCCTTGCGGCGCAGGCGCCGGCGCAGTTTCGCGAATTGAGGCGTACCGGCGCCTCGCCGCGGATGCCCCACATCCATTTCGACACGAACCTCAAGCCCTACCCGCTCCTCGGCGTCATCGGGCCGTGGAACGCGCCGCTCATGCTCTCGACGCTGCACGCGATCCCGGCGCTTTTTGCCGGCTGCGCGGTGATCGTCAAGCCGAGCGAGATTGCGCCGCGGTTCGTACGGCCGATGATGCAGACGATCGCCGAAGTGCCGGAGCTCGCGCAGGTGCTGACCTTCGTGCTCGGCGATGCCGAGACCGGCCAGGCGATCATCCAGCACGTCGACATCGTCAATTTCACAGGGAGCGTCCCGAACGGACGCAAGGTCGCCGAGGCGTGTGCGAAGCGCTTCATCCCGGCGATGTTGGAGCTCGGCGGCAAGGATCCCGTGATCGTCACCCGGACCGCAGACCTGGACCGCGCGGCGACCGCCGTGCTGCGCGGGGCGGCGACCAGCACCGGACAGGTCTGCTTCTCCATCGAGAGAATCTACGTGCACGAGTCGGTGCACGATGCATTCGTCGAGCGGCTCGTCGCCGAGTCGGCCCGCGTCGAGCTCAACTATCCGGACCCGCGGCGCGGCCAGATCGGCCCGTTCATCTCCGCCCGGCAGGCCGAGATCGTGGACGGCCACATCGACGATGCGCTCGCAAAGGGCGCGAAGCTCGTCTGCGGCGGCAAGTCGGTCAATCTCGGCGGCGGTCTCTACATGTATCCGACAGTGCTCACCGATGTGCATCACGATATGCGGATCATGCGCGATGAGACGTTCGGGCCCGTGATGCCGGTCATGCGCTACTCGACCGAGGAGGAAGCCGTGCGGCTCGCGAACGACAGCTACTACGGGCTGTCGGCGGCTGTGATCGCGGGCACCGAGGCCGAGGCGCGGCGCATCGCGGACCGGCTCGAGGCGGGCGTCATCAGTGTGCAGGACACCTTCCTCACCTTCGCGGGCTTCGGCGTCGCGGAGTGGGAGTCTTTTAAATTCTCGGGGATGGGGGGGCGCGGTCCGGGCCTCGCCTCCTTTATGCGCAAGCAGGCGGTGCTGGTGAACACCGGCAGACCCGAGAGCCTGGTCGATGAACCGTTGAGGGCCACCGCATGAGCCGCATGAGAATCTCCCGCATCCCTTTCTCGGCGCTCGCCGCCGCTGCGACCGCCGCATCGATTGCGCTCCACGCGCCGCCGGCGCGCGCGGACGCGAATCTCAAATGCACTATGGAATTCACCATGAAGGGCTGGTCCGCCTTCTATCAAACGGCGAGCGGCAGCGGCGTCATCCATTGCTCGAACGGCCGCTCGATGCGGGTCAAGCTCGAGGCGAAGGGCGGCGGCCTCACCGTCGGCAAGTCGGTGGAGACCGGTCACGGAGAGTTCTCGGACGTGGCGAGCATGGACGAGCTGCTGGGCTCGTATGTCAGAGCTCAGGCGCAGGCCGGCGCGGTGAAATCCGTGCAGGGCGAAGTGCTCACCAAGGGGGAAGTCTCGCTCGCGCTTTCGGCAAAGGGCCGCGGCTGGGAGCTCGGCGTCGCCTTCGGCGAGTTCAAGATCGAGCGTTGAGAGCCGCGCGCCGCCGAAAAACGATCGGCGGCTCGCCGGCGTGCTCGCTGAAGAAGCGCGAAAAATAGGCCGGATCGATGAACCCCAGCTCGTAGGCCGTCTCGGCGATCGTCAGGCGGGAGTACGTGAGCAGGCGCTTCGCCTCGAGCAGCAGCCGGTCGTGCACGAGTCTCATCGGCGGCTTGCCGGTCACTTCGAGACAGGCGGCGCGCAGGCGGCCGGGGCTCACGCTGAGTGCCCGGGCATAGCGGGCGAGGGGCCATCCCGAGCGAAATTCGGCATCGAGCAGGTCACGGAAGCGCGCGACGAGCGCCGCGCGAGCGGGGAGCGCGTCCTGCGAGGGACCCAAACGGATTTGCTCTGCGCCGCCCGCGACGCCGAGATGGGCCAGCGCTCTCGCGACACCGACGAGCAGCAGGGTGAGCCGTGCCTCTGCTGCGATACGCCCGGCCGGCTCTGCCCAGACGATCTCGCGCCGCAGCCGCTCAGCGCCATCCTCGATCTCGGCCGCATCGCGCTCGGCTGCATCGAGCCGGACCACTGCCGCGGCCTGGAACACGCCACGGAACGCCGGCTCCCGGGCGGCAAGCCCGCGCAGCGAGGGCTCCGCGAGCGACACGACGTACCCCCGCGTCTCGCGCTCGAAATCGAATGCATGCACCAGCGTCGCTGGGACGATGAGGAGGGCCGGAGCCCCGAACGGCTGCACCCGGCTCTCCACTCGCATCTCGCCGCTCCCTCCCGTCACGAGGAGCACCTGGTGCAGGTCGCGATGCACGTGCGGGCTGATCTGCCAGTCGTAGAGGCGGCTGCGGTCCGCGATGGTCTCGACGTGAACGAAGCCATCCCCCGCTTCCCGGAAGGGTTCACCATAGAGGAAGAACCGCGGCACGGGGGCGCGAGAAAAATCCAGGTGCCGGTATGTTTTGTCCATGTCCCTCGGGCTGGGATGCCGTTACCGTCGAGTATCGCATGCGCACCCAGGTCGCGATCATCGGCGCCGGTCCCGCGGGCCTGCTGCTCGGGCAGCTGCTCGCTGCCGAGGGCATTGCGAACGTCATTCTCGAGCGGCGCAGCGCGGAACATGTCCTCTCGCGCATCCGCGCCGGCATCATCGAGCAGGGCACGGCCGATCTGCTCGAGGTCGCTCGCGCGGGCGAGCGCATGCGTCGTGAGGGCCTGGTGCACGACGGGATCGAGCTCGCGTTCGCAGGCGCCCGCCACCGGGTCGACTTCCGCGCTCTGGTCGGGCGTACGGTGCGCGTGTACGGTCAGACCGAGATCACCCGCGACCTGATGGCGGCCCGCGCGGCCGCGGGAGGCCGGACGATCTATGAAGCGGTTGACGTGGCGCTCCACGACATCACGAGCGGCCGGCCGCGGGTGACGTACCGCATCGGAAGCGGGGGAGCGGCGGCGACTAACCCGGTGGAGACGATCGAGTGCGATTTCATCGCCGGCTGCGACGGGTCGCACGGGGTCAGCCGCCGGAGCATCCCGGCGGGCGTGGTGAGCTGCTTCGAGCGTGTCTATCCCTTTGGCTGGCTCGGCATCATGGTGGACCGGCCTCCCGTCTCGCCCGAGCTGATCTATGTCCGCCACGAGCGCGGCTTCGCCCTGTGCTCGATGCGCTCGCCGGCGCGCAGCCGCCTCTACATTCAATGCGGGCTCGACGAGCGCGTAGAGGACTGGCCGGACGAGCGCTTCTACGATGAGCTCGAGCGCCGTCTCGATCGGGAGGTCGCCGCAAGGCTCGAGCGCGGCACCTCCATCGAGAAGAGCATCGCGCCCTTGAGGAGCTTCGTGGCCGAGCCGATGCGCTGCGGGCGGCTCTTTCTGGCGGGGGATGCTGCGCACATCGTCCCGCCGACGGGGGCGAAGGGACTCAATCTTGCCGCAAGCGACGTGTACTATCTCTGGCAGGCGCTCACGGAATACTACCGGAGCGGGTCCGAGCGGGGGCTCGACACGTACTCCGACCGAGCGCTCGCCCGGGTATGGAAGGCCGAGCGCTTCTCCTGGTGGATGACCTCGCTCCTGCACCGCTTCCCGGAGCGCAGCGGCTTCGACGAACGCATCCAGCTCGCCGAGCTCGACTACCTCGTCTCCTCCCAGGCCGCGCTCACGTCGCTCGCGGAGAACTACGTCGGGCTGCCGCTTTAAAAATATTTACGCCCCGGGGCGGCTGCCGTAAAATGCGCGCCCTCGGTGGGTGGGGCGGCGGACGCCTCGGCCCCGCCGGCGGCGCCGCTCGGAGCCGCCGAGTGCTCGTTGGTAAGCCCCCCCGAGGGGCTTTTCTTTTTTATGAGCCCCTCGCCGGGGGCTGCGCCGGCGCGCAGGCGTGCAGCGCTCGAGGAAGTGGGCCCGCGATGGCCCATTTTTATTTGGGGCGGGCTGCGCATCGAGGCGGTTCGTCGCGAGGCGCGTGGTTTCGAGGCGGGCTGCAAGCCCTCCGGAAGGCTTGCGGCGGTGAGAACGGGTAGCGGCAGACAGCGGCAGGAGCGCTTGGGCGAAACATGGCGGCGGCCTTGCAAGAGCGGCTCGTCGCCCTCATTGAGCCGTTGCTGGCTCAACTGGGCTACGAGCTGGTCGATCTCGAGTACAACCCAGCCCGCGGGCGTGGGGCGCTCAGAGTGTTCATCGACCGGCCCCAGGGCATCGGACTCGATGACTGCGAGCGCGCGAGCCGCGAGGTCTCCGCGCTGCTCGATGTCGAGGACCCCATCCCCACTGCCTATACCCTGGAGGTGTCCTCGCCGGGCGAGGACCGGGTGCTGCGCACGCGCGCGCACTTCGATCGCTTCGTCGGCTCGCGTGTGTTCGTAGAGCTTGCGGCGCCCCGCGAGGGGCGGCGACGCTACACGGGTCTGCTGCGCTCGGTCGCGGACGAAGGGGTGGCTCTGGAGGTCGATCGGCAGATCGTCGAGGTGGCGTTCCGTGAGATCGGCAAAGCGCGCCTGGCGCCGGTGTGAGTCGCACGCGCGGAGGTTTTGAGAGCTGTGAACAAGGAAATTTTGATGGTGGTCGATGCCGTCTCGAACGAGAAGGGCGTCGACAAAGAGGTGATCTTCGAGGCGCTCGAAGCGGCGCTCGCCTCCGCCACGCGCAAGAAATTCGGCGAGGAGTGGGACGTGCGGGTCGCAATCGACCGCAAGAGCGGCGACTACGAGACGTTCCGCCGCTGGAAGGTGTTTGCCGACGATTCGAAGGAGCTGGAAGCGCCCGAGCGCGAGCTGCGCCTCGAGGATGCGCGCGACATCGATCCGAACGCCGAGCCCGGCGGATACGTCGAGCAGCCGATGGAATCGGTGGGGTTCGGCCGCATCGCGGCCCAGCAGGCGAAGCAGGTCATCGTGCAGAAAGTGCGCGAGGCCGAGCGCGCGCAGGTCGTCGACGCCTACAAGGACCGGGTCGGCCAGCTCGTGAGCGGCGTCGTCAAGCGCGTCGACCGCAACGGGATCTATGTCGATCTCGGCTCGAACGCCGAGGGCTTCGTGCCGCGCACGGACATGATCCCGCGCGAGCAGGTGAAGCCGCAGGACCGCATCAAGGCGCTGCTCAAGGAGGTCAAGAAGGCGACCGAGCAGACGCGCGGGCCGCTCCTGTTTCTTTCGCGCACCGCGCCGGAGTTCCTGATCGAGCTCTTCAAGCTCGAGGTGCCCGAGGTCGGACAGGGCCTCATTCAGATCCTCGGCGCCGCGCGCGATCCCGGCGTGCGCGCGAAGATCGCCGTGCGCAGCAACGATCCGCGCATCGATCCGGTGGGGGCGTGCGTCGGCATGCGCGGCTCGCGCGTGCAGGCCGTCTCGAACGAGATCGCCGGCGAGCGCGTGGACATCATTCCCTACGACGCCAACCCGGCGCAGTTCGTCATCAACGCGATGTCGCCCGCCGAGGTGATGTCGATCGTCGTGGACGAGGACAAGCACAGCATCGACATCGCGGTCGCGGAGGACAAGCTCTCCCAGGCGATCGGCCGCGGCGGCCAGAATATCCGCCTCGCGAGCCAGCTCACGGGCTGGGACCTCAACGTCATGACGGAATCCGACGCCGAGGCGAAGAGCGAGAGCGAGGCACGCGAGCTCGTGCAGACGTTCATGAAGCAGCTCGACGTGGACGAGGATGTCGCGACGATCCTGGTGCAGGAGGGCTTCTCGACGATCGAGGAGGTCGCCTACGTCCCCCAGGCAGAGCTCATGGCGATCCAGGAGTTCGACGAGGAGATGGTGAAAGAGCTGCGCAACCGCGCGCGCGACGTGCTCCTCACCCAGGCGATCGCGAACGAGGAGACGCTGGATCAGTCGATGCCGGCCGACGATCTGCTGCTGCTCGAGGGCATGAGCCCGGACCTTGCGCTCGCCCTCGCTCGCCGAGGCGTGCGGACGCGCGAGGACCTGGCGGAGCAGTCGGTCGATGATCTCGCCGACATCGAAGGGCTCGCCGCCGAGGAGGCTGGCCGCCTCATCATGAAGGCGCGCGCGCCGTGGTTTGAAGCCGGTCGTTGAGCACGGCCGAGCGAGGTTGATGGATGGCTGACGTAACCGTTTCCCAATTTGCGCAAGTGCTGAAGGTGCCGGTCGACCGGCTGCTCGCGCAGCTCGATCAGGCCGGCATCAAGGTGCAGGGTCCGGAGGATCGGATCAGCGACGAGGCGAAGCTCGAGCTGCTGACGCACCTGCGCCGCAGCCACGGGGCCGAGGCCGACGGCGGCGCCCCGCCGCGGATCATGCTCCGCCGCAAGACGCAGGGAGAGCTCAAGCTCGCGAGCGACCGCGGCCGCACCCGGACCGTGAACGTCGAGGTGCGCAGCACTCGACGATACGTCAAGCGAGACGTGCTCGAGCAGCGCGCCCGGCAGCAGCAGGACGCTCTCGACCAGAAGCGCCGCGAGGCCGAGGAGGCCGCGCGCCTGGAGGCGGAGCGCCTCGAGGCCGAGCGGCGCGAGCGCGAGCGCATCGAGGCCATCGAGGCCGAGAATCGCCGCCGGATCGAGGAGGAGCAGTCGCGGAAGCGCGCGCAGGAGGAAGCGCGCCGGCTCGCGGAGCAGCAGGCGCGCGAGGAAGCGGAGCGGCGCGAGCGCGAGCAGCAGCGCCGGACCGCCGACGGCGAAGCGCCGCGCGCTTCAGTGACCGGCATCGAGCCGAGCGCGCGAGCCGGCGAGCGGGCGAAGGCCGAGCGCGCAGCGCCGGAGGAGGCGCGCACAGCGGAGGAGGCCGGCGCGAAGCCGCAGCCGACGCGCTACGGACGCGAGGAGCTGCACGTCGCGACCGACGTGAGCTCGCGCTTCAAGAAGAAGAAGCGGGTCAAGAGCCGGCCGCTCGCCGTGAGCGGCGATGCACGCCACGCCTTCGAGATGCCGACCGCGCCTGTCAAACGCGAAGTGTCGATCGGCGAGACCATCACGGTCGCCGAACTCGCGCAGCGAATGGCGGTGAAGGCCACCGAGGTCATCAAGACGCTCATGAACATGGGCGTCATGGCGACCATCAATCAGCCGATCGACCAGGACACGGCGGTCCTCGTCGTCGAGGAGCTGGGCCACACGGCGAAGATTCAAAGGGAGAACGAGATCGAGGCCGACCTGCAGGGCGTGGCGGGGGAAGGCATGGAGCTCCTGCCTCGTCCGCCCGTCGTCACGGTGATGGGCCACGTCGATCACGGCAAGACCTCGCTCCTCGACTACATCCGGCGTGCGAAGGTCGCCGCGGGGGAGGCGGGCGGCATCACCCAGCACATCGGCGCGTACCAGGTCCAGACGGAGAAGGGCACGATCACGTTCCTCGACACGCCGGGCCACGCCGCCTTCACGGCGATGCGCGCCCGCGGGGCCAGGGTCACGGATGTCGTCGTTCTCGTGGTCGCGGCCGACGATGGCGTGATGCCGCAGACGGTGGAGGCCATTCAGCATGCGCGCGCCGCCAGCGTGCCCATCGTGGTCGCCGTGAACAAGATCGACAAGAGCGACGCCGACCCCGACCGCGTGCGTACGGAGCTCGCGAAGCAGGAGGTCATCCCGGAGGAGTGGGGCGGCCAGAACATCTTCGTGAACGTCTCGGCGCGCACGGGCGCCGGCGTGGATCAGCTGCTCGAGGCGATCCTGCTCCAGGCGGAGGTGCTGGAGCTGAAGGCGCCGCGCCAGGGGCTTGCGAGCGGCGTCGTCATCGAGTCGAGCATCGAGAAGGGCCGCGGCGCCGTGGCGACCGTGCTCGTGAAGCGAGGCACGCTCAAGATGGGAGATCCCATCCTCGCCGGCACGGAGTTCGGCCGCGTGCGCGCCATGTTCGACGAGAACGGACGGCAGGTCGAGGAGGCTCCGCCCTCGATGCCCGTCGCAGTGCTCGGCCTCTCCGGCGCGCCGAATGCGGGCGACGAGCTGCTGGCGGTCGAGAGCGAGCGCAAGGCCCGCGAGGTCGCGCTCTATCGTCAGGGCAAGTTCCGCGACGTGAAGCTCGCCCGGCAGACGACGCGCGCGGAGGACGTCTTCTCACAGCTCGAAGCGGACAAGGCGGGCGTCGTCGCCATTCTGCTCAAGGCCGACGTGCAGGGCAGCGTCGAGGCGCTGCGCGATGCGCTCACGAAGCTCTCGACCGACGAAGTGCAGGTGAAGGTGATCGCGAGCGGCGTCGGCGGCATCACGGTCTCGGACGTGCAGCTCGCCGCGGCATCGAAGGCGCGGATCATCGGCTTCAACGTGCGTGCCGACTCGGCGGCCCGGGATGCCGTGAAGGACACGGGCGTTGAG
>Ga0209062_1002847_pt1 | contig 21658 bp, 17 predicted proteins | sample Coa_R2_2_FD_187158 | JGI IMG/M metagenome (GOLD analysis project Ga0209062, IMG submission 187158) | Surface soil microbial communities from Centralia Pennsylvania, which are recovering from an underground coalmine fire - Coalmine... | ecosystem: Environmental > Terrestrial > Soil > Unclassified...
GAATGGAATGGAAGGAGAAATTCATGGCAGAGACGAAACTGCAGAATGCGCCTTCCGAACGGCAACAAACCCAACCAGCAACGCAGCAGGGCCAGCGCGGCCTCGCCCGGCGCGAGGGCCTTTTCCCCCGCGACCTTTTCACCATGAGCCCGTTTTCCATGATGCGCCGGCTGAGCGAGGAAATGGACCGGGCATTCGCCAGCTCTTTCGGCCTCGGCCCCCGCATCAGTGAATTCGGCGCATGGTCTCCCGCCATCGAAGTGCGGGAGCGGAACAACAACCTGGAAATCGACGCCGAGCTCCCCGGCCTCTCCAAAGACGATGTGAAAGTGGAATGCACCGCCGAGGGCCTCATCCTCCAGGGCGAAAAGAAGCGCGAAATCGAAACCGAGGAAGGCGGAATGCACCGCAGCGAGCGCAGCTACGGCCATTTCTATCGCCTCATTCCTCTGCCCGAAGGCGTCGAACCCGATAAGGCCAAGGCCGATTTCAAAGACGGCGTCCTGCACATCAAGGTGCCATTCTCGGCGGAGCGCGGCAAACGCCGCCAGATCCCCATCGGCACATAACCGCGAGCCCACCATGCTTCCCCCGCTTCCCATTTCCGCCGATGAGGTACGCGAGCGGCTCGGGCGCGGCGAGCGCGTCGCCTTTCTCGACACGCGCTCGCCCGACGATTGGGACGCCGCCGCCACCCAAATCGAGGGCGCGCTTCGCTTCCGGCCCTCGGAAATCGAAAACCACCTGCGCTTCGTCCCGCAAGGCTGCGCGATCGTAACGTATTGCGATTGCCCGGATGGAGCCAGCAGCACACGCGCGGCCGCCGCGCTCGTCGAAAACGGCTGGCGCGACGTCCACCCGCTGCGCCGCGGCGAATGGCGCCGGTTTCCTACCGCCCCGCGCGGAGAAGCCAGGCCATAGCCAGCGCCGCTCGCGCGTGCAGCGATACACTCGAATTGTGCCGTACCGTTCCTCGCTGACCCTGATGGTCTCGATGGTGCGCGATGGCGTGGTTTCGCCTTGCGAATTGCTCGAAGCGCACCTGCAGCAGATCGAGCGCCGCAATCCGTCCATCAACGCGTTCACCGCAGTCGCCGCCGATCGCGCCCGCGCCGAAGCCCGCGAGCGCGAAGCGCAGCTCGCTCGCGGCGAGCCCCTTGGCCTCTTGCACGGCGTCCCGCTCACGGTGAAGGATAGCTTCGATGTCGCCGGCCTGCCGACGCGCGCCGGCAGCCGCCTCCGCAGCGCCACGCCCGCGGACTGCGATGCAGCGGTCGTGGCCCGCCTGCGCGCCGAAGGCGCCATCGTCCTCGGCAAGACCAACACCCCGGAGCTGCTCGCCAACTACGAAACCGAGAATTTCCTTACCGGCCGCACGAACAATCCGTGGGATGCCGCGCGCACGCCCGGCGGATCGAGCGGCGGCGAGGCGGCCGCCATCGCCGCGTTCTGCTCGCCAGGCGGCGTCGGTACCGATGGCGGTGGTTCCATCCGCGTGCCGGCGCACTTCTGCGGCATCGCCGGCCTCAAGCCGACGCCCGGCCGCATCCCCGTAACCGGCCATTTCCCCTCCCTGGGATATCCTGGCGGATTGCTGGGCGTCGCCGGCCCGCTGGCGCGCAATGCCATCGATCTCCGGCTGCTCTTCGCCGCCATGGCCGGCTTCGATCCGCAGGACCCGTTCTCCACGCCCGTGCCGCTGCGCCGGCCGGACCTCGGCCGTCCCCGCATTGGCGTCTGCGAGCAATTCTACGCAGCGCCGGTCGACCCGGATATCCGCGCTGCCGTGCGGCGTGCGGCGGCGCTGTTCGAGGATGCAGGCCTCGAGGTTTCGGAATTCGCCATGACCGGCTTGGAACGCGCCCCCAACGTGTGGGCGTTCCTGTTCTCCGATTGGCCGGCCGTCGAAACGCGCAAATGGCTGGAAGGCCGCGAATCGGAGGCGCACTGGACGCTCCTCGAATTCCTCTCGCGTTCCGAGCCGCCCACGGCCGCGCAGATCCTGCAAAACCTCGCCGCGCGCGACCGCCTCCGCGCGGCATTATTGCGCCAGATGGAGCAGGTTCCGGTGCTCCTCATGCCGGTCTGCGGCGTCCCCGCCTTCCGCCATCGCGAGCGGCGCTGGACCGTCGATGGCCGCGAAATCGGACTGTTTCAGGCGATGATGCCCGCCGTGCTGGCGAACGTACTCGGGTTGCCGGCGGTTACCGTGCCGATGCAGGTGACATCGGGCGGCCTGCCAGTCGGAGTGCAACTGCTAGGGAGACCGTTCGAGGACGAGCTGCTGCTGGAGGTGGCCATCCGCCTGGAGGAAGTGCGCGGCCCGTTTGTAATCCCCGGCCGCGTACACGAGTGACCGCAAAGAAAAGAGCCGCGATCGGAAGGGTACGCTGCGGCACCCTTACGATCGCGGCTCGTCTTGCGCTCGTTCCTGAGCTTAATCTCCGAAGCTGCCGACTTCCTCGCGCTCTTCGACCGCAGGCGCAGGTTTCGCAGCCGGGGCGATCCCGCCGATCTGCACCAGCTCCGGACCCGGCTGCTCCTTCAGCACGTGCTGGCGGTACAGCTTCATCATGCGGGCATGTTCCTGCTGCTCCTTGAGCTTCGCGTCGCGCGCCCGGATCTTCTCCTCGCGGGCGTTCTTCGCGATGCCCAGGCGGTCGAGGTCGTGCTGCTCCTCGGTCGTCACGATCTCATCGCGCAGCACCAGCCGGTGCTCGGTCGAATTCAACGGAACGTGCTTGCCGCCGGCGAAAATCTCGTGCCTGCCGTGCTCCTCGTACCACTTGGTGAGGGTCGCGGTCATGTGCATCTTTTCGATGATATTGCGCCAGCCGACCCCGGTATTGTACGCGCAGAAGGAAATCTCGCCCTCCTGCGTCGCATAAGGGATGATGCACTGCTCGGTGCGGCGGAAATCGTAGTTAAACAGGTCCTGGAACCACATCCCGGCGATGAACAGGAAATTCCAGCGGTCGCGGCGGCGGATCTCGATATCCTCCATCGTGCGGTCCTTGCCAACCTTGCCGTAGCTCTTGCCGGTCGCGCCGAAGGTCTTGTCCAACTTCTTAAACCAATCCGTGAGCTTAAAGTGCGTAGGTGACTGGAACGGATCGTAGTTACGCGCCGCAGCCAGCGCCATGCCGATGATCGACAGCCACTTCCCGCGCGCCGCGTCATTGATCCGCGCCACGTCCTTCGCGAGCCGGTCGGCGTTGATGAAGGCGGTGACCGGTTGCCGCTCGCCCGTTTCCTTGTCCACCATCACCGCCATGCCCACGCCGCAATTTGGATGGCAGCCGCAGCTCAACTGGCCCCAGCCGTAGTTCGGCCCGTGTACCAGATCGCTCCAGTCGGAGAAGGTCGAAATGAACGAAATCGGGAACCAGTCGCGCGCCGGCTCGCCGATCCCGGTCTGGTTCTTCACATCGTGCGCCAGATGGGAAAGCGTGTAGCGCTGCGCCGCGCGTCGCTCATCGGTCACGTCTTCGTCGCGGCCGGTGAAGGAGACGGGCTGGAAGGAAAGGAAGGGAATCTTCTTCGGATTGTCCAGCGCGAACTGGATGATCCGGCCCACCTGCTCGTTATTGATGCCGTTGACGATGGTGATGACCGGGATAATGTCCACGCCGTTCGAGTGCAGGTTTTCAATGGCCCGCAGCTTCACATCGAACAGGTTGCCGACCTTGCGGTGCTGGTTCGCGGCGTTGCCGATGCCATCGAACTGCAGGTAGGCGTAGCGCAGTCCGGCCTCCGCGGCCTTGCGGCAGAATTCCGGGCTCTTGGCAAACTCGATGCCGTTGGTCGCCGCCTGCACCGAGGTGTACCCCACCTCGCGCGCATAGCGTACCGCATCCAGGAAATACGGCGAAAGCGTCGGCTCGCCGCCCGAAAATTGCACCGACATCTGCCGCTTCGGCTTGATCGTGATGGCGTTGTCCAGCAGCGTCTTGATGTCCTCCCAGCTCAGCTCATGCACGAAGCCGACCTGGTTGGCATCCATGAAGCAGGGATCGCACATCATGTTGCAGCGGTTGGTGAGATCGATGGTCAGCACCGAGCCGCGCCCGTGAGTGATCGTGCTGGAGCCGTGGCGATGGAGTTTCTCGTCGTTGTGCGCGCGGATGTCGCGGCCCGGGAACACCTCCTCCAGGTGCTTGAAGAAGGCCGTGTCGATGGCCATCACGTCTTCGAAGTGGCCGTGGATCGGGCAGTCCTTCACCATCAGGATCTTGCCGTCGCGCTCGATGATCTGCGCTTTGATCTCGCCCGGACGGTCGTTGTACAGCACCTCGAGCGGCGTCTGCCCATCCAGAATCTTCTTGCGGATCTCCGGCACACAGCGCGGGCACAGCGAATCGGTCTCGCGCGGCCAGCCGAGCGGCGGCTTGGTCTTCTCCCAGCTCTTCAGCAGCGGTTTGTCGGACCACGCCGGCACGAAACTGGGATTCTGGCCGATCTGGTTCAGTTTGTCGAACACGAACCAGGCAGCTCCGGCGAGCTGTGTAAAAGCCTTTTCAACGTATTTGATCGGTTTGTGCATGGTGATAACGTTCCCTCCAGCGCGGTGCACCTGCCTGCTTAACCATCCAGAATTGCTGGTAGCCAGTATAGGGAGGATTCCCGCCCGGTGAAACCGAATGGCATTAAACTGCTGAAATGATTGGTTGTACGGCGCGAGAGGGGATTGAACGGAGCAATCGGACGGTCGAGCGGCGGACCTCGCTAGCTCAATGATTCGGCAGAAGTTAGGAAGCGGAACGGCGCGCGAGCGTCCATTTTTCCGAAGCGCCCTCCGGAGTAATCCGCAGAACTTCCTCCTCCAGAGTTTTGCCGTCCTCGGAAAGCCGGAAACGCTTCTTGATCACCCGGCTGTTGCCGTGCGTCGTCTCCATCACGACCAGCATCGGCCCGTTGTACCACATCATGACTTCCCCGCCCTTGATTTTGCAGGCCTGCCCATCGGTGCGGCACTGAATCTCGCTGGCCGCCTTGCCCGTCTCGGCGATCTGAATCGTGTCGCCCTGCTGCCGGATGGTGACCGTTTCGCCGTTCGCGGCGCTTTGCCACTCGCCGTTGAGGCCGTCGCCACCGGCGGCCGAAACCGCCAACGCAGCAGCCAGGCAGATCATGAGAAGTCGCATGCAAACCTCCGCCGTACAGTTTATCCGCGCCGCTCCCGGCGGCCACTACTGCGGATTCCGTAGCCCAAGCCGGCAAACGGCGGGCTATCATCAGGCAAGAGCCGTGCAGATCACGATTTCGAAGGAAAACTATCTCAAGGCCATCGCCGAAGCCGAATCGGAAGGCGAAGTCGTGAAAGCCGTTACGCTGACGCGCTGGCTGCACGTCTCCGCCCCCGCGGTCACCATGGCGATCAAGCGGCTCAAGCGTGATGGCCTGATCCGCGCCGATGAGGACGGCCAGCTCACCCTCACGCCCGCCGGCCGCGAGATCGCCAACCGCGTTCTCAACCGCCATCACCTCATCGAGCGCATGCTCACCGAGATCTTCGGCCTCGAATGGTACAAGGTGCACGACGAAGCCGAACATCTCGAACACGCCGTCTCCACCGATTTCGAGCGGAAATTGACCGAAAAGCTCGGCCGGGGAGGTGCCTGCCCCCACGGCAATATCGTCGGGTTGGACTCGCCCGAAGCCCGGCGCGCCCGTGGGCTCAAACCGCTCGACGAGGCCCGGCCCGATGAGCACCTGCAGGTGGTCAGCGTCTTCGAACGCGATCGCGCCTTGCTCGAACGGCTGGACGGGCTGGGCATCCGCCCCGGAGCCACGGTGCAGGTCGAATCGGCCGGCGAAAACGTCGAACTGCGCGCCGGCCCCCGGTCCGTAGCCGTCGACCGCGCCGCGGCCGCCAGAGTCTGGGTCAAATCCGAGCCGCGCCGGTAAGAGCCGGCCATGTCCGGCCCTGCGGTCCGTTTACTCCGACTTCGAATAGTAATACGTGTACTTGCTGTACAGCTCCGAAGCCCGGGCGCCGTTCGCCACGATTCCCAGCACGTTGTTCTCGCACAGCGTCTGCATCGCGCGCGTCACGTTGTCGAATGTCGTCGACCCGATCTTCACCACCAGAATCGTGCCGTCGGCCAGCGTTGCCAGCAGATTCGCGTCTGCCGAAAACAGCAGCGGCGGCGTATCGAAGATCGCCCAGTTGAACGCCCGCGGCAGTTCTTCGAACAGCGCCTTGGCCTGCCGCATGTTCAGTAGTTCGAGCGGGTTCTTGACCGGCGATCCCGCTGGCAGCACGTAAAGATTCATGCCCTCCACCCGGCGCAGCGCCTGGGCGAAACTGCACTGCCCCGTGAGGTAATCGGAGAGGCCCGGCGCCCGGTTCATCTGAAACAGGCTATGGATAATCGGGCGGCGCAAGTCGAAGTCCGCCAGCAGCACCGCGCTTTCCGCCAGGTGCGCCTGCGCCAGCGCCAGGTTCACCGCGCAGAACGTCTTGCCTTCCGCCGGCGAGGGACTCGTCACGATCACGGTATGCAGCGGCTGCAAGGTCTGCAGATGGTTCAGCCGCGTGCGCAGCGTCCGGAACTCTTCGGCCGGCGTTTCGTGCGAGTTGTTCAGATCGAGCAGGTGGGTCTCCGGAGCGGGCTGATACGGTACCAGCGCCACCTCCGCCAGCATCCCCACATGGATGTTCAGCCGCACCGGCGGAGCCGCCGCGGCATGGCCATTCACCCCGTTCGCTGAGGGAGGCGCCACCGCCGTTTCCGCCGGCGGCGCCGGCAGAGGGCTCTCCGCGCCCATCCCCGCCAGCTCGGAATTTCGTGCGCTCTCTTCAGCCCGGCGCAAAGCATCGTGTACTCGGCTCATTTTGATTTCACCAGGAAACGTCCCCGGCGCTCCTCCATCACATTCCGGACAGGTGATAGTACACCGAGCCGCCCATCAGAATACAACCCAGGATCAGGGCGCTCGACCATGCCAGCCACACCAGCCGCCGCTTGCGGCGCACCAGAAGAGCGTTTTCAAGCAGCGGGATGCTGCTCAGCACCGGCATGTTGGTATAGGCGCGGACGTCCTTGAGGTTCTTGAGCGAGGTGTTTTTCACCTCCTGCGCGGCCGCCAGAAGAATGCCCAGGCCCAGCCCGCCGAACGTGCCGATCGCGGCCCATTCCGGCCGGTTCGGCTCGGATGCGGTTTCGGGCAGCGACGCCGTGTCCAGAACTTCCAGATTGGCGCCCGCCTTGTGTTCTTCGATGTTCTGCGCCGTCTGCGCCGCTTCGTGGCGCTTGGTCATATCTTCGTAATCCTGCTTGGCCAGGTTGTAATCGCGCAGTAACGCGCTGTACTGCTGCTCGTTGACCGGCGCATCCTGCAGACGCTTGTTATATTCGGCGATCACCCGTTCGAGCTCCGCCTTGGCCTTCTTGCCCGTTTCGATCTCCTGCTGCTTGATCGAAATCTGTGTCTTGATGCTGTTTTCCTGCGCCCGGTAGTCCTCCAGTTGCCGCGCCACCAGCGGGTTCTGCACCACGCGCGGCGCATTGGCATCCGCCGTCTGCGACTGGAGCGCCTGCAAACGGGCCGCTTCCTGCTTCTGCAGCGCGTCCCGCTGCTTCTGAAAAGCCTGCAATTTCGCTTCGAGCGCGATCACGTCCGGGTGCCGGTTGCCCAGGTTCTCCTTCATCGCCGCCAGCGCCGAATTCCCTTCGTCGATCGCCTTGTTCAAATCGATCAGGTGCTGGTTCTGCACCGAAAGCGGCGATGCCCCGGAAGTCGCGGCGCCGACCGTCTGCTCCAGGTTGGCCGCCGCGGAAGCCATCGCGTTCCGCACATTGGTGAGATTGGTCTGCAGCACCGTCAGATCCGAGCTGGCGCGGTCCAGCGCGCTCTGCGCGTTCATGAGCTGAAGCTGATACGTCTGCAGCGCCTGCGCATTGGCCTGCGCCTGCTCCGGCAGCTTGCCCATATTCGCCATCTTGAAGCGCGTGATCTGGTCTTCCAGATTGTCCATCTTCTCCTTGGCCGCCTTCACTTCATCGGTCAGGAAGTTGGTCGTGAGATTGGCCTGGTTGCGCTGCACCGTCACGTTCTGCTCGGTGAACTTGGTCACCAGTTCGCGCACCACCGCCTGCGCTTTGTAGCGGTCCTGATAAGCGAACGAAATCATGAACGCCGAGGCGTACCGCCGCGTGTTATTGGGGTTCGTGGTCGAGGTGTCCGCGACCGGCGTGATGCGGATATCTTTGTTCCGCATATCCTGGATCACGTCCTCGAGCGGCTTGCGCGCGCGCTCTTTCTTATAAAGATCGAGCGACGGCTTCTGGATGATGTCCGCCAGACTCGAACGGCTCAGGATCTCCGTCTGCATCTGCTGCAGCCGGTCCGCCATCTGCCCCGTAATCGCGCTGGGCACCAGGTTTTCCGGAACCTGCGGCGGCGTGATCCGCATGACGGCGGTTGAGATGTAAGTATCCGGCCAGAAAAATGCCACCACCGTCGCAATCACCAGCCCCGCGTACATCGGCCCGATAATCCAGGACCGGTAGCGCCGCAGCATGTCGATGTAGTCCTCGACATCCGGCGGACGCCGCGAAACGCTCACATAATTCTGCGCTGGAACCATAAACCCGTAGCTTGTGCTCCTCCGTCAGTACCTGCTACGTGCCGGCTACGGCACGATGATCATATCGCCCGGCTTCAACATAATGTTCTGTTCCATATGCCTGCCGTGGATCACATCTTTATAGTTGAAACGCAACCGCTCCGTGCCTCGGATGATTTCAATCTTTTTGACGTTGGCAAAGTCTTTGAAACCGGCGTTCACGAGCGCCTCCAGAACCGTCGTCGGCACGACCAGCGGAAATGCCCCCTGCCGCAATACCTCGCCCTGAATGAAATATTTCTTGCTGTTGATTTGCGTGACCTGTACCGTGACCTGCGGCGTTTTGATCAGGTCGTTCTTTTTCAGCAAATCGGCGATCGCCAGCTCCAGTTGATTCACCGTCAGGCCGTTCGCCGTCAGTTCGCCGATCAGCGGCATGGAAATGCGGCCGTCCGGCCGGACCATCACCGGGCCCGTCAGCCGCGGTTCGTTCCACACCGAGATCCCCAGTACGTCCTCCGGCCCGATCACATAGCTGGGGTCGGAATTCGTTGCCGGAGCCTTGCCTGTTTCCCCCATCTTTGCCGGGTCGGTCTCGACCGCGCCGGCCGCGGGCTTGGGTGTTCCATCGATGGCCGGCCCGGCGGCGGCCGGCTGCGCCGCGGGCTTCTCCTGCTGTTGTTGCTGTTCGGGGACCGCGTCGGGCAGCTTCTGCTGCGCCACTGCCGCCAGACACAGAATTCCAGTAATCGCCGCTAACCCAGCGGATCTAATTGCCACTTTCATCATCTTCCTCAGTGACCAAACCTCCGGCTGCCGGAGACGGGGATAGAATGGCCCGGTGCGCGGCATACCCATCCCTGCATACTGTTCTATAGTGTACAGCATACCCGTTCATTTCCGATCCCTGGCGGGCTATAGTACCAGCGCCGCCGTAGCCCTTCCGATAGCAGTACCTACAGGAACGTCCGCCCGCCCTGGCCGCCGCCCCGCCCGCGACGCTCCTCCGCCCGCTATACACTTCCGCATAGTGTATTTCTCCCAAAAACCGGAGGGCTGGTCCGGAGCCGTTTGTAAGTGATAGATATTCAGGGTATTCTAATTACAGAATCGCAAATTCCGCACGGCATCAAACGTGCTCCGAGCGGGGCGGGACTACTGTCTAGCGCAGGCAACAGGGCGGCTTCGATGTTTCAGGAACTCAAGTTCCAGCTTTCCACCGCGATCCTCACGATCCTTACGATCGCGGCCGCGGTCTCCGCCTGCGTCAACCTGGATGCCAAGCTGCATTTCAAACCGCCCGAGGATGGCGTCATCTGGGTCGATCGCGCGCCGGGCGTCCAGGCGCTCCATGTCCCGGCCGGCAGCCCCGGCGCCAAAGCCGGCATCCACGAAGGCGACCTGCTGAAATCCATCGAGGGCGTGCCCATCCACAAGGCCATCGACGTGGTCCAGGTCCTGGTCACGATCGGCGCGTGGAAGAACGCCACCTACGTGGTGAACCGCGGCGGTGTGGAAGTCACCGTCAAGAACCTCATCGTGGGCGAGACCCCGCTCGATCACGCAGTACTCTATCAGTACGCGGTGGGCTTCGCGTACCTGATCATCGGCCTTTTCGTCTATTTCCGCCGCGGCAGCGCGCAAAAAGCGCAGCACTTCTATATTCTCTGCCTGGCTTCCTTCATTTATCTGACGTTCCACTACACCGGCCAGCTCAACAGCTTCGATCAGGTGATCCTGTTCGGCAATCTGGCCGCGGGCCTGCTCGCCCCCACCCTGTTCCTGCATTTTGCCGTTACCTTCCCGGAGCCGCGCATGGGTTTCCGCAGGCCGGTCGAACGGGTGCTGCTCTACGTTCCGGCCGGGCTGTTCCTGCTGCTTTACGCCGGAGTCGCCTCGAACGCGGTGCGGATCGCCATGCCGCTGGTGGAAGTCCGCTGGCTGCTCGACCGCGTCTGGATGCTCTTCTGGACCGTGCCCTACCTGGCCGGCGGTCTGGTGTTGCGCCTCGATTCGAACAAAGCGGATGACCCGATCGTGCGGCGTCAGCTCCGCTGGCTGGGCAACGGCACGCTGTGCGGTGTCCTCCCTTTCACGCTCTTCTACGTGGTCCCGTACGCGGCCGGCATGATCCCGGGCGCCTGGCAGAAGATGACCGTGCTGCCGATGGCGCTGATCCCGCTCTCGCTGGCCTACGCCATCGTGCGCTACCGCCTGATGGACGTGGATATCATCTTTCGCCGCGGCTACGCTTATACCCTCGCCACCATCTGCGTCCTCGCGGCGTTTTACGGCCTCGTGTTTTCGCTCGGCAGCCTGGTGCAGAAGCAGGGACTCGGCAACACCGGCGTCATGACCGTGATGCTGATCGGCGCGTTCCTCTTCCAGCCGATCCGCAACTGGATCCAGGAGTCGCTCGACCGCCACTTCTACCGCGACCAGTACGACTACCGGCGCACTCTGGTCGAGTTCGCGCGCGAGCTGAGCTCGGAGACGGACCTCGACGCCATGCTTTCGTCCGTCGGCGACCGCCTGATCGAAACGCTGTCGATCAACCATCTCGCCTTCTTCCTGGCCGAAGACAAGCCCTCCGGCGAAGACGCCCCGCGGTTCCACTTGAAAAAAGCCATGGGCGCCAATCCGCGGCTGGCCGGCGCCGCCTACGATTCGCTCGATCTCACCTTCCTCAACTGGAAGCTGCCGGAAGGGTATCTCTTCTTCGAGCGCACGCGGCACCAGCTCGACGCGATCTCGCAGTCCTGGCCGGCCTCCGTGCGCCGCACCATCGCCGATCTGGACCTCACTTATTACCTGCCCTGCACCGCGCGCGGACGCACGGTCGGCTACCTGGGCGTCAGCCGCACCGCCGACGGCGATTTCCTTTCGAGCGTCGATGTCGAGCTGCTGGTCACGCTCGCCGGCTACGTCGGCATCGCCATTGAAAACGCGCGGCTGTACGGCTCGCTCGAGCGTAAGATCGCCGAGTACGAGCGTCTCAAAGAGTTCAGCGAAAACATCGTCGAATCGATCAACGTCGGCATCCTGGCGGCGGACCTCGAAGATCGCGTCGAGAGCTGGAACAGCCAGATCGAGAAACTGACCGGCATCGCCCGCGAGCAGGCCGTGGGACGCAGACTCGGCGACCTGTTCCCGGCCGCGCTCGCCGAGGAGTTCACGCGCGTCAAGGGCGAAACCGGCATCCACCACATCTACAAGTTCCTGCTGAAACCGGCTGGCCGCGCGGCGCCCGAAAGCGCCGGCGCCGTCAACGGCAACGGCCACGCCGGCGCCCCCGCGCTCGCCGCCGTCTCCCGCGAAACCACGCTGAATATCGCGATCGCCCCGCTGGTTTCGAAAGACCAGGAGCAGATCGGCCGCCTCATCATCTTCGACGACGTGACCGACCGCGCCGAACTGGAACAGCGGCTGGTGCAGGCGGACAAGCTTTCGAGCATCGGCCTGCTGGCGGCCGGCGTCGCCCACGAGGTCAACACACCGCTCGCCGTCATCTCCACCTACGCCCAGATGCTCGCCAAGCAGGTCGCCGAGGATTCGCAGAAGTCCCAGATCCTCGAAAAGATCGCCAAGCAGACCTTCCGCGCGAGCGAAATCGTCAATTCGCTGCTGAACTTCTCCCGCACTTCGACCACGTCCTTCGGCCCGGTCAACCTGAACCGCGTGATCCAGGAGACTCTCTCGCTGCTCGATCACCAGTTGCAGAAGGCCGGCGTGCAGATTCATAGCGATCTGCCGCCGGGCCTGCCCACGGTCGAAGGAAACGCGGGCAAGCTGCAGCAGGTCTTCCTGAACCTGTTCCTCAACGCGCGGGATGCCATGGCGGGCGGCGGAACGCTCGAAGTCCGCACCTGGCAGGAGGGGGCGCGGGTGCGCGTGGAAGTCGCCGACACCGGCCACGGCATTTCCCCCGAGCACATCCACCGCATCTACGATCCGTTCTTCACCACCAAGGCCGCGCGCAAGGGCACCGGGCTGGGTCTCTCGGTGACGTACGGTATCATTCAAGAGCATGGTGGTTCTATCGAAGTTTTCAACCGGCGGGAGGGCGGCGCGGCGTTCCGCCTGGAATTGCCGGTCAGCGGCGCATCCGGCGCCGGGCGCATGGCATCACGGCAGCAAGCAGCAGCCGAGGCTCACCTCCGGCCGGCCGAAGGGCAGCCGGTAAGTGCGGCGTGAGATGAGCGCACCGCAAACCTCCCCCGTGGCCAAGGGCAAGATCCTCGTCATCGATGACGAGCTCGATATCCGCGAAGGTCTGGAGCTGCTGCTGACGTCCGAAGGATACGCCGTCGAGTTGGCGCAGAACGGCTCGGAAGGCCTCGAAAAGCTGGAAAAACACAGCTACGATCTGGTCCTGCTCGATCTCATGATGCCGGACCGCTCCGGCATGGACGTGCTGCAGGAAGTCCGTGCCCGCGACCGGGAAACCCCGATCTTCATGATCACCGCCTATGGCTCGGTCGAAGCCGCGGTGAACGCGCTGAAGCTCGGCGCCAACGATTACTTCTCCAAGCCCTGGGATAACGAGAAGCTGATCATCGAAATCCAGCGGATGATCGACCGCACCCGCCTGGAATCGGAGAACACCCACCTCAAGCGCGCCCTCAAGCAGCGCTACAGCTTTCCCAACATCATCGGCAAGAGCGAGCGCATGGTGCGCATGCTCGATCTGGTGGCGCAGGTGGCGCCCAGCCGCTCGACCATCCTCATCACGGGAGAAACCGGCACCGGAAAAGAGCTGGTCGCCAAGGCCATCCACGCCAATTCCACACGCGCCGACCAGATGTTCGTGCCCGTCAACAGCGGCTCGCTGCCGCCCGAACTGCTCGAATCGACGCTCTTCGGCCACGTCAAAGGCGCGTTCACCAGCGCCATCCAGTCCAAGAAGGGCTACTTCGAAGTCGCCGACCGCGGCACCATCTTCTTCGACGAGATCGGCACCATCGGTCCCGAGACGCAGATCAAGCTGCTGCGCGTCATCCAGGAGAAGGAATTCACTCCCCTCGGCGCCACCGACCCCATCAAAGTCGATGTCCGCATCCTGGCCGCCACCAACGCCGACCTGTTGCAGCTCGTCAAGGAAGGCAAATTCCGCGAGGACCTCTACTACCGGCTGAACGTCATCAACATCGTGCTGCCGCCCCTCCGCGAGCGCAAGGAAGACATCCCGCTGCTGGTGGACCACTTCTTCAACTACTACTGCCGCGAGAACGCCAAATTCCTGGACTCCTCCGGCCGCTCGGTGCTGCGCTTCGAGCCCGAAGCCATGCAGGTGCTGATGGAGCACAACTGGCCGGGTAACGTGCGCGAGCTCGAAAACGTGGTCGAGCGCGCTGTGGTGCTGGCCTCCGATCCGCTGGTCCCGCTCGGCGTCCTGCCGGACACGCTCCTTGCCGCCAACGGCGTCCGCATCAACCGCGGCGAAGGCGCGCCGCTGCCCGAGGACGCCTCGCTGTTCGAGATCCTCTACGATTACGAGCGCCGCATCATCATCGAGCGCCTGGAGCGCTGCAACTGGAGCCAGACCGAGGCCGCCGAAAGCCTGCACGTCCCGCTTTCCACGTTGAATCAGAAGATCAAGCGGCTGGATATCAAGATTCGGAAAAAGTCCGAGACATAGTACCCGGAGTTTGGCCCCTGCGTGCCGCGGCAGGTACTCCTTCGATTCCCGGCTGAGACGGGAATCATAGGGGCTCGACGGCGCGCAACGTTCTCCTCGCGGGCGGACCATGCGCCCGGCGACTCCACCGAAAGCCTGCCTCTTCCGCTTTCGATGCTGAATTACTCCTTGGCTCAATTCTCGGTCGCCAACGGCTTCGTCTGACGGTGGACCACTAGGTCGAACCGCTCAGAGAGCAGGGATTGCAGCATCTCGGGGATCTGTTGCTCGTTCGCGCCGTCCGGAAGCTTGGCCAGAACGTCGAACCGATCCTCGCGGATCCATGCCGGCCCCGCAACCTCATACGGTTTCAAAAGGTAAGCGCGTTGGATCAGGTCGGCCAGCGTCGCGGCCCGTATTTCAACGCGGCCGTGCTCGGGCCGGGAATATCCGGGAACAGAGCCAACCGCGACAAAGGCGGCCAGCAGCCGCATCCCCACTGCGGCGCGGTTGGGTCGGTGCCGGCGTGTTGCCTTACTGAAGCGGCCTCAAAACGCGCCGCTTCCGACGGACCCGGCGCCCCGGAAAGACTCGCCGAAAACGCGGCAAGCACCCAAACAGTATCGAGTCTCGTCATAATCACGTCAGGCGGATCCTTGCATGTCAAGGACTACGCAACGATTTTCAAATTGGAACCGGCCGCCCTACCGCGCCGTCCACCCGCCGTCGATCAGAATATCCGTCCCCGTGATGAACCCGGCCTCTTCCGAGCACAGATAAACGGCGAGCTGGCCGATCTCCTCGACCTTTCCCCATCGCGCCAGCGGGATATTGGCGAGGAACTGCGCGTTGGCTTCCCGGTTCTCGATCAGCGGACGGTTCATTTCCGTGGCGAAGGGGCCTGGGCTGATGCCGTTGCACGTAATCCCCTCCGGCGCGAGTTCGAGCGCCAGCGCGCGCGTCATGCCGAGCAGCGCCGCCTTGCTCGCCGAATACGCGGCGCGGCCGGGCAGCGATACCCAACTCATGATCGAAGTCATGTTCAGGATCCGGCCGTAGCCGTTCCCGGTCATGTGCGGCACGATCGACCGGCACATCAGGAACGCCGCCGTGACGTTGGTGTCCATCACGCTGCGCCATTCGTCGAGCGAGAACTCCGTAACCGGCTTGCGCACATTGATTCCGGCGTTGTTGATCAGGATATTGACCTTGCCGTATTCGGCTGCCACGCGCTGCTCGACGGCGCGCACCTGTTCCTCGCTGGTCACATCGGCGCGGAAGACATCGGCGCGGCCGCCCGCCTTGCAGATCTCCGCCGCCACCCCATCGAGCAGCGCCGCATCGCGCGAGACGAGCCCGACCCGCGCGCCTTCCGCGGCCAGCGCCAGCGCCATCGCCTTTCCCAATCCCTTGCTCGCGCCCGTGATCAGCGCGGTACGTCCGGTCAGTTTGCCGCTCATGCGGTGGTGGCTCCTCCCTTTTGCGCGCGGGTCATGATCTCATCGGCCAGGGCCTGCGGATCGTCGACGTTGGGGATCGTAAGACGGCTGGCTTCGCCCGCGGTCTCGATCGAAAGGTTGCCGACCCCCCACATGCGCTGCGTCATGCTCTGGTCGACCCGCACGTCCTGCACCTTGGAAAGTTGGATGGTGCGGGTGGACTTGGCGGCGAATCCGGTTTCGTAGCGGAGCCGGTCGCCGGTGATCACGGCCTTGGTGAGCCGCCGCCGCATGGCGCGCGATGCCGGCCAGGCGAAAAGCAGCACCGGCGCAATCATGATTAGCGGGGAGCCCACGCGGTCGTTCCACGAGACCAGACACATGATCTCCAGGTAGAGAAATACGAGGCCGGCGACGATGGCACCGGCTTTCAAGTATTTGGCGGTCGGTCGAACGGTAAGATCGGACACGGGTCCTCCTCGAAGGTCCATTGTACCTACCGCGGCAGCGCGAACGCGACGATGCTGCCGCCCGCCGGCGCCCCATTCTTGCCGCCGCCGCACACGATCGCGACGTATTCGCGCCCGCCGATTTCGTAGATCGAAGGCGTCGCGTTGCCGGCCGCCGGCAGCACGGCTTCCCACAGCAGCTTGCCGGTCAGCTTATCGTAGGCGTGGAACTTCTTATCGAAGTTCGTCGCGCCGATGAACAGCAGCCCGCTGGCCGTGACCACCGGGCCGCCGTAGTTGTCGCTGCCGGTGTTCTTCATGCCTTTGGCGGCCAGCTCGGGAAATTCGCCGAATGGAATCTGCCAGCGGATCTCGCCCCGATCCAGATCGATGGCGCTCAGCGTGCCCCAGGGCGGCGCGATGGCCGGGTAGCCATCCGGGTCCTGGAAGACGTTGTAGCCGTCGCTGCGGTACTTCAGCCAGTTGGGATCCTGCTGCGCGGCCGTGGATTCCTTTCCGGTGAGCAGGAAGTCGACAAGTCCGTCGATCGTCTCGTTGCCGAGCGCGGCGAAGCCCGGCATGCGACCTGCGCCCTGCCGGATCACCGCCGCGATCTCTGCGCGGCTGCGCCGCTGCCCGATGTCGACGAGCGAAGGGAAGCTCGGCGGCGTGCCGCGGCGGTCGTCGCGATGGCAGCTCGCACAGTTGCTGGCGTAGGCGGACTTGGCGTCGCGCGGCACCAGGCGCAGAATCCACGCCATCTCGTTGGCGTTGACGTAGAGCAGCGACGTGGCCGGATCGAAGGCCGCGCCGCCCCATTCGCCGCCGCCGTCGAAGCCGGGGAAGATCACGGTACCTTCGGTCGTGGGCGGATAGAAGATGCCCTTGCTGTTCAGCTTACGAAACCGCTCCAGCACCGCCGCGTGCGCTTCCGGCGTGCGGTTGGTGAGCATGTCTTCGGTCAGGATCTGGCGCACGAACGGCGGCGGTTTGAGCGGATACGGCTGCACCGGCGAGAGCTTTTCGCCATCGACCGGCGAGGGCGGAACCTGGCGCGTGCCGATCGGAAACAGCGGCTCGCCGGTCTTGCGGTCGAAAACGTAAACGAAACCGGTCTTGGTAATCTGCGCCAGCGCGGCCACCTTGCGGCCGTTGCGGTTCACGGTCACGAGCGACGGCGCGGCCGGGAAGTCGTAATCCCACACGTCGTGGTGGATGCCCTGAAAATGCCAGATGCGCTTGCCGGTGCGCGCGTCGAGCGCCAGGATGCAATCGGCGAAGAGATCATCGCCGATGCGGTTGGCGCCGTAGAAATCGAAGGACGCCGATCCGGTCGAGGCATAGACGATGCCGAGCTGCGGGTCGATGGTCACGCCGGCCCACGCGTTCGCGCCGCCCGAGATCTTCCACGCGTCCTTCGGCCAGGTTTCATAGCCGTATTCGCCGGGGTGCGGGATAGTGTGGAAGATCCAGCGTTGTTTACCGGTGTGAATATCGAAGGCGCGGATGTGGCCGGGCGAGCCCGGCAGCGTCTCCGGCACCGTGCTCGGCATGATGATGAGGTCTTCGAAGATGACGCCAGGGCTGGAGGCGCTGATGGTGACGCCTTCCGCCGGGCGATCGAGCCCCTGGCGGAGGTCGATGCGGCCGTTGTCGCCGAAGGATTGGATCGGCTTGCCGGTCTTCTTATCGAGCGCGTACAGGTAATTGCGCCAGGTGAAGAAGACGCGGTCCTGGTGTACGGTCACGCCGCGGTTGCGCACGCGGCGGATCGTGCCTCCTGGCGGATTCGGATCGAATACCCAGATCTCCCGGCCCGTGGCGGCATCGAGCGCAACGACTCGCATCTTGGGCGTAGTCGCGTAGAGGACGCCATCGACCACGATGGGGTTCGACTGCATTTCCGAGTCTTTGAATTCGTCGTGGGAGTCCCAGCGCCACGCGAGTTCGAGGCGCGAGACGTTCGCGGGGGTGATCTGCTGAAGCGGCGAGTAGCGGATGTTGTCCGGCCCGCCGTTGACGGGCCATTGGACATCGGCGGCGAAGGCGGGGAGGACAAGCAGGACCAAGGGGGCGAAACGCATTCGTCCATTATGGCGCAGCGCGCGCCGGCTCAATTTTCCGCCGGGTTCTTTTCGGCGCGATCGACGACGAGCATTTCGACCGGGCCCTTGCGCGGCTCGAGTTTCAGCCCGAGCTGTTGCTGGACGGCTTCGAAGAGGTCGGGACCGTCCGGGTCAGTCGCAGGAACCGGAGAGTCCGCCGGGACAGAGGCGCGCGGCGCGGCGCCGGGCGGAGAAGCGATCCAGTACAGCGTATAGTCGTAGGCGCCGGTCAAGCCGGTAGCGTCGATCACCGGGCTGCCCAGTTGAACCGAAAGCTGGACGGCCATTTGGGCCGTGCTCTCACGGTGGGCGCGGCGAGCCGACTTGCCGCCCATCACCATGATCATCGTGGGTTGATCGCCGGGCGGCAGAACCGGAAAGCCGCGGGCATCCGTGACCAGCTTGGGCCGCCCAAGCGGCGGATGCGGGCCATCGTCGGCTTTTGCCTCGGCCTTCACCTCCTCGGGCGCGGACTCCTTGAGCTTCGGCCCGCCCTTGGCCACGACCAGTGAGTAGACCAGCATCTCCCTTGTCTCGCGGTGAACCTTCAGAGCGAAACGCTCGGCGAGCAGGCCCCGCAGCATCACTCGGAACTGGTCTTTGGTGGCTCCGGCCGGCACTTTGGCCGTGACGTTGTACCGCTCGGTACTCATCCAGCCCGGCCCCTGCACCTGGTAGGGCTTCAGATCGTACGCGGACATCACCAGGTTCAGGAAACTGATGTTTTCGGCGATGAAGCGCTCCGGATCATTGGTGCCGGGACCGCCGTTGAATCGGGCATTCCTGGCATCCGCCGGCGCGTGCCGCACGGAGGCAACGTCGAAGGCCGGCGCCGCCGCGGACTGCGAATCGAGCGCGGCGGCACCGGCAATCGCGAGGACAACAGCGAAGAACAGGCGCACGGCAGTCCTCTCTCACATCTGGAACGGGACAACCACCGTGGTGACGACTTTCACGGGATTGCCATTCAACAGCGTCGGCTGATAGCGGTACTGCTTGACCGCGTCCACGGCCGCCGCGGCCAGAGCCGGATTGCCATCGATGGCTTCGGCGCTTGTGACAACGCCCTCTTCGTTAATGGTCGTCTGCACGGTCACATCGCCCTGAATACCCGCGGCGCGCGCCTGCGGCGGGTAGACCGGATCGACCTTGCGCGCCAGCTTGGCGGCCATCACGTTGCCGCCGACCTTGATGGTGTCGGGCAGCCCCGGGCCGCTGACCTGCTTCCGCGTCGCCGGCGTGCCAGTGGCGTCGCGAGCGGCCTGGATCGCCTCCGGCGAGACGGAGCTCACGTCGAAGGGGATATCCACCGCGTAATTGCCCTCCGTGGCGGGCGGCTGGAAGGTCCACTGCTTCAGCGCTTCCAGCCCGGCGGGAACCAGCAGCGGATGGCCGCTAAGGACTTCAATATGTTTCACCGTTCCATCCGTCGAGATGGTCACCAGGAAGTGGACCATGCCGGAGACCCGCGCGGCCATGGCCAGTTGCGGGTACAGCGGATCGACTTTGTGCACCACCGGCGGGGCCGGCGGCAAGTCCGCAGCACTGGGAACGGCCCTGATCTGCGCGGGCGCCGCAACGCCCCCGATGTCGGCGCTCCGCACCGTTCCCATCGCGCTGCCGGCTGTCATCCGCACTCCCATCCGGTCCAGCAGCTTCTGCCCGAACTCGATGGCCGGCACGAGCGCCGGATGCTCATCCAGGTTCAGCGTGCCCTGGGGCAGCGTTTGCCCGGGCTGCGGCCGGCGCGCCGCGAACACCAGAGCGGAGCCCGCCGCCAAGACCAGCACGCGATTGTCTGATTGCTCCAGTTCCGACTGCACGCGATTGGCAAACGCGCCGCTCACGTTCGGGCGGGCGAACTTCGCGTCGCCGCTCGCTGAGAGGATGGCGGTCGCGTAGAGCTTACCGAGCGCCTGATCCCAGCTCGGACTGGCTGGTTGCAGCGATTTGCCCCGTTGCAGCAATTGCTCGGCCTGGTCGAACGGCTCATTGCCTTCCAGGAATTCCGCGGCGTTGCGAATGGCGGCCGGGTTATCGCTCTGTCCCACCTCCCGCCATAACCCGAGCGCCCGCTGGTAATCGGCCGCCGAGTTGTATGCGGAATCCTGCGGCGTGATGCCGCGCGAGGTGAACAGGGCGGCGCTCGACCCGGGATGGTTCTGGATCAACCACAAGATGTGGCTCAGGCGCGGCTCGCGCACGCCGTTCGCGTAGTAATACATGATGAGCTGCGCGCGCGCGTTGATATCGTTCGGATTCGCCGCCAGGTATCTCTCGATCGTCGCCACATCGCCCGGAGCAAGCTGCCGGCCCTTGAGATACTGGCTCATTTCCGCCGGCGTCTTTGCCTGCTGTAGCGGCTGCTCCTGCGCAATCGCCGGAGCAAGCTGCGCTACCGCCGCGAGCCATACCACCGGCAGTCCACAGGCCGCCAGAGCCAGCCAGCGCCGCCCGTTCCACGCGCGCGGAATCGGCCGCGTTTCATCCAGCACGCGCTCGATCCGCATCGACACTTCCGCTCTCTTTGCCATTGCCATCGCCTCCCAAATCAGACGGCCTTGCGCGGTCTCGACCGCTGCGGCCATATCCAACAACGCCTGTGCGTAGCCCGCGCCGGGGACTTCGAGCAGCGCGGCATCGTCACACGCCTGCTCGGCCAGGCTCGCCAGTTGCCTTTCCAGCCACCATGCCAGCGGGTGGAACCAGAAGACCGCGCGGGCCGCCGCCGCCGCCAGCGCGATCGCCCAATCGCCGCGGCGCAGGTGCGTGCGCTCGTGCGCCAGCACGGCCGCAAGTTTCGTCCCATCCCACGTCTCCCAGCCCGCCGGCAGCAGGATGCGCCGGCCCGCGGTCATCGGTACCGAGATCCAGCCCGATTCGTAGATTCCCGTGGCCCACCGCCGCTCGATCGGCCGCGCGGCGCGCAGCAGGCGGCGCGTGAACAGGCACGAAATGCCCAGGCGCGCGAGCAGAATCAGCGCAATCAACGCCCAGGCAGCCGCTGCCGCGTCGGCCCAGCCGATCCGGACCGGGACAGGCCGGGTGGGTCCGGCCGCTACGCTCCCGGCCGCCGGTTCCGGCGAGGCCGGGATCTCCGCCAATGGCGCGGGAGCCGCTGGTACCGCTTTCAGCACGCGCAGCGGCAACGGGGGCAGGACCGGCTCCGCGACCGCCAGCGTCAGCATGCCGAGCATCACCGCCGTCCAGACCGCGTGCCGCCCCGCCGCGGACTTCACGCGCAGCAGCGGGATCGCCAGCGCCGCCAGAGCAGCCAGCACGAGCGAGCGCACCCCCACGCTCGCCAGATACCCGAGAACACTCGCGCTCAGTTCCATATCACTCTCCTTTGCGGTCCTTCCGCTTCGCGATGCGCTGCGCCAGACGCTGCAATTCGCGCTCATCCACAACGTCGTCGTTCACCATCCCGACCAGCAACTGCTCCACCGAGCCGCCGCAGAAGCGCTCGATGATCT
>Ga0209062_1002849_pt1 | contig 21644 bp, 24 predicted proteins | sample Coa_R2_2_FD_187158 | JGI IMG/M metagenome (GOLD analysis project Ga0209062, IMG submission 187158) | Surface soil microbial communities from Centralia Pennsylvania, which are recovering from an underground coalmine fire - Coalmine... | ecosystem: Environmental > Terrestrial > Soil > Unclassified...
CCGACCTATGAAGACACCGCGGGGTTGACGCAGTCCTATCTGGAGACCTGGGAAGCGCTCATCGAGCGGGTCGTCGATCTCTTCCTGCGCATCAAGCAGACAGACCAGGCTGAGATCGCCGCGACGGTCCACTTCGCCGCAAGCGATCTCTCAAAGGACGCGGGGGGCAAGCCGACGGAAACCGAGGTGCTGCGAGAGGTCATGGGGTGGAAGCAACGCCGCAAACCACCGCTTGAGGAGGACGAGGTCGCCGAGACCATTCGTGGACTCGGCGTCCTGCGCTGGCTCGACGTCGCACCGAGCGTGGACCTGCCGGTATCCGACGACGCTCTGCTGCATGTTTGAGCACCTTGAGAAGGTGATCAGGCATGGCCGTGTCGGGCGAACCTTGGGTCAGGCCAACCGGCCACAACGCCGTAGTCAAACGACCTGGGATCAACTCTCGTGAGCCAACCGCAAGCGTCCCATGTGCGGCACTACCGTTGGATTCTGCGACGATGTTGGCTTAATTCAAATGAGGTTGCGCATGCGCCCATGCATCTATTGTAGTAATCCAGTCGATGGATCGGAGCAGCACATCATCCCCAGTGCAATCGGTGGACAGTGGGAGTCATCAGCGATCGTCTGCTCTGCCTGCAACCTGGCTCTTGGCAATTCACTAGATAAGAGCCTTGCAAGTCGGTTCGCAGAGTTGAATAATCGCCTGGCAATCATGAGGGGGCGTAGGGGTGTCGCCGGACCAATACGGCAAGTCGCCACCGACGGTACCGCTTACGACGTGAAGCCGGGTGGGCTTGCCAGACCATCAGGATCGAGCAGATCCTTCAACGTTTGCCTGAATGCCGACGGCACTGGCGGTGAAATCACCGCCGTTGCTTCAACCGAGCGCGAAACACAACAGATGATCGAGGGGTACCTCAAGAAGCGTGGCTTCAAAGCTACATCATCGAAGATCACGGAGAACTGGGAAGTCCCCTCCCCCGAATTCAACAGCACCATGCCGCTTGATGCAACAGTGTTGCGCGCCACGACCAAGATTGGCTTTGAAGCTCTTGCTGTAAACGTGGCCCGCGATCTGGTTATGCAAGAGGGTTTCGACCATATCCGCTCGTATATCAAGGATGGCCAGGAAGACGGCCGACTCATTGCCTTTGTTGATGACACGACCGAAAGCCGCGAGACACCCGATCTTGGTAGGGTTGATCACAGCGTGGTGGTGTTCTGCAATGCTGAGACTCGAACCGTATGGGCGTCGATCGTCCTCTGTGGGATGATACCGATCACCGTCCTCCTCAGCGATGTCTGGGATGGTCCGTCATCTGGGTGGGAACACCGGGTAGATCCGCTGACTGGACAGATGGTCAAGACGATGGAACGCACCGATGTGCCCGACGTAAGTGCCGAGCAGATTCGTGAGCATGCGGTTGCTCTAACGTCCGAGCAGGTCGCAGCACACCTGCAAAGCTCTCTGCAACGCCTAATCCCAGTTGCAGCCGAACGATTCATCGTGATGCTCGTGAAAGACGCCGCCGCTCGAGAATTACATCAGCATGTGGATGTGGAGGCCAATGAGCCGGTCGGCAGTCAGGCTATCGCCGCGATTTGCGAGGGCGTGTTTGAGAGCGTAGTGCGCGCTGAGATCGAGTTAACACCCGAGGTGATCGAACTTCTGCGGCTTGCCGTTCGGGACGCAATCCTGTCCTTTATCGTGACTCGGGCGAAAGATCAGTAGGTGCCTGGCGATGACCCGGTCTCTACGTAAAGAGATGGTGGTGCGTGTCTTCGCACTTACGGTGCGCAAGCTCAGCTACTACGTGCTGCCGGATTGTCTGCTGTTGCTCAGCCCAACTCATCACTAACGCGAGCCGCGGGCGCCGTGTCTTCAAGCACCACCCTGGCCATGTTGCAGACGGCGGCGCAGCTCGTCGATTTCCCGCTGAGCGGCGGCGCCGATGGCCTCCTGATGCCACTCGGCGCCCACGATGCTGTCCTCGGTGTCATCGGGCAGCCACTCCGGAATCGGTAGGGGCGGTGCGATGTAGGCCATGCCGGCGCTCCTTGCCCTGCCTCACTCTACCTCGACGGGCGATGGCCCTACATCTTGGGCGCGCCGGCGACGTAGGTGTTGCTGTAGAGCGCGACGGGCGCGGGCGATGTGCTGAGCTGCCCGATCTCCCGCAGAATGCGCACCGAGGCGCTCCACTGTGCCGGATCGGAGTACCCCAGGCCGTGCGCACGCGTATTCGGGCCGTGCCAGAGCGATATGGTCTTGAGCAGGACGGCGTATTGGTCGTCCGCGGCGCTGCCCTGCAGTCCCTTCAAGCCTTGTTGTTGCAGGCAGATGGCGAAAGCAGCGCGGGGATCGGCGATGGTGTCGGCCAGGCCGTGCAGCGTCGCCTGCACGAAGGCGCGCACCCGGGCGGGGTTGTGGGCCAGCAACCCTTTGCCGACCACCAGCCCCGGCGCCACCAGGTTGGCCACGTCAGAGACGGCCAGGACGGTGATCTTGTAGCCGTGGCGCTGCAGTTGTAGTGGCTCGTTGTTGCAATAGCCCACCGCCGTGTCTACCTTGCCGGCGGCCACGGCGGTGACCTGCGTGTAGCCGATCACCTGCACCCGCACATCGCTCTCCGCCAGCTTGGCCGCGTGCAGCGCAGCCAGCAGGCCCACGTAGATGCTGCCGTACTTGCCCGGGATGCCGATGCTCTTGCCGCGCAGGTCGGCCACGCTGTGGATCTTCTCTTTAGCCTGGGCGAAGATGCAGACGGGGAACTTCTGGTACTCCGACATCACGTAGACGATGGGGACCTTCTTGCTGACGGCCACGATGGTGTCGGTCCCGTCCGCATTGGCCACGTCCATCTTGCCGGAGCCGACCAACTCGAGCAGGTTGTAGGAGAGTGCATAGTTGAAGGTGACGTTCAGCCCCGCGGCGCGGTAGTAGCCGCGCTGGGCCGCTACGTAGTACGGCGCGAATTGCACGTTTGGGATGTAGCCCATGCCGATGGTGATGTTGCTCGCCGTCGCGGCGGAGACGTGGGACAGGCGCCCCGCCGTGGGGGCCGTCGCGGCGGACAGTACGGCGAGAACCGTGACGGCGGCGATGCGGGAGGTCAGGCTTCTTGCCATCTCAATGTGATCCTTTCCAGCAATGTGACCAATCCGAACAGGCTGATGCTGAGCCCTGCAAGGGTAATCAATGCCACGTAGCGCGTGGCGTTATCGAAGTTGCCGATGGAGGTGTTGATCATGAAGCCCAGGCCGCTGTCCGCGGCCACGAATTCACCCACCACCGCGCCCACGATGGACAGGCTCAGGCCGAGCTTGAGGCCGCCCAGCAGCGCGGGCGCGGCCAGCGGCAGTTCCAGGTGCCACAGGGTCTGCAGGCGCGAGGCTCCGAAGACGCGCGCCACGTCGTGATAGTCACGCTCGATGCCGCGCAGGCCGGTCACCGTGTTGATCAACAGCGGAAAGACGACCACCACGGCGCAGACAAGCACCTTGGGCAGCAGCCCTACGCCAAAGAGCGTGATGAGAATGGGGGCGACGGCCACCGCGGGTACTGCCTGGCTGGCGGCGATGGCCGGTGCCGCGAGCACTTCTAGCCATCGTAGGTGGGCGATGAGATAGCCCAGCGTCCCGGCCACCATCGCGGCCAAGGCGAAGCCGCCCAGGGCCTCCTGCAGGGTCGTCGCCATATTAGCCAGCAACTCGCCGTTGGCAAGCTCGTTGCCGAACCCCTGCGCCACCTCGATCGGCGCCGGCAGGATGATATCCGGCACCAGCGCTAGCCGGCTGATGGCCTCCCAGATGGCGTACAGCACGCCGGCAAACAGCAGCACCGAGAGGATGGACAGGGCCAGGCTGCGCTCGCGCCGCGCTGGCCCGGGCAAAGGTGCCGCGCCGGATGGACCGGTCGCGTCCGGTCGCGGCGCCGATACTCTGCTGCCCATGGCCGGTACCCGCCGGCCGGCGGCAGGTCGCATCATAGCATTCTCCCCGTTGCGCAGGCAACAAAAAACCCCGAGAAGCACATCTCGGGGTGATGCGGATACGACATGCACGCCGGCAACGGCGCGACGATCGTACGCTCGCAGCGCGATGCCGGATGCAACACCTTCTCCCATCCGGACTATACCGTCGGCCCCGGCATCTCACCGGGTCTGCCATGTGCTCATTGAGCGCATCGCTCGCGGGCTCGGCTCAGGAGAGCCATACCGCCGGTCGGGAATCTCACCCTGCCCCGAAGGCTTCTACCCCAAGAATACGCCGCCCGCCCCGGTTCTGTCAAACGTTGCCATTTACCCTTGTTTATGGCCTCACCTCTCGACTTTGGGCCTGTAAAGTAGGAGAATAGGGGTAACGGAAACCGGCGTTGCCCTACGTTGATAACAGGGCAACGGCACTTGGGGTCCGTGAAAGCGAGCAATTGACATGCACGCGGTGTATCTGGTCAGCCTCATCGGCGGGCTGGTGACCACCGTCCTCTTCGCGACCCTCGGCATGCTTGGCGGCCATCTCCATCTGGGCCATAGCGATGCAAGCGGACACCTCCCCGCTCCTCATCTCCCGCATACCCATGCCGCGACGGGCCATGCGCTCCATGGGCACACCACGACGGCGCACAGCGGCCACGGCCAGGCAACGGCGCACGCGCCGGCAACGCAGGGCCCGTCGCTTCCTTCTTGGCTAACTGCCGGCCTGGCCTGGGCGCTCTCCTGGCTCAGCCCGCTGAACCTGGCGGGCGCCGCCCTGTGGTTTGGCGGCATCGGCCTGCTGGCCGAGCTGTTGCTGCCCGTCTCGTGGCTGGCGCTGCCCTTTGCCATCGCCGGTGGGCTGTTCGGAGCGTTGCTCCTGCGCGCGCTGATGGCTGCCTTCGTGCGCTCGAGCGTGGCGCCGCTGCGGGCCGACGCCATCGGGGCGGTGGCCACCGTCAACGCCGCGATCCGCGTCGGCGGCGTCGGCGAGGTGATCTATACCCTGGAAGGGCTGCACCGCAGCTGCCCTGCCCGCAGCGCGGATGGCACGCCCATCCCGCGCGGCGCCACGGTGGTGATCCTGCGGCGCGAGAACGGCGTGGCCTGGGTGCAGCCGCTCAACCCGCTCGACAGGATCGCTCCCGACCCCCTGACCCCTTCCATCGGCGCTCCGGGCCAGGGTGATCCGCCGTAGGATAGACCCGACTCCCGCGTTAATTTGACAGGGATGAGCAGCGCCGCCTCACTTGACTGCAAGGCCGGCGCAGTGTGAAAGGATGAAACGACAATGGCAGTGCAAACAATTATCATCATCGCGATCCTGGTGGTCGGCACCATTCTGGCCATCTCCGTGCTCGGTTCGCTCTACCGCAAGGTTGGCCCGAACCGCGCCTTGATCGTCTATGGCCGGGGTGGGACCAAGGTCCTGGTCGGCGGCGGCACGGTGGTGGTCCCGCTCTTTCAGAAGGCCGACGAGTTCAACCTGGAGTTGATGAGCTTCGACGTGGCGCCCAATTACCTGCTCTATACCAATCAGGGCATCCCGGTCAAAGTCGAGGCCATCACGCAGCTCAAAGTCGAGAACGAAGACGAGAAGATCAAGCGTGCCGCCAATCAGTTCCTGAGCAAGACCGAAGATGACCGTGAGATGATGGTGCGCCAGGTGATGGAGGGCCACCTGCGGGGTATCGTGGGCCAGTTGACCGTCGAGCAACTGGTCAAGGACCCGGAGATGGTCTCGGCGCGCATGCGCGAGACGGTGGCCGCCGACCTGGATAAGCTGGGCCTGGAAGTGGTCTCCTTCACGCTCAAGGACGTGGCCGACGAGTCCGGCTACATCGAGAACATGAGCCGCCCGGAGATCGCGCGCAACAAGCAGATGGCCGAGATCGCCGAGGCCGAGGCGTCCCGCAACGTCACCATGCGCCAGGCCGAGACGCAGCGCGAGTCGGCCCAGGCCAAGGCCAAGGCCGACCAGGACCGCGTACTGGCCGAAACGCTCTCCAAGGCCAAGCAGGCCGAGGCCGAGCGTGACCTGGAGGTCAAGCAGGCCGAATACGCGGCGACTATCTCGCAGCAGAAGGCCCAGGCGGACCGCGCCTACGACATACAGTCCAGCATCACGCAGCAGCGCCTGGTGGAGGAGACGACCAAGGTCTCGCTGATCCAGAAGCAGCAGGAGGTCAAGGTCCAGCAGGCCGAGGCCGAGCGGAGGGCGGCAGAACTGCTGGCCACCATGCAACGGCAGGCGGAGGCCGACAGCGAGCGCATCCGCATCCTGGCCGAGGCCGAGCAGCGGCGCGCGGTGATCGAGGCGGAAGGGCGCGCCAAGGCGGTGCGCCAGCAGGCGGAAGCTGAGGCCGCGGCGATTCGGGCGCGCGGCGAGGCTGAGGCCGACGCGCTGAAGATGAAGGGCCTGGCCGAGGCGGAGGCCTTGCGGGCCAAGGGCCTGGCCGAGGCCGAGGCGCGCCAGAAGCAGGTCGAGGCGCTCAACGTGCAGGGACAGGCGGCGATCGTGGACTCGGCGCTGAAGGTGCTGCCGCAGGTGGCCGCCAGCCTCTTCGAGGCCTACGGCCGCATCGGCAACGTGACCTACGTGGCCTCCGGCGCGCAGGGCGAGGGCGTGACCTCGCGCATCACCCAGGAGGTGGTGGGCATGGTGCCGCTGCTCGGCGCCGTCTTCGAGTCGACCACCGGCATGAAGCTGCACGACCTGGTGGCCGGCCAGTTGGCACGAAACGGCGCGACCGACGCTCAGGCTGGCGGCGCGACGCCGGCGGCCGCCGCCGCGCCCGAACCCGCACCGGACCAGGTCAGTCAGGTGGTGAGCCCATCCGCGCCGGACATCTCGGTCACCGTCCCGCTGACCGGCAACGGTACCGGCCAGGAGAAGGCCGGCTAAGCGCTGTATAAGCGGACGCGAGGGGCATGGCCAGCCGGGCCATGCCCCTCGTGGTGATGTGGCACACCACACTGAAGGCATATACTGAAGGCGAAGCGTGTCACATCACAATGCGATGTTCGCCTGCGATCGGGCGAGTAACGGTGGCCATGATGTTCTAGTACGCTGAAGCCTGCTAACACGCGTACTGACCGCTCCGCGAGGAGGACGATGATGAGCCAGGCATCCTGGTGCTTCTGGACCGCATCGTGATGCTGATCAGGTCGCGGCTGCCGCGGTCGGGTCCGCAATCCGGGAACATGCGTGACGAGTGAGCGTGTCACGGCCGCTCTCCGCCGCACGGTGCGTGAGCGTGCCCAGCGACGCTGCCAATGATCCAGAGCGGGTGACGATTCGGGCTAATCTGCTCATTCAGGGGCGCTACACAGCGCCGCGGTAGCTATTCCCTACTCTTCCTTTGGGGTCTCACGAACGTTCGGTCCAGACGGGGTTATCCTGCAAGTGGATGTTGTTGACCTGCAGCCAGTGGCGTTCGACCTCCTCGTCGGTCTTTTGCCAGGGCCGTGTCAACCCGACGCTCAGGATCACGCCGACGCCTTGAGACATGCGCCTGCGCAGGTCCGCGACCAAATCGTCGCGAGGCCGGCCCGAGGTGAAGTCGTATAGGCGCAGATCGGTCACCTTCAGCATCGGGGTATCGGGTTGGTCGTTGAAGCTCAGACGGATGCCGCCCTGCGTGGAGACGTGCAAAAACGGCGGCCTGGCCAGGCGCAGGCAACCCAGCGAGGCGCGGCCTTTGCCCACGTCGACGACGAAGCTGCTGCCGTGGCGATATAGATCGTCGCCGAAGATATCGCGCAGGCGCGGCTGCGCGGCCTTCTCCAGCATGGCCCAGAATGCGTCCGGCGCCAGGTCACCGTCGCGGCGGGCGTTGCGGGGCCGGAAGCGATGGTCCTCCAGCTCGGGCGCCTTGCCGACATAACTGGTGCGGCCCAGATCCACGATGGAGGCCATGTCAAAGACGCCCTTCCATCCAACCAGGTCGGGACGCCGCAAGTTGTCGTCCTCGGCCATCGGCCGCACGTGGCGGCCGGTGTCCGGATCGATGCCGGCAACGCAGATGTAGCCGCCGCGCATGCGGGTCAGATGGTTGACGACGATTCTCACAGGTTCCCCTACAGATGGATTGCGGTCAGATTGCCCCAGGTGCCATTCAGGTACTCGCAGACCAGGCGGCGATGGCAGTGCTCGGCCGTCGGCTCGCTGCACAACAGGACGGTCGGGACGGCGAACAGCTCAGGGGCGAGGTGGTCCTCGATCTTCCGCTCGGACATCAACGCCATGAACCGGCGCTCGTACTCCGCCCAGCTCCCTTTCCGCTTCTTGTAGGCGTCGAGTATCTCCTGTGTCGGGGCCAGCAGCGGCTCGTGCAGATACTCCGCGGCGCAGATTTCGTACAGGAAGAACGGCAGGTCGCCGCGCTTGGTGAAGCCGGCCAGTTGCGAGACATTGTTCAGGCGCACGTCGACCAGCCGCCTGATGCCCGCCTCTCTCAAGGAGCCGAAGAAGGCTTGTGCGCTTCTGCCGGCAAAACCGATCGTATAGACTTCCACGTTCGCTCCGTCGCCTCCAGATCGGGGAAGAGCGCAAGCCGGCCATCGTCTTCTTGCATGCGCTCGTCGCGTACTTTCTCTTCGCGGTCGATGCGGCCATCGGCGCGGATATGCAGGAGCGCCACACCCCGCTCGGCCAGCACGCGCCCCACCAGCAAGCGCCGATGGCAGCCGGAGGGGTCCTCCTCGCTGCACATGATGGCCACGCGATACTTGCGCAGCCCGTTTCCCAAGCGCGCGATGCCCTCTTTGAAGAAGGCGGCTTGCTCGACCGCGCTGTAATCGACGTGCCCCGCGTCATCGTAAAAGGCGTCACCGTCAGGCCGCCCGCCCAACTCTTTCCCCAGAAAGAGATAGCGCATCTGGGTGGCCTTGATCGCCGACTCCAGGTTGCGTCGGGTATACTGGGGCGCGTAGCGCGAGTACGGCTGGGAGCGCACGTCGACCAGCACCTCCACCCGATGTAACCGCAACAGATCGAGAAATGCCTCCAGCGGATGATTGGAGTGCCCGATGGTGAAAATGGTGGCTTCGGATGGCTCGTCCTGCCGCGTCATGGCCCCGTCCGGTTCCTTTCACCCACATGATAGCGGGTCGCGCGCCGCGGCGCAGATTTTGCGTCGGTCGCATCCCGGCTATATAATGCTAGACAGCGCCCGGCGCAATCCGCCGGGCTTTTCCGTGTGTCCGCGAGGAGACAACAACGATGAAACATGCCACCCTGGCAGCCGAGCCGCGCGCCATCCTGGGCAAAGGCGTGGCCAAGCTGCGCCGGGCGGGTAAGTTGCCCGCCAATATCTACGGCCACAACGTGCAGTCGACGGCGATCACGCTGGACGCGCACGACTTCGCCCTGCTCTATCGCCACCTGCTGCCGACAACGGTGATCGATTTGCGCCTCGACGGCCAGACGCGCCCGGTCCTGCTGAGCCGGGCCACCGTCGATCCCCGTAGCGGGCTGGTCAATCACGTGGAATTCAAGCAGGTCAACATCCACGAACGGGTCCACGCCTCGGTGTCGGTGATAGGCGTCGGCAAGGCGCCGGCCGTCACCCAGGAAGGCGGCGTGCTGTTGCAGGCGCTCGACGCGATCGAGGTGAGCGCCTTGCCCGATGAGCTGCCGCCGAGCATTGAGGTCGATCTCTCGGCGTTGGTCGACGTTCATGCCGCGATCTACGTGCGCGATCTGAAGCTCGATAGCTCAAGGGTCCAGGTTCTGACGCCCGCGGACGAGGTGGTCTTCCGGGTCACGGCCAGCCACGCGCCGCGCGAAGAAGTAGCCGAGGCCGAAGTCGAGCAGCCTGCTGAAGCCGTCGAGACCGCCGAGACCAGCAAGGAGTAGCCTACCCCATCACGCCTCTACAAGGGCCGGACGCTAAGGTGGAGTGGGCACCGTATGGTGTTGCAGGCGGGAAACCCCGGACTTCAGTCCGGAGGGTACCCGCTTGCGGGCGTCAGCCCGCGGGCTGACGCGGTCATGTCCCGCCCAGCCGCGGGTTTCAACCCGCCCCTGTCCGTAGCAGGTGAGCCGAAGCCCATGGCTCGTGCTTGCCCGGCGGTTTTGACCGCCAGTCCCGTGCCATCTTCAGGCGGGCTGAAGCCCACCGCTAGTGCTGTTTCAGAGGGGTTGCTTTGCAGCGGGGTGCCATCCCTGGCGGCGGCCTGCGGGCCGACGCCGCCGGCATCCTTGCCGGCAAGCGGGGGCCGGCAAGGATGCCGGCGGTCCCAGGCCAGTGCTCCAAAGTCGGTCCCTTGATGGTGCACTAGGCGCGACATGAGGTGCTCCTCGGGATAAATCCCGGTGTTTCTCAATCCGGCCCGCTCAGATGACCGTTCGCCGCGATGGGCCGGGAGGCGCCGGGGCGAGATGCGGACGGTACCGCGCGCTCTGCGTGAAGTCGAAGCACTCGGTCATATCGCCGATGTCGCTGCGTCCGTCGCGCGGCGGTTGCGGCGGACCATAGGGCTGTCCCCGCGCCGCGTCGTTATTGGTGCCCGGCGTTTGCACGTCGAACTGATGGTTGATCGAGGCCAGGGTGGGCAGGCCAAAGACGAGCTCGATGAACTTCAGGATCGAGCTATGCTCGTATTGCATGCCCTCCACGTGGCCACGCTTGGCGAACGGAGAGACGACCAGCGTCGGCACGCGGATGCCGGCCCCGTAGGCGTCAAACTGCGGCGGCGCCACGTGGTCGAAGAACCCGCCGCCCTCATCGTAGGTCAGGAAGAAGGCGATGCTCGTCCAGACCGGCGAGTGGATGAGGGCGTTGAGCACCTGCGACATCTTCTGCTGGCCCCATTGCACCGGGGCCGGCGGATGCTCGCAGTAGAAAATACCCGGCGCCAGGAACGAGACCTGCGGCAGCGTGCCGTTCCGCAGGTCCCGGTACAGCTCGGCCTCCGGCCGCGTCAGACGTGGGTCGTTCACCCACTTGGCAAAGAGCAGCGGCGCGTTGAGGCCGGGCTGCGCGGCGCCCAGGCCCAGATTGTAGCTCTTGAAGGTGATGCCGTGGGCCTGCAGCAGGTCGAGCATGATTGGGTAGTTTAGGCTGCCCGGCCCGATGTTGTCCGAGGTATTGCCGCCCGACGTGCCCGAGCAGAGGCAGAGGCGATTCGGGTAGGTCGGGCCCAGCAGGCTGCAAAAGTAGTTGCCGCACAGCGTGAAGTGATCGGCCAGCGAATAGTAGAAGCCCAGGATCCTGCTATCGAAGTAGCCCAGCGCCTCGTTGCCGTCGGTCGTGTAGAAGCCATCCATGCGACCGTCATCCCATTCGCCATGGATAGTGGCCCACTCGTGCGGGATGTCCTTGAGGATGCCCGAGGAGAAGCGGTGCGGCGCCACGGTGCCGCCGTTGCCGCTCGGTTGCGTGTAGCCGGGTGGGACTCCGTACGAACCGGCTTTGGGATAGTAGCCGAAATAGGTATCAAAGGAGTGGTTCTCCTGGCAGGTCACGACGATGTGCCGAATCGGCGTACTGCCCCGACCGGGGCGCGCCGTCGCCGACGGCAGGCGCAAGACGGCCGGGAAGAATGGCGCCGCTGCCGCCATGGCGCCAACCTGCCGAAGAAACCCGCGGCGGGATGGCTGATGTGCCGCCGTCGCCGCCTGCCCAATCTCCTCCATGACTCGCATCCTCTCCTACCACCCGGTACCGACGGCCGTTCACCCGTGGCCGAGGCGATTATAGCAGGCAATTGTTAACGGTTCGTTAAGCGTCCACCCCGGGAAGCGGACGCGTGGTATCGGGGAAGATATCCACAATGCCGGCCTTGACAGTAGAACATCGGTTCTACTACGATAGAAACGGATGAGGTGCCATCGCCGCTTCGTCCCGCGGCCAAATCCCCTGGTCTATCCGGCGAAAGGAGGGCCTGACGTGAGCGTCCGTCATCTGGCGGCCGTCGCCGTAGCCGGCGTCTTCCTTGCCATTGCTCGGCCCTGCGCTGCCGCGGCGCCGCGCCTGCACATCAGCGTGAAAGGGCATGCCGTGGAGGCGCTCACGCCAGGGATGCGCATCGACGTGGCGGTTGAGGCTTTGCCGCCAGCGCCACACGCCTATTGTGTCGGGCTGGCCAGCGCCGTCGACCGTGCCGGATTGCCGCTCAATCTGGGCCGGGTGCTGCGCGACAGCGCAGGGACCGGGCGGCTGGCGGCGACGATTCCGGCGCGGTTGTTCCCGGCCGAGCCCGCGGGTCTTTTCCTGCTCTTCGTCGGTACCTGTACGCCGGTGGCGCCGGATCGCCCCTTCGTGGCGCGCACGATGATACGCATCCTGCCCGCGACGACCGGGCACGTGAGCGTCTCGGGGCACTGAGCCTGCATTATTCGCGAGGACGACGGAGCAAAGTTCCTGGGGCCGGCAGGGATGCCGGCGGCGTCGGCCCGCAGGCCGCCGCCAGGCCGGGTCGTCCTGCCCTATCAGGCGCCCATGAATTATCCAGGTGAGAAGGCTCAGCTAGCCGTAGCAGTCCGTAAGGCGCGGCGCAGAGCCGCTTCGTCGATGCGACCGCTCGCCGTGCCTCCGTCCTCCACGATGACGACCGGTATCTCGTACTTGTAACGCTCGTATATCTCAAGATCGCCGGTGATGTCGATCCAGGTCACCCTCAGATCGTAGTCGTCGCGCAAGGCATCCAGCAACTCCTCCGCGTCTTCGCAAAGATGGCAGCCGGGTTTGCTGTAGAAGGTGACGTGGCGCACGGGGCGTGTCATCAGATGCGCATGTATTGGGTATAGGCATAGGCCATGCCGGCCAGTAGCAGGACGTCGACGATGGTCCGATAGCCGGCCGGGATGGCGGTGTTGAGCACGGCTAGAATAGCGGACGCGACGGCCACGAAGACCAGGCCGCGCGCCCGGCCGCCGCGCTGCGGCACATACATGGCGGTCCCACGCGCCCGCGCTGGAATGTTCTGAAACTGCGGCTGCCGTCGCAGACGCTGCAGCCGTGGCCGCAGCAGTTGCCAGCGTCGGGTAATGTTGCGGTAGCGCCAGTAGAGCCACCATTCGCTCAACCGCTTGAACACGGTCATCCTCCAGATCCAGGCACGCCATGCGGGGCCGTGGCCTCATTATAGGGCGGCGACGCGGATTATGTCTATCAATCCTTTGCGTGGCCCGGTGGCGCGCAACGCGCGCGGCAACCCGGATTGTATCCATCAATCCTTTCAGGTGGCCCTGGCCAGGCAGCCCCTGCATAGCCCCGGCAACGCCAAATGCCGCACGTCAACGCGCACGCCACGCGTCCGCACCAGTTCCTCCGCCAATTGCTGGAACGGCGCATCATCCAGCTCAACCACCGCGCCACAACCGCGGCAGATCAGGTGGTGATGGGCATCGCCGATCCATTCCCAGCGCGTCAGTTTGTCGCCCAGCTCGACACGCGCCACCAGCCCCAGTAGCTCGAACGACTCCAGCGAGCGGTAGACCGTGACCATATTGATGGCGGGGTAATGCGCGAGTACCGCATCGTAGATCTCCTCCGCGCTCATGTGGCGACGGCCGTCGCGCACCGCCTGCAGCACCGTGATGCGGGGCGCCGTCACCCGCAACCCGTGCTCGCGCAGGAGGTTCTTTATCTCGTCGGTGGTCTGCACACGATCCTCCAGGTGTCTTCTCAGTGTATCAGCAGGGCAGATTGCGCAGATTGCGGGGGCGGGGCCGGCGGCCCTCTTTGGCTCCCTGTACGGTATCATAATCTTTGTGGTGGGCCGCGCAGGTGGCCTCTTGTATCCCTTTCCATGGGGATAGGCAGGTATTGCAACACGACAAGAAGCGAGGCAATGGGGAGCCATGTCCAACCAGCAGAATGGTGATGTCATCTACTTGACGGCCGAAGGGCGGCGCCGACTTGAACAGGAGCTGGAGCACCTGACAACTGTCGAGCGTCCCCAGATCGCGGCGCGCCTTCACAGCGCGATCAAGGACGGTGACCTCTCCGAGAATGCGGCCTACACGGCGGCGAAAGAGGACCAGGGGCACCTGGAGGGGCGCATCGCGCATCTCCAGGCCAGCCTGCGCAAGGCCGTCATCATCGAGCAAGGCTCGAACGATGGCAAGGTGGCTCTGGGCAGCAAGGTGACGGTGGAGGACGACGAAGACGTGTTCACCTATCAACTGGTGGGCCCCATAGAAGCCGCACCCGCCCAGGGACGTATCTCCAATCAATCGCCCGTGGGACGCGCGTTGCTCGGGCACGCCGCCGGGGATGAGGTGACGGTTGAAACGCCGGACGGCCCGTCCACGATGCGCATCATTAGCGTCACCTGAGGTCGCGCATGAACCAACACCTCTACCGCAGCCGCCGCAACTGCATGATCGCCGGTGTCTGCGGAGGCCTTGCCGAACGCTTCGGTTGGGATCCTTCGCTGGTGCGCCTGGCCTTCGTGCTGCTGTCCTTCACCCCGATTCCGGCGCACCCGGTCCTGGTCTACATCATCATGTGGATCGTGGTGCCCAAAGCGCCGGAGTAGCCGCTCAGGCTCTGACCATCTCCAACCGCCCGCCATGGGCGCTGGCCATGTCGATGCGCGCGGCGGTGAGCACGCCGTCCGGCTCGTCTACCTGGACGCCGGCACCCTGCCCGCGCAGGCGCGTGACCGCCGCCTGCAGGTAATCCACCGCGATCGTGGCGCTGAAAAGGCCCTCTCCGCTCGCCCGCAAGGCGCGGGCTATCGGTCCTTCGCCCGGCAGTGGGGCGGCCAGCACAATGGCGCCGGTACCAGGTAGTGGCAGCCGTGCGGTGCGCGCGTGAAGGGCGGCGTCGGTCCCGGCGTCCTCCGCGTGCAAGCCAAAGGCCAGTTCGTAGCAGCGGATGCCGGCCTCCAGATCATTGACGGCCACCGTGACCCGCGACAGGCGGCGCGCCCCGTTGGCGTGCGGCAGCACACCGTCCGGCGCGGCGACCCGGCGCAGGCGCTCGGCCCCATCGCTATCGTGTTGAATGATGAAGGGCAGGCGCCAGTGCTCGGTGCCGAGGCGCTCATCCGCCCCCACCCAGGCCACGCGCCAGCCGCGAGCGCCGCCGTCAGGACCCTCCAGCCGCCCGGCATGCGGGCCCTCTACTGGCAAGCCGCGCGCCCGTATGGCGGCCAAGTCGGCCTCGATATCATCGCTGTTGAGCGCGTAGCCGATCGGTCCGGGTGCGCGGGCGAACATGTAGCTTACCGGGAATCCCGGGCGCAGCGTCGTGTCCGGCAGCCGCGCGATGAGCTCAAGGTACTCCGGATCCAGGACGATCAGACGGTTATGGGTCCCGGCTCCGGGATGCACGCCACCCGCGCTGACCGTGAAGCCCAGTTTCTGGCCATAGTCGCGCGCCGCGCCCTCCAGGTCATCGACGGCGAAGATCACGTGATCGACATATCGCAACATGTGCGATGCTCCTCACTGCAGAGTGCCGGACATGCTCACCGCGCCCAGGGGAGGCTACGTCGCGACGCAGCCCCACCCCGGCTCAATCGGGATATGAGGTCCGTTTACTCGGCCGAGCGCTTGGTGGTGCGGCTGCGGCGGCGGGCGGCTTTGGCGGCCTTACGGCGGGCTTTTTGGCTCTTCGACTCGAAGAATGAGCGCGCGCGAACTTCCTTTAGAATTCCTGCGTTGTCGACGCTTTTCTTGAACCGGCGCAGCATCTGCTCGAAGCTTTCGGGCCGGCGCTCATCCGTGCCACGGCGATCCTCCGGTCCCCGGCGCTCCGGCAGACGCTCCTCGGGCTGTGTCTCCGGCGTACCGGGACTGGCTTGTGCTTGCTCCATTCGGCTCCTTTCATCGTCCGGCCTAGCGCCGGTCTGCATTAGGGGATAAGACAACGACACAAATAGGGCCAGGGCAGTATCTCCATAGCCCCGGCCCTGGCGGCCCACAATCGCATTATAACTACAGCGGTCGGAAGGCCGCGATTAACGTGCTCCTGTCAGTGTACACTACACGTCCTCCGCGCGACAACCACCGCGCGATCTATCCAGGGGATGCAACGTATCCTTGGCCACCGAGACGGCCTGAGGCAGAAGCCTCATGGCAGACAGCGGGCCATACATGGCCGCCGGGCGCCCTTCAGGGCGGGTCCCTGCCATGGTCCTTCAGGGCCAGGCCCGCGCGACCTGCCTCTAAGCCAGACCCGGCCTGAACACTTTTTTGTCTTGTTACCCGTCATTACGGTATGGTACCATCCCCCGGAAGGGCATGGCGTCGCTGAGCCACGCAGCGTTGGTGCGCCCGGTGGGATTGCCGGCGAGCAGCGGCGTGAAGAGTGCTTGGCGGCCACTGAGCCATACAGCGTTGGTGCGCCCGGTGGGATTGCCGGCGAGCAGCGGCGTAAAGAGTGCTTGGCGGCCACTGAGCCATACAGCGTTGGTGCGGCTGTGGCCGGCTCATGTCGCCCGTGCCCTGACGTCAGCCAGCCAGTCGAGGCAGGTACCATCCATGCGCATAACAGGAAACGCCGACCTGATCCCAGGACAAACGACGCTCATGTCGAGGCGGCCGGCACCTCGATCTCACGTTCTCGCCTTTGCCCTGCTGCTGACGACCATCCTGCTGGTGACGCTACCGCTGGCGGCCGGCGGATATGGGTCAAACCAGGATGCTGCACGGTCGGCACAGGCCTCCGAGACCTTCTTTCTCACCGGCGTCTACCACACCTCTCGGCTGCCGGGTAACCCCGTCTACGAGTTGCTTCTCACCACCGTCGTGCCCTGGGCAGACTCTCTCGGAGCAAATCTGCTCAATCTCGGCTTCTACCTGGCCTGCTTAGCGGCCTTCTACCGGCTGGTGCGACGGCAGGAGCAAGGGCTCTTGCTCACCGCGCTGTTCGCCCTGACCCCCAATATCCTTGTCGGCGCCGTCACGGCCAAGGACTTCATCCTTGGCATGGCTCTGCTGTTGGGAGCCTATGCAGCCGTCCAGAAGGAGCGATACTGGCTCGCGGCACTCCTCTGCGGTCTTGCCATCGGGTGCCGTCTCACGAACATCCTGTTTGTCTTGCCGCTGGCAACCTACCTGTGGCTGACCGGTGTTCGTCCCAGAGCGATCGCCCTATGCGCGGCGTCCAGCCTCCTGGTCGGTTTGGTATGGTTCATCCCCATTTTCGCGCAATACCACTCCGGCATGTTTGTGCTCAATCCCAATCATGATAGCCACCTTACCAGGGTTCTGCGCTTTGTCTACGGTCTGGTGGGATTGTTTGGCTTGGTGCCAACCGTCGCCCTGGCGGGATTGCTGTTTCTTTACCGGCGGCGGATAGTGCACGCTCTTGCGGAGATACGACGGCCGGCATCGGCTCCGCTCGTGCTAGAGGTCACTACCGTCCTGCTCTATGTCGGTCTCTTTGCGCTCAATGCAAATCAGATTGGCTATATCCTGGTCGTCGTTCCCTTTCTCTATCTGATCATATCCCGCTGGTTGCCACCGTCTTGGCTGGCGGCATTTGGCGTGCTGGCCTTTGTGAGCGGCTTCGTCACCCTCGATCTGCGCCAGGGAAGCAGCGGCCAGAGGCATCTCGGAGTGCAGCCCAGTTGGGGTCCGGTCGTTCAGGAATACATTGCGCGCCAGGATATGCAGCGATTGCGACACGGCATTGGACAGTGCGTGCCCGCCCCGAGAGCTGTCGTTCTGACCGGCCTTGGCGCCGTGCTCACCTTTCGCAATGACGCCCTGGTCCGCGTGTCTCCCACGGCTATCTCACCGCTGCTTGATAGCGCGGGCATCGGCGAAGCGGCCAATACCTCCCGCCTGAAGCGGCGTAGCGTCTTCTTTGTCTATGCCCTATCGGGCCGCAATATCAGGCTTCTGCGCACAAGCGGCATCCCGGTCTACTTTTTCTCCGAGTACCTGCCGTCTACGGAGATCACGGAATACGGCTACAACCCGTACCAGGGCGGCCTGATCCGGCTTGATATCTCAGGCCCGACCGCTTGCTACAACCGGGGCGCCTGACGCCGCCTGTCTTCATGTCAAGTAGTTGTTGTTAGAGTCGGGCACATGTCGGGCTGTGCTATGCTAGACACTCCTGTTGGCGGACGCCCAGCGCTCAAGCACGCCACGCCGGGTGTAGCCGAGCCATGTACACTGAAACCATCCACCCTTGATACACGAGGACCGCTATGATGATAGATCCGACCATTTTCAAGGCGTATGATATCCGTGGCACCTATCCCGATCAAATGAACGAGGACGCGGCGTATGCGATTGGTGCGGCTGCGATCAAGCACTTTGGCGTCTCTCAAATCGCCGTGGGCCGTGACATGCGGCTCTCCTCGCCCGCCCTGTTCGAGGCCTTCAAAGACGGTGTGACCTCGCAGGGCGCGGAACTGATCGACCTCGGGATGACCAGCACGGATGAGCTATACTTCGCCGTGGGCAAGTTCGGCTATCCGGCCGGTGCGATGATCACGGCTTCCCACAACCCCAGCCAGTACAACGGCTTCAAGTTCTGTCTTGCCGATGCCATACCGGTTAGCTCGGAGACCGGACTGGACGACATCAAGCGCCTGGTGATGGCCGGTCCGCTGACGCCGCAGCATGAACGCGGCTGGATTACCCATCGCGACGTGCTGCACGACTACGTGCAGCACGTCCACAGCTTCATCGACCGTGCCGCGCTGCACCCGCTCAAAGTGGCCGTCGATGCCGGCAACGGCATGGCCGGCATCACCGTGCCCGCCGTCTTCAAGGACCTGCCGTTTACCATCGAGCCCCTCTACTTCGAGCCCGACGGTCACTTCCCGCACCATCCGGCGTCGCCGATCGAACCGGAGAATATGGTCGACGTGCAGCGCCTGGTGCGCGAAACCGGCGCCGACTTGGGCGCGGCTTTCGACGGCGATGCCGATCGCATGTTCATCACCGACGAGCATGGGGCTCTGGTGGACGGCTCGATGGTCACGGCGATGGTGGCGCGCTCGCTGCTCAAGAAGTACCCAGGGGCGACCATCCTCTACAACCTGATTATCTCCAAGAGCGTCCCCGAGTTGATCGAGCGCATGGGCGGCCGCGCCATCCGCACGCGCGTGGGACACTCCTTCATCAAGCAGCAGATGCGCGAGTACAACGCCATCTTCGGCGGCGAGCACTCGGGGCACTTCTATTTCCGCGATAACTGGTACGCCGACTCGGGCTTGATCGCCCTGCTGGTGGTGCTCGAAGTCGTCTCGGAAGAAGGTAAGCCCGTCTCCGAGGTGGTCCGAGGGCTGAGCACGCGCTCGCGCAGCGGCGAGATCAACTCGCAGGTGGCCGATATCCCCGGCAAACTGGCCGAGCTGAAGGCGCGCTATAAGGACGGCGAGCTGGACGAGCTGGACGGCATCACCATCTCCTACCCGACCTGGTGGTTCAACGTGCGCCCCTCCAACACCGAGCCGCTGCTGCGCCTGAACGTCGAGGCCGACAGCAAGGAGTTGATGGAGCAGAAACGCGACGAAGTCCTGAGCATCATTCGAGAGTAGGGCGATGATCGATGGCGCTATCATTGCCGCGCCGAACGGCGCCGGCGACGCGCGACATGGCACACGCGGCCATTTGAGAGGAGAGCGATGATCGACCGAGCGGTGATCGTGGTGCTGGATGGGGTGGGCGTTGGCGCGGCGCCCGACGCGGCGGCCTTCGGCGACGAAGGCGCCGATTCCCTGGGCCACACGGCGGAGGCCGTGGGCGGCCTGGATCTGCCCAACATGGCGCGCCTCGGCCTTGGTAACATCGGCCATTTCCCGGGTATCGAGCCGAACGCGGCCGCCTCGGGCGCCTACGGGCGCATGGCCGAAGCCTCTGCCGGCAAGGACACGGTTACCGGCCACTGGGAGATGGTCGGCGTCATCTCCCGGCGGCCGCAACCGGTCTACCCGCACGGCTTCCCGCCCGAGGTCATCGACGCCTTCAGCCGGGCGGTCGGGCGCGGCGTGATCGGCAACAAGCCGGCCTCTGGAACCGTCATCATCCAGGAGTTGGGCGACGAGCACCTGCGCACCGGCAAGTTGATCGTCTATACCTCCGCCGACTCGGTCTTTCAGGTCGCGGCCCATGAAGACGTGGTGCCGCTGGACGAGTTATACCGCATCTGCGAGACGGCCCGTGAGCTGCTGAGCGGCGAGCACGCCGTCGGTCGCGTGATTGCCCGCCCGTTTGTGGGCCGTAGTGGGGCGTATACGCGCGATAACGAGGGGCGGCGCGACTGGGCGCTGGCGCCTGCCGGCCCGCACTTGCTCGATCTGGCAGTGGATGCCGGCCTTGAGGTGCAGGGCATCGGCAAGATCAAAGACATCTACGCGGGGCGCTCCGTCACGTCGTCGATACATGTCTTGAATAACGCCGACGCCATCACCGAGACGCTGGCCGCCGTGCAGCGGCCGCCTACCAAGGGCATCATCTTCAGCAACCTGATCGAGTTCGACATGCTGTACGGCCACCGCAAAGATCCACAGGGCTATGCGCGTGCGCTGCGCGAGTTTGACGACGCTTTGCCGGCTCTGCTGTCGGCCATGAAGCCGGGGGACGCGCTCTTCATCACCGGCGACCACGGCGTCGATCCCTGCGGTCCGGGCACGGATCATACCCGCGAGTACGTGCCGCTGCTGGTGGCGGGTTCGCGTCTGCGCGCTGGGATAGACCTGGGAACCCGTTCGACCTTCGCCGATCTGGGTGCCACCATCGCCGATCTGCTACGATTGCCGGCTCTCTCCGCCGGTACCAGCTTCGCGCCGGCGATACTGTAACGCGCCGGGTTCGTTGTGCGGAAAGCGCCTGTGGTCTCGCGGGGTTTGATAGCGCCGTCTCGTCCCTCAACCGGCCCTCACCCCCTCATCATCGGTTACGCTGTCCCCGCGTTGATACTGGTTACCCTTGCCGGCGCCTGTGTACGCCTTTTCGGATTGGGCGCCAAGTCGCTCTGGCTCGACGAGGCTGTGCTCTGGCTCATCCAGGCGGGCCATGGCGCCGCGGCGGTCATCGCCGACAACGCCCACAATAACAGCGCGCCGCCCGGCTTTGCTCTCCTGCTCCATCTCGTGGGGCGCATCGATCAGTCCGAGGCCGCGTTGCGTCTCATCCCGGCCCTGGCGAGCATCGCGGCGATCCCCTGCCTCTACGCGCTGTCGCGTGCCCTCAATCCCGGCGCCGGCGCGGCTCTCTGTGTCTCCGTTTTGGTGGCCCTGGCGCCGCTGCAGGTGGTGGACGCGCAACGGGTGCGCGAAGATAGTCCGGCTTTTCTGCTGGGCATCGTGACCATCCTGCTGGTGGTGCGCCTGATCGCGCGCCCGACGATTGGCCGTCTCCTTGCCCTCGCGGCGGTGCAGGCCGCCGACCTGCTGTTCCAGTACGGCCTGGTAGCCGTCGCCGCCTGTGCGTCCGTGGCGGCCGTCGCTGCCCTGTGGCGCCAACGCTCCTCTCGTTGGCCCGCGGTTGCGCTGTGGGTCTGCTGCCAGGTCGTCCTGCTGCTCGTGGCCGCAGCGGTCTATCTGTCCACGGCCCGCTTTCAGTCGCCGGTCCCCGGCGATGCGACCGCCGGATACTGGGATGGGGCGTCGGCCCTGTCGTTGCTGCGTTTCGTGGCGATTAGCACCTGGAAGGTACTGGGCTCCGCCTATACCTACGATCGCTGGGGATGGGCCATGGTGCTGTGCCTGGCTATAGGGCTTGCGGTCGCGGTCCGTTCCCCGCGT
>Ga0209062_1002851_pt1 | contig 21639 bp, 20 predicted proteins | sample Coa_R2_2_FD_187158 | JGI IMG/M metagenome (GOLD analysis project Ga0209062, IMG submission 187158) | Surface soil microbial communities from Centralia Pennsylvania, which are recovering from an underground coalmine fire - Coalmine... | ecosystem: Environmental > Terrestrial > Soil > Unclassified...
TTCCCGGAGATCGGTGGGCTACCTTTGCTCTGGTGCGGACTGTGCTTGCATGCGTCCGCCGTGGCGGCGGCGCTCGACGACACTGATGCGGGCGATGGCGCGCAGCAGCGCCATCTGGGCCTCGGCGCGCGCCTGGACGTCGGCGGCCTCTAGCTCCGTCTCCGCGCGGCGTCGCGCCTCCTGGGCGCGCGCCTCGTCGATCTCGTCGACGCGCTCCGCGGCGTCGGCCAGCACCGTCACACCGCGCGGGTCGACCTGCATGAAGCCCCCTGCCACGGCCAGGTAGTCCCACTGCCCGTTCTGCAAGACGCGCAGCTCGCCGGGCTTGAGCGTGGTCAGCAGCGGCATGTGGCGCGGCAAGACGCCAAGCTCTCCAGCCGTGCCTGGCGCGATCACCATGTCGACCTCTTCGGTCAGCACCGTCCGGTCCGCCGTGACGATACGAAGCTGTAGCGGCATTCAAAGCTCCTCAGAGCCGGCCCGCGCGCATAGAGCGGGCCGGCACACCGTTGTATTAGCTGTCCTCGCGCAGCTCGTCGGCGCTGCCGCGCATGAAGAACTCCTGCTCGGGCACGTCGTCGAACTCGCCATCCAGGATGCGCCGGAAGCTCTTGACCGTCTCCGCGATCGGCACGTACTTGCCCGACCGGCCCGTGAACACCTCGGCCACGTGAAACGGCTGCGAGAAGAAGCGCTGCACCTTGCGCGCCCGCGCCACGATTAGCTTGTCCTCGTCGCTGAGCTCGTCGATGCCCAGGATGGCGATGATGTCCTGCAGGTCCTTGTAGCGCTGCAGCACCCGCTTGCACTCCTGCGCCACGTCGTAGTGCTCCTGGCCCACCACCCGCGGCGTCAGGATTGTCGACTGCGAGGCCAGGGGATCCACCGCCGGGTAGATGCCGATCTCGGTCAGCGAGCGCTCCAGGGTGATCGTCGAGTCCAGGTGCGCGAACACCGTCGCCGGCGCCGGGTCGGTGATGTCGTCCGCCGGCACGTAGACGGCCTGCACCGAGGTGATGGAGCCCTTCTTGGTGGAGGTGATGCGCTCCTCGAGCTGGCCCATCTCCGCGGCCAGGGTGGGCTGGTAGCCCACGGCGGAGGGCATGCGCCCCAGCAGCGTGGAGACCTCCGAGCCGGCCTGGGCGAAGCGGAAGATGTTGTCGATGAACAGCAGCACGTCGCGCCCTTCGTCGTCGCGGAAGAACTCGGCCATGGTCAGGCCGCTCAGGCCCACGCGCTGGCGCGCCCCCGGCGGCTCGTTCATCTGGCCGAAGACCATCGCCGTCTTGTCGATGACCTTGGAGTTGATCATTTCGTGGTAGAGGTCGTTGCCCTCGCGCGTGCGCTCGCCCACCCCGGCGAAGACCGAGTAGCCGCCGTGCTCGCGGGCGATGTTGGCAATCAACTCCTGGATGATGACCGTCTTGCCCACCCCGGCGCCGCCGAAGATGCCCACCTTGCCGCCGCGCCGGAAGGGGGCGATCAGGTCGATGACCTTGATGCCGGTCTCCAGCATGGTGGTCTCGGTCTCCTGCTCCTCGAAGGAGGGGGCGGGGCGGTGGATGGGCCGCCGCGGCGCATCGGTGATCTGGCCCTTGTTGTCGACGGTCTCGCCGAGCACGTTGAAGATGCGCCCTAGCGTGACTTCCCCGACGGGCACGGCGATGGGCTCGCCGGTGTCGCGCACGGCGGTGCCGCGCTGCAGGCCGTCGGTGGGGCCCATGGCCACGGCGCGCACCCAATTGTTGCCCATCTCGCGCTGCACTTCCAGTACCAGACGGTTGCTGCCGTTGCCGTCCGCACCGTTGCCGCCGGAGCTACCCGGGACCTGGATTTCCAGGGCGTTGTAGATCGCGGGCAAGCTCCCCTCCGGGAACTCCACATCCACGACCGGCCCGATAATCTGTACTACTTTGCCATCTGCCATCTTTGTTCTCCTGATCAGGTTGCCATGCGCTAGGCCAGCGCTTCCGCGCCGGCCGCGATCTCCGAGATCTCCTTGGTGATCGATGCCTGGCGCACTTTGTTGAGACTGAGGGTGAGGTCGGATACAAGCTCGTTGGCGTTATCAGTGGCGTTGCGCATAGCCACCAGGCGGGCGGCCTGTTCGCTGGCCTTGGACTCCAGGACGGCCTGATAGATTTGCACCTCGATGTAGCGAGGCAGCAGGCTGTTGAGCACCACGGCCGGCTCGGGCTCATATTCGTAGCTAATGGCGCCCTGCTCCTGCTCCGGCGGCTCGATGGGTATGAGCTGCTGCACCGCCGGCTCCTGTCGCATCGTCGAGACAAACCGGGTATAGGCCAGGTAGACGGTATCGACCGCGCCGCTGGCGTAGTCGTCCATGACCAGGCGCGCGATCGGCAAGATGCGCGCCAGCTCGGGATAGTCGCCCAGATTGATCTCCTCGGCGGCGACGCTGAGTCCGGTGCGCCGCATGAAGTCGCGCCCGCGCCGCCCCAGCGCATAGCCGCGCACGGGATGCTGCTGTTGCAGCACAAAGCGGCCGACGGCGCGATTGACGTTGGTGATCAGGGCGCCGCAGAGGCCGCGGTCGGGCGTCACCTCGATGATGCCCACCGTCTGGGTCGGGCGCTGCTCCAGCAGCGGATGTGTGACGTCGCCGCCGTGCTGCGACGCCAGGCCGGCCAGCACATCGCGGATGCTCTCCGCGTAGGGGCGTGACTCCGAGACACGCATCTGCGCGCGGCGCAGGCGGGCCGTCGCCACCTGCTGAAAGGCGCGCGTGATCTGCGCCATATTCTTGGTCGCCCTGATGCGCCGCCGGATATCACGAGCATTGTCGGCCATGGCAACTCCTTCCCGCCGCCGCTAGAAGGCGCTGGTGCGCTTCCATTCCTCGATGGCGGCCTTCAGTGCCCGTTCCGTCTCGTCGGAGAGGTCCTTGCTCTCGGCGATGGCCTGGCCGATCTCGGGATGGTTGCTGCTCATGAACAGGTGGAAGCTGGCCTCGGCTTCCTGCACCTTCTCGAGCGGGATATCGTCGAGGTAGCCGTTGGTGGCCGCGTAGATAATCATGACCTGCTGCTCCACCGGCATCGGCTCGTATTGCGGCTGCTTCAGGATCTCCGTCACGTGCTGTCCGCGGTTGATGCGGTCGCGCGTGGCCTTATCCAGGTCGGAGCCGAACTGTGCGAAAGCGGCCAGCTCGCGGAACTGCGCCAGGTCAAGCTTCAGGCGCCCGGCCACCTTCTTCATGGCCTTGATCTGCGCCGAGCTACCCACGCGCGAGACCGAGATGCCCACGTTGAGGGCCGGACGCTGGCCGGCGTTGAACAGGTCGGACTCCAGGTAGATCTGGCCGTCGGTGATGGAGATCACGTTGGTGGGGATATAGGCCGAGACGTCGTTGGCCTGCGTCTCGATGACCGGCAGCGCCGTGAGCGAACCGTTGCCGTAGTCCTTGTTCAGGCGCCCGGCCCGTTCCAGCAGGCGCGAGTGCAGGTAGAAGACGTCGCCGGGATAGGCCTCGCGTCCCGGGGGACGGCGCAGCAGCAGCGAGACCTGCCGGTAGGCCACGGCGTGCTTGGAGAGGTCGTCGTAGATGACCAGCGCATCGCGCCCATTCTCCATGTACTCCTCGCCCATGGCGCAACCGGCGTACGGCGCGATGTACTGTAGGGCTGCCGGGTCTTCGGCCGTGGCCGCTACCACCGTGGTGTACTCCATGGCCCCGTACTCCTGTAAGGTGGCCACGAGCTGCGCCAGGTTGGAGGTCTTCTGGCCGATGGAGACGTAGATGCAGATGAGATCCTTGCCCTTCTGGTTGATGATCGTGTCCACGGCCACGGCCGTCTTGCCGGTCTGGCGGTCGCCGATGATCAGTTCGCGCTGGCCGCGCCCGATCGGGATCATGGCGTCGATGGCCTTGATGCCCGTCTGCACCGGCGTGTCCACGCTCTGGCGGGTGATCACGCCGGGGGCCACGCGCTCGATAGGGCGGGTCCTGTCGCTCTGGATGGGCCCTTTGCCGTCGATGGGCTGGCCCAGCGCATTGACCACGCGCCCGAGCAGCGCGTCGCCGACCGGCACCTGCACGATGCGCCCGGTGCCGCGCACCTGGTCGCCCTCTTTGATCTGCGTGTAGGGACCGAGCATGATGACGCCGACATTCTCTTCCTCGAGGTTAGAGGCCATGCCGAGGGTGCCATCGGGGAACTCCACCAGCTCGTTATAGCGGGCGCCCTGCAGGCCGAAGACCTGTACGATGCCGTCGCCCACCTGGATCACGGTGCCGACGGATACCGCCTGCACCGGCTGCTCGAAATGCTCGATCTGCTCTTTTATGACCGCCGTTATCTCATCCGGACGAATCGACATGGCTCACTCCATCTCCCCATCATTGACTGCCATTATCCCAGCGGGCGGGATGACTCGCTCCGCCTCATCTGGGCCGTTGGTTGCCGGTCACACTATCTTTAGTGTGACCGATTATGCGCCAAGTTGCGCTTCAATGCGACGCAGCCGCCCGGCTACGCTGGCGTCGATCAACTCGTCGCCGATGCGCACGATTAGGCCGCCGATGATGGACGGATCGACCGTCTCCGCCAGGTCAATGGTCAGCCCCGTGCGCCGGCCGAGCGCCGCCTGCAGGCCCTTGCGTTGCACGTCGGTCAGCGGCAGGGCCGAGGTGACGTGGGCGGTTGCCCGCCGCTCCCGCTCGCGCTCCAGCCGCTCGAAGGCGGCCGTGACCTGCGGGACCATGCCGGCCCGGCCGCGCTCGACCAGCAGCAGCACCAGGTTAAGGGCCAGGCCGTTGACCCGCCCCTTCAGCACCTCGCGCGCCTCCTGTACCCGGCGCGCACGGCCCAGTTTGGGGTCGCTCAGGCGCGACGCGATGCGTGTCTGCTCCCAGGTCTCGGCTAGCGTCGTCATGTCGCGCCGCCATTCGTCCAGGTTGTTATGTTCAAGCGCCAGTTCAAGGGCGGCCTGGGCGTAGCGCCGGGCCACCAGGGTGCTATTCGCCGCCGCCATCCTTACTGCTGTCCTTCCACATCGGTGATCGCCCGGTCGACCAGATCGCGGCCGGCCTCTCCGGACACGGCATCGCCGACGACCTTACCGGCGGCGAACACCGCCAGGCGTCCGGCCTCGCGCCGCAGTTCGTCCACGGCGGCCTGGCGGTCGCTCTGGATGGTGGCATGCGCCCGCTGCACCAGGGCATCGGCGTCGCTCTTCGCGCGCTCCACCAGGGCCTGGCTCTGCGCCTCGGCGGCCTTTTGGGCCGCGGCGATGATGGCCTGCGCCTCCGCCTGGGCCTGGTCGAGCTGCCGCTGCGACTCGCGCTGCGCATCGGCGGCGCGGCGCTGGTTCTCCTCGGCCAGGCGCAGGGCCTGCTCGATGCGATCGGTGCGCTGCCGCAAGCCGTTGGAGATCAACTTCCCCCCTATCCACCACAGCAGGTAGAGAAACACCACGAAGGTGACGATCTGGAAGACCCACGCAAGTGTAACATCCATGGCGCTAGGCCGTCCTTCCCGCCTCGGCCACGGCGCGGTCGGCCAGGTCGCGCGCGGCCGGCGTATCGAGCGAGCGCCCGGCCACGCGGCTCGCCGCCAGGATGGCCAGGGGCACCACCTCGCGCCGCAGCGCCTCCACCGCGGCCTGGCGCTCGCGCTGAATCTCCGCCTGGGCCTCGGCCAGCACAGCATCCGCCTCCGCCTTGGCCCGCGCCATCATCTCCTGCCGCTGCGCGCCAACCTCTCGTACGGCCGCGGCGATCTGCGCCTGAGCTTCCTGACGCGCCTGATCCAGCCGGCGCTTCACCTCGCGCTGCGTCTCTTCGGCGCGGCGCTGCGCCTCCTCGGCGGCACGCAATCCCTGCTCGATGCGCTTGGCGCGCTCCTGGAAGACCGCCGCCAGCGGCCGGTACAGGATGCTGCGCAACAGCGCGAAGAAGATCAGGAAACTGGCCACCTGCACGATCAGCGTGAAGTCGATATGGACCGGTGAAGACATCTAGCGCATTTCCTTAAGATAGTGGCCGGCCTGGCGGCCGGCCCACCGATACAGGCAACCTACTTGTTCGGGTTGGCGAAGATCAGGATGATCGCGAAGACCAGGCCGATGATCGGGTACGCCTCGATGATACCCACGCTGATGAACATCGTGGGCAGCAACGAGCCGCGCGCCTCGGGCTGCCGTGCGATACCCTCCACGGTACGACCGGTTACCAGACCATCGCCGACGCCCGCGCCGATGGCGCCGCCGGCTATGATAATCCCTGCCGCGATGAGACCGCCCAGAATCGCTAACCCGTGATCAGTCATGCCAACCCTCTCATGTGTATGTGTTTTCGCCCGCGCCTCCCGCGGGTTTATCTACCTACATATACCGTATTCTCGCCACCTCTCAGTGCCCTTCCGTCGCCGTGGCGATGCCGATGTAGGACACCGTGAGAATGGTGAAGATAAACGCCTGCACACCGCCGACGAACAGGCCCAACCCCACGCCAAGCGCCGCGTATGGGAACGGCAGCACCACGAGCGCGATCCCAGTGCCGAGCAGCGTGCCAAGCACCAGCGTCAACACCTCGCCCGCGAAAATGTTGCCGAAGAGACGGAAGGCCAGCGTAAACGGCTTGGAGAACTCTTCGATGATGTTAATCGGGAAGAGCCACCAATACGGCTGGAAGTAGTGCCCGATGTATCCGCCGCCGCCGCGCGCCCCCACCGAGAGCGACTGCACGATGATGAAGACCATAAGGGCCAGGCCCATGGTCGTATTGATGTCGCTGGTCGGCGAGTGCCACCACGAGAACGGCAGGGGTATCAAGCCGATATAGTTGGAGATCAGGATGAACAGGAACAGGGCCACCGCCAGCGGGCCGATGCTGGACAGACGCGCCGCGCCCAGCGTCTCCGAGACCATGTTATTGATGAACTCGGAGACATACTCCAGCAGGTTCTGGACGCCGCGCGGCGCGCCCGTGCTGAGGCCGCGGCGCACCAGCAGCGCCAGGCCCAGGATGATGGCTATCACGATCCAGGTCATCACGATGGTATCGACGTTGAACTCCGGGCCGAAGAATCCGGTGTGCGTCTTGGGACAGGGGCCGAAACACCAATAGTTGTGCTCGCCGATCCTCGAGCTCAGATCGCTGCCACCGCCACCGCCGGCGGCGACGCGTTGTAGCGGATGCAGCAAGGCCCAGGCAATCGAGAGTTTACCCATAGACGGGAGCCCCGTCCTCCTTTCTCCAGCGCTGGAGTACGGCCCAACAGGAATAGACGATGCCGACCAGCAGGCAGAGCCCGAGGCCTGCCGCCATCGCCGGCAGATTGATGCCGTGCGTCCGCGCCGCGGCCCAGGCGATCAGCAGGATCAGGCCGAAGCGCAGCAACATGTTACGCGGCATCGTCAGGCGCAAGGATTGCCAGGCGTCCTGCCCGCGCAGCACGCGATCCAGCTTGCGCGCCAGCAACAGGTTATTGAGCAAACCGGTCACCAGCCCGAGTAGCAACCCCCGGACCACCTCGGGATGATCCGTCAAGATAAATATGATCACCACGGGCAGCAGCAACGCCGTCGCAACTGCTCCGCCGGTGATGACCAATGGCCGCAGCGCCATGCTCCTCCTTGCCGCTACCACGCGGACGTATGCGCCCCGCAACTCACAGCGAGCGCACTATTGGGGCGATGATGAGGTAAGCCGTATAGAATCCGGCGATTAGTCCGATAAAGAGGCCGATGAGCAAGCCCCATGGGGAGCTATGCAGTTGGCTATCGGCAAAGCGCCCCGCCAGCACCCCGATGAGGATCAGAACGGCAAGATCAAGGCCACAGACGCTCACCACGCCCATGGCCCTGAGGAGCGTTACCCGCTCGCGATCATTGCGCTGTTGTTGGCCCATCTGAGGCCGGCCCCGCCGGCAACCTCACTATATCATGATACGGGGTCGCAGGCAACGGGCGGAAGCAGATATGCAGATATCCCTTACGACTTCTTCTTGGTCTTGGGTGGCGCAGCCTTGGCCTTGGGTTTCGGCTTGGGCTTTGGCAGGATCGTCGTCTGCACGGTGCGCGTGCTTTTGCCCTTGGAGGTGCGCGCCGTCACCTTGAAGGTGGCCGGCATCGGACGGGGCGGGTTGTACTTGATGCGTACTAGGCTGGTCAGATTTCCCTTGGAGTCGGTGTGCCCGCTCATCTTGATGCTGGCCAGGACGACCGTCTTGACCACCTTCTTGCGCTTCTTCCCCTTGCCGGTATAGCTGACCTTGGTCTGCGTCACCTGCAACAGCCCGTCTATCGCTGCGCGCGCCGCGGAGTGGACGGCGACCTTCAGAGTGCCGCCACCGCCGGTCACGCGCGCGGGCGAGAGATGCACGCTCAGTGGCACCGCGACCGGGTGGGGTTTCGGCTTGGGGTGCTTCGTCGGCGCAACCGGGGAGCTCACGATAACAGGCTTTGAGGTCTTGACCGGCGTCACCGTCGGCGGGACAGTCATCGTCGGTAACAGTGTTGCCGTTGGCGTCAACGTAGCCGTTGGCGTCACCGTGAGGGTCGCGGACGGCGTGGCGGTGGGCGTGGTGGTCGCCGTCGGCGCCGGCACGCTCTGGCCCTGCATGGGAATGGCAAAAGGAGTGGCCCAACCGTTGACGGATAGATTTAGCGTGCTGCCGGGTATGGACGATTGCCCCGCCGTGCCCTGCGCCGGCGACCAGGTCACCGCGATGGTGCAGGACTGATTGGTCTGCAGCGTCGTGAGGCAGGTGTTGGTGCCCGCCAACTGGAAGGGATTCGGCACGCCCAGGAAGCTCAAGGGATAATTGACCGTGACGCTGATGATCTGCACGGGATAGACGCCGTTGTTGGTCACCGTCACGTTCGTCGGCTGGCTGGTCGTCCCCTGCACTACCTCGCCGAAATCCAGCGGGTTAGGGTTGGCGGAGAGCTGCGGCGGGGCCGCGATGCCCGAGCCGCCCAGCGGCACGACCTGCGGGCTGCCCGCCGCGTTGTCGTAGAAGGTCAGGCTCCCGCCCGTCGAGACCCCCGTGCCCGCTGGCGTGTAGGTGATCAGCAGCGTGCAGCTCCCACCGGGCGGCAGATTGCCCTGGCAGTTCTGCGGGTTGCCGCCGAACGGCGGCGTACCGAGGCCGATATAGGTCGCGGGTTGCGTCAGCGTGACTTGGTTGATCGTGACGGTCACGTTGCTGGTGTTGGTGATGGTGATCGGCTGCGGCGCGCTGGTCGTCCCCACGATCTGCGGCGGGAAGACCACGCTGCTCGGCGAGATGCTGACGCTCAGGCCCGGCGCGATGGCCAGGGCATGGCTGTCCCCCGCCGCGATCGCCGTGATCCCGCTCAGCTCACTGATTGTGACCGGCGACGTCTGCTGGATGCCGGTGCCGTCGCCGAGCTGCCCGTTCGCGTTGTTGCCCCACGCCTGCGCTGTGCCGCCGGGGAACAGGGCCAGGTTGAAGCCATCCCCCGCGGCGATGGCCGTCGGCCCGCTGAGCCCTTGCACCTGCACCGGGCTCAGGCTGCACGATACCGTGCCCACCGGCGCCGGCAGCGTACACTGGCCAGTACTCGCGCCTAGTTGCCCGGCGCTGTTGTTGCCCCAGGCCCACACCGTGCCGTCGCGCTTCACAGCCAGGCTGTGGTCCCCGCCCGTAGCGATGGCCACCACGTTAGTGATGGGGTTGCCGCTCTGATCGATGACCATGGCCGGGGCGTTGTTCGACACCGCGGCGTTGGGGTTGGTGGTGATGCCCAGTTGCCCGTAGGAGTTGTCGCCCCAGGCCCAGACGTGGCCGTCGGCCGTCAACGCCAGGCTGTCGTTGCCGCCCGCGGCGATGGCCACGACGTTGGTCAGGGTCGCCCCGCTGGTCGCGCCGACGGCGAGGGGCGTGACCGTGCCGTTGCCGAGGGTGTTGCCCAGTTGCCCGTTGCTGTTGCTGCCCCAGGCCCACACCGTGCCGTCGGCGGCCAGCGCCAGGCTGTGGTTGGTCCCTGCCGCCACGGCCGTCACCCTAACGGCCCGCGGGAAGACCACCTGGGAGGGCGTGCTGCAGACGCTGCTGTTGCAGTAGGCGCTGTTGGGGTAGCCGAGCTGGCCGGAGGCGTTGTTGCCCCAGGCCCAGACCGTGCCGTCGGGGGCCAGGGCCAGGTCGTGCGTCCCGCCCGCCGCCAGCACCGCGCCGGAGACCGCGGCCGTCGTGCTAATGGCGGGTAGGTTGAGGCTGATGCTCACCGGCGTGGTACGGGAACAGCCGCTTATCTGGATGGGGCCGACCTTGTTGCAGACGGTATTAGTGCCCAGTTCGCCGCTCTGGTTGTCGCCCCAGGTCCAGACGTGGCCGTCGGCGGTCAGGGCCAGGCTGTGGTCGGTGTGGCCGAAGGTGCGCGCGACGGGATTGCCGCCGGCGGCGATGGCCACCACGCCGGTGATCGAAGCGACGGCGCTGGGCTGCAAGCTGGGCTGGCTGGAGCCGTTGCCGAGCTGTCCCTGCTCATTGGAGCCCCACGCCCAGGCGCCCGGTGGATTGGTAACGGCAGCCTGGATACGCGGATTGGGCGAAGCCTGAGCGGCCGGGAGGCCCGACAGGGTCAGGGCCGCCAGCAGAAGGAGCGAAAGGGCAGCGCCCTGCCGCCTGATCGTCACAATCGCCGGCATCCTGGATAGCGCCCTGGCGCCGGTAGAGGGGCGCTGAGCCGCCCGCCAAAACCCTGTCATGTCATCTCCAGGCGGAATAGTGCGGGAGGGTGGGACACAACCATGCCGGCAAATGACAACTCCCACGTGCTGCGCAATAACAAGTTGTCCTATAACTCTAGCAACCCGGAGGCGCGGTGTGTGACAGAAGTGTTGCTCCGCGCCGCGTGTCGCCTAGCATCCAAAGCCGCGCTGCGCTATCATTACCCTCGTCGGACTCTGCCGGTGGCCGATCTACCGGCGCACCCTGGATGGTGGGATGCCGCGAGACCTGTTGACCGTCACGCTTTGTGAGCTTGCCGAGCAGATACTGGCCATGCGCGAGGTGCTGACCGAGCCGGCCGTGGCCACGAAGCCACACGCCCGGGCCGTGGCCACCTTGCTCGGGCGCGGGCTGGACGCGGTGGAAGGGCACCTGCAACGCGCCGCCATCGTTCCCGATAGCGATGATCCTGCCGCGGCTTTGCGCCCCCTCGACGCCTGTGGCCGCGCCCTGCGCGGGCTGCACCGGCGGCTGGGCTTGCTGGACAAGCGCTGGGACACGGCGCCGATCGATATCTTTCTGCGCCAGTTGCGCGAAGACGCCGGCGGCCTGCCGCACCCGGCCGTGGTGCTCTCCGATTCCTTCGACGCTCTCGACGACGACGTGGCGGGCGCCCTGCGCCACGACCTGGACGCGACCGGCATCGCCGCGGGCGCGGCGTGGCACGGCCAGGCAGTCATCGCCGTGCCCCGCCTGGTGGCGACCAACCCACTGGCCTGGCCGCTGCTGCTTCCCGCGCTGGTCCGTCTGCGCGGCGACACCGCGCAGGACCCGGCCGCGGCCGCCGTGTGCCTGGGCGGGCCGGCGGTCTTCGCCGCGCAGGCCGCGCAGGCGCTCATCATGACGCCGGCCGGCACGCCGGTCTGGCCCGCCCTGTCACGGCTGGCCGCGACGGCCCAGCGCTACGCCATTCACCCTGCCGGCGATCAGGGTATCGGCGACGACGCGCTGGCCGCGTCCGAGCCGGTCTCCCTCTTTGTCCACCTGGCGCTGTCGCGCGACAGCGCGCTGGGCTTCGAGCGGGCGCCTCACGCGCACGAGGGGGCGGACGCGCACCCCGTCTCCTCGGCCGGTGCGCCCCTGCCCAGCCCGTCCGAGGCCGCGGCGCTGCTGGCCAAGCTGGCCGCGGGCGTGCCGATCAACGCCGTCGACCCGCCGCTGCCGCCCGATTTCGTGCAACGCCTGGACGCCGTGGACGACCCGGCCGGCCTCTACGACCTGCTGGAACCGCTCGGCGAGCGCCCGGCCACCCTGCCGGCCATCCTGGGCGTGGGCTGGCTCTACAAGGTGCGCTATAGCTATCCATATTTCCGCGAGGCGCTGCGTAGCGGGCCGACGCTGCGCGCGGCGCTCGACGCCTATCGCCCGCACATGATCGAGCGCACCGAGCTGCTGCTGCAATCCATCGAGGCGGCCCACGTGCAGGGCATCTTTCTGCGCGGGAGGCTTGAGCCGTGAGCATCCTCAACGAGCGCCAGATCCTGCACCGTCTGATGGTCGCGCGCGACGTGGTGATCACGCCGATCGTCGACTTGGCCACGCAGCTCGGACCGACCTCGCTCGACGTGCGCCTGGGCACGCGCTTCCAGGCGCAGAAGCGCAGCGCCCTGGCCTACATCGAGCCGCTGCAGGACCCCGAAGAGGTGCGGCGCGAGATAGCCGAATATACGCAGGACTACACCATGCGGCCGACCGAGCCCTACGTCCTCCACCCCGGCGAATTCGCCCTGGCCAACACGCTGGAGTTCATCCGCCTGCCGGCCGACCTGGCGGTGCGCCTGGAAGGGCGCAGCAGTTGGGGCCGCGTGGGCTTGCAGATCCACTCCACGGCCGGCTTCGTCGATCCCGGCTTCTCCGGCACCATCACCTTCGAGCTATCCAACATAGGCAAGGTGCCTATCCCGCTCTATCCCGGCCTACGCATCGGCCAGCTCAGCTTTTACACCAGCGAAGAGAGCGTGATCCCCTACCGATCCAAACGCCTGACCAAATACGCCGGCAAGATCGCGCCGGTGGGCAGCGCCTTCTATCAGGACCCCGAATACCGCTATATCCGGCGCCAGAAGGAACGTGACGATGCGGGTCGTCCCACGCTATAGGCGGCTGAACCAGTCGATCCCTCGCCGTCTGCGCTGGACCCGTGCGCGCACGCCCTCGCGCCGTTACCTCGCCATCCCCTACCGGCCTGCCGGCCGCAAGATCGAGCGCCCCTCGGCCCGCATCAGCCTGATGCACCTGGTCGGCACCGTGTCCGTCGCCGTGATCCTGTGGGGCGTCGCCTCGTTCGTGCAGTCCATCTACGCCGGGCGCATCTATCCGCACGTGACCATCGACCATGTCCCGGTCGGCGGCATGAACCGCGCCGAGGCGCTGGCCGCATTGACCAATAGCGAAAACGAGCGCGTCAACTCCACCATCTACGTGCAGGTAGCGGACAAGACCTGGAAGGTAACGCCCGCCCAGTTCGGCGCGCGCTACGACATCGAGAGCGCCGTCGACCGCGCCCTGGCCCTGGCCCACGGGGGACCGTTCCTGCTGGGCGGCTGGGACGAGTTCCAGACCATCTGGCGCGGCGCCAACGTGCCGCTGACCGGCACGCATTCCCCCGGCGCCGTCAGCCGCTTCCTGGACGACGTCGCCGGCGCGGTACGCGTGGCCCCGCGCAGCGCCGCCGTCGGCATACGCAACGGCGATGTGGTGATCGTGCGCCACTCGGTCGACGGATGGGAGCTCGACAAGGCGGCCGCCGCGGCCGTCCTGGGCGCCGTGATCAACACCCACGACGCCACCGCCGTCTCGCTGCAGCGGGTGCCGGTGCGCTCGGCCCTGAGCGACGTGGAGGCCAACCAGGCGGTGGACCGCGCCGAGCGCCTGCTGGCCGCGCCGATCCGGTTCCAGTATCAGGACCTACCGGGCTCGCCGCAGTGGGTGTTGACCAGAGACGGCACGCTGCGCCTATTGACCTTCACGCCCCGCTGCGGCCAGACATCCTGCCGCTTCGAGATGGGCATCGATCTGCACAAATTGAGCCAGGCCTTCAATACCGGCAAGCCGTCGGTGGCCCAGACGATAGACCGCGCCCCTCTGCCCGCCTATTACAGCCTCTACGGCTACGGGACGGGCGATCTGAGTCAGGTCAGGGTCGTCGCGCAGCCGGACATACCCGGCCAGACCATCGACGTGGCCGCGGCGGCGGCCGGCATCCTGCAGCAGGCCGACAACACTTCGACCCAGCGGACGGTCACCCTGGGGACGGTGACCCTGCATCCCACCTTCACCTTCACCGACGCCGTGGGGCTGGGCTTCCAGGGCCTGCCGCCGGTCGGCCACGGCTCGGCCTACTTCGATCCACAGTACGTGGACTGGGCGCGCCGGGACAACGTCAACGTGGCCGCCAACGTCATCAGCGACACCATCGTCCAGGCCGGCAAGCCGTTCAGTCTATCCGTGCAGGCCGGGCCGCTCGATGCGAGCTCCGGCTATTTGGCCGGCCAGAACGTCGTCGGACCGCACGACATCACCGGCGCCAACGGCGGCGTCACCCTATTCGCCTCGGCCGTACTGGCGGCCGCCTACGACGCCGGCCTCTCCATCGAACGGCGCGTGCACTACCCTTACCTGAACGCCTTCATCCCGCCCGGGCTCGACGCCGTGGTCAGCTACGACAAGAAGAAGAGAGTGGCCGACCTCGTCTTCCGTAACACCACCGACCACCCCATCCTGGTGATGACGCACAACGACGGCCAGGGCCGGGTCGACGTCTTCATCTTCAACGGCGCCGGCTTCGCGCCGATGCACAAGCGCGGCACCTATACCTCACAGGCCGATGCGCCGCAACTGACCCTCAACCCGGACGGCAGCGTGGACGCGACCATCGTGCGCCACGTGACCATCAACGGACAGACCACGCAGGACAGCCTGACCAGCCACTACACCCCGCTCGATCCATAGGCACGTCCGTGCACGACTGAAGACACCCCTCCGCGGATCGGGAGACATCCCCCGCCGGGCCAGAGGCGCGATACCGCGCACCTGCGGACGGGTAGCCGGTTGCTATAATGGCTGTAGCGATGGGCAGTGGCGCAATGGTAGCGCAGCTGACTTTGGATCAGAAGGTTCCAGGTTCGAATCCTGGCTGCCCAGCCCCATTTCAGGCGTGAAAAGACCGTCCCGAAGGACGGTCTCTTTGCTTTAGCCCAAGTAATAGTCACATTTTGGTCACATGCCTTTCTGCGGGGGCCTATGTTGCAGCCTGTTGCGGGGAGAAAAGTAAGGCTCCAACTTTATCGGCAATCTCTTGATGCTGTTCCTTAAACGCGTGGGTGTAGGTGTTCAGAGTGGTTGCCACATCGCGATGTCCAAGGCGCTCACTCAGCGCTTTGATATGCACACCGTCAGCGATCATTAGTGATGCATGGGCGTGTCGTAGGTCGTGGATTCGACAGCGGCGCACACCGGCCAAAGCTACCAACGCGTTGAAGTCATTCTTAAGGCCGTTACCGTCGATCACGGTCCCGATGTCGGAGGTGAATACTAAGCCGGTGTCTACCCAACGACTGCCAACCGCTAGACGGCGTTCGTTCTGATGGGCTTTGTGCTGGCGCAAGGCAGCCATGACGGCAGAGGGAACCGGGATCGTGCGTAAGGGATGGCTGGTCTTCGGTTTGGCTAGAACCGTCACACCGCGTACCACAACAGCGCTTTGCTGAACCCGAACGGTGTTGTTTTCGAAGTCCACATCTTGCCAGCGTAGACCCAATAACTCACCCCTGCGCATCCCCGTTGCGAGTGCTAGCAACCAGATTGGGCCACGTGTTGAGCGATGAGCTACGGAAAGAAAAGTACGCGCTTCATCCACGTCCCAAGCCTTCATGTCGCGTATGCGATGCGTAGGCCGCTTCACGACTTCGGCCACGTTGCGCGGTACCAGATCAAGCGATACGGCCCGCTTCAGAGCTTGAGATAGATGAAGGTGGCAGAGCTGAAGCGTTCTCGTTCCTACCCCAGCTTTACGCTTGGAATCGATGAACTGCTGAACGTGCGCAGGGGTTAGTTTCTGCAAAGGCACAGTACCCAACGCAGGGATGATATGTAGGTTAATGCGGTGTTCGTAGTCGGCTAGGGTAGTCGGCCTGATGTCGTGACCATGCGATTGAAGCCAGTCGCGCAAAAGCTCTCCTACCGTCATGTTGCTTGACTCAATGACAATACCTTGAGCTAGTTCCCGCTGCTTCGTCTCTAGAAACTTCTTAGCTTCAGTCTTCGTTCGGCATACCTGCTTCCGCTGTCGCCGCTGTCCTGTCGCCGGGTCAGGGGGTATATCATAGATGGCAACATACCGGGGAGTGCCGTCTTTGAGCTTCCTGGTTACTATAGACCCCATTGCTTCGCGATTTCCTTTCCGGCGCCTTTCCTCTTGTAGCGCCTTGATCCCCATTATGCATGACCAGAGACCGAATTGGAAGACCCTAAACGTACCATTTATGTATCAATATCACGTATAAGTACCTGTTAGACCGATTGGTGCAAGGGTAAGGGTGCGGATCATTGGTCTTTCTGGCACTCGTGACTGCCTGTAGTCACCCAACACTAGTAGAACGAAAGATATAGGTACCAGTGGCATTGAAATGATGAGTATAGGCAATAACGGTCACAAAGGAAGAGAAAATAGATCGCTGTATCGCCTCAGAATCGACTTTTTGACCTTTCCTAGACCCTTCCTATGGGTCAAAACGGAAAACGCGTCCTGAGTCACTACAACGAGTTACATGGGTCTCCAAGCGTGGCTACTGATGCGTAGGAGATAGGCAGGGTAGGCAGTGACCAGGGATAGTGTCAGGGATACACGAGGGTTGTCTTATCCTTTTGCCTGTTATCTATGTAGACGACAAGCAGGGTACCTTGGGTCGTGCTTAAGGATATCTGTCTTTTGGATAGATCGGGTTCTGCTTTCTTTGAGCCCTACGCTGATAGTATTTTCCGGTTTACGGGGGCTGAATCGCCCGGCCTGAACGTATCGAGCAGCAGCCACCTCCACGAGTCTTATAAAAGAATACCCTTATTACAAAGGCGTCGCGAACTATCTACCTCTGTGTCTTTTGCTCTTCTCATGTTCGTTTACATCTGAATACAGCGAGTGGTTGAGACGGGTTCCAGACCACGGAAATCTCACTGACCGTCCACTGCCTGATCTTGCGCCTATCGTAGAGATAATCGGGATTCGGCTCACTATGGTAGTTGCCGCCGACAGAGAAACCGCGTAGCGATCCCCTGAGTATGAAATTGTAGATCACGGCCCAGCGATGCAACGCGGCTTTATCCTCTTGAATCGATGCATCGGGCATACGAGGTATCCACGCACTGAGATAGAGACCCTTATCGTCATCGTCGTAAGCCAGTGCATAGCCAAGTGGATGATCTTTGAGTAGTGGGTCCTTCCCATGCATAGAGAGGATAGGCGGTCTGTCCTGTGCGAAGTACGTAGCCCCTATGGTGCTGAAGCTCCCTGGTAAGAAGATTTGTCTGTCGGAGTCGGGGAGGTTGTACGTAGCCACGTAGCCATACAGATAGATGCCCCACTCCCCATTCCTCTCAATCTCTGCCCCTGGCTCTGGCGCAGGGGGAATGGCAGAGGGACCATAGAGAAGATTCTCAGCTTTCCTGAGATTTTCCTCTTTCCTGACTTCATCGGCGTAGGGATCGTTCAGATAGTGTTCAGCAAGGATGACTTTAGCCAAAGCGGCGCTCAGTTCTTTCACATCCATCCCACAATCACTCTCCGTCGGTCTCTGGTGTCTTGGACGCCGGCTCGACACGATTGACCACGATTGATGGTGCTGATCCCGCTAGAGGTTGTGAGGTAGCTGATTCTTGGCGGGTCTGTGTGGCGCTTGAGGCTGTCCACTGCTTCGAAAGGGACAGAGCGTCATCTAAGAATAGGCAGGCATCATGGGCTGGCGTAGCGACATAGGCCATTGCGACTTTAGACCAGGGGATGAGCACATCGGCGCCGGTACATCGGCCTGTTGGCCAGTCGATACGTGTGAGCCGCAGCCCTATCGTGGTGACCGCTTGCACATCGCCAAAGTAAACGGATCGCGGGTCAAAGACTGCGACAGAGACCAAGTAACTTGTTTTTAGAAGTGGTGTAGCCATTACTACTTTGAATCATTTTCATAATTGATTTGTGGTACGCGGCTTTCCTATCAAACGCAGGGAGGAAAGGCAGGCAGCACGGGATTAACGCCCAAAGCGTGAGGGATCGAAAGGCTGACCATTCCACAGTAGATAGGGCCTTTTCTCTCTCTTCGTCTCTGTGGGTGGCGGCTCTTCTGATTGACGCAGGGAAGACCCGTCAGGTACCTGTGCGTGGCGCTGCATCTGCCCCAACGACGTGCATGGTAGAACTGGCTCCCAACCAGTGATGGGGCGATGAGTCGCTATACTCCACTTCTTCCAGGGCTTCTTTGACCTTGCCATCTACTATCTTCCTTTCTCACTGCCAGACTCATGATGTGGCGGACTGTGACTAGTGCGCAGAGATGGTATGGTGGTGGATTTTGCCCCTCTAAGAGCATCCGCCTTTGCCTGTAGCTCATCCCACGTATAGGCGTGTAGCCGGCACGGCGTAGCCCCTAGGTCTCTCCATGCTTGCCAATCAAACGTGCTTCTACGCATCGTTAATCGTTTCTCCTCTCACGTGTTGTCACTTCCCCCAGTTCATGGCTTAGAACAAAGGGCTAGTGCGCTCGAAGTGATCAACTGCGCACTACTATGTATATTCACCAGTTCACCACTTCGTTCTTACACGTACACGTCACGGGCACGGGCAAACGAAGTGCCCGTGAAGTGGTGAAGTGCTAAATACATAAGGGACTGAGCGCTTATGCACTTCCGGTCAATGCGGCATCTTCATCGCTTCCGGCAGGCTTGAAGATGAGCTGTAGGGAAATGTCCCAAAAGCGCTCACCCTTTCCTCCCCGTGCTTGGACCTCCTGTCTAACAGCCATATCGGATTCAGCAAGTTTGCGTAGCCGCTTGCGTGCAGTTTCCTTGCTAATGCCTAGCATTTCGGCGGCTTCCGCTGCGCTTAAGCCCTTATCGCCCGCGTCAATGAGTAGGTTCTGAAGCTCATCCTTGAATCTTTGGCTCTTTTCCTGCGTCGGGCTATCACACCGGACAATGCGGCCATTCTCCCGGCGAGTATGAAGCACGTAATTGTTATTGTCCACAGATAGTTTGTTGCGGATGAACTCTATCTTTCGGGTATCGCCAGAGCCAGTGATAGAGAATGTGATGTCCGCACTTGCCCCATATGCCTGCGATCCCATAATCCTGCCATCGTCGCTGTGTGGCGAATGGAAAGTAACAACCACTGCTATGGAGTGTTTACGAAACAGGGCACAACGATTCATGGCGTCAATCACGCATGAATAGTCGTTATTGTCCCGAATATCCATCCATCTAGGGCCGGTGTCGATAACCACAACCTGGCAATCATGTTTCCGCGCCAGCTTGATAAGACTTCTAGCCCGTTCATCCCAATCCATGCCGAGTGTCAATACCTCATCGAATGTGACGGTACGCACGTTTTCGGGGAAGTCGTAGCTTCTGCCCCGTTCCACGAGCACGGATGTCGGGTCTTCAGCCGCGTAAAGGACGTTAAATCGTTCGCAGCGGTGGCCTATGAAGTCACTTCCCGTGTTCGCACAGTGGAATAACTCGAAGAGCGTCATTGACTTGCCGCCACCCGGAGGGGCTACCATGGCCACAGTCCCTTGCTCGGGTATAATGGGATGACATCGCCACCGTACTCCATCAGGGCACAGGCTCTTTAGCTCATCGAAGGTATAGCCGCGCATCTTTGTTTCGGTGGTTGTTGTGGCGGCAAGGCCCATAAGCCTTGCCCTAAACCCATCGGGATCGTCTCTCATGTGCTGAAATGCGTCATTGACATCCGTTTCAAATCGTAGCGGTTTGATGAGCGGCGTGATATCGACAATCACAGCCTCTATCCCTACGGAGTCAAACTGTTGCGCCAGCTTTCGGGCACCGTTTTTGCCGGCCTGATCGGTGTCAAAGAATATGTAAACTGTCTTCACGCCGCTTTCAGCCAGTGCGAATAACCACGATTCGTCCAGCCGCGTCGATGCGCCCTTTGTGACGAAGTAGGAATGAGGAATGCCACACCGAATGGCCGTCAACCAATCGGATGGACCTTCGAAGATGCTCATCGTACCGGCACAAGGATCATCGCTGGCTGGGTGCTTGTAAAGGGGCAAAATCGTCGTTGTTGGGCCGTTGCCTTTTGACCAACCTTCCCTGCCATCACCGTCTGTCGGGCGAACGATTTGACGGTCTGTTACCTCTGATGAAATGATGTAGGCGTTGTCTTCTTTATTTGTTGTAAGCGTTAACCCTGTCGGCTCTACCCGTTTCCGCATGTGCTCAGGGGTCGTGGCCCACTTCCTGCCGAAGTATGCGGTAACGCGTGGCCCAAAGTATGAGGTTAACGTCTGCTTCTCCGGAGAGGTTATTTTCTTCGCCCATGTCTCTTCCCGCGAATCTGGCGTTGTGGCCCATTCTCTTAGCTCTGCGAACCACTCGTCTTTGCTTCCGCATCGAAAACAGTGGTAGCGTGTCATCCCGTCACGCATCAGGGTAATAGACAGATGCCCTCCCGTGTCACCGCATACCGGGTCATCTGCCGTTGCCTGTGTCTCACTGGTGCGCCTGAAGTTAGCGAATACGTCACTGCATTTATCTAGAGACCAGAGATTGATGTCTGATTCGTTATCGTTAGGTGGAAAACTATATGTAGCCATGACCTTTGATTCCACTGTCTGTTGTGTATACTCTCGATGTATCCATTACCTTTTGCTCCACCGCCAAGAAGAACTATCGTACTCTTGGCGGTTTTATTTTGACGCATGAATCTCCTGCTCATCCCCGCTGACTAGGGTACCGTTGACGAAGGATTCTAGATCGACCATACGCACACGGTAGCGTTTGCCGATCTTGCAGGCCGGTAGCTTGCCGCTATGAATCCAACTATAGATCGTGGTCTTGGGTGAATCGAGCAACTCAGCGACATGTTCAACAGTCACTAGGAGAGGGGGACGGGGTGTATCTGCGGTGGCCATTGATAACTTTCTGAACTCTCTTCGACTATCGTTTTGCTAACTATACCTTGTGCGAATCAACCGCACGTAATCACAGTACAGCCGAAATGAACGGCGGTCAACGGCTTATTGTAAGGGTTGTTTCAGAGGGTAGATCGTGACCAATCTTTGGTCACATTTTGGTCACGACACCGATAGTGGACGGGGGTACAGATAGGCTCTGTGAGTACAACTCTAACGCCTAGCATAGTGGTAAAGTGTACAGTTGAGCGGGCACAATGACGGATAATATGTTCCTTTGGATCAGAAGGTTCCAGGTTCGAATCCTGGCTGCCCAGCCCCTGCGCCGCGGTACCGCTCCCTGGCTGTGTGCCGTGCTACGTCGGCAGTTTGCTCAGGTGTGCGGACTGTCGAGGAAAGTGGGACCGGCTCGCCGCCAGGATCAGGACACCCTAACCCGTTCCCGACCTTGACCCAGGCGACGGTCGAGCCGGCGCGCAGGCCGAACGCCTCGCGGATCGGCTTGGCGATGGGCATGCGTCCTTTCTCGTCCGGGTGGGCGAAGCCGGCCGTCGCCTCCCGCGCGCTCATCGCTACCTCCTCTATGAGATACCCGCTGTGTGGGAGGGTCCCACGCCTTCAACTGTACCGCCTGCCCGGTCAAGTAGTCAATGAGCAGGGATGTTCAAGGATACGATCTGGACCACCCCTTCAGACGACGGAGGCGCACAAGCGATCGAGCGGGCACTGTGTCTCGCAGGACCGCGATCCAGCCTCTCCCCTCGACATACCGGCGG
>Ga0209062_1002852_pt1 | contig 21637 bp, 19 predicted proteins | sample Coa_R2_2_FD_187158 | JGI IMG/M metagenome (GOLD analysis project Ga0209062, IMG submission 187158) | Surface soil microbial communities from Centralia Pennsylvania, which are recovering from an underground coalmine fire - Coalmine... | ecosystem: Environmental > Terrestrial > Soil > Unclassified...
ATTCCTCGTCCTGCGCCCATTCGGCCATGCGGGCAAGGGTCTCTTCGATGCGAGGGTTCCACTCCCGCGCGAGCTGCGGCAGCAGCACGTGCCGGATGCGGTTGCGCGCAAAGGCGAGCGTCGCATTCGTCGAGTCCTCGCGCCACGCGATCCCTCGGGCGCGGAGCCAGGTCTCGATTTCCTCCCGGCCGGTTTCGATCAGCGGCCGGACGAGGCCGCTCGCGGTCACCGGCCGGATGCCGGAAAGCCCGGCCGCGCCCGAGCCGCGAAGAAAGCGGAAGAGCACGGTTTCGGCCTGGTCCCGGCGGGTGTGGCCCAGCGCCACCCGATCGGCCCTGCCGGCCAGCGCTTCGCCGAAAAACTCCAGGCGCGCGCGCCGGCAGGCCTGTTCCAGATTGCCCGCGGCGACGGAAAGCGCAGCGCGCCGGACCTCCGCCGGAAGTCCGAGCGCATCTGCGAGCCCCCGCACGAATTCCGCATCCTGTCGCGACTCCTCGCCACGCAGGCCGTGATCGAGGTGCAGCACGGAAAGCGTGAGCCCCAGCCGCGGTGCGAGCTCATGCAGCACGTAGAGCAGGCAGACGGAGTCCGCGCCTCCGGAGACAGCCACGGCCACGCGCTGTCCGGGGACGAACATCCGGTAGCGCGCGGAGGTGGCGGCGACGGCTTCGGGAAGCGAGGGCAACAGTCTCATTTTACGGGGCATTGCTGTTGAGCGGTCGGTTATACTGGCTTGGCTTGGCGGGAGGCAAGGAAATTTCCGGCTGGCGGAGCTACGCCGCGCTGTGCGCACTCGCGCTCGCGGCGTACGGCAATTCGCTGGGCCTCGGCATGACGCTCGACGCACACGGGCTGATCGAAGACGATGCCCGCGTCCACGCGGCCACGGCGGCGAACCTCAAGCTGATCGCGACCACGCATTACTGGTTTCCGCACGCGCAGGACCGACTCTACCGCCCCGTCACCACGCTCTCGTTCCTCTTCAACTACGCCGTGCTGGGCAACGGGGCGCACCCGTTCGGCTACCACGCGCTGAACCTGCTGCTGCATCTCGGGAACGTGCTGCTCGTTCTTGCGCTCGCGCGGCGCGCGCTCGGCGGCGGCGCGGCGGCCTTCTGCGCGGCGGCGATCTGGGCCGTGCATCCCGTGACCACGGAATCCGTCGCCAACCTCGCCGGCCGCGCGGACCTGCTGGCGGCCATGGCGGTCCTCGGAGGCGTGCTCTGGTATGTGAGCGGAAGGGGTTCGCCGCTGGCCTTGTTCCCGATCGCCGCCGCGGGCTTCGCGAGCAAGGAGAGCACCGTGGTGCTGCCCGCGATGATGCTCCTCTGGGATTGGAGCTTCGGCCCGCGCAAGCAGGGGCGCGCCGCGGCGTATGCGGCGGTGCTCGCCGGCCTCGCTGTGGTGTGGTTCATGCGGGAGCGCGTGTTCGCGGCCATGCCGTTGCCGGAGATGCCTCTTGTCGATAATCCCTTGCGCAGCATGGGCTTCTGGACGGCGCGCCTGACCGCCGTCAAGGCCCTCGGGAGCTCGCTCGCGCTGCTGGTGTGGCCGGCGAATCTGGCGTTCGATCACTCCTATAACCAGCTCCCGCCCGCGAGCTGGCGGGACCCGTGGGTCTGGGTGACGATCGCCGCCGTAACCGAGCTGATCGCCGTCGCCGCGTTGCGGAGGCAACGGGACCCGCTGCCGTTCTTCGCCGCCGGATGGTGCGGCCTCGCGCTGCTCCCCACGGCTAACCTCGTGGTGCTGATCGGCTCCCCGATGGCGGTGCGGTTTCTGTATCTTGCCTCAGCGGGGTTTGCCATCGCCGCCGCGGCGCTCGCGTTCCGGCTGCCGGACCGGCGGCTCGCCTGGGGATTGATGACTGCGGCCGTGCTCGCGATGGCGGTGCGGACGGCGGCGCGAAATCCCGCGTGGGCCAGCGACCTCGCGCTGGCCTCGGCGGATGCGCCGCGCGTGCCGCGCAGCTTCCGCGCCCATGCGCTGCTGGCGTCATCCCTGATGCGGCAGGATCCCGAGGCCAATCTCGACCGCGCGCTCGATGAGGCGCAAGCGGCCTGGGCCATCCTGCAGCCGCTCCCGCCCGAGCGCAACGACGACCGCGTGCCGGAACAGATTTCGCTGCTCGCGCGCTCCAAGGCGGCGCAAATGGGCGGCGCGGCCACCGCGGCCGGCCGCGCCTGGCTCGAACGCTCGCTCGAAATGGCGCAGCGCGCCGCGGAAGTGGCGGACGCGCGCACCCGCGCCTTCGCCGAATCGCAGCGCGCCCACGGCCGCCAGCCGCCTCCGCGCGCCGGCTACGAGGATGTCTACCTGAACCTGGGCATGAGCTACGCCGCGCTCGGCCGCGACCAGGATGCTCTGGCCGCGTACCGCATGGCCCGGGTCGAAGAGCCGCGCCTGCGCGAGGCCTATGATGGCGCCATCGCGATCTACGAGCGCCGCAACGATCCCGATGGCGCGGCCGCGATGGTCCTGGAAAAAGCGATGGTCCTCGGGCTGACGCGGGACACGCTGGCCGCATTGACCACAGCGTTCCGCGGCTGCGCCCTCGCCCGCGTGGGCAACACCGTGCAGGTGAACTACGCTTGCCCCGCGGTCGCGCGCAGCCTCTGCGCGGCGGCAGCCGACGCCGAGAGCGTGTTCCGCGAAGGCCGCCGCGACGCCAACGCGCGCCAAGTCGCGGCCATCGCCGCGGGTTGCGCGCGATGAGGCCGCTCGGATTCACGCCCGCCGCAAAAATATATTCCCTTCCCTACGTCTTCCCTCCCCCGAATTTCAGACTCCAACCCCCCGGTGTGCTCCAATCCGCATGGGCAGGCTCAGTCGCGCCGCAACGCCGGCAGCCCTGATCCCAGATCCCCAATCCCTGATCCCTGGAGTCTTATGGCCACCCAAGCTCAGATCGCCGCCAACCGGCGCAACGCGCAACTCTCCACCGGCCCCCGCACCGAGGCCGGCAAGTCCAACGCCCGCAGGAACCGCCTCCAATCCGGCCTCTACGCCGAGTCCCTTTTGATCCCCGGCGAAGATCCCGCCGAGCTCGACGCCCTTGCCGCCGAATACGAGGCCGAATATCGCCCCGCCACGGCCACCGAGCGCGACCTCGTCGCTATGCTGGTCCGCAGCCAGTGGTATATGCGCCGCGTGTCCTGCATCGAGACCGACATGTGGACCATCATGCTCGACGATAGCGACGCCATGAGCGAGGCCCGCCGCACCAACAGGCGCCCCAAGCTCCACACCGCCTTCGAGCATTTCGAGATGTCCCTGTCCCGCATCCAGGTCCGCCTGAACTCGCTCGATCGCTCCTTCCATCGCGCTCTCACCCTGCTCCGCGGATTGCCGTCTGCAATCCTGCACACGCCCCGGCCTTGCCGTCCGAGGCGCGCCTGAATGGAAAAAATCATGGAACCAACCGCAGATATTGCCCTAATCGGCCTGGCTGTCATGGACCAGAACCTCATCCTCAACATGAGTGACCACGGGTACACCGTGGTGGCCTACAACCGCACCGTGTCGAAGGTGGATGAATTCCTCAACGATGCGTACATCGGGCTTGCTGGAGCGGCTCTGGCGGCCGGGGAGGCGGACCGGGCGGCCGTCGTGGTGGACGAGATGGCGCTGCTGTTCGGCATGCCGCCCGACACCGTCGAGCGGCTGCGCGTGGTGTACGGGCGCGTCGCGGGCGGCGCATGCGCGCTCGCGGCCGAGCGGGGGCAGATGAAGCTGAATATGGACTGCGCCCGCGTGGCGCGGGACGTGTGCGCGGGGTGGGGGGGACCTGGCCGCGCTGTTCGAGAGCGCGCACCTGGGGATATGGCGGCCAGGCGCCGCGAGGAGGCGCGGGGCCGCGGGTGCCGGGTAGCGCTGGACCGGTGGTTCGTTACCGCGAGTCGCCGGGCGACGGGAACGGGCGACGGTTCAACGGACTGCGGCGATGGAACTCCGCCAGGTCGGCCTCGCTCCGCTGCGCATCCCCGAGACCCGCCTCGGCGCGCGCCCGTTCGCGCAGCAGATCCACCCGGCTCGGCGCTTCGCGGAGCGCGGCGTCCGCAATCTCGAACGCGGCGCGGAACTTCGCTCGCGAGAGCTCATGCCGCCCGGCGCGCGCCAGCGCAGCCGCATAGTCGTTCAGCGTGCCCGCGAGAGCCGAACGGTTCATCAACAGCCCCGGGTCCGTAGCCGCCACCTTGCCGATGCCATCCGCGGCCACAGCCAGTTCCCGCACGCAGCCCGCGGCATCGCCCTTCGCCCATAGCGCCTGCCCCAGATGGCGGTGCGCATCCGCCAGATCCCGCAGCGCGGAGACATCCCGTTTGTCGCGCTCCGCCACCGCCTGCATGCCCTCAATTTCCGTGCGCGCCTCCGCGATTGCCTCCGGCACGCGTCCGCGCAGCAGCGCCACATCGCATTGAAACGCGTGAGCCGTGACGAGCATGCCCGCGGCGGCCGCGCTGCCGGGTTGCACGCCCTGCGCCGCGCGCTCCAGCCGCAGGAAAGTCTGGTGCGCTTGCATCGCGTCGTCCGCCCGCCCCATATCGGCCAGCGTGCCGGCGCGAACCGCGGCATCGATTGCCTCGGCGTGGAGGACGCCGCGGTACGTCACCTCGTCGCTCGCGAGCGGCAGCGGCTTCTCCGGGCTGGTGTATTTCAGGAGCCGGTCGAACAGCGCCGTCGCATGGTCTACCGCATCGATGGCTCCAGCCAGGTCGCCGGTGCGGTTCCGCAGGCGTCCGATCGCCTGCTGCAAAAGCGCGGCAGCATTCAGAGAAGCCGATCCCGGCTGCTCATCCGCCCACCGCGCGGCCTCGGCGGCATAGCGGGCGGCCAACGCGAGTCCCTCGGCCGGATCTTTGGGGGTGAGCGCGAGGTTGTACACGACGGCGAACCGCAGCGCACCGATCTTCGGGTCGCCCGCGTGCCGCTTCCAGAGCCCGTCCAGGATGCGCAGCGCCGATTCGTAACTGCGGCGGCTGCCGGCGGTGTCGCCGATGTTCTGCGAGCCGAGCCCGCTCTGCACCCAGGCCATGCGGTAGTAGGCGCCCGCGAGCTCCAGTTGCAGACCGTCATCCCGAATCTGCTCCGCATTCAGGCCGTCGAGGTACCGGAGAGCGGTCGCCACCAGAGTGCGCCGCGCCTCGACGGTTCCCGGAATTCCGCGGATCGCGTCATGCAGATCGAACATCACGGAATGAGCCAGGCTCTGCAACTGGTGAAAGCGGCGCTCCGCCGCGGCCTGCTCCCGCTGCGCCAGCCGCGCTTTCCACACCGCGACGGCGGTTCCGGCCGCCATGCCGCTCATCGCCACCGCGACCGCGCCCACCGCGAGCCGGTTCCGGCCGATGAACTTGCGCGCGCGGTAGGCCGCGCTCGGCTGCCGCGCCTCGATCGGATACCCGCCGCGATACCGCGCCACATCCGCCAGGAGCTGCTCGACGGATGGGTATCGCTTCTCGGGGTCCGTTTCGAGGGCATGCAAAACGATGCGGTCGAGGTCTCCTTCGATCGCGCGCCTGCGCTCCGCACTCAGGCCCGGCGTCTGGCTGGGCGGTCGAAGCCGCCGCTCTTCGAGGCGGCGCGCCATGTCTTTCAACGTCGCGCTGGCGTGGGGCAAGGCGCCGGTCAGCAGCTCATAGAGCACCAGTCCCAGAGCATAGACATCGGTGGCCGCCGTGATGGGTCCGCCGCGAATCTGCTCCGGGCTGGCATAGGCGGGAGTGAAACGGCGCTCGACCGTGGCGGTGACGGCGTCATTCTGCAGCAGCTTCGAAATTCCGAAATCCAGCAGCTTGACCAGCCCGGCCCCGGTCACCAGAATATTGCCGGGCTTCAGGTCGCGGTGCACTACCAGCCGCCGGTGCGCATACTGGACGGCCTCGCAGACCTGCTCCCACAGATCCAGAACGCCGTGAACCGTAAGAGCACGGGCGGCGGCATAGCGGTCGATGGGCTCTCCCTAGACATATTCCACCGCGATCCACGGCGCGCCCCCGGCGGTCGTGCCCCAATCGAGGAGCGCCGCGATATTCGGATGCTGGAGCTGGGCGAGCGCGCGGCGCTCCACCGTGAGCAATTCCTCGCTCCTGCGGTCCCATGCGACGTAACGCAGCAGCTTGAGAGCCACCGGGCGGTGGAACTCGTCATCGCGCCGCTCCGCCAGGAAGACCACGCCGGCCCCGCCGCGGCCCAGCTCGCGCAGCAGGCGATACGGACCGGCGTCCCATTCGGGCGGCGCGATTTCGACGCGGCCCGGCCGATTCTCCAGCACCGCCGCGGTCCGCAGCTCCGCGGATCGATTTTCCGCGATGAGCGAGCGCAGCTCCGCCGCCAGCTCCGGCGATTCCGCCTGCACCCGCTCCAGCAGCTCGCGCGCTTCGTCCGCGCCCAAATCCAGGTACTCGTTGAACCAGGTCTTGAGGCGTGCCCAATCGCTCGCGGTCAAGGCGTCTCCTGCGCCGGGCGCAGCTCCCGCTGCAGCCATGCCCGGGCCATGGCCCATTCGCGCGCCACGGTTTTCTCCGAGACCGCCAGAGCCTCGGCGGCCTCCGCCACGCTCATCCCTACGAAGAACCGCAGCTCGACGATGCGCGCCTGCCGCTCGTCCCACGAGGCAAGGCGCTCGAGCGCATCATTGAGGATCAGCACGTCGAGGCAGTCGCTCATGGCGAGCTCCGTCCCGTCGAGCGTCACGACCATGACGTCACCGCCGCGTTTGAGCCTCCGGCGCGCCCGCGCATGATCCACCAGGATCTGGCGCATGGCGGTGGCGGCGGTACAGAGCAGGTGCGTGCGGTCCTGGTACTCGCGAGCGCTCTGAGCGAGCTTGAGGTAGACCTCGTGGACCAGGGCGGTCGCCTGCAGCGTGGAAGCTTCCGGGTGGCGGCGCATGAATTGCGCCGCAAGCGCGCGCAATTCATCGTATTCCGCCTGGAAATCCCCTATCATGAGTCCAACCGAGGGCAGACTCTACGGTAAAGGAATTACGCCCTGATTTCAATTCAACTCACGGTTCCAGGCGTTCCGCGCGTACCGGGTACTGTTGGGCGCAAATGGGGCGCGGGCGAAGCAAGTGCTTCGCCCGCCGTTCAGGCGCGGCTACCTCCGCCGCCGCGCCAGCCCCAACCGCCACCGGAGCGCTGCCTTCCACCAGCAGGCTATCCGGTTCGAGCGCTGCGAATGCAGCCGGCGGATGGCCCGAAAATCGCTATCGCCAATCGCGGGGTCAGTTCGGGCTAGCGCCTGAGGCCGCGGCGCGTGATGAAGATCATCAAGCTCAGCCCGCCTGCGAGCAGGAGCACCGAATCCGGCTCCGGCGTCGGGGACGTTAGATCGACGATCTGCAGCCCGAAAACGTTATTACTGATGACATTGTGTACGGAGCCGCCCGTCGTAAGAGTAACGCTGGGAAGGGTCTCATTGGAGAATAACTGATATTGTGCCGGACCAACGGTCGGGCTACCCGGGTTTGTGCTGGCGGTCAACAGCAGGGAGCTTGCGCTGCTGTTGGAGCTGCCATTGCCCCGGTAGTAAAACCTGGTGGTACCGTCCGTGATTGAGAGTACATTAGTCTGAGATCCATCCTGGGACGCGTAGACATACACATCGTACTCCGCATAAGGGATGTTGGAAAGCGTGATCTGTACTTCACCACCGCCCGATGGGTCGCCGTATAGCCCGTCGGCATACATCAGGTTCGTTGCCGAGTTCGTAGTGGAGGGGTGGCTGAACCCGCCATAGACTCCTGCGGCAGTAAAGCTGATAGTCGCCGTGGTAGCTGCGCCGGTGCTGTCGTGCAGGGCGATACCTGTGCCCGAGCCGCCGATGACGTTGTTCCAGTCGGCTCCGGGAACCACCCCAGGTTGATCGGTGGGCTGCATGAGAATCCCACCATTGGTGAAGTTCACGCCAATCGTACTGCCGTAGGCGGGAAGAAATACGGCTGCCATACCAGCCGTGATCGTAACAGTTCGCAGAATCGCTCTGAACATCCTCTCCTCCGTAATGATGCGCTGTTTCGGCCTGCGAACGTCTTCATGGTTCTCCTCCATCCGCCTTGCCGGGAAATCCGAGAAACAGCTTCTATCCTGGTTAACGACGTTCCAGTTTCGGAGCGGTCATCGAGTAGTACTATTCGCGATAAATTTCGCTGCGAACGAATTGGTTGGGTGCATTCCGCGCAAAAGACGGTCAAAACTTTGGCGGATAAATACAGGGCTGTTGCGGCGGCCAATTGACGGAGGTATTCACTGATTCCCAGAGGGGAGGCGCCTTCATTTGCCGGATTGGGTTGCCGACTGGAACACCAACCCCACTCCGGAGCCTGGGTCGCGGCTCCTCCTCGGCGCCGGTTTGTCGGCTTCGTGGCGTGCGTGCCGGCGCCGGTCGGTGTAACAACGCCTAGAAATTCAGCCGCGCGACAAACTCGAGGCTGCGCGCTCCGGGATCGTTGGTGTTATTCAGATCGCGGAACGCGGAGGTCGTCTGCCCGAACGCCGAGCCGATCGTGGTATTGATGTTGCCGTTCGTGACGGCGCCGCCGGGAATCAGGCTGTTCGGGTGGTTGAAGACGTTGAGCGCCTGCACGCGGAACTCGAAGTTCAGCCGTTCCTTGATCTGCGTCCGCTTCACCAGGCTGACGTCCCATTTGGAAAGCCACGGCCCCCACAAAAACACGTGGTCGCAGATCTGCCCCGCGGTGTTGCACGGCCCGATGTAAGGCGAGTTGGGGTTGAACGTGCCGCTGATGTTGAACGCGGCGAGCGTGTTCTGGATCAGGGATTGCGGCAGATGGTACGCCGTGCCCGTGGCGACGCCGTTGGAATTGATCTGGCTGGTGAAGTTCAGGCCCATCATGTTCTGGAGATCTTTGGCCGTCATGTTGTGCAGCACCACGCCGCCATCGTTCTGGTTGAACGTATTGCGGCCGCTCAGAATATTGATAGGGGTGCCGCTTTGCAGCCGGCCCACGCCCGCGATCTCCCACCCGGAGACCGCCTTGCCGAAAACGCCGTGGGCGCCGGAAAGCAGGCTGCGGCCCTGCCCGAAGGGAAGCTGGTAGATCCAGGCGGCCTTGATGCCGTGCCGGATATCGAAGGCAACCGGGCCCTTCTCGCCGCCCCAGTTTCGCAGGGTCGCCAGGTTGGAGTCGGTGAGCGATTTGGAAAACGAATAGCTCGCCTGGAGCTGAAGCCCGGCGGAAAGGCGCCGGCGCATTTCGACCTGGCCGGAGTTGTACGTGGAGTTATTCCGGTTGGTCAACTCCGTCGAGTTGCCGCCGTTGTTCGGGTTCACCTGGAAAAGGTTGATCGGGTAGCCGCCTTGGTGAGATTCGCCATGCGGGTGGCATTGGTGGGGATGGCGTTGGCGGTGGCGCCGGCCTGCCCCTGCATGAGCTGCGTGACCGTCGTCTGGTCGGTGTTGCTGCCGATGGCGGTGGTGATCAGCGGCACATTGACTTGGCCGGGGAGCCCCTGGTTGCCGTAGTTGTTCACGGTCAGCTTCGTGGTCGGAATCAGCAGTTGCGCCACGCTGATGCCGTTGGCGATCGCCAGGTTATTCTGCGCCGCCGCGAACTGTTGCGCGAAGCCGCTTTCGACGACATTCACCTCGTTGAGGTTCACCGTGGTCCACAGGTCCGCGCCGTGGTTGCCGACGTAGCGCAGCTCGATCACCGTATTGCGGCTCAACTGCCTCTGGAACCCGAACGTCCAGCCTTCGACATATTCCGGCCGGATGCTCGGGTTGTAGTCCTCGACGCTTTGGCCGCTTTGCAGAGGCAGCGGGAAGCTGGGGTTGGGGAACGAGGGATCGATGGAGCTCGGGACGACCGAGGGGAAGCTGGAATCGCTGAACAGCACGTCTCCAGCCGGGAAGATATTCGGGTTGGCGGTGGCGCTGGCCGGGGTGGCCAGGCTCCGGCCCTGGTTCACGTTCCAGACGCCGTCCAGGTAGCCGATGCCTTCGCGGATCGTGGAAATGCTGAAGCCGCCGCGCAGCACCGCGTCATCGCCGGTGAGCCAGTGGAGGAATCCGCCGCCGGAAAACCGGTAAGCCATCCCCACGGTCGGATTGAAGCGGCCGGCGCCGCCATCATATCCGCCGGTGCCCGGAGGCACCAGCCAGAACACCGGCGCCGAACCCGTCAGAGTGCCCGGCTGGAACAGGTGGCCAACGCCCGAAACGCCGAACAGCCCGGCAAATCCCGGCCGCGTATACAGGTTATCGAGGTTATTGATGGCGCCCTGGCAGTCCCACCGCAGGCCGCCCGTCAGCGTGAGGTTGCTCGTGACGCGCCACGTATCCTGCGCGTACGCCGCGCCTTCCCGCATGTGTTTGCGGTCGACCGCGAAGTTCGGCCCGTAGGTGCGCGTTTTCTCGCCGAGAACGGCGGAGCTCGTGACCTGCGTCACGCGGCCCGCCACAATCGCGTAGAGATTGGCGGCGTCGCTCAACTGTGTCGCGCTGGCGTCGGGCAGCGTCGTGGTGGTGAAGAGCGAGGTCGAGCCGGTGTTGTCGGGGTCGCCGGCTGCTTGCCCGAGCGTTACGGTATTGAGCAGGGAAGAATTGGAGGCCGCCTGCCACGCGTTCGCTTCTCGGTCAGGTTGTAATCGATGCGGGCGGTCTGGAACTTCCGGTTATTCACCGCCTTGGGGTTCCAGGTGAAGTTCTGGCGGTTGTAATCGTTGTTCGTGGCGATGCGGCTGACCAGCGTGCCGCTGCTGGTGGTGAGCTGGTTGATGAGCGAATACGTCTTGGCCAGCGTGGGATCGGGCGCGGTAGGGAACTGCCGGATCGTCGGCGCGAGCGAGGGGTCCGCCTGCGCGGCAAGAGTAAACAGGTTGACGGTCCTGACCGTGCCGCCGGCGTTATACGTGAAAATGCCGCTGGCCGCCTGCGGCGTCAGCCACGTGCCGGTTTCGACGAACGACTGCGGCAGGTCGAAGAACTCGAAGGATTCGAAGAAGAACAGCTTGTTCTTCTTCACGGGCCCGCCGATGGTGAAGCCGTATTCGTTGAGGTTGATGCGGTCCTTGGCGGCGCCCTGCAGGCAATTGAAGTAGGCGCAGGCCTCGAATGCCGAGTTGCGGTTGGTTTCGTAGAGGCCGCCGTGGAACTGGTTGGTGCCGCCCTTGGTCACGAACTTGATCTGCACCGCGCCTTCGCCGAGCGAGTGGTCGATGGTAGTACATCCGGGACCTTAGGTGCTATGCCTTGCGCCAGAATTAATGGTTAAATCTGCGCGGGGAACGGGCCTTGTGGGCTCGGCGGCGATAACTCTACTTATGCGGCCCACAGGAAGGATGCCCCGCCGATCTCACCTGCGACCCCGCCGCCGGCGCGCCATCCCGTTGACGGCAAGTTGAAATTTATATTCGAAGCCTTTTCAACCGCTTCCCCACCCCCAATTTCAGAGTCCACCCCTCGCACGTGCTTTCCTCGGTTCGAAGCCTGAGGCGGCCGGTTCTGGCCGGCCCGGGGCATCACGACACGAAAGCCTATGCCAACCAAATCTCAAATCGCTGCCAACCGGCGCAATTCGCAGCTCTCGACCGGCCCCCGCTCGGATGCCGGCAAAGCCGTCTCTCGCGCCAACGCTTTGCGCTCCGGTCTCTATGCCGAATCCCTCGTCATTCCGGGCGAAGACGCCGCCGCCTTCGATGCCCTGGTCGCCGAATACCAGACCCAATTCCAACCCGCCACCCGCGCCGAGCGCGATCTCGTCGATGCCCTCGTCCGCAACCAGTGGCTCATCCGCCGCGTGTGCCGCATCGAAACCGACCTGTGGCATGAGATGCTTGAAAACAACCCCGAGGCCTTCCGTACACTGCGGCCGCACGGAGGCCCCTCCATTGCCTTCGCCTTCCGCCACTTCGAGATGGAGCTCACGCGGATCCAGGTCCGTCTCAACACGCTCGATCGCAGCTACCACCGCACCCTGAATCAGCTCCGCGGGCTCGCCGCCGCCCGGCCTGCCGCGCCACAGGTCGAAGCTCCCGCCGAAGCGCCTGAAACATGCCCCGAACCCATTGAACCCACAACCGCTTCACCCGAAATTGGCTTCGTTCCTGCAAATTCCACTTCCGCCGCTCCACCCGCTCCCGATCGCCCATCCCCAACCCCTAATCCCCCATTCCCGGCCCACGCTCCATCCCGAACTCGCCCCCGGCTGCGCTTCGGCGAACGGCCGTGAGGCATGTTATAAGGGAGACTGACGTCTGGAATCCTGCATACGCCCGGCCTTGACGCCCGAGGCGCGCCTGAACGGAAAAAATCATGGAAGCAACCGCAGATATTGCCCTAATCGGCCTGGCTGTCATGGGCCAGAACCTCATCCTCAACATGAGCGACCACGGGTACAAGGTGGTGGCCTACAACCGCACCGTCTCCAAAGTCGATGAATTCCTGAACGATGCCGCCAAGGGGCACAAGAACGTCATTGGGGCGCACTCGATCGAGGAGATGATTGCCCTGCTGAAGCGGCCGCGGAAGATCATGCTGATGGTGAAGGCGGGGCAGGCGGTAGACGATTTCATCGAGCTTCTGCTGCCGCATCTGGAGCCCGGCGATCTGCTGATCGATGGCGGCAACTCGCATTTCCCGGACACCATCCGGCGCACCAAGTACCTGGCCGGGAAGGGGCTGCTGTACATCGGGACCGGGGTTTCGGGCGGCGAGGAAGGGGCGCGCTTCGGCCCGTCGATGATGCCGGGCGGCAGCCCGGAAGCCTGGCCGCTGGTGAAGGACATCTTCCAGGCGATTTGCGCCAAGACGCCGGATGGCGCCCCGTGCTGCGACTGGATGGGCGAGGACGGCGCCGGGCACTACGTCAAGATGGTGCACAACGGCATCGAGTACGGCGACATGCAGCTCATCTGCGAGGCGTACCAGTTGCTCAAGGAAGGCCTCGGCATGTCCAACGAGGAGATGCACCGCGTCTTCGCCGAATGGAATCAGGGCGAGCTCGATAGCTACCTCATCGAAATCACGCGCGACATCCTGGCGTATCGCGATGAAAAAGGCGACTACGTGCTCGACAAGATCCTCGACACGGCCGGGCAGAAGGGCACCGGCAAGTGGACCAGCGTCAGCTCGCTCGATCTCGGGATGCCCGTCACGCTGATCGGTGAAGCGGTTTACGCGCGCTGCCTCAGCGCGATGAAAGAGGCGCGCGTCGAAGCAGCGAAGATTCTCAAAGGGCCGAAATTCCAGTTTACAGGCGACCGCGCGGCGTTCGTCGAGGATATCCGGCAGGCGCTGCTCGCATCGAAAATCGTCAGCTACGCGCAGGGTTTCATGCTGCTGCGCGAAGCGGCCAAGGAATACCACTGGAACCTCAACTACGGCGGCATCGCGCTGGTGTGGCGCGCAGGCTGCATCATCCGTTCGGCGTTCCTCGGGAAGATCAAGGAAGCCTTCGACCGCAACCCGGCGCTCAGCAACCTCCTGCTCGATGAATATTTCAATGGCGTGATCGAGCGCTGCCAGGGCTCCTGGCGGCGCGTAGTGGCGAAGGCGGTGGAATCGGGCGTCCCGGTTCCGGCGTTCACCACCGCGCTCGCGTTCTACGACGGCTACCGCAGCGAGCGCCTGCCCGCCAACCTGCTGCAGGCGCAGCGCGACTATTTCGGCGCGCACACCTACGAGCGCATCGACCAGCCCCGCGGCAAGTTCTTCCACACCAACTGGACCGGCAAAGGCGGCACGGTTTCCGCCGGAACATACACGGTTTAATTCACCGCCGAGGCGCCGAGAAAGTCCTTTTGGTTTTTCCTCGGCGTCTCTGCGTCTCGGCAGTTAGATTGAGGATTGCAAATGGCCACTGGACTCAACATTCGCAAGGAAGGCGCGCTCGATTTTCTCTCGCTCGGCGCGCTCGTACACCGGCTGGATCCGGGGATCGTTCCCTTTCGCAAAGCCACGGAGTGCCTGATTCACGTGAGCGGCGGCGAGTTCAACTGCGCCGCGAATCTGGCGAACTGCTTCGGTATGAAAACCGGCATCGCCACCGCCATGGTGGATTATCCCATCGGCGATCTAATCGCCGAGCGCGTCCGCGCCATGGGCGTGCAGCCGTTCTACAGGCACTTCAAGCATGACGGCGTGCAGGGCCCGAACATGGCGACGGTGTACAGCGACCGCGGCTATGGCGTACGGCCCCCCGTGGTGTTCTACAACCGCTCGAATGAAGCCGGCGCGCTCCTCAAGCCGGGCGATTTCGATTGGAAGGCGATCTTCGGGGCCGGCGTGCGCTGGTTCCACAGCGGCGGCATCTTCGCGGCGCTCTCGCCCACCACCTCGGAGCTGATCGTCGAAGCCATGCAGGCGGCCAAGGCGGCGGGCGCCGTGACGTCGTTCGATCTGAACTATCGCGCCAAGCTGTGGGCGATCTCGGGCGGCGAACAGCGCGCCGTCGAGGTGCTGGACCGCATCGTGCGGAACGTCGACGTGCTCGTCGGCAATGAAGAGGACCTTCAGAAAGGCCTGGGGATTCCCGGCGTGGACGTGCATACCACGTCCAAGCTCGATCCGAGCGCCTTCTTCGGCATGATCGGGCAGGTGACCAAGAAGCACCCGCAGGTCAAGGCCGTGGCGACCACGCTGCGCGAGGTGCACTCCACCAACCGCCATAGCTGGAGCGCCGTGGCCTGGATCGACGGCAAGACGTATACGGCGCCGACGGCCGAGCTCGATGTCTACGACCGCGTGGGCGGCGGCGATGGGTTCGCGTCCGGCTTGTTCTACGGCCTGCTGGCCGGCGAATCGCCCGAAGAGGCGGTGCGGCTGGGCTGGGCGCACGGCGCGCTGCTGACCACGTTCCCGGGCGACACCACCATGGCCACGCTCGATCAGGTCCGCGCCTTCGCGAAAGGCGGGTCCGCGCGGATTCAACGATGATGGAGATCCAGTCAAAGGCGGCGAAGATCAAACTGCTCCTGATGGACGTCGACGGCGTGTTGACCAACGGCAAGCTGTACAACGTGCCGGATGCGCAAGGCAACATGGTCGAGACCAAGGGCTTCGACTCGCAGGACGGCATCGGGCTGCAATGGCTGAGCTGGCACGGCATCCGGACCGGCGTGATCAGCGGACGCGTTTCGCCGGCCACGGCAGAGCGCGCGCGGCAGGTCAAGATGTCCTACGTTTACCAGGGGCACATCGAGAAGATCCCGATCCTGGACGAAATCATGGCGAAGGCCGGAATTGATCGCGACGAGGTGGCGTACATCGGCGACGATTTCACCGATATCGTCATCATGCACCGCGTGGGGCTGGCGATCGCCACGGCGAACGCGCGCGAGGAAGTGAAGCGCGAGGCGCACTACGTCACCAAAGCCGTGGGCGGCGAAGGCGCGGTGCGGGAGGTCGTCGAGATGCTGCTCCACGCTCAGGGCAAGTGGGGCGAAATCCTCAAGCATTACGAAATCGGGGCCGAAAGAGCCAACGGCTGACGCTTCGCAGTCCTGGTGGGGCTGAACGTGTCGACTCGATGTGTCGATTTTGCCGCCCGTCGTTCGATGGGAATATAGAGCGTGGGTTTCGGCCCCGCTGAAAAGCAAAGGAGACATGTCATGCGATTCATGATGTTGATGATTCCCAAGGGATATGAGAACGCCCAGCCGGGAACGATGCCGGACGCTAAAGCCGTCGCCGCGATGATGAAGTACAACGAGGAGCTGCAGAAGGCCGGTGTGCTGCTCGCGCTCGATGGACTGCATCCGCCCTCGGCGGGCGCTCGGGTTTCGTTCTCCGGAGGGAAGCCGAAGGTGACGGACGGGCCCTTCGCCGAGGCGAAGGAAGTGGTTGGCGGCTACTGGATGATCCAGGTGAAGTCGAAGGAAGAGGCGATCGAGTGGGCCAAGCGCTGCCCGGGCTCCGACAACGAGGTCATCGAAGTCCGCCAGGTGCAGGATTTTGCGGATTTTCCCGCGGATGTGCAGGAGGCCGCGAGCGGCTTTTCCGACCTCCAGAAACAGGCGGGGAGCGGCGGGTCGCAAAAAATGGCGTGAGTGTGTCGATTCCACGTCTCGCCATTCGATACACAACTGGAAGGAGATTTACCATGCGATTCTTGAGCATCTATTCGCACGCCGAGAGAAACACGCCGCCCACGCCGGAGGAAATGGCCCGGATGGGCAAACTGGTCGAGGAAGGGATGAAAGCGGGCTGGCTGCTGGTCACCGAAGGCTGCCTGCCGACGGCTTTGGGGGCGCGGGTACGGCGGTCCGAGGACAATATCAGCGTCACCGACGGCCCGTTTACCGAGCCCAAGGAAGTGGTCGGCGGGTTCGCCATTTTGAAGGCGAACTCGAAAGCGGAAGCCATCGAGCTCGCCCGCCAGTTTCTGGGCGTAGCCGGCGAGGGGACGTGCGAGCTTCGCCAGTTGTACGAGGCTCACACGTGCGCCGGCTCCGAAGCCGCGGCGCGGCCTTAACTTGCTTCAACCGGTTGGAGATGGTGTGATCGGTAGCAGTGAGTGCTACCGACACCCATCGCGCGATCGAGGCCGTCTGGCGGATTGAATCGGCGCGGCTGATCGCCGGACTGGCGCGGATCGTGCGCGATATCGGCATTGCCGAAGATCTCGCGCAGGACGCGCTGGTCGCGGCGCTCGAGCAGTGGCCGGAATCGGGCATTCCGGAGAAGCCGGGCGGCTGGCTCATGGGGGTGGCGAAGCATCGCGCGCTCGACCATCTCCGCCGCAACAAACTCCTCGATCGCAAACACGAGGAGCTCGGCCGTGGACTGGAAGCGCGGCAGGACAGCGCCGCGGCGGAGATCGAATCGGCGATGGACGACGATGTGGGCGACGATCTTTTACGCCTGATTTTCACCACCTGCCATCCGGTGCTCTCTCCGGAGGCGCGTGTGGCGCTCACGCTCCGCATGCTGGGCGGCCTGACCACCGATGAAGTCGCGCGCGCGTTCCTGGTCCCGGAGGCTACCGTCGCCCAGCGCATCGTCCGGGCCAAACGGACCCTCGCACAGAAGCGAGTGCCGTTCGAGGTGCCTCGCGGAGCGGAGCTGGCGAAGCGGTTGGCATCCGTGCTGGAAGTCATTTACCTGATCTTCAATGAAGGATACTCCGCGACTTCCGGAGATGAATGGGTACGGCCCGCGCTATGCGAGGACGCGCTGCGCCTTGGCCGCATCGTGGCGGAACTGGCGCCCCGGGAGCCGGAGGTCCACGGCCTCGTCGCACTAATGGAGATCCAGGCATCGCGTCTAAGGGCCCGCGTCGGCGCGTCGGGAGAGCCGATCCTGCTGCTGGATCAGAACCGGGCGCTCTGGGATCAGCTCCTGATTCGCCGCGGCCTTGCCGCTCTCGACCGCGCCGAAAAGCTGGGCGGAGCGCGCGGGGTGTACGTCCTGCAGGCTGCCATAGCCGCGTGCCATGCGCGGGCTCTCACGGCGGAGGCGACGGACTGGGCGCGGATCGCAGGGCTATATGGCGAGCTGGCGCAGATCGCGCCTTCTCCGATCGTGGAGGTGAACCGCGCCGTGGCAGCGGGGATGGTATTCGGTCCGGCGGCCGGCCTTGAGATTATCGATGGGATGGCAGACGAACCGGCGCTCGCGAACTACCATCTACTGCCGAGCGTGCGCGGGGATCTGCTCAAGAAGCTCGGGCGGACGGACGAGGCCCGCGCCGAGTTCGAGCGTGCGGCATCGCTCACGCGCAACGAACGGGAGCGGAATCTGCTGCTGGAGCGCGCGCGGGCGTGTCGCGCTGGAAGCGGCTAGTTCCCGGCGCACGCCGAAAAAAATCCCAATCCTCGACGAGATCAGGCGGGATCGCTCGACCAAGCGGCGTACCTCGCGCGGACCCGCCTACCGTATGTAATCACACACTCACGACTGAGCGCGCGCGTACATCACTCGCGTACCTGAGACAAAATGGGCAATCGGCTTTATCGGAGGGAACTGGATGCGTGGCGCGCGGCCCCAGCAAACGCGATCTCTTGCTCTGGTTGTCTTGCTGGCTTGTGCGCTGCCGTGCCTGGCCCAAGTCACGATTAACGAGTACGCGATTCCTACTCCCGGCGCATACCCGTGGGGAATCGCGAGCGGGCCGGACGGCGCGCTTTGGTTCGCGGAATCGCTCGGTAACAAGGTCGGCCGGATCGCCACCGCCGGCGCAATCACCGAGTTCACGATCCCGACCGCCCCTGCCGAAGCCTTGAACATCACCACGGGTCCGGACGGCAATCTGTGGATTGCCGAGCTCGTGGCGAACAAGATCGGCAAGCTCACGCCTGCGGGAGTCTTCACGGAATTTCCCCTCCCGACGCCAATTTCGTACATTTCCTCCGTTGCGGCGGGCCCCGATGGCAACGTATGGTTCACCGAGATGAACACCAACCGGATCGGCAGGATTACCCCCGGCGGAACGATCACGGAATTTCCGGCGCCGACCGCAGTGGCGGTGCCGTTCTGGATCACGAGCGGCTCGGACGGAAATCTCTGGTTCACCGAACAGGCTGCCAATAAGATCGGAAGGATTACGCCGGCGGGCGCGGTCACCGAGTTCGCCATTCCGACGGCAAACGCGGATCTTTACGGGATCGCGCAAGGGCCGGATGGCGCGCTTTGGTTTGCCGAGAACAACTCGCTGAAGATCGGACGTATCACGACCGCGGGCGCGGTTACCGAATTCCCGGTGCCGGGGCCCCTTGGCCCCGCAGTGATTACCGCGGGACCGGACGGGAACGTCTGGTTCAGCCTCCCGAGCGCCAACCAGGTTGGGAGGATTACGACGGCCGGAGCGGTCACACTGTACAACGTGAGGACCCCCGGCGGGAACAATTACGGGATTACCACCGGACCGGACGGCAACCTCTGGTTCACGGAGGGACTTGCGAACAATATCGCGCGCCTCACGCCAGCGGCTCCGGCGACCGTGCCGGTGCTTTCCGGATGGGCGCTGGCGCTGACCGCCTGTCTGCTGGCTGTGGCGGGACTGTTCGCGTGGCGCGGATTGTCGCCGGGTGCGCAGCAGGGCTGAGCTAGTCCCAGTTCAGCACGACCTTACCCGAGCAGCCGGACATCATTGCTTCGAAGCCCTTCTCAAACTCGGTGTAGTGGAAGCGGTGGGTGATGACGGGCTCGATATCAAGGCCAGACTGCAGCATCACCGTCATCTTGTACCAGGTCTCGTACATCTCGCGGCCGTAGATGCCCTTGATGGTAAGCATGTTGAAGATGACGGTGTTCCAGTCGATGGACATCGGCTCGGAGGGAATGCCGAGCATGGCGATTTTGGCGCCGTGGCTCATGTTAGCGAGCATGTCGCGGAAGCCGGCGGGATTGCCGGACATTTCGAGACCCACGTCGAAGCCTTCGGTCATGCCGAGCTCTTTCTGTACGTCGCGGAGCGTAGTGGAGCGGATATCGACGGCGCGGGTGACGCCCATTTTGCGGGCGAGATCGAGGCGGTAGGGGTTGACGTCTGTGATGACGGTGAAGCGCGCGCCCGCGTGCATCGCGACGGCCGCGGCCATGATGCCGATCGGGCCGGCGCCGGTCACGAGCACATCTTCGCCGAGCACGGGGAAGGAGAGCGCCGTGTGGACGGCGTTGCCGAAGGGGTCGAAAATGGCGGCGACATCGAGCGGCACGGATTCGTGGTGGCGCCAGATGTTGGTCATGGGGAGCGCGATGTACTCGGCGAACGCGCCAGGGCGGTTCACGCCGACGCCTTGCGTGTGGGCGCACAGATGGCGGCGCCCGGCGAGGCAGTTGCGGCAGCGGCCGCAGACCACGTGGCCTTCCCCGCTGACCAGGTCGCCGGGGGAGAAGCCCGCGACGTTCGAGCCGACCTCGACGATGCGGCCTACGAATTCGTGGCCGACCGCCATGGGTACGGGGATGGTCTTGCGGGACCACTCGTCCCACTTGTAGATGTGAACATCGGTGCCGCAGATGCCGGTGCGGAGGACCTGGATCAGGACGTCGTTGATGCCGATCTTCGGACTGTCGATCTCTTCGAGCCAGAGGCCGCGCTCGGGGCGCGATTTGACGAGGGCTTTCACTCCTTCCACGATAGCAACTGGACGAAAATGGGAGTGTGAAGCAGGTTGTGCTGTTTGCGGAAACCACCGGATATCAGATCCGCAGCTTCGACGACGCGGCGCGGCGGGCAGGCGTCCGGCTGGTGCTGGCGACCGACCGGTGCCACGTGATGGAAGACCCCTGGGGCGATCGCGCCATTGCGGTGAAGTTCGATCGCATCGCGGAGTCGCTGGCGGCCCTCCGCGGGATGCGGTTCGACGGCGTGGCGGCGGTGGGGGACCGGCCGGCGGTGCTGGCGGCGGAAGCGGCCGAGGCGCTGGGGGTCGCGTTCCATCCGGCGGCGGCGGCGCGGGCATGCCACGACAAACTGCGGGCGCGGGAGCTTTACCGGGCCGCGGGGCTGCCCGTGCCCGCGTTCTTCGAAGCGGCGGCGGAGGATGCGGCGCGCGCGCCGTATCCCTGCGTGCTGAAGCCGGTGGGTGGCTCGGCGAGCCGTGGCGTGATCCGCGCCAACGATCCGGCGGAGTTCCGCGCGGCGTACGCGCGCATCCGCAGGATGGGCGAAGGCCGCGTGCAGGTGGAGAGCTACATTCCGGGGCGGGAGTTCGCGGTCGAAGGGCTCATGACAGCGGGCTGCTTCCGGGCGCTGGCGATCTTCGATAAGCCGGACCCGTTGGAAGGTCCCTACTTCGAGGAGACGATCTACACCACGCCGTCGCGCGAGCCGGAGGCGGTGCAGAGCGCTCTGGTCGAGACGTCGGCGGCTGCCGCGGCGGCGCTCGGGCTGCGGCACGGGCCGGTGCACGCGGAGCTGCGGCACAACGCGGAGGGGACGTGGATCCTCGAGGCGCACGCACGGCCGATCGGCGGACTGTGCTCGCGCGCGCTGCGGTTTGCCGGCGGGATGCCGCTGGAGGAGGTCGTCCTGCGCCATGCCGCCGGGGAGGATGTGAGCGCGGTGCGGCGGGAACAGCGGGCCGCGGGCGTGATGATGATTCCGATCGCGAAGGAAGGGATCTACGAGGATGTGGAGGGAGTCGAGCGGGCGCGCGCGGTGCCGGGGGTCGAGGATGTGATCGTGACGGCGAAAGCTGGGCAGCGGATGCTGAAGCTGCCGGAAGGCGCGAGCTACCTTGGGTTCATCTTTGCCCGCGGCAAGACCGCGGGCGCGGTCGAGGAGGCGCTCCGCGCGGCACACGCGGAACTCCGATTCCGTGTGGCGACAGCGCTCGAAACGCTTAGTTGAGGGCTATGCCTTCGAGCGCGGCGGAACGTAGTCCGGCGGAAACGCGGCGCCTTCGCCGAAGAAGTAGTTCTCCATCTGCTGCAGCAGGAAGTCCTGCGCTTCCTTGGTGCCGAGGTTGAGGCGGTACTCGTTCATGAGCATCTTCATGTGCTCGACCCACAACTTCCAGGCTTCCTTGGAGACGTTCTCGTAGATGCGCTGGCCGAGGGGATGGCCTTCGAAGGGCACCTCGTCGAGGCCTTCCATTTCGCGCTGGAACTTGACGCAAAAGACTTTTCGCGCGCCGGGGCGAATCGCGTTGTCGATCTGGTTAAACCCGCCGTGTCCGCAGCTCATGGGAATGCCTCCTGGAACTTTCAGGATAGCAGGGAGCGG
>Ga0209062_1002854_pt1 | contig 21632 bp, 21 predicted proteins | sample Coa_R2_2_FD_187158 | JGI IMG/M metagenome (GOLD analysis project Ga0209062, IMG submission 187158) | Surface soil microbial communities from Centralia Pennsylvania, which are recovering from an underground coalmine fire - Coalmine... | ecosystem: Environmental > Terrestrial > Soil > Unclassified...
GCTCTGAGTGCAGATGCTCGCCGCTGACCTGCTCCGCCGCCTCGAAGGTCGACTGCCGGAAGTTGTAGCTGGGCAGCGCGCCCAGGCGGTTGAACACGGCCAGGTTCGCGGTTGTGCCCAGCGTGCGGTACTTCTCGGTGGCGTGGCCGAAGCTTCGTTCGGCTAGTCGTTTGCGTACGATTTGCAGCTGCCTCGGCTCGGCGACTTCAGTCCGAAGATGACCTCGGACGGCCAGCGCCTTGAGGCGCTTGGCGCCCATGACCGCGCCAGTCCCGGTGCGGCCGGCGTGGCGCCCGTCGTTGCTGATCGTGGCGTATCTGACGCCGCGCTCGCCCGCCAGTCCAATGGCCGCCACCCGGATGTGCGGATCGCCTGCTGCCTGGCGGATGTCAGCTTCGGTTTGGACTGGGTCTAGACCCGCGAGCGAGCTGGCGTCGAGGAACTGGACCCCCTCATCGTCAACTAGGACATAGGTCCACGCGGCGCTCGCCCCGGTGAGGACGATCGCGTCGAACCCGGTGCGTTTCAGCTCGACGGCCATGTGGCTGGACGACAGCGAATCGCCGACGAAGCCGGTAAGCGGCGACTTGGCGATGACGGTGTACTTGCTGGAGGTGGTGACTGCGGTGCCCACCAGTGGGCTGTTGACGAAGATGAGCGGGTTGCCCGGGCTCAGCGGATCGACGCCCGGCGGCGCGAAGCGGTAGAGGAGGTAGGTTGCCAGCCCGGTGCCGCCGATGGTGGCCCGGAGCACGTCCGGCGGCAGGCGCTCCTCGTGGAAGCGGCACGCGCCGAGGTCCACCACGAGCATCCGGCCGTGGTAGCCGTAGAGCTGGCTCACAGCGCGGGCTCGACCGCACTGGCCATGCCAGGGCTTCGCGCGTGGCGCATCGTTGGCCGAATTGTACGGTTGCAAGCAGCCTGCGGCTCAGCCTCCGGACAGGCTGGAGATGATCAGCAGCTCGTCCGCGTCGGCCAGCGGCTCGTCCGAGCTCTGCACGAAGCGCGTGCCGTTGAGGTTCAGCGCATAGGCGGCCGTGAGGCTGCCCTCGTCCTGGAGGACGCTGCCTACCAGCTCCGGATGTGCCTGAGCGAGCTGGTAGAGGGCTGCGCCGACGGTCCTTGCCGTGACCGAGACGCTGCGAGCGCCGGCGATCAGGCGGGCGTTGCCGAAGAGCTCGATCGTCGGCAAAGCTCTGCGGTGGGAGAGGAACTCATCGGTACTGCGAGGGGATGAACTCAGCCGTCGAGGCGGCTTCGAGCTCGAACTCCTGCTCCATCACCGTGACTTCGCTGTCCGGTTTGGCGCCGAGGTCGTCGACCAGGAGGCGGTCGAGCCAGGCGCCGAACTCCTTGCCGGAGAGATTGGGGCTGATCATGAATGTGTCCTCGGCGGCGCCGCGGCGGCGCAGGGCCTCCAGTCCCTCAGGAGTGGGAGTGTGGAGGTCGCAGATGCAGCTGATGACGTTGCCGTGGCGGGTCAGGATGACCTGAGCGACATCAGTTTCGAGGACAATCCGGCGCGGCGCCTCGCGAGACTGGACCAGCCGGTCGAACTGCACTCCCAGGAATCCGCTTCTGGTTCGTGAATCCAACGCGCCCCCCTTGCTGCTTTCGAGGTCTATGATGCCGGGATTTGCAGGCCAGACAAGTGTCAGTTGAGGACAAATGAGAGTGCCTTCGTTGGCACCATCAATTTCAGTGCCACTCCGCTCTCCCGCTGTGCGATGCGCTCGATGTTGGCGAGCACGAAGCGCTGCCACTTTGCGGCGTCGGGACTGACCATGACCTCGGCCTTGTGCTGGATGGCCGTCATGGTGTGGATGATGAGCCCGAGCTCGCTGCGCTGGTAGAAGTACTTGGCGTAGGCCTGCGTGAGGGCCTTGTAGAGGTCGCCCTTCTGCTCGCCGGTGAGCTTCTGCATCGCCGCGCTGGAGAACTTGGTGATCGGCAGGCTGGACCGCACGTCCTCGGCGTGGGCCGCTTCCAACTCGGGCTGAAGCGCCATGCGGCGGCTTTCCGCGCGAGCTCCCCACAGCCAGGCGTCGACCACGTCCGAATGCAGCAGCTGCAGGGCGCCGTTCTTGCCGCCCTCAATCAGCTGGCGGACGGCCTCGGTCTCCGGCTCCGTCTTGCGCTCGATCAGCGAGCTGAGGGAGGCGGTGTCGAGGTAGACTCGGGTCATCGTACGCTAATCGGCTGATTGCTGTCTGCGGCGCAGCAGCATCAGAATGGCGACCATCACCACAACCAGCATACCCAGGCCATACGCCTTCAGCCCGAGGCCCACGCTGTGGTTGTTGGTGAACGCCAGCGCATACACGCCGAAGGCGGCCGAGAGCGTGTAGTACAGCAGCACCGTGCCCCGCGGCGAGAGGCCGGTATCGACCAGGCGGTGGTGGAGGTGCCGGCGATCGCCTTGCCACACGGCGTGCCCGGAAAAGGCGCGCACCGCGATCAGCAGGGCGACGTCGAAGACCGGTACGCCGATCACGAGCAGTGCCGTCGTCAGCTTGGCCCCGCCGATGATGGCCAGCGCGGCCAGCATCAGTCCGAGGAACCAGGCCCCGCTGGTGCCCATGAAGATGCGCGCCGGATAGAAGTTGTGCGGCAGGAACCCGAACGCCGCGCCGGCCAGAGCCAGGCACAGCAGGGCCAGGTCGCTCTGGCCGAGCTTCAGTGAGACCAGCGCCAGGAACACGGCTGCGATGGCCACCACTCCATCGGCCAGCCCGTCGACGCCGTCGAGGAAGTTGACGGTGTTGATCATCCCAGCCACCCACAGCACCGTCAGGGGAATGGCCAGCGCCAGCGGCAGCTGGATCAGGCCGCCGAAGGGCCCGCTGGCGGTGGGGTCGCGGACGTCCCGAATCATCACGCCGAAAGCGACGACAATGGCCGCGGCCACGATCTGCGCGCCAAGCTGAGCCAGGGCGCCCAGCTCGGAGCTGCACTTTCGCCGGTCGTCCCGCGCGCCTACGGCCAGCAGCGGGACCGAAGCGACAAGCACACCCGCCAGTCCTATGCTTGGCAGGCCGCCGGCCGCCAGTGCCGCCGCCACGAACGCCAGGAACATCCCCGGGCCGCCCAGGCGCGGGCGCAAGCCCTCGTGCAGGCGGCGCTCACCGGGAATGTCCACGAAGCCGAAGCGGCAGGCGAGGCGGCGCTCGGGGATGGTGAGGAGGAAGGACAGGACGGCTGAGATAACGAAGGCGAGGAGAAGTGCGACTATGAGCGCACTATCAGCAGCCGGGCACCGGGTAGCCGGCGCACAGGCGCTGCACTTCGGGCCGGATGCGCGCAGTGAGGGCTTCGTCGTCGGGACGGCGCACGATCTCGGCGATCCATTCGCCGATCTGGCGCATCTGGTCCGGGCCCATGCCGCGCGTGGTGGCCGCTGGGGTGCCGATGCGGATGCCGCTGGCGACCGCGGGCGGCTGCTGGTCGAATGGGATGGCGTTCTTGTTGACCGTGATGCCGGCGCGATCCAGCGCGGCCTCGGCGGCCTTGCCGGTGACGCCCACGGCTGAGACGTCGCACAGCAGCAGATGGTTGTCGGTGCCGCCGCTCACGAGCTTGAGCCCGCCGGCCAGGAGGGTTTCGCCGAGGACGCGGGCATTCTCCACCACGCGCGCGCCGTACTCCTTGAAGGACGGCTGCATCGCCTCGCGCAGGCACACGGCCTTGCCGGCGATGACGTGCTCCAGAGGCCCGCCCTGGGCGTTCGGGAAGACGGCGGAATCGACTTTCCGGCCGAGCTCCTCCTTGCACAGAATCATGCCGCCGCGCGGGCCGCGCAGGGTCTTGTGGGTGGTGGTGGTGGTGATGTCCGAGGCCGGCACCGGGCTCGGATGAACGCCCGCCGCTACCAGGCCGGCGAAATGGGCCATGTCGGTCAGCATGATGGCGCCGATGCCATCGCAGATCTGGCGGATGCGGTCGAACTCCCAAAGCCGGGGATAGGCCGAGGCGCCGGCGATGATCATCTTGGGCCGGTGCTCGTCCGCCAGGCGGGCCATCTCGTCGTAGTCGATGCGCTGGTCGTCCCGGCGGACCCCGTAGGACACGATGTTGAACAGCTTGCCGGAGAAGTTGACCCTGGAGCCGTGGGTCAGGTGCCCGCCCTGGTCCAGGCTGAGGCCCATGATAGTGTCGCCGGGCTGGACGACCGCCATGTAGGCGGCGTAGTTGGCCTGGGCGCCGGAATGTGGCTGGACGTTGGCGTGGGGCGCGCCGAACAGCTGCTTCGCGCGCTCGATGGCCAGCTGCTCTGACTGGTCGATGAATTCGCAGCCGCCGTAGTAACGGCGGGACGGCAATCCCTCCGCGTACTTGTCGGTAAGGATGGAGCCCACGGCCTCCAGGACTGCCGCGCTCGTATAGTTTTCGGACGCAATGAGCTCGATGCCCTCGCGCATCCGGACCTTCTCGCGCTCGATGATGCCGAAGATCTCGGGGTCTTCTTGACGTAGCGCCGAAGCGCTCTCGATCACGGCAGCCATGCTCCTAGTGTAGGAGATGGACTACGCGAGATGGACTACTTAGCGGCGGTGCGGCCGCGCTGGATGGGAACGGCGTCGGAGGCGGTCTGGCTGGCCTGATTGAGCTGGCTGGCCGTGTCGTCGTTGGGGAAGACGATGAGGAGGTCCACCCGGCGGTTCTTGGCCCGGTTCTCCGGTGTGTCGTTGGGGAACAGCGGAGCGTACTGCGCCTTGTTCCACATCGACAGGCGCTCCTCTGGGAAATCCGCTTGATCCACCATCGCCCGCAGGACCACATAGGAGCGCGCGTCGCCCAGCTGCCAGTTGTCCTTGAACTGTGAGTTGGTGGATTGGGGCCCCAGCTCGTCCGTGTTGGACACGATGTTGATGGGGTAGGGGAGGTCCTTCAGCGGCGTGGCGATATTGGTCAGCAGGGCGGTCGCGCCCGGTTTCAGGTTGGCCGTGCCGGACTGGAACAGCAGCTGGGACGCCAGGCTGACGTTCACTCCCTGCGTCACCTCGGTGACGGTGATGCCCTCGCCCGAGCCCGTGGCGTCGGCCACGTGCTGAAGCTGGCTGGCCACGGAAGCCTTGGCCGTCTCGTTCTGTGATTTGATCTGCTGCTGCACCTGACCGTAGGCGACCTGCGCATTCAAGGAGGTCGTGTTGAGGCCGGACAGCACGCCCGCACTGAAGGCCTTGTCGAGCGAGCCTTTGAGGTCCTCGAACTTCTTGACGTCGATGATCGAGAAGGAGTAGAGGATGACGAAGAACACCATCAGCAGCGTGATGAGGTCAGCATACGTAAGCAGCCAGCGCTCGCTGCGGTCCTTCTCAGGCTTGGGCTTGGATTGCAGGGCCATGGTGCGGTTGGCCGGAGCATATCAGAGGGGTGCGCGCCCGGCTGTTAGGGGTATGCCTGAGTCCTGGGCGGAAAACCCCTACTCGGCCAGACTAATGGGCGAGCAGGGCCGGAGTCAGCAGCGTGAGGCTGACAGTGAGGCTGGCGCTGGCCACGATGGCCGGCGTCACAGAGCGGGCCCAGACGGTCATGGCCGCGAACACCGCGCCCACCAGGAAGGCGGCTGGCACTGCCAGGTTGGGCACCAGGCTCAGGTGCGGGACGGCGAACAGGATGGCCGTGTAGACGATGGCCGGTCCGGCGCCGAACAGCCGCTCGGCAGCCGTCAGCATGAAGCCGCGGAAGGCGATCTCCTGCTGCAGCGCCGCAATCAGCGCGATAACGAGCACCGGCAGGACTGACATGGCGGCGGTCTGGGGACGCAGCACGGTGTACTCGGCAGCCCCCAACACCAGGCCCAAAGGGACTGCCAGGCCCGCCAGAGGCAGATCGGAAGCATCCAGGCGCAGCCGCAGGTTGGCGGCGCTGAACCGCAGCGGACGGGCCGCCAGCAGCACGGCGCCCAGGATCACCACGGTGCTGATAAGCGCCGCCGGCATAGCCGGCAGGCTGCTCATGGGCAGCGCCAGCGCCAGCAGGCTGCTGAGCGGCACGGCCACCAGGCTGTGCAGCAGCGCCCGCGTCGCGTGGTCCTGCGTGGCCAGGCCGTGCACCACGAGCAGGAACAGGACGAATGCCTGGCTGATCATCCCCAGCCGCACGCCGCTGACCGCCGCGACTGCCTCGGCCAGGCCGAGCGCCACCAGGTACACCATGGGCACACCCCACCACGCCGGCGGAGCCGCGGCGTCGCGCGGGAGCCGGGGCTTGGGAGGGGAGATCGGATGAAGGATGCTGCTGTAGCGCGGAAAGTGGCTTTGCATGTGTTTGTACCGAGGGGATAAACGGCGTCCCGCCCCTCGGTATGATGCGAAGCCCCGTCAGGCCCTGTGGCTGCCCTCCGATCCTCCGGCCATGGCCGCAAGCTGCCGATGCGCGTTCGCACGCGCGGCTCGGCCGCGCCGGAACATCGAGCCGCTCCGCAGCACCAGGTTCTGGAAGTCGTCCAGGTAGGTGTAGGCGCAGGGCACCAGTACTAGCGTCAGCAGCGTGGAGGTGATCATGCCGCCCAGGACGACCACGGCCATGGGCGAGCGCGACTCGGCGCCGGCGCCCAGCTTGAGGGCCAGCGGGATCATGGCGAACACCAGGGTCATGGTGGTCATCATGATCGGCCGCAGGCGCGTGGGCCCGGCCTCCAGCAGCGCTTCGTGGCGGCTCATGCCGCGCCGCCGCAGCGTGTTCGTGTAGTCGACCAGCAGGATGGCGTTTTTGGCCACCAGCCCCACCAGCATGATCATGCCGATCATCGAGAAGATATTGATGGTGTCGCCCACGGCGATGAGGCCGAGGAAGGCGCCGACCAGTGCCACCGGCAGGCAGAAGATGATGGCCAGCGGGTAGATGAACGACTCGTAGAGGGCCGCCATCAGCATGTACATCAGCACGATGGACAGCGCCAGCGCTTGTGTCAGCGCGGCGAAGGCCTTGTCGAGCTGGCTGCCCTGGCCGGTGGTCGAGATGGTGTAGCCCACCGGCAGCTGCAGCTTCTGCGTCTGCGTCTGGATGTCGCGTAGCACGTCGCCCACGGAGCGGCCGGTGACGTTGCCCTGGACCTCGACCTCACGCTGGCGGTTGAAGCGCGTGATCTGCGAGGGGCTGGAGGTGCGGACGATATTGGCGACTTGATCCAGGCGGATGATCGTGCCCTTGGTGGTGAGGATCGGAATGGCCGCGAGCTGGTCCGGAGTCATGTTCTCCGCGTTCTGCAGCTGCAGCAGGATGTCCACCTGGTTCTGTCCCTGGGGCCGCAGCTCCGAGACCACCAGGCCCTCGACCGCGGTCTGCAGTGTCGTCTCGATGGTCTGGCCGGTCACGCCTGCGTCGGCCGCGCGCCGGTTGTCGATGACGGCGCGGAACTCCGGCGCGGGCGCGATCTTGGAGGTGCGCACTTCGGTAGCGCCGGGCGTGTTCTGGACGATGCTTAGCACCTGCTGGGTGATGCCCTGCAGCGTGTTGAAATCCGGCCCGGTGATGACCACGTCGATAGGCGAGCCGCCGCCGCCAACCAGCGGCGAGGGGACGGAGGTGCGAAGCTGCATGCCCGGGATGTTGGCGCCCATGCGCCGGACGTCGTTCACCAGGTCGAACACGGAGCGGCTGCGCTGGCTCTTGGGCACCAGGCCCACGGCGATCGAGGCGTTCTGCTCCGAGGCGCCGCCGAAGCCGCCGCCGCCCACGTTGGTGTAGAGCGAGCTCACCTCAGGCAGCTTGGCCAGCTGCGTCTCGATCTGCTTGGTAGCGGCGTCCGTCGCCGACAGCGCCGTGCCCACGGGCATGGAAATGTTGACGTTGAACTGGTTGTCGTCCTCCTGGGGCACGAACTCCGTGCCGACCACGTGGAGGGGCACGAAGGAGATCACCAGGGCCAGCATGCCGAAGCCGATGAGCACCGGCAGCCAGCGCACGTGCAGCGCGCGCTCCAGCACGCGCCGGTAGACCCTGGCCAGGCCGCTGAAGCCGCGCTCCCAGGCTCGGGTGAAGCGCGCCCACGGGCCGTTGCCGGCGATGTGCTCCAGCGCCTCGCCCTTCAGCAGGCGCGAAGCGAGCATGGGCGTGAGGGTGAACGACACCAGCAGCGACAGCATGGTGGCGCCGACGATGGTCAGGCCGAACTCCTTGAACAGCTGGCCGATGTTGCCGCTCATGAAGGCGATGGGCGCGTAGACCACCACGTCCGTGAAGGTGATAGCGATGGCCGCCAGGCCGATCTCCGACCGGCCGTTAATGGCGGCGTCCCAGGGTTTCTCGCCCAGGGCGAGATGGCGGTTGATGTTCTCGAGGACGACGATCGAGTCGTCCACCAGAATGCCGATGAGCAGCGCCAGGGCCATCAGGGACATGGTGTCCAGGTTGAAGCCCAGCAGGAACATGATGAAGAAGGTGGAGATGAGCGAGGTGGGGATGGCCACCAGCACCATCAGCGTGTTCCGCAGCGAGTGCAGGAACAGCATCAGCACGGCGGCCGTGAGCAGGATGGCCAGGTACAGGTTCCGCTGCACGTCGTCCACGGCGGCGCGGGTGAAGATCGCCTGGTCGTTCACCACCTGGAACTTGATGCCCTGCTGGCCCATCTCGCCCTGCAGCCTGTTCAGCAGGCTGCGGACATCGTCGGCCAGCTTGATGCCGTTCACGCCCGACTGGGCGGTGATGGACATGCCCACGGCGGGGTTGCCGTTGAGCCGCACGTGGCTCGTCTGGAACGCTGTGGTATCCAGTACCTGGGCCACGTCCTTGAGGTAGACGATCTGGTTGTTGGCGCTGCCGGTGACCACGTTGGCCGCGCCGCTCAAGCTCAGCGCGCCGGCCGAAGCGGAAGTCGTCGAGCTGCTGGAGGACGAGCCGGAAGCGCTGGAGCCGCCACCGCCGCTCGCAGTGGTGCTCAGCGGGATGTTGTTGAGGTCGGCTGGCTGCTGCGCCAGGTCCGTCCCGCGGGTGTTGTAGACCTGGATGTCCGTGCGGATCGGGCCGGCGGGCAGGGCGACGTTGTTGTTGGCGATGGAGTTCTGGACCTGCGTGAGAGACAGGCCGTAGGCGGCCAGCTTGGCCGGATCGACGCGAACCTGGATCTGGCGGGTGGCCTCGCCCGAGGCGGTGGCGTCGGCCACGCCCGGAACCGCCTGGATGAGCGGCTGGATGTTGTTGTTCACCAGGTCGGCCAGGTCCTGCGGCTTGAGCGTGGAGGACGAGACCGCGATGTTCATCACCGGGAAGGCGTTCACGTCGGCCTTGGTGATGGACGGGTCGGACGCGGTGGAGGGTAGGCTGCGGCGGACCTGGTTGACCTTCCGCTCTACGTCGATTGATGCGGCGTTGACGTCCGTGCCTTCGAGGAAGCTGATCTGGACGCGCGCGCTGCCTTCGTTTGAGGTGGACTCAAGGGTGTCGATGCCGTTGATGCCAACGACGGCGTTCTCGAGCGGCTCGGTGACCAGCGCCTCGACGTCTTCAGGCGCGGCGCCAGGATAGTTGACCGAGACATTGACCGAGGGAAAGCTGATCGGCGGGAACCGCTCCACCGGCAGCTTCGTGTACGCCACGATGCCCATAGCCGCCAAGGCCAGGAACATCATCGTGATGGCGACAGGCCGAAGCAGCGCGATGCGGGTCAGACCCATGAGGTGGTCCTCCTCTGACGGTCAGGGCTCGGGTATGGGGTTGGCGGGCTTGCCGGCAGCTTGAGCAAGTCCTGAGCCATCGTGGCGCGCAGAGGTTAGAGCCTCGTAAGAGGCGGATAAGTGTTTTCTAAAAACTGGCCGCTTGTTCGTCTCCTCTGCAGTGGGAGAGGCTAGGTGAGGGCTCCCAGATACCCTAGCGGGCGTTCAGACTCTGGCTCCGGAACAGCCACACCGCCGCCCCGACCAGAACTATGGCCACGCCCACGCCGGCCCAGCCGAGGATCGGGTTCGCCGTCTGGACCGTGAGCCGGTAGTCCTTGTCGACGCTGGCCTGCGGCGCGCTCGCCTGGAAGTTGATCACGTAGTCGCCGGCGGCGGTGTTTCCGGCCGGCGTGACGGACGCCTGCACCTGCGAGGTGCTGCCGGGATCGATGTTGTTCAGCGTGGCGGGCTGGAACTTCACATTCCAGCCGTTCGGCACGTCGCCCGCGCTGAGGCCCACGTTCTGGAGCGGCGCGTTGCCGGTGTTCTGGACCAGCAGCGTGATCGTGGCCGGCTGTCCGGCCGTCGCTCCGCCCGCGAACTGCTGCCCCGGCGTGTTCAGGGCCATCTTGTAGTTGCCGACGATCGTGACCTTGAGCGCCACCTTGGCGTCGTCACCCGCGTCGTCGGTCACGTCGACGTTGATGGGGAAGTCGCCCGGCTTGGCGCTGTCCGGCGAGGTGACCTCCAGGTTCACGCTCTGGGTCGAGCCGGACTTGACGGCCAGGCTGCTGATCTGGGTCTGGCTGGCCGTCTGCTGGAAGTAAACCTGCCAGTCGTTGGAAGGCGCGCTGGCCGAGAGGCCGAAGGTGTTGTCCTTGCCGGTGTTGTTGGCCACCGAGAGCGAGAACTCGAACTTGGTGGCGGCGGCCCCGCGCAGGTTCGGATAGTCGGTCGTTACCGCTAGCCCGCTGGTGGTCTGGCCGGTGATGTCGACGCTCAGGTCGAGGTTGCTGCTGAGGCCGTCGTCCGTGGTGCCCTTGACGCTGAGGCTCTGCTGGGTGTGGGGCGCATCGGCCGGCGGCGTGACCTGGAAGGTGATGGACTGATCCTTGCCCGGCAGGAGCTGCAGCTCGGTGACGTCGTTGCTGCCGTCCTTCAGCACGGGCTCCCAGTTCTTCGGCGCGCTGTCGTCCAGGTGGATGCGCTCGACATTCGAGGTGTTGTTCAGCACGTCGACCGGGAAGGTGATGGCCTTGCCCGCGGCGGTGCCGATGGACAGATCGGTTGTGGTCAGGAAGATGCCCGGCGGCAGCGGGACAGGCGTGGCCGTGGCGCTTGGCGCGGGCGGCGTGTATGGGCTGGGCGACGCCGACGGGCTGGCCGACTGCGCCAGCGCCGCCGCGGGCAGCCCCAGCAGCAGCACCGCCGCCGGCGCCATCCGCCAGAGATAAGAAGCTGACATACCTGACCTCCGATACCTCGCGATGCGCCTATCAGCATAGCGACGGTAGCCCGCCCTGGCTAAGAACCGGGCGTTAGGTGGGCTTCCTCGGCGCGGCGCTCCCCAATCGGGTGAGGTGCTCTACCGCTTAGCGCGCTGTTCCAGGCGTGATACTCCGGCGTCGACCAAGCGCTTGATCAGCGTCTGATAGGGCACACCTCCAGCGGCGGCAGCGCGCTTGGTCCGGCCCAACAGGTCAGCTGGCATGCGAATAGAGATCGTCACGCTGGGCGGCTCGCGCCGGACCAGCTCATCGAGTTCGGCATCCAACTCGTCGTCGGTCATCGCGTCGAAGGGGTCGTAATGGAACGGCTCCGGGCCAAACCGCGTCCCAGCGTTACTCATGTGTCTCGTACCTCCTCGCCAGCTTCCGGCTGGCCTGTCGAGGGTGCAAGGGTGGTTCCGGCGCGAGGCGCGTCCGTTCAGCCGACACTAAGGAACTGCTCGACACGGGTGCGAGCCTCAGGAGATCTCTGGTACATGACTTCGAGGAACTGCTCCGCCTGCATGAAAGTCACTCCGTGACGCGTCTCGCCCGACCGGAAGTCTCGCCAGTTCTCGGTCACCAAAGTATCGGCGCGGGCGGCCAAGGCCGTCTGCATCACGGACAGTCATCCGTGTCGGCGAGCCACGTGAGATCGGCTTCTGGGGCTTGCCTGTAATCAACCGAGACAAGCGAGCCTGAGAGGTCAGCGATAAGCGCGTTCACGCGTTGTCGTGAGGAGCGCAGGCGTCGCAGCAGTTCAGAGCGCTCCGTTTGGTCCCGCGCGGCTCGTTCCGCGATCCATTCCGTACGCTTGCGCACGATCTCGCTGACGACCCAGCTGCTCCAGAACCCCTGGTAAAAACCCAGCTTGGCTAGAGCAACAAGATACTGGCGGCGGGTTCCAAGGAGCGCCGATGCATCAAGGGCTACCCGTTCGAGGGCCAGAGTCTATCGAGCGTTGCGAGCTCGTGAGTACAGTTCAGCAATGTCTTCATCGGTGGGATTGCCTTCACGCTCCATCTGGTGAAGGGTCTCCCGCAGTCGAACGGCGCTGGCGATGTCCTCGCCCGAGACAAGCCAGCGGCCTCCGATCTCAACAGCCTGAAGGCCGCCGCGGCTGATCCACTCTTCGATAGCTTGCTCTGGCATGCCGATTTTGTCAGCGGCTTCTTTGATGGTGAGCACGCCGTGATCGAGCTTTCCGAGCAGTTCAGCGGCCTCCCGCAACGCAGACTCTTCTTTTGCTCGGCCGGCCCTCGCCATCTCGCGTCCCAACTGGGCGAGTGTATCGACGACGGCCGCTTTGGTCATGCCGAAATGTTAGCGGGCGACCAGCAGTGCTAGCCAGCCATGCGGCGTTCGCGGTCGATCTTGACGATGCGCATGAAGTACTCCTCGGAGTCCACGTAGTAGGGATTCCGCTTGATGTACTTGCCTACGACCGCGAGGGGGTGCAGCTTGAGCAGCTCGACGACGATCTCGCCCGCCAGCTTGGCGTAGTTGTACTGGACGATGATGACCACCGGCTGGTTCTGGAACGTGAAGACAGAGTCGCAGGCGGCCTCGTACTTCAGCACCTGGGACGGCGTCGCGGAGCCCTCCGTGATCCAGGACATGTCCAGCGCGCCGCGCGCCGCGCTCCAGCCCTCCTTCAGCGCCTTGGAGATGAAGCTCTGGTGCTGCGACAGCACGAAGTAGGGGTCGAATCGCTTGCTCTGAACGAAGTCCTCGCGGCGGTCGAAGAACACGAGCTGGCCGCGCTCGATGGCGTCGTCGACGTCGACCTCCAGCTCCGCGCACGCAGCGCGGACCTCGGCTACGGCCTCACTCGCTCCGGCGTAGAAGCACTTCTCATTGTTCTGGAGGCCGGTCTGGATGAGGGAGGCGGCCACGTTGACCATCTCCGAGGTCTTGTTGTAAAGCTGGCAAATGTGGGAGCCCTGCTTGATGTGCTCCGTCTTGCCTTCGATCTGAAGTTCCACGACGCGCTGCTACGTTACTTTACTTCAAGGAAGTGAGTTACTCGCAGTTTTGATGCCGCCAGGCGGCAATCTCACTGCCCAAGCTGGCGCTTGACCAGCGGAATGATCTCCTCCAGCGTCGCGGCCACGGGCACGCCGGCCTTCTCGAGCGCCGCGATCTTGCCGGCCGCGGTGCCCGTCGAGCCCGAGATGATCGCGCCGGCGTGGCCCATGCGCTTGCCCGGCGGCGCATTGCGGCCGGAGATGAAGCCCACGACCTTCATCTTGCTGCGCTGCAGGAACTCGGCCGCGGTTTCCTCGTCAGAGCCGCCGATCTCGCCGATCATGACCACGCACTTGGTATCGGGGTCCTTCTCGAACAGCTGGAGCGCGTCCAGGTGCTTGGTGCCGATGATGGGGTCGCCGCCGATGCCGATGCAGGTGGTCTGGCCCAGGCCGTTGCGCGTCAGCGCATCCACCGCCTCATAGGTCAGCGTGCCGGATCGGGAGATCAGGCCCACGTTGCCGACGCTGAACAGCATGTTGGGCATGATGCCGATCTTGCACTTGCCCCCCGGTGTGGTGATGCCGGGGCAGTTGGGGCCGATGAGGCGCGTATCGGAGCCCTTCATGTAGCGTGCAACGCGCACCATGTCCAGAATGGGTATGCCCTCGGTGATGCAGGACACCAGCGGCATGCCGGCCGCGGCGCATTCCAGGATGGCGTCGGCCGCGAACGGCGGCGGCACGAAGATGGCGGAGGCGTTGGCGCCGGTCTTGGCCATGGCCTCGGCGACCGAGTCAAACAGGGGCACGCCTTCGTGCTCGCCGCCGCCCTTGCCTGGGGTGACGCCGGCCACCACGTTCGTGCCGAAGAGGCGCATCTGGCCGGCATGGAACGAGCCCTCGCGGCCGGTGATGCCCTGGACGAGGACCTTGGTGTTCGCGTCGACCAGGATGCTCATGAGCGGCGCTCCGCGCCGCGAGTGCTGGGTGCTGAGTGCTGAGTGCTGAGGAAAAGGGTCATGCGGCGGCCTTCGACAGCTCGACAGCTTTTTTGGCGGCTTCGGGCGCCGTTGCCGCTGGGATGAGCTTCGAGCCCTCCAGCAATTTGAGGCCGGACTCGGCTTCCGTGCCGGCCATGCGGACGACGATGGGCACACGGACGTCGAGCGTGGAGGTCGCCTCGAGCACGCCCTTGGCCACTTCGTCGCCGCGGGTGATGCCGCCGAAGATGTTGATCAGGATGGCCTTCACGGCCGGATCGAGCAGCACCATATCCAGCGCGTTGCGGACCACGTCCGCCCGGGCGCCGCCGCCGATGTCGAGGAAGTTGGCCGCTTTGCCGCCGGCCTGGTTCACGATGTCGAGGGTGTTCATGCACAGGCCTGCGCCATTGCCGATGGTGCCGATCTCGCCGCCCAGGTGCACGTAGGTGAGCCCGCGACGGTGGGCTTCGGCCTCCAGCTCGTCCTCCTCCGAAGCGTCGGCGTACTTGGCCAGCTCCTTCTGGCGGAACAGGGCGTTGTCGTCCACGTCGAACTTGGCGTCGGCCACGATGACCTGCCCGTCCTTGGTGACGACCAACGGGTTGATCTCGGCCAGGCTGGCGTCCGTCTGAACGTACACCTCGTACAGGCGCTTCATGACGGCGCCGATCTCACGGCTCTTGGTCGGTTCCAGGCCTGCTTCGCGGATGAAGTCACGAATCTGGAAGTCCAGCGGCCCGAAGGCGATGTCCACGGGCATGCGGATGATCTTGTCGGGATGGCTTTCGGCCACCTCCTCGATGTCCACGCCGCCCATGGCGCTGCAGATGCCGATGATGTGCTGGGCGTCGCGGTCGAGCGTGAAGCTGAGGTAGTACTCCTTGTCGATGGGCAGCGCCTGTTCGACGAGCACCGACTTCACGACGAAGCCCTTGAGGTTCATGCCGAGCATCTGCTGGGCGATCTCGCGAGCCTGCTTGGCGTCGTCGGCCAGCTTCACTCCTCCGGCCTTGCCGCGCCCGCCCACATGCACCTGGGCCTTGATCACCACCCGCCCGCCGATGCGCTCCGCGACCTCGGCCACCTTATCCGGCGTGTCCGCCGCCTCGCCCTTGGGCACGGGCAGCCCAAAGGAGGCGAAGACCTGCTTCGCCTGGTATTCGTACAACTTCACGAAGGACCATTGTACGGCCCGGGGTTGCCCTTTCCGGCGAGTACGATCCGGCCCATGTTCCTGTTCTTTCCGGACAACTACATGTGGTCGCAGGCGATCCTGCGGCTGCTGTTCAACGGCGGGGCGCCTGGCGAGGCGCTCAAAGGAGCGGCCGAGCTGGCGCCCGCGGCGGGCTCGTACGACGGCGACGCCTGGTTCGAGACCTGGCGCAAGCTGGGCGACCAGCTCTGGGATCGCGGCCGGCAGCAGGCGGCCGGAGGTCATGCCATCAGCGCGCGCAGCAGCTTCCTGCGCTCGTGCTCCTACTACCAGTGGGCCATCGGCTTCATGGACCACCACGATGCGCGGCGGCGGGAGATCCACCAGCGCTCGCTGGAGGTGTTTGGACGCTTTGCCGAGCTGAGCGAGCCGCCCATCGAGCGCGTCGAGGTCCCGTACGAAGGCAGCTCTTATCCGGCCTGGTTTATCCCTGGCCAGGGGACGGCGGCTCGCAAGCCAACAGTGTTCTACCTGCCCGGCTGGGACAGCACCAAGGAACAGGGCATCGAGTTCGGGCTGGCCATGGCCGACCGCGGCTTCAACGCCATGCTGGTCGATTGGCCGGGCATGGGCGAGGCGGTGCTCTTTCGCGGCATGGCCAACCGGCACGACGAAGAGGTGCCCGGCGCCGCCGCGGTCGACTTCCTGGCTGCTCGGCCGGACGTCGATGCTGAGCGGATCATCGCCGTCGGCGCCAGCATGGGCGGCTACCGGGTGTCACGCGTGGCCGCCTTCGAGCACCGGCTCGCGGCAGCGGTCGCCTGGGGCGCGGTGTGGGATTTCGGCGCCTCCTGGCGGCGCCGGCGGGACAACCCACGGGGCGCGGTCTCCACGCCCACCGAGCACGCGCTGTTCGTAATGGGCGCCCAGACGCTGGACGAGGTCGACCGCAAGATGGACAACTGGAAGCTGGAGGCCGTTGCGGGCCAGATTCGCTGCCCCTTCCTGGTGCTTCACGGCGAGAAGGACGCCCAGCTGCCCCTGGAGGACGCCTACAAGCTGTATGAAGCTGCCGGCTCAGCCCTCAAGGAGCTGAAGGTATTTACGGAGGAGGAAGGCGGCTCCTTCCACTGCCAGAACGACAACCGCCTGCTGGCGCACGAGTACATCGGCGACTGGCTGGAGGATGTCGTCCTCCGCGGCGTTCAGCGCGGTGGCGTCGTGGTTGGACCGGCCGGCTAGGAGCCGGCTCGGACGATCTCTTGGTAGGCCGGCTCCTCCGGCAGGAAGCCGCGCTCGACCATCCAGCTGGCCGTCTGGTGGTACGCGCCGGGCGTGTACGCTTGCGCACCCACGAGCTCCGGCAGCAGGCCGCTCCTGCGCAGCTCCGGCTTCAGGTCCCGCAGCAGCTCCTCGCGCGAGCGCTCTTCGTTGGCTTGCAGCCACTCCACGGCGCGGTTCAGCGCCCGCAGGATCTTGCCCACGGTCTCGTCGTCCAGGTCCTCGTTGGCCACGATGCCGCCACGCCAGCGCAGGTCGGCGATTTTGCGAGCGCCGGCGTCGGCGGCGCGACTCACCAATGGCTCCATCAGCGCGGCCGCCTCGGTCTTACCGCTGAGCAGCGCGTCCAGCCGGTCGTTGGCGTGGACCAGCTTGATCTGATCGAACGGCACGCCTGCCGCCTCTAAGCACTCGATGGCGGCGTAGAACGTGCCGGCGTGCCAGGTGCAGGCAATCGGCACGTTGGCCAGCTCGGCCACGCTCTGGATGGGCGAGTCCCCCCGGACCATGATCTGGCCGGTGCGCACGGTCGTGTCCAGGCCGATGATCTTGCCCTTGCCCAGGGTCTTCACCCGCTCGATGGCGCCCCACTCGCAGACCGGATACACCTCCAGGGCGCCCTCGGCCATCTGCGACTCTTTCCAGCGCTCGCTGAAGTCCTCGCAGCGGCCCTCGACGCCCTTGGGGTTGTCCTCCTGGTACTCGATCGTCAGCCCTTCGTCAGCGAAGAAGCCCTGCTCGATGGCTACGACCCAGGGGCGGTCGTGCGCGTTGGAATCACTCTGAAGACGGATGACCTGTGCCACAAGCCGAGCGTAGCATGGCGCTCGGCCACTTGGTCAGCTCGGCTTCGCCCCCCAGACCTGGTCAACGAAGCCGCTGGAGTCGATCTTCTGCACGAACGTGGAATCCACCATCTGGTCCGGCTTGAAGTCCTTCGCCTTGGGGCTGGTCTGCGCCGCCACGTCCAGGCTGGTCTGGATGGCCGCCGTTGGCATGGCGCCGTCCTTGTCCCAGATCTGCCCATCGTGGAAGTAGTCGTACGTCTTAGAGGCGAGGTTCGGATCGGTGATCTTGGCGTATTTGACGATCGTTTGGACCGTGAACGGCTTGTCCGTGTAGGCACGGTGGACGCCCTGGATCATGGCCCGCAGGTACTTGTCCACGATGTCGCCGTGGTCCTTGGCGTAGGCGCGGGTGGTAGCCACCATGGCATTTGGCGTGGACACGTCGAGCTTCGAGACGTCCACTACTTCCCGCAGGCCCTGCTCCTGGACGGCCTGGAACGTCTGCGGCGGCGACAGCATGCCGCAATCGACCTTGCCGGTCTTAATGGAGGCGAGCGTTTCGGGCAGGCCGCCGGTGGCCAGGAAGTTCACCTGCCCCTGCAGCCCCAGCTTCTGGACGGCGAGCTGCCCGGCCACGTGGCTGATGGCGCCGATACCCGACACGCCGATGGTCTTGCCCTTCAAGTCCTCGGGCTTGGTGATCGAGGGCGAGCAGATGATGGAGTTCGTCGGCTTGTGGCCGAAGCCGCCCACCAGCACTGCGCTCGATCCGTTGACCTCGGCGTTGACGATCTCCTGGCCGCCGGCCTGCGACACCGGCAGGTCGCCGCTCTCGATGGCCGCCAGGATGGGCGCGCCCGAGGCGACGAAGCTGATGGTCACGTCCAGTCCGTTCTGGACGAAGTAGCCGCCTTCCTGAGCCACCCAGAACGGCACCTCGGTGGCGCTGGTGGTGGTGTAGCCGGACTTGATGGCGATGGTCTGGCCCGAGGCCGCGCCGGCGCTGGCTCCTGCACCGGAAGGTTTGGCAGCAGCGCTGCCTGCGGCGGCCGACGGCTTAGCAGCGGCTGCTCCGGAGCTGCTCGCCGCGGGTGAAGAAGCGGGCGCTACTGGAGCCGCCGCGGACGCGGGCGGAGCTGACGACGCGGCGCCTCCGCCGCAGCCTGCCAGCAGCATCGCCGCCAGCGGCAGCAGCATGCGTGCACCAACACCAAGCCTCATGACAGCGCCTCCGTGCCGAGCTACCCACACCCTATCAGACGTGTCAAGCCAGGCGGGCGAAGAGGTGATCCCCTGGTCCTAGCCTTCGATGACATAGGACCGGGGGATCACCTCTGGGGCTTAGGCGGCTAGATCGAGGTTGCCGTACTCCAGCTCCTGGCGCAGGAGCTGAGAGATGGTCGGCATGATCGACAGGCCCGCTGAAGCCCCGGACAGTTGAAGAACGGCTGCCGGGCCGACGGAGCTCAGCTCCGCCGCCCCCGTCATGCCGGTACCGCTAGCCCCGGCGCTCGCGCCTGCCGGTTGGTAGCTAGCCGCGAGCGTTGGGACGATCCCACTTACGCTCATTTGATGCCTCCGTGCATCTGTGTCGGTGCATCCTGCACCCATCTGAACTATCGGCATTCGAGCTCCCAGCCTGAACCCTTTGGCAGGACACTTGGCCGACGGTGCTCAGCGAGCAGCAGCTGAGCGCACTACACTCCGGGGCCGCGACTGGCCGAGGCGGAGCGGGGAGCTGGCGACCATCCAGGGGCCGATCGCCTGCGACGAGAACGGGGACCTGACGGGACCACTCCGTCTCCATCTTCCAGACAAGGGATAGCAGTTACCACTGACACCACTCCCTCCGGAGCGGTAGCCGGTCGACACCAAGTGAGGAGGAAGAAGTCAAGTCGAGCTTCAGGGGTGTTGCCGTCCCTGTCGGCGGCGCGCAGATGTAGGTGATGGTAGCGTCGGGGGGCACGACGGTCTTGGTGATGGGCGGGATTGATCAGGCCGCCGGAATCGAGTTCGAGGGCGCTTGGCCGAGCTGGCGTTCTAGGCTGCAAACGACGGGCATAACCGCTCCCTTTTGGGATCGTGGCCACGCGTTTGGCCGCGCACCTCGTGCATTTGGGTCGCGGCCGACCGGAGCATCGCGGTTGCAGTGCGGCTCACTGCCTAGAACCGCACGTACGGGGGATCCGGCAGAAGAGCAGCACGAACCGGCTGGGAGGGCTGCCTGGCCCATCGCGGCGGCTCCACATGCGCTTCGTCTATGGCCAGCGCGTTCCGGACGGCTTTCCTCAGCCTCCCCCTGTCGCAAAGCGCCGAAGTCGGGCGGCCCGTAGGTGGTCCGCAGAGAGCCCGTTTTCTTCCAGTTCGAGGATCGCAATATCCAGATTGATCCCCGCAAGGTCCAGCAATTCCCCGGTCTTATCGGTAGAGTGTTGTTCCGTCAGTTCGGAGATCCTTGCGAAAACTGCCCGACGGAATTCTGCACAAGCCGACAGGAACCTGTTACGTCGATCATTTTCATCAGGAAATGAAGGGGATGGCGCTGGTTCCATGGCTAGCCACTGTCGGGGACTGTAGACAACGGTTTCCCGGACGGTGGTGCCAAAGCGAACGACAGCCTCCTCGCGTTGTCGCTGGAGGTGCAGTGGATAGTACAGGTCAGAGGGCAAGCCGGACCTGACCCAGGCCTCGCGTACCAAGGCGGCTTCGTCCACCGTGAGCGCGAGCAACGCGGGAGGGCCCTCATGCTGATCGGCAAGCACCGGGCCGTCGTCGAGCTTGGCGCCCTTATACAGGTAGATGCACAGCACGTCCGACGGGTAACGCTGGTGCAGATCCTCAACTGTGTCCTGGATGTACTGCGTCCGATCATCGAAATGCGCTGGGAGGGCTTCGTCGCGGCGCGTGTCGGGGTGATTGAAGACGACAAGCTCGTATCTCTCGGCGAAGCGGGCCACAGAAGCAAGCGTGACTTCTTCGGCCAACGCCATAGGAAAGTCATCTCGGTCGAAGTACACCGGTTCGGGCAGGTAGTGCTCCCTGCCCGAACCCGCTGGGCGGTGTGTCTGGCGGCCGGACCGGCCTGATACGCGTACAACGTCCATGTGGCTGCAGTATCGCTCGCTCTTGCGACCCAGAAGTAGCCGCGTCTAATACAGGGACTGCAGTTGTTGCAGTGCCTCGTCTAGCGTGTAGCACAGATAAGTGGTGTTGGTTGAATCGCCGCCGCCCCAGAGCTTGTCATAGTCCGACTTGCTCACGATGCCGGATGCTGCAACCAGGCTGGCCGCCACTTTCCCAGTCTCGACCGCTGCCGCATCCGTTGAGTCCGGCACGGGCGGCGCAGTGCTGAAATTCACGCCATCGAACGTGATGTGATCATTGAAGATATAGTTCGGCGCAAACCCCACTGAGACGTTCACGTGACAGTTACTTGGGCCACCTTCAGGGCCGCGCCCGAGTACGAGTTGGTTGGCGAGCGTCTGCTGAAAGAAGTTTCCGCCTGCGCTGCCGGGGCACCCTTGAAAGTGAGTCTGAGACGGCGTAGCTGTGGGCGTTGGGGTCGGACCAAGGCCACGCCTTTCAATCTTGCCGCATCGCCGCCGATGGGAACGAGCTAGGGCTGCTGATCACAGCCTTTGAATGCGACAGTCTTGACTCTTGGACGGAGATCGAAGCCTCTCTAGCAGCAGTTGCCAGCGCTATTGGCGCGAAACTCCTGAAGGAGCATCTGCACTTGAGCTTGCGAGCATATGCTCGGCAGCTCGAACGGCTGTGGCGGACTCCAGAGCCACAGCTGCCTGAAGCGGCGATACTCATCTTGAGTGGTCCGGCGGAAGTGCAGCAGGCGAGGCAACTGCTTGCGCGCAAATCCGGCATTGCGGTCACCAGTGGGGAAGCCGCTGTGCTGATGCCCAGAGGAGTCACCGCCGCCGGCTCCCAAGAGGATCTAACGCCGCGAGAACAAGAGGTCTTGCATCTCGTTACGCAGGGGCGGAGCAACCGTCAGATTGCTGAGCTACTGTGCATAGCTATCAAGACGGTGGACTACCACCTTGGGAATGTATATACCAAGCTTGGGGTGCATTCGCGGGTTACCGCGGCGTCCCGGGCGCGGGAATTGGGCCTCGTGACTGCAGATGGCGGTCGCAATGACCCACAACGGTTTCGGCCGTGAGCTTGTACGGGACTTAGTGGAGCCCAAGACGTTGACCGAGATCACGGCAGAGACTGCTCGGTTCGGCCAACAAGCGGCCCGCATTCAGGTCGCGAAGATTACTGTGCACACGTCCACGTCTAGTTCTAGTCCTCGGGAGTTGGGCTGGGGCGGGCCTCGCGGAGGTGGTTGGGGGAGGCGCTGGCTGAAGG
>Ga0209062_1002860_pt1 | contig 21583 bp, 17 predicted proteins | sample Coa_R2_2_FD_187158 | JGI IMG/M metagenome (GOLD analysis project Ga0209062, IMG submission 187158) | Surface soil microbial communities from Centralia Pennsylvania, which are recovering from an underground coalmine fire - Coalmine... | ecosystem: Environmental > Terrestrial > Soil > Unclassified...
GCCCGCGCTCCGGGACTCCGCGGTATGCACGGCAATGCAGGTTAGCCCTGTCGCCATTCTAGAGCCGGGCCGCCTACGGTGTCAACGGAGTCCGATCCATACGTGTCGGCCCTCAAACAGGTCGAAGCCGCTATCGCCCGGCGGTCGGGCACTGGCCTCGTGGTTTGTGGCGCCATACCGCGCCATGGGATCAGGTTATCCGTGATCCGCTGTAGAACCCGTCCGCGGTCGCGGCGCGGCGATTGAGCCCTCGCGTTGGAGGCGCATGGGCAGGAGCACCCGGCGCGGCGGCTGGCCGGCCAGTTGCTCCAGCAGTAGCTCGACCGCGGTCCTCCCCATCTCGTACCCCTGTTGCCGGCCACAAGTGAACAGCGGCGGCGTCAGCGGAACGGAGCTGAGCGGGTCGATGTTGACCACCGAGAGGTCGTCGGGAATGCGCAACAGCAAACGCTCGGCGGCCTGCAACGCCAATGAGGCCAGCGCCGCGTTGGTGGCGAAGACCGCGGTGATGGCGGGGTGCTCGTCCAGGTAGGTCGCGAAACGCGCGATGTGCTCCTCTGGCAGGCGACCCGTATCGCCGGCCCCTTCAAATGGTTGGGCCATGTACACGAGCGTGCGATCCAGCAAGATGCCGGCGTCCGCCAGGGCCTGTGTATAGCCTTCGATCCTATCCTCGATGGTGGAAGTGTCCGTGGGCGGGTAGACGAGGGCGCAGATGTGGCGGTGTCCGGCGGACACCAGTTCCGCCACCAGGTCGCGCGCTCCCGCCACGTTGTCGCTTTGCACCGAGGCGCACTGTATGCCGCGCAGATAGCGATCGACCAGCACGAGTGGAAAGCCGTCCAGCACCAGCCGCAGGACCTCCGCGTTGTAGGCCTCTCCATCCTGCAAACAGAGGGCGATACCGGCCGCACCCGCGGCACGTGCGTTGCGGATCGCCTGCTCTTCTTCGTGGTGCGACGTCCCGGTCAGATACAGGAGCAGGTTATAGCCGGCGCCACGGGCCGAGCGCTCTAGGCCGCGCAGCACATCCAGGTCGAAGGTGTAATCGATATCAGGCTGGATCCAGGCGATGGCACGATGGGTGACGGCCCCAACGGAACCCGCGCCGTCCACGACCACGGTACCGCGGCGCGGGACGCGCCGGACCAGCCCCTCGCGCGCCAACGCGGTGAGCGCCATGGCGGCGGTCCCGCGACTGACCGCGTGGGCCGCGGCCAGCTCGACCTCCGTTGGCAGCTTGTCTCCCGGTTTGTATACGCCCGCCATGATCTGTGCACGCACCAACTCGTGGATCTGGCGGTAATGCCCCTTGCGGATAGCAATTCCCTCCAAATGAGGAATAACCCTGACAATTTAGCATATGGTGCTCAAGGCGGCAACATGGCCGGCAGACCGGCCTTGACGGCGCGATGGCGGGGGCCTATACTACATCCAACGCGCCCGGAGCGGAGCCGCGTTACGGCATGAACGCTCCGTCACGGGCGTCGCCGGCCATTTACACAATCACTATAGCGAAACCAAGCATCGCCCGCGGCCTGTTGACACGAGGAGGGACGGCCTATTGAGCTAGAGACGCGCGACCCGGCTCACCCTGGCGTCCTTGGCGTATCCCCTCTCCGCCAATCGATCGCGTAGAAAGGATCGTGCACATGAGCAGACGGCGTAAAGTTCTTCGCATCTTCGGCGCCCTCTTTGTCGTCGGTGGCCTGCTCCTCTCCAGCATGGCCGGCACGGTACGGGCCCAACGGCCTCACGACAACATCACCCTCACCTTCTGGATCTGGAGCGACGACCCGCTCAACCACGCGCTCATCGAACCCTACTTCCGCCAGTTCGAGAAGATCCATCCCGGCATCACCATCAAGTGGGTGGCCGTTCCCACCGACAATAATTATGTCAAATACACGACGGCCATCGCCGCCGGTCGCGGGCCCGATGTGATCCTGACCCCCAACTTCAACCCGCCGATCCCGGAGTGGGCGGCCAACCAGTTGATCCAGCCGCTGGACCCCTGGTTCAAACAGCTGAACATCTCGCAAAACCAGTGGATGCCCTGGGTGTGGAAGATGCAGAACTTCCACGGCCGCGTCTGGGGCTTCGTGCAGGAGTATGACACGACCCTCTTCATCTGGAACAAGGATGCCTTCAAGAAAGCCGGCCTGGATCCCAACCGGCCGCCGCGCACCATCGCCGAGCTTGACGCCTATGACAAGAAGCTGACCAAGTTCGATTCCAAGGGCAACCTGATCCAGGCCGGCATTGTGCCCTGGGCGCAACTGGGTAATGACCCGCGCTACTGGGCGGCCCTGTTCGGCGGCAGCCTGTACGATCAGGACAAGCGCCAGTACACCCTGAACGCCCCGGCCAACGTGGCGGCGCTGGACTGGATGGGCAAAGTCGCCAAGTCGCTGGGCGGTGCCGCCAAGGCCAATGGCTTCCTGAACAAGTTCACCGGCAACGCCGATCCACTCTACACCGGCCAGGTGGCCATGGAGGTGGCCGGCGACTGGTATCCCCCGCAGGTCTACGCGCGCTATGCGCCGAAGATGAACTATGGCGTGGCGCCCCCGCCGACCGCGCCGGGCGTGCCGTACGGCACCAACATCGTGATCGGTTCGGACGTATTCGTGATGCCGGTCGGCGCGAGGCACCCCCTGGAGTCGGCCGAATTGATGCTCTACATGATGCGGGCCGACCCCGTCTTGAAGTGGTGCATCGGCGAGGCCAATGTGCCGCCCACCGTCTCCGGCCTGTTCAACCCGAAATATGTGCAGGGCGTGCCCTTCATGTCGATGGCCGTACAAACGGCGCGCATGGCCCTCAAGAATCCCGCCGTCCTGCGCCCGTACCCCACCTCCTCGCTCTTCGACTACGTTGGGAGCCAGTATTCGACCGCGATGCAGCAGGTCGAGTACGGCAAGATGTCGGCCAAGGCGGCCCTGGACAACGTGCAGAAGGTTGCCCTGGATTACGTGGCCAAGGCCAAGCAGCAGAATCCCGACTGGTACGGCGGCGGCGACTGATCGCAGCACCGTCGTAGGGTCAGGGCCGGCGTGCGCCGGCCCTGACCCTCGTGCATTACAATATGCCGGGAGTGACTATGCGCAGACGTCGTGAGCTTCTATTCGGCCTGCTGTTCGCCTCACCGTGGATAGTGGGCTTCCTCGTGTTTACGCTCTATCCTCTTTCGTCGTCCCTCTACTACAGTTTCACGAGTTACCATATCACCGGAACGCCCTACTGGATCGGCTGGAGCAATTTCCAGGAGATGTTCACCGACGACAATCTGTTCTGGGTCTCACTATGGAATAGCGCGGTATACAGCCTGGTGAGCGTACCCCTGGATGTGTCGGTGGCCCTACTGCTGGCGGTGATGCTGAACATGGCCATACCCGGCCGCCGCATCTTTCGCACCATCTTCTTCCTGCCGCAGATCGTGCCGGGCGTGGTCATGGCCATCCTCTTTGTCCTGCTCTTCAACACACAGGACGGCATCTTCAACGACCTGCTGTCCGTTTTCGGCATCTCGCCAATACCCTGGCTATCCAGCCCCGACTGGGCGATGCGCTCGCTGATCCTGATGACCACCTGGGGCGTTGGCAATTCGATGGTCATCTTCCTGGCCGGCTTGCAGGATGTGCCGGCGCACCTATACGAAGCGGCACGGCTGGACGGCGCGGGCAGCTTTCGCCTGTTCCGTTACGTGACGGTGCCCATGGTCAGCCCGGTGATCCTCTTTAACGTGGTGCTCAGCATCATCGCCTCGTTCCAGACCTTCGTGGTGCCCTTCATCGTGACCAACGGCGGCCCGCTGAACTCAACGATGCTCTATCCGTTGCAGGTCTACCTGAACGCCTTCCAGAATTTTCGCATGGGCTACGCCAGCGCGGAGGCCTGGTTCATGTTCTTGATCATCTTCGGTTTGACGCTGCTCACGCTGCGCCTCTCGCGCGGCGTCGTGCACTACAGTTGAGGCCCGGGGAGGGAACTCGCGATGGACAACCTGGATCGCGCCGGACGGTCGAGTGCGGAGCTGGCGGCAGGCGGGGCCGCGCAGGCTGTGCACCGCCAGCGTGCCCGCTGGTGGACATCGACGAGGGGCATCGAGCGCATCAAGATCGGGGCCGTCTTCCTGGTACTGTGCGCGTTGAGCCTGCTCTATTTTCTGCCTATCTACTGGATGATCTCCACGTCCCTCAAGGTGGACGCACAAATCTTTACCAACCCGCCGACCTGGATACCCAATCCCATTAGGTGGAGCAATTACTACGACGCCCTGAACGACGCTATAAGTCACTTCCCCTTCCTGCAAGATTTGCGCAACACGCTCACCATTACCGTTCCGGCTGTGACCGGCACAGTGGTCAGTTCATCGATTGTTGCCTACAGCCTCGCCCGCATCAAGTGGCCCGGACGCGACATCCTGTTCGGCTTGATTCTGGCCACTATGATGATCCCGCAGTGGGTCACGTTGATCCCGCTCTACATCTTCTTCGTCAAGATTGGCTGGGTCGGCACCTTCCTTCCCCTGACCGTGCCCTCGTGGACGGGCGATGCATTCTCCATCTTCTTGCTGCGCCAGTTCTTCCGCCAGCAGCCGCAGGAGATGTTCGACGCGGCCGGCATCGACGGCGCCAACCATTTCGGCATGTTCTGGCGCATCGTGCTGCCGCTGGCCAAACCGGCGCTGGCGGTGGTGACGCTCTTCTCCTTCCTCAATAACTGGACCGACTTTATCAATCCTCTGATCTATCTCTCGGACCCCAGCATGTACACGCTGATGCTGGGCCAGTACGCCTTCTTCGGCGCCCATCACACCTACTGGTCGGAGCTGATGGCCGCCGACGTGATGATTCTGGCGCCTCTGGTCGTGCTCTTCTTCTTCACGCAGCGCTTCTTCATCGAAGGCGTCACCTTCACCGGCCTGCGCGGCTGACGGGTGAGCGTACCTGGGACCACCGGCATCCTTGCCGGCCCCCGCAAGCTGGTACCCGTGGTGCTCCCAGGAGAAAGACACGCCCCTGCCATATGTCGCATTCATCTTGTCGTCAAGAACTTCGCTTTGCTTCGCGTTACCGGCCAATGTGAAAAGAAGTGCTAGAAAAGGTTTGACAGGCGGCCCGCCCCGTGCTATGCTAGCCACACCATCCGATCACGACGCGGTGAGGCCACCGGTGAGCAGCTCTGGGCCGGTACTGGAACTTCGCGGCATTGACAAATCCTTCGCGGGCGTCGTCGCCCTCGACGGCGCCTCGCTCAGCCTGTCCCCCGGCGAGGTGCACGCCTTGGTCGGCGAAAACGGCGCCGGGAGGAGCACGCTGATGAAAATACTGGCCGGAGTGTACGCACCCGATGCCGGCCAGATTCTGCTGGATGGAGCGCCGCGGGGCGGGCCGGGCTGGCCTATGTGCCGGAGGATCGCCAGCACCAGTCCCTGGTGCTGGCACTCTCGATCGCCCACAACGTCACGCTGCCCCTCTTGCGCGAAATGGCGCGCGCCGGATTCGTGCAACCGCGGAAAGAGCGCCGGCTGGCCGAAGAGTACGGGCGACAGCGCGGAACAGGTCGGCCCCTCGACCGCCGACGCCAGCGGCCAGGTGACGTGGATCAAATCGCTGATCCGGCAACACGTCAACGCCATCGTAGTAGAGGCCATATGCGCATACCATGTCAGGGGAGGCCACGGGAGAGTTGAGCGAATCGCGCTACATTGCTATTGATCTGGGCGCCGAGAGCGGACGGGTGATCGCCGGCACGCTGCGCGACGGTCGCGTGGCCCTGGAAGAGCTGCATCGCTTCCCCAACATCCCCGTGCGCACCCCTGATGGCCTGCACTGGGATATCCTGCGGCTCTTCCACGAGATCCTGACCGGCCTGCGCGCGGCGGCGGAGCGCTACCTGGATATCGCCGGCATCGGCGTCGATAGCTGGGCCGTCGACTACGGCCTGCTCGATGAGCGCGGGCGGCTGTTGGGCAACCCCTATCACTACCGCGACGCGCGCACCGACGGCGTGAGAGAGGCGGCGGCGGCGCTCGTCCCCGCCTCCGAGCAGTACGCGCGGACCGGCATCGCCCAACTGCCGTTCAACACCATCTATCAACTGCTTGCCCAACGCCGGGACGCCGACCACAGCCTGGACAGAGCGGCGGCGCTGTTGTTGATACCCGACCTACTGCACTACTGGCTGTGCGGCGTCAAGGCCACCGAGTACACCAACGCCACGACCACCGGGGCACTCGGCGTCGACGGGCGCTGGGCGGCGGATATACTGGAACGACTCGCAGTGCCTTCCGGCATGCTGCTGTCACCGGCGCCCCCCGGCACCATGCTCGCTCCTGTCAGGGACGAGGTACGGGCCGAAACCGATCTTGGCCAGGTGCCGGTGCTGCTGCCGGCCACGCACGACACGGCCTGCGCCGTGGCGGCGGTGCCGGCAGCGGGTGCCGCCTCGCACGCCTACATCAGTTCCGGCACCTGGTCGCTGCTCGGTCTGGAGCTAGACCGGCCCATTATCGGCGAAGCCGCCCGGCTCGCCGGCTTCACCAACGAGGGTGGCGTCGGCGGGACCTACCGCTTCCTGAAAAATATCATGGGCCTCTGGATCATCCAGGAGTGCAGGAGAGCGTGGTCGCGGGTCGGGCACGACTTGAGCTACGAGGATCTGACGGCGCGTGCCGCCGCGTCCGACTCGCCCGGTGCGATCATCGACGTCGACGATCCCAGCTTCCTGCACCCCGATGACATGCCGCGAGCCCTTGGCGCGCACCTGCGGCGCACCGGCCAGGCAGTCCCGGACGAGCCGGTCCGCTTGGTGCGCGCCGTGCTCGACAGCCTGGCCCTCAAGTATCGCTTTGCCCTGGAACAGGCCGAGGCCCTGAGCGGCCGGCATGTCGAGGTCGTGCACATGGTCGGCGGCGGTTCTCGCAACGCTCTGTTATGTCAACTTACCGCCGATGTGTGCGCGCGACCCGTCCTGGCCGGGCCGGCCGAAGGCACGGCGCTGGGCAACATCCTGGTGCAGGCCATGGCCACCGGCGAGGTTGCCAGGCTGGGTGAAGTGCACGCCATCGCCCGCACATCGAGCGACGTATTGGAGTATGAGCCACGCCCCGCTGCGCGGCAGGACGAGGCGTAGGAGCGTCTTCGTGACATCATCAAAACAGGAAGGGAGTGACGCAGATGGCGACACAGGCGCCGGCGGGCTTGCAGACCATCGAAGAGTTGTTGGCCGCCCAGGGACGCGACGTGGAGTCGGTTTTGGCGCGGCTACGTACCCAGCGCATCGAGACGCCGAGCTGGGCCTATGGTAACTCCGGCACGCGCTTCAAGGTCTTTCCCCAGGCCGGGGTGCCGCGCACGCCGTTCGAGAAGCTGGAGGATGCCGCGCAGGTCCAGCGCCTCACCGGCGTGGCGCCCTCCGTGGCCCTGCACATCCCCTGGGACCGGGTAGACGACTGGGGCGCGCTCTCCGCGAAGGCGGCAGAGCTTGGCCTGCAACTCGGCGCCATCAACCCCAATCTGTTCCAGGACGAGGCGTACAAGCTCGGCTCGCTGTGCCATCCTCAGGCCGGCGTGCGCCGCAAAGCAGTCGCGCACCTGCGCGAGTGCATCGACATCGCCCGGCAAACGGGGTCCACGATCATCAGCCTCTGGCTGGCGGACGGCACCAACTATCCCGGCCAGGATGACCTGCGCTCCCGGCGCCGCCGCCTGCTGGAGACATTGCAGGAGGCGTACGCCGCTCTCGATCCAGGCATGCGCCTGCTGGTCGAGTACAAGTTCTACGAGCCGGCCTTCTATGCGACCGACCTGCCGGATTGGGGCACCGCGCTGCTCGTCTGCCAGAAACTCGGCCCGCGGGCACAGGTGCTGGTCGACCTGGGCCACCACGCTCAGGGCGTCAACATCGAGCAGATCGTCGGCACGTTGCTGGACGAAGGTCGCCTGGGCGGCTTCCACTTCAACGCCCGCAAATACGGAGACGACGACCTGATCGTGGGCTCAACCAACCCGCTCGAGCTGTTCCTGATCTTCAACGAGCTGGTGGCCGCCGAGGACGACCCCGCCACGGCAACCGCGGCGAGCCAGGTCGCCTACATGATCGACCAATCCCATAACATCGAGCAGAAGATCCCGGCCATGATCCTCTCGGTGCTGAACTGCCAGGCCGCCTACGCGCGGGCGCTGCTGGTCGACCGCGCGGCCCTGCGGCAGGCCCAGGAAGAGGGCGACGTGCTAGGAGCGCACCGCGTGGTCATGGAGGCCTACGAGACCGACGTGCGGCCCCTGCTGGTGCGCCTGCGCGAAGAGATGGGCCGCCCGGCCGACCCGCTGCGGGCCTATCGCGAGAGCGGCTATCAGCAGAAGGTCGAACGCGAGCGCGTGGGCGGCAAGCAGATGAGTTGGTGAGGCCGTCGCGCAGGTTCTGTCACGTCGTAGGCCGCGCGATCGCCTCGCCGCGTCGTGGCGCCGGGGCGCGACTGTCCATCAGCACCAGGCTTACCAGCACCGCGACGTAACTAAGCATCGCTGCCCGCTAACATGATAGGCGGACAGCCTGTGCTATCATTGACTCGGCGCGGTGCATCGTCCTGTCCGACGCACTGGGACTTGGACTGCGACATCTCAATGGGTTGCTTGCATCGTAGGGGCGTATTGCATACGCCCCGGGATTCATCCCGGGGCGTCACGGTCCCGCCCAGTCCCAGTGTCTACCGCCTCACGTAGCCGTGCAGGGCCACGCCTTTGGCCTCGTCCGGCGCCTCGTTGGCTTCGCGCGGCCTCTGTAGCTCGCCCGGAGCGGGGATATTGGCGGCCTCCTGCTTGCGTTTGGCAAGGGGCGTGGCGCCGGCACCCACGATCTCGGTGGGTATCGGAGTCCCGATGGAGAAGGCGCAGCGTCCCTGCTCGCGCAGCGGATCGACGCCGCGGCCGGTCTCGCGCAGACGAGCGGCCACCCAGGCCTTGAGCCGGGCTTCCAGATCCTTCGCCACCTCCGGATGGTCGCCGATCACGTTGTTCTGCTCGGCCGGGTCCGCCTGTAGATCGAACAACTCCTGCATCGGCCGGCCGTGCGGGTCCTGTTCGATGGAGTCGATGAATTTCCAGCGCTGGTTGCGCACGGCGCGCTTGACCTCCCAGGTCGCCTCCGAGAAATACAACTGGTCGTAGTTGCCGTCCCTGACGCCGAAGATCGACGGCAGCAGGCTCAGACCCTCCAGCGCATCGCGGTCGGGGATGCCGGCCAGGTCGAGCACCGTCGGCACGATGTCCAGATTCTGCACGAAGCCCGGCACGCGCCGCCCGCCCGGCAGCTTGCCCGGCCAGTACATGATCAGCGGCACGTGGATGTTGCCCTCGTAGAGGCCATGGTGGTCGAAGTAGCCGAGCTGCTCGTTGAGGACCTCGCCGTGATCGGCCGTGACGATGACCAGCGTCTCATCCCGCACCGGTTCCAGGGCCTTGAAGACGGGCCGCAGGTGGTGGTCCATATACGCCGTCTCGCCGTCGTACAGGTTGATCACGTACTCGGCATCGGTGATGCCCGGCATCCAGGAGTGGAAGTACCACTTGAACGGCTCCCAGGTCCAGGCTTCGTCCATGCTGTGGTTGTCCACATCGTAGGGATCGCGATCATTCGAGTAGAACTTGCGGTCATAGGGCGGCGGCGGCAGGTACGGCGTGTGCGGGTCCCAGTAGTGGATGAAGAGGAAGAAAGGGTCCTGGCCGTCGCGCAGTTGCTCGATCACCGGCAAGGCCTTTGCCGTGACCGTCTCGGCCTTGCGCAGGACGGTGGGCTTTGAGCGGTCCCATTTGTAGGAGACATACTGGTCGAAGCCGCGCTTGAAGTGCCGGCCCATCGAATCGACCGCCGCGGTGGCATAGCCGTGCTCCTTCAGGATCTCGGGCAGAAGTCGCACGCCATCGGCGATCGGCACGCCGCCGCCGATGTTGACGATGTTGTGCGTGATCGCTTCTTTGCCGCTCAGCATGGTGGTGAAGCTTGGATGCGTCGGTATATTCGGCGCATAGCAGCGCTCGAACAGCACACCCCGCCGGGCGAGGCTGTCGATGAATGGGCTGGTCCGCCGCCCATAGCCGTAACAGCCGAGGTGGTCGGCGCGCTGGGTGTCCAGCGCGATCAGCACGATGTTCACCCATTCACCTCCTCGATGGTGCCGTTCTCCCACGAGCGGATCGCCGCCTCGATGACCTCCTGCGCGGCCAGGCCCTCGTCGCCGGAGGCGTCGAGCGGTCCGCCCGCCTGGACCTGCGCCACGAAAGCATTGATGCGGTTGCGAAAGGTGTCGTCGAAGCTGCCTATGCCGCCGCCCATGATCGGGTTGTCGACGACCATCTTCTCGGGGCTGCTGCGCGGGAAGAACTCCAGCCGCTGGTATACGTTCTCGATGACGAAGCGGCCCTTGCTGCCGCCCACCTCGCAGCGCTCGATGGGGTGCAGCATGCTGGCGTCGTAGCTGCCGGTGAGATGGCCGACCGCCCCGCTCTTGAACTGGACGTTGACGGAGGCGTTCGACCAGATGGAACGCCCCGGCCCCTTGTGCATGAAGGCCTGCACCCGGGCGATGGGGCCGCCGAAGTAGCGCATCACGTCGATGGAATGCGGGTGCAGGGCGCGCATGTGGAACCAGGGCGAGCTCTCGTTCGGGTTGTTGATCCACAAGGCCATGTTGACGAAAAGCACCTCTCCCAGTTCCCCGCCCGTCTGCAGCTTCCTGGCCCGTTCCGCCGCCGGCGTGAAGCGGTGGTTCAGGTTGACCCCCAGCAGCAGACCCTTCTCCCTGGCGTGGCGCACCATCTCACGCGCCTTCTGGATGTCGTTGGAGATGGGTTTCTCCACCAACACATGCTTGCCGGCGTCGAGGCATTGCATCACCGGCTCGAAGTGATGGCCGCCGTTCTCCGGTCCGGCCGTGCAGACGCTGACGGCGTCGATCTGCTCGGATCGCAGCATCTCGGCCACGTCGTGGTAGGCCGGCACGCCATACTGCCGCGCGACCGGATCGACGCGCTCGGCGAGCAGGTCGCAAAGCGCCACGAGCTCGGCGTCCTGATTCTTGCTGTACCAATTCGTGTGGTTCTTGCCTATGTTACCCAATCCAATCACGGCCACGCGCAGCATCATGTCCTCCTTAAGCAATAGGGTAAGCACGACCGGCGACGGGACCGGCGGTTAAAACCGCCGGGAAGGACGAACCGGCTAAAGCCGGATAACTCCGCACGAGGCACGTCAGTGCCCGCCCCGTGCCCGGCGGTTTCAACCGCCAGCTCCCCGACCGGGGTCCCCTCCGGGGAGGCAGGGTCAGACACAGCCGCCGGCCAAGAGAGCATCACACCATCCCATCTACTGAAGCCTACAACTGCTGGAAACACCGGCGCAGGTAGCCGCGGCTCTCGGCGGCCACGCCCATGGCGCGCGACAACTGGTAGCCGCCGGCGCCGATCACTTCGAGGTTCAACGGGCCGCCGTAGCCGATCTCCTTCAGCGCCCGCAAGGTAGCCGGAATGTCCACGATGCCGCGCCCCGGGATCTGCGTCTCGGGCGGACCCACGCGCTGCTCGCGGCTCGCGCAGTCGCGGAAGTGCGAGGTGAGGATATGCGTGCCCCAGCGCCGCGCCACCTCGTCCGGATCTTCGCCGGCGCGAAACAGATGGCTGGGATCGAAGTTGAGGCCGAGCGCCGGCTCGCGCACCTCGTCCATCAGCCGCAGCGCCGTGGCGCCGTTATAGATGGCTTGGCCCACGTGCGGCTTGACGGCCAGGCGCAGGCCGTGTCGGCCGGCCAGACGCGCCAGGTCGCCGATATGGGCGATGGCCTGTTTGGTCGATTCCTCGTCGCCCGCGGTCCCGCCCGACCCGATATTGACGATGGAGATGCCAAGCTCATTGGCCAGGCCGAAGAGGCCCTCCAGCCTGGAGCCATCCGTCGTCGCCGCCTCCATTGCCGTGGCCTGCAAGCCGTTCTCGGCAAGCAGCCGGCGCACCTCGGTGGCGTCGGTTCGATCGGGCTCCAGCCGCAGGTGCTCGCACATGCCCTTGATGGCGGCCAGCTCCACGTATTCGTAGCCGGCCCAGGCCACGTGAGTGAGCGCCGTCTCGAGGTCCACGCCGCCAAAGAGAACCGTGTTACAGCCCAGTTGCATGATGTCTTTCTCCTCCGCTCCTCGCACCATTACAGATAGCCCAGGTTGCTCAGCCGCTCCTCTATCAGGGCCTCCTCCTCCGGCGTGTACACCTCCCGAGGTGCCAGGTAGCCCTCTGCCTCCAGGTGCTCCACGACGCCGGCACGCATCGCGGCATCGTCGTCTGCGTCCATCTGAGCGAAGATAGGGCGCAGCGTTATGCCGTCCTCCATGGGATTTCGGCGGTGTCCGCCCAACGCCAGTTCGCGGGCGACCATGGCGTCCATCTCCCTGCCGAGATCGTCCGCCACCTCCGGCCGCTCTCCGGCCACGTTACGCTCCTCGCGCGGGTCGCTCAGCAGGTCGTAGAGCTCAATTGGCGGGTTGCCGTACTCGTCCGGCTGTAACGAGCGTATCAGCTTCCAGTCCGGTCGCCGCAGAGCCAGCTTGAGCTGCCAGGTGGCTTCACACGCGAGAATCGACTCGCCGGCCGGATGCGCGCGGCCGCCGATGCAATCCCTCAGGCTGACTCCTTCGCAAGGCATCCGGCCGGCCAGGCCGGCGAGGTCGAGTATGGTTGGGGCGACGTCCAGGTGGCGCACCACGGCGTCGACAACCGTACCCTCGGGAAGTTGGGAGGGCTGCGACACGATCAGCGGCACGCGCAACTGGGGGTCGTAGAGGCCATGGTGATCGTAGTAGATGCCGTGCTCGCCCAGGCTCTCGCCGTGGTCGCCGGTCACCACGATCAGGGTATCGTCGCGCAGTCCCGGCGCATCGAGCTCGTCCAGCAGCCGGCCAACGCAGTGGTCCGTGTAGGCAACCTCGGCGTCGTAGCAGGCCACGACCGCGTCAAGGCTGGGCGCATCGCCCATCCAGCGTCGCAAGTAGCGCGCAAGCGGCTGGAAAGCGAAGGCCGGCGACAGCGCCGCGCTGCCCTGGAGCCCGGAATCCGGCGCGCCATCCTGCTCGAAGAGGCGATCAAAGGGCGACGGCGGTAGATAGGGGGTGTGCGGGTCCCAGTAGTGCACGAACAGGAAGAATGGCCTGTCGCCACGGTTGGCCTGGCGCAGGAGGTCAATAGCCAGGTCATTGGCCTGCTCGCCCGAGCGCATCGGGCCCGTCTCACGCTGGTCGAATACATATCTCCGATAGTCGTCGAAGCCCCGCCTGAACCAGCGACCCATGGTATCGACCGCGCAGGTCCGGTATCCGTTCTCGCGCAACACCTCGGCCAGCACCGGGATGCGGTTGTCGAGCTGCCGCCGGCCCATGTGGCCGACAATGCCATGGTTGAGCGGATGGAGTCCCGTCATGAGGGTTGTGAACGAGGGATGCGTGGCGTTGTTCTGCGCGAAGCAGCGGTCGAAGCGCACGCCGCGCGCGGCCAGCGCCGTCAGGTGCGGTGAGGTGTCGCGATGGTAGCCATAGATACTGAGGTGGTCGGCGCGCAACGTATCGACGACCAGTAGAACGATATTCACGATTTTCCCGGCTTCTAGAAGGCCGCCATCAGGATGGAATCGCCAGCTCGCCCGGGCGGACGTCAAGCGCGGTGATCAGCCTGTGCTCCTGGAACACCGCGGGCGGCACGGACTGGCCGGCGAGAATAGCCTGCGCCAACGGGATCAGGCGGTCGCCGTACGTCTCGGGCGAATAGGTGACGGCGCCGACGACGATACTGCCGGGCCGCGCCATCTCTTCCCGGGCCGACCGGTCGGCGCCCTGGCTCACCGCCAGGGCCGAATCCGAACGTCCTGCCGACGCGATGGCCGCGGCGGCACCCAGGGCCACGGGATCGTTGACGACCACCAGGGCAATCTTCTCCTGCCTGGGCAGGGTTTCCAGCACCTCCGCAGTGCGCTGCCGCGCCACCTCATACACGTCCTGGCTGTCGAGATGGATGATGCGGTCGTCGGGAACGGCGATGCGCCGGCGAATGGCATCGATCTGGCCCTGGATGCGCGCGGCGGGCAGCGGACCCGAGCGCGGCAGACCGAGGGCGATGATCCGGTCGATGCGCCCGTTCCAGCGCCGCAGCGCCTCCGCGGCCAGGGCCTCACCGCCGAGCTGGCCGGCGCGATAGTTGTCCACGCCAAAGTAGGTAGCGCCCGGCAGCGGGATATCGACGGCAATCACCGGGATTCCCGCCGCGCGCAGGCGGTCCATGATCACGTAGCCCAGCCGCTCGTCGGTTTGATACTCGATGAACAGATCGACCTTCTGGGCGATCATCGATTCCACGTTGGCCAGCGCCTGCCTGGAGTCATAGCGGTTGTTGAGCAGCAGCAGGCGAACGTTCTTGGCCTTCTTGGCGGCGCGTTCGATGCTGTCGCGCACCTCTATCTGAAAAATGTCGTCCTCGTTAAGGTTGGCGAAGCCAATGGTCACAATGCCTGCGCCCGGTTCGCGCTGCGGCACGGTGATGACCGATTGGCCGCACAAACTGACGGCGATCCCGGCCGCTCGAAACACATCCAGCGCCGTCGCGGAGATCTCGTCGTCGGTGATGACGTGATCGACCCGTTCTAGCGGCACGAACGAGATCATGGCCTTGCGCTGGAACTTCGACGAATCGGCCAGCACCACAACCGTCTCCGAGGCATCGATCATGGCCCGTTTGGCGGCAGCCTCGTCCAGGTGGTCCTCCATCATGCCCAGGTCCGGCGCGAAGCCGACGCAAGAGACGAAGGCCTTGCCGATGCGCACCCCCGCCAGCATAGGCTCGGCGAGGCGCCCGGTCAGCGACCCCGTCTCCGCGCGCAGCACGCCGCCGATCAGGATGACCGTGTTCGTAGGATTGCTGGACAGGGCGGTGGCGACATTGATGCCGTTGGTGAAGACGGTGAGCGAGCGACGGTCTTTGAGCAGCTTGGCGATCTGGTAACAAGTGGTGCTGGAGTCGAGGGCCAGGGTATCGCCGTTTTCGATCATGCTGGCGGCGCGCTGGGCGATGAGCTGCTTCTGCGGGCGGTTGATCGACTCTCTACGCAAGAATCCGCTGCCGATGGGCGTGGCCTCGGCACGGGCCGCGCCACCGTGCACGCGCACCAGCAGGCCGTGGCTCTCCAGGGTTTGCAAGTCCGAACGAATCGTCGCGGTGGAGACGCCGAACTGCGCGGCGGCCTCGCGAATGCTGAGGCTACCGCGTTCCTCGACCCAGCGCTGAATCGCCTGCTGGCGCGCATAGCTATTCATAGACACAGCGTTTACGCCTGGTCGTTTCCCCCGCTCCCGGTGCTAATGGCGGACTGCAACATCCGAGTTAGGCACAGCATACTGCGAACTGGCAATAATCGTCAAGCGCTTTGTTTTGCTTCTCCTTTTGACGCCATGTGAAGGTAAGTGAAAGAAAAGAATTGACAGGCGGCCCACCTCGTGCTATGCTGCCCACAGGCGAGACACAGCGCGGTTTGTACCGCTGAGCGGTTTACCGGGATACTCGCCGCCGCGGCGCGCTGGGCTATGGCAGGTGGGCGTCGGGCCTCGTGACGATGGTGTCACCGGCGACGCCGGCTCCGCAACGTCGGCCGGATACCGGCCGACGACCCGACCGACGAAGGATGGCACAACGATGGCATCCGCGATTCAAACGCTGCCCAAAGCTGCGGGCACGAAGGTCAGTCCACGCACGTGGCGCAACATCCGCAACGGTCTGCTATTCACCGCCCCGGGCATCATCGGGCTGCTCTGGTTCTTCGCCTACCCTATCGGGGCCTCGTTCTTCTACAGCCTCACCATCTACGACGGGTTGCATAGCATCTCCTGGGTCGGCCTGGGCAACTATTTCAACCTGTTCAAGGACGACGTGTTCTGGACCAGCCTGTACAACACGGCCTACTTCGTCGTTTTCTCGGTGCCCCTCAACCTCCTGGCCGCCTTCCTGCTGGCGCTGTTGCTCAACCAACAGTGGATCCGGGGCCTGGCCTTCTTTCGCACTATCTTCTTCATCCCCTCCATCGTGCCGCTCGTGGCCTCAGCGGTCCTGTGGATCTGGGTCTTCAACCCGCAGTACGGGCTCATCAATACGCTCTTGAGTTACATCGGCATCAGCGGCCCGGGCTGGCTAGACGACCCCGTGTGGTCGAAGCCGGCGCTCATCATCATGGGTCTGTGGAGCGTCGGCGGCTGGATGGTCATCTTCCTGGCCGGCCTGCAGAACGTGCCGGTCGAGCAGTATGAGGCGGCACAGCTCGACGGGGCCTCATCCTGGCAGCGGCTCGTGCACATCACGCTTCCCTTCATGAGCCCCTACTTCCTATTCAACGCGATCAACGGCCTCATCTTGAGCTTCCAGTTCTTCCTGCAGCCCTTCGTGATGACCCAGGGCGGCCCCGCCGAGTCGACGACCATGTACGCGGTCTACCTCTACCAGAACGCCTTCCAGTACTACCGCATGGGCTACGCCTCGGCCATGGGCTGGATCCTCTTCGTCGTAATCGCGATCTTCACCTTCATCCTCTTCAAGACCTCGGCACGGCGCGTCTACTATGGCGGGTCGTAGAGGCGGGCACGAGATGGCGGTCGCCCCACGTCATGCGCGGAGGCTCGTGGTCGTTCGATGACGACAGGGATAAGCGAGAGATAGATGAGCGTTCGCGTTAGCTCCCCGAGCATCACCCGGGCGGCCGCGCGCGGCCGGCACCGGACGCGTGGCCACTACGTCGGGCGCGGCGCGATCATCGCCGTGCTGGCCGTGCTCACGGTTGCCTTTGCCCTGCCCTTCTACTGGCTGCTCTCGACGGCCCTCAAGACCTCACCGCAGATCTTTGCCGTCCCCATCATCTGGGTCCCCACTCCCCTCCAGTGGTCCAACTTCAGCAATGCGATAAGCTTCTTCCCGTTCTGGCAGTACCTCTTCAACACGGTGGTCATCTGCGCGTTCACCGTCCTCGGCACGGTCTGCTCCAACAGCCTCATCGCCTACGGCCTGGCGCGGATCGACTGGCCGGGGCGCAACCTGGTGTTCATCCTGCTGCTGGGCACTCTGCTGCTGCCCTCCCAGGTGACGCTGATCCCGCTCTTCATCATGTTCGCCCACATCGGCTGGGTGGATACCTACCTGCCCCTGATCGTGCCCGCCTTCTTCGGCAACGCCTTCTTCATGTTCCTGTTGCGCCAGTTTTTCATGGGCATCCCACGCGAGCTGGGCGAGGCGGTGCGCATCGACGGCGGCTCGGAGTTCACCATCTTCTGGCGCATCATCGTCCCCCTCTCCAAGTCTGCCCTCGCCGTCGTGGCCCTGTTTTCCTTCATCAACTCCTGGAACGACTTCCTCGGCCCGCTGGTCTACATTCGGACGCAGAGCAAGTACACCCTGGCCGTCGGGCTGAGCACCTTCCTGGGCCAGTACGGCTCGCAGTGGAGCTGGCTGATGGCGGCCTCCGCCCTCGTCTTCATCCCCATCGTCATCCTGTTCTTCTTCACGCAGCGCCTGTTTATCCAGGGCATCACGTTCACAGGGTCGAAGGAATGAGGCGCGCCGGTGTATCGCCCCGCACGAGCGTTGGGTCGCCCTCGCCCCCATGGTTCCCGCGGTCTGCGGTGAAAGGAGGCTGGATACTCGTAGGATTTCTGTTCTCGTCACTCCCGCATTGATTCTCGTCGTCGCGGTGGCAACGCCGTGGTTGCGACCGTTGTTCCTCTCCAACCCGCCCACGTGACACCCGTCGTAGTTGACATAGTATGAGGAGAACATCACCATGTCCGACGATTCACGCTCCAAAGCCGCGCTTTCCCAGGATGCCGGCACGCTCACGAGCCAGCTGAGTCGTGGCCGCCTGCTGCGCGGCGCCGCGGCCCTTGGCGCCGGGCTGGCGGGCGCCGGCACGCTGCCGATCGAGGCGCTGCAGGGCCAGGCGGCCCTCGCCGCGGAACCCCACGCCGCGTCCGGTTCGATCGAGGTCTGGTATCCCTACACCGGAACGTTCGGCCAGGCTTTCCAGAAGGTGCTCAACGACTTCCAGAGCAGCCATCCCAACATCGCGCTCAAGGCGACCTACGCCGCGAACGATCTCTCGTCCAACCAAAAGCTCTTCGCCGCCGTGGCCGCCGGCCTCCCGCCCGACGTCACCTGGGTGGACGGTCCCGAGGTGTCGGGATGGGGTGTGCGCGGTATCCTCCAGCCGATCGACAAGTACGTGAAGCAGGCGGGCCTGAAGGCGTCTGATTTCTGGACGCCGGCCTGGCAACAGCTCCTATACGCCGGACACATCTGGGCCTTACCCTTCACCGCCGACCCCAACTTCGGGTTCTTCTGGAACAAGAAATTGTTCGCCGACGCCGGGATCAAGGAGCCGCCCAAGACCTTCGACGAGATGAACAGGATAGCGCAGGAACTGACCATCGTCAAGAATGGGAACATTCAACAAATTGGCCTGCTGCCCTGGAACGTGTACGCCAACGCCAACTCCATGGTCACCTGGGGCTGGGTCTTCGGCGGCAGCTTCTTCGATCAGGCCACCAACAAGGTGACGGCGAACGACCCGCGCGTGGTGGCCGCCCTGGAATGGATGGTCTCATACGCCAAGAAGTATGGCATCACCAAGATCTCCTCGTTCACCGCGCCGTTCGGCAACACCCCTACAACGTTCCAGGTCGGGCAGGTCTTCGCCATCGGGAAGCTGGCCATGCAGCCGATGGGTCCGTGGGAGATCAACGCGATCAACCAGTTCAACCCCGGCATGCAGTACGGCATCACCAAGATGCCCGCCTACAAGAACCTGCCGTCGTCGTCTTGGGTCGGTGGCTGGTGCGTGGGCATCCCCAAGGGCGCGAAGAACCCCGATGCGGCCTGGGAGTTCATTCGCTGGATGTGCGCTTCCGGCGACGGGACGGGCAAGGCCGGCCTCGCGGTGAGCGATTTCCCGGGCTATAAGGGGTCGACGTTCTTCAAGAACATGCCGTCGACTCTCAAGCCGTTCTATCCCATCCTCCAGACCACCATGCACCACCGCCCGGTGACACCGGCGGAAGACTACTACATGGGCCAGCTCGATCAGGAGGTGAGCAACGCGCTGTACGGAAAGAAGACGCCCAAACAGGCACTCACGGATTGCACAAATAACGTGCAGAAGTACCTCAACGGCCTGCTGAAGAAGAGCTAACATGTCGCCCAACCCGGCAAGACACGCGGAACCCTGATCCACGTGTCCCACGTGACGGAAGGCCTCCGCCGGCAGAATCGGCGACTAACGACGCAATTCTGCCGGCGGAGATCCTCTCTGTCACCGCCGCACCCCTACCCATCGGCATGGCGCCCGGTACGGTGAAATCGGCGACCGAGCGGGCGGGTGCCGGGGTTTGAGCGGTCTTGCCAGGAGGTACGGTCCGAATACGTGGTGTCGGTGGCGTCCGCCCCCCGCACCTCCTCGGCGCCGTCCACGGTGACGCGCTCCTTGCGCACCGTGTCGCTCACCTGTCGCTCCTCGGTGACGGGCTCCTTGTAGATCCGCACCTCGTCCGTGACCACCGCGCGCTTGCCCGCCACCAGCTCTCCCCCATCACCGGCACCTCGATGTCCTGCTCGGTGAAGGCATCGGGGCCCGCCTCCGTGGCGGCCCCCTGCACCGGCGTGCGCTCCACGCGCACCTCCTCGCGCGTCACCGGCGCGGTGAGGGTCTGCTGCTCCTCGACCACGTCCTTGTGCAGATGCACCCGCCCGAGTTCGCGCTGCTCTTTGCCGACGACCAACTCTTCTTCACGCGCCGGCACGCGCACGTCGTCCGTCTCCGTTGCCACATCACCGACGCGCAGCGTACCGGCTGGCGCCGTCCCGGTTGTCATCGTGCCGGTCGCCGCGGTCGCGGCGCCGGTATCGTAGGCCGGTGGGGCGCTCCAATCCTGGTTCTGGATGTCCTCCTTGTACTGGTTCAAGTAGACGCCGTCCGCGTCGTTGCGGGCCACCGCTTGCAGCGGGATGTAGACATCCTGCGGGAACAGACAGCCCTTGTGGGCCACCAAATAATCGCAGGATGCATGCCATCCGACGGCACGGCCGGCGTCCTCGCCCGTGGTGCAGAGCCGGCTGACCTACTTCTGGGGCCCGGGCCGCGTTGCCCGGTCAGCCAACGCATCGCTACCGTTTAAGTACAGCCGGCGCACCATTCGAGGACGGCGATCAGCCAGCTAGAGTCCCTGGCTGCTGAGCAGGCGCTGCGCCAGCTTCATGCCGACCTGCTCCACCATGGGGTTGCCCAGCAGACGCAGCACCGAGGACCCGCCGCTGCTTGTCTGGTTGCCCAGCACCGAACTCAAGGCACCACCGTGGTTCTGCAAGGCGTAGGTGGCCAGGGAGCCCAGCGCGCCGGGCGTGAAGCTCCCGGTGGATGCGCCTCCCCCCAGACCGAGCGCGCCCAGCGCGCCGGGCAGCGAACCGCCTCCGCCCTCGATGGCCTGGCCCAGCAGCCCGACGAGGCCCTGCTGCTGCTGCGGGCCCATGCCCTGCGCGGCCTGGGCCACGCTCTGGCCGAAACCCAGCGGCCCCAGCGCCTGTAGCGCCTCGCCGACTGCCCCCTGCACGTGATCCTGCGGCGCCTGCCGCACCATGGTGTCGACGTGTCCGTGCAACTGCTCGGCCGGCATGCCTGTCGTGCCGCCGGCCAGTTGTTGTAAGATATCCTGCATCATCGTCTCTGCTCCTCTCGCCGCCATCCGCGCACAACCCGGTCGCGCGGCACGCCACCATCAGCGGTCTACGTCCAAAGGCGTGCCACAGCGTCTGCCACTGGCGCGGTCGCCATCCGCCCCTGCTGAACCATCCGTTCCGCCCGGTAGCTCGCGCAGCAGCGGCACCTCGGGCGCGCCGGCGCCCCGTCGCTCCGTCACCTCCACGTACTCCTGGCGCACCGTGTCCCGGATCTCCCGCCGCTCGGTCACGGTGTTCTTGCGCAGGCGAATGTACTCCGTGACCACCGTCCGCTTCTCGACGACCAGTTGCTCCTCCACCACCGGGATGACCACCTCGTGGGGGCCCACCGGCGCGCCGGCGTCGTACTGGTCGGCCGGGATGCGCTCGACGATGGCCTCTTCGCGGTAGAGGGGCACGCTCAGGCGCTGCTCCACCGCGCGGACCCCCTTGCGCAGGTGGATGGTGCCCAACTCGAGCGGCCGCTTGACGGCCGTGAGTTCTTCGGCCGCCAGCGGGAGGCGCAGCGTGGCCCCCGGCCCTTCCGGCATCCACACGCCGCCCGGGACGGGCTGGGGTTGCTCTGGTTGCTCTGTACGTAGCGACTGCGACGTCAGTTCTTCGGCGATGTAGTGCGTCAGCTCGTCGGCGCCGATGGCCAGATGGACGACGGTGTAGAAGGCACCCTGGGTCGCGGCACCGACGAGAAAGAGCGGGAGGCGGTAGCGCCAGCGGCCGTCGTCGGATCGCACCACCATGGAGGTTGGTTGGCCGCCGCTCTCCGCGTCGGCGGAGTCCAACCGTTCGAC
>Ga0209062_1002862_pt1 | contig 21573 bp, 20 predicted proteins | sample Coa_R2_2_FD_187158 | JGI IMG/M metagenome (GOLD analysis project Ga0209062, IMG submission 187158) | Surface soil microbial communities from Centralia Pennsylvania, which are recovering from an underground coalmine fire - Coalmine... | ecosystem: Environmental > Terrestrial > Soil > Unclassified...
ACATGGTGTTGCCGTCCAGCGCCCTGACCGTCGTGCAAACACAGGGGCAGTGGGTCAATGCCCTGTACGACGGCGGCAGCCAGGCCGGCTGGATCGACGGCAGGGCGCTGACCACATCCGCGGCCGGCGCGCAGAGCAGCGCCGCTCCCGCGGCCTCGACGCCGGCTCCGCGCGCCGTGATGGCGGCGCACCGGCGTGCCGGCAGCTCCCTGCGGGTCGGCCGCTTTGGTGCGACCGTCTATAGCGGCCCGGGAGAAACCTATGTCGTGCTCTCGCATCTCGCATCCGGCCGCAAGGTCTCCGTGTTGCGCACGCAGCAGGGGTGGGACCAGGTCTCCCTGCCGGACGATACGGTCGGCTGGGTATCCGCTTCCAGTCTTGTCTCCGGCGCGTGAGGGGCGAGCGTTCTCCCTTGACACCCGCAGGTCGCCACCGTAAGGTGAAGGCAGAGGGCGCCCGAGGGCGCCGGGGAATAGGCCTCGCCCCGGGGGCCGCTGTGAGGAGTGTACTGCATGTCTATTCTGGTGGGACGGGAGTCGCGTGTCATCGTACAGGGGCTGACGGGACGCGAGGGCAGCCTCCACGCCGCGCAAATGAAGGCCTACGGCACCGCGATCGTGGGCGGCGTGACCCCGGGCAAAGGCGGCACCGCGGTCGACGATGTTCCCGTCTTCAACACCGTGCGCCAGGCCGTGCAGGAGACGGCGGCCAACACGAGCATCATCTTCGTCCCGGCCCCTGGCGCTGCCGACGCCATCATGGAGGCCGCGGCCGCCGGTGTGAAGCTGATCATCTGTACGACCGAAGGCATTCCGGTCCACGACATGGTGCGCGTGGTGCGATTTCTCAAGGACCACGACGTGCGGCTGATCGGGCCTAACTGCCCGGGCGTCATCACACCCGGCGAAGCCAAGGTCGGCATCATGCCGGCCAACGCGTTCAGCCCCGGTCGCGTCGGCCTGATCTCGCGCTCGGGTACGCTCACCTACGAGGTCGCCAACAACCTGAGCCTGCGCGGCATCGGCCAGTCCACCTGCGTGGGCATCGGCGGCGATCCCATCATCGGCTCGGTGTTCGTGGATATCTTGAAGCTCTTCATGATCGATCCGGACACCGATCTGATCGTGCTAATCGGCGAAATCGGCGGCAGCGATGAGGAGGATGCGGCGGCCTACGTGGCCTCGCTCCCCGAGGCGCAGCGCAAGCCGCTGGTCGCCTTCATCTCCGGCCGCTCGGCGCCACCGGGCAAGCGGATGGGCCATGCCGGCGCCATCATCTCCGGCGGCGTGGGCGGCCCCGAACACAAGGTGCAGGCGTTCCGCTCGATCGGCGTGCCCGTGGCGGATAGCCTCGTCGAGACGGCGGAGCTGGTGGCGCATCGTCTGGGCTGATGTTCGAGCGCTTGCATCACGTCGGTATCCTCACGGATGACCTGGACGCCGCCGTGGCCATGTACGAACAAACCTTCGGCGCTTGCTTCACCCGCCGCGAGCGCCTGCATTCACAGGGCGTCGACGTGGCGCTGGCAAGCCTGCCCGGGGGTGGGGAGGTCGAATTACTGAGGCCGTTTGATCCCGAGTCCGGCGTGGCGCGTTATCTGAGCCGCCATGGCCCGGGGATGCACCACGTGGCGTTTGGCGTCCCCGACCTCCCCGCTGCCATGGCCGAGTGCGCCGCTAAGGGGATACAGTTGATCGATGAGGAGCCGCGCATCGGCGTCGCCGGGATGCGCGTGGCATTCTTACATCCGCGCAGCACCGGTCGCGTCCTGATCGAGCTCGTCGAGACAAGCCCGGAGCGGCATCCCGACCACGGGGCCGAAGGAGCCGCTGTTTCGGCCGACCGGGCGTGAGCAGGTGATGCGGATGGTGCGCAATCTCATTGAGCGCCATCTAGGCTTGGCAGCGCCCAGTTAATCGGGCATGCTATGTGGTGAAGGCGTTTGCTTGTAAGGCGCCACGCCAACATCAGCCTGTATCGATATGTCTCCAACGTTTCCTGACGATCCCACGTGTCGTAGCATGATAGGTAGAGGGACGGAGTCCGGCAGCAGCCCTGGGCAGAGGGGTCGACCGTGAAGATCTTCAACACGCTGACGCGATCGGTCGAGGAGCTTGTCCCGCGGGAACCGGGGCAGGTCACCATGTATTCGTGCGGCCCGACCGTTTATCGCAACATCCATATCGGTAACCTGCGCACCTTCACGATGGCCGATTGGTTGCGCCGTGCCCTGGAGTACCGCGGTCTGCGGGTGCGCCACATCAAGAACATCACCGATGTCGGCCATATGCGCGTCGAGATGCTCGACCGTGGCGAGGACAAGATCATCGCCCAGGCACGCAAGGAGGGTCGCACCTCGGCCGAGATCGCCGCCTTCTACACGGCGGCGTTCATGCAGGATGAGCGGAAGCTCAATATCCTGCCGGCGCACCTCTTCCCCCGCGCCACGGACCACATTCCAGAGATGATCGAGATCGCGCGCGACCTGCTGGAGCGCGGCATCGCCTACGAGGTCGAGGGCAACGTTTTCTTCGACGTGACCCGCTTCCCGACCTATGGCCGCCTCTCCGGCAACAAGCTGGACCAGGCACTGGAGACGCTGCGCGGAGACATCTCGGAGCTCAAACGGCATCCCGAGGATTTCCCGCTCTGGAAGCGGGCCGAGCCCGGACGCGAGATGGCCTGGGAGAGTCCGTGGGGACGTGGCTTCCCCGGCTGGCACATCGAGTGCAGCGCCATGTCCATGCGCTACCTGGGGCCCCAGATCGACATACATACCGGCGGCGTCGATAACATCTTCCCGCACCACGAGGATGAGATAGCGCAGAGTGAGGCCTATACCGGGCAGCGGTTCGTGCGGTATTGGGTACACGCGCAACACTTGCTCTCCGATGGGCTAAAGATGGCCAAATCGACGGGCAACGCCTACACGCTCGCCGACGTGGAGGCGCGGGGCTATGCGCCACTGTCCCTGCGCTACTTCTATACCACGGCACATTACCGCAGTCGCATCAATTTCACGTTCCGAGCCCTCACCGCGGCCCAGACGGCGCTGCGCCGCCTGCGCGCTCGGGCCATCACCCTGAATGCCGCGACGGACGGCGCGGCCGTCGGCGATGCGGCCTTTTCCCGAATCTGGAAGGAGCGCTTTCTGGCCGCCATCGACAACGACCTGAACCTACCGCTGGCCATGGCCGCGCTCTGGGAGATGCTGCGCGACGGCGCCTCTCGCCGCGACGTGTCGGCACATGCCCGGCTCTCGCTGTTGCTGGAGATGGATCGCATCCTTGGCTTCGACTTGGCGGCCGACCTCGAGGCGGCGCGCGGGCTTGGAGAAGCGGCGGCCTGGCGCGACGAGGCGGCGCTGACCCAGGCGCCGCCGTCCTCCGTCCTCGCATCGCTCAAGAGGCGCGCGACGGCACGGGCGGTCGGGGACTACGCACAGGCCGATACGATCCGTGACGAGGTGCTCGCGGGGGGCTGGCGCCTGCGCGATCGTCGGGCGGACACGCTGGCGCTGCCGCGGCCGCCCGAGGAGGAATTCACGGTGCTGTCGCGCTCGGCCGATGCGCCGGATCACCGGGGCGACCCGGATACGTATGCCATCTCGGTCAACCTGCTGGCGCACAACAGCCGCGAAGACCTGCAGCGCTGCATCGAGAGTCTACTGCGGCACAGCGCCGATAACATGGAGATCGTGGTCGTCGACAATGGCTCGACCGACGATACCCTCGCCTACCTGCGCGATCTGGCGCGCGCCGGTACATTGCGCGACGCGGACGGGACGGTGGTCGGCTTACAGGTGCTCTTCGCCGACCATGACATGGGCTTCGCCGCCGGGCGCAACGCGACCATTCGGGCCAGCCGCGGCCGCTACCTTGTCCTGCTGGACACCTCGATAGAGCTGGCGGGTCCGGTCTGGTCGCGGATGCAGGAGGCCCTTCGTGACGAACAGGTCGGCGTGGTCGGGCCCTACGGTCTAGTCACCGACGACCTGCGCGAGTTCCGCGTGCACGCGGGGCCGGACGTGGACGCGGTCGAGGGGTATATGCTGGCCTTCCGGCGCTCCCTCATCCGCGAGACCGGGCTGATGGACGAACGCTTCCGCTTTTATCGCCTGCTCGACATCCACTTCTCGTTCTTCGTGCGCGCCGCGGGCTACCGCGTGCTGGCGCTGCCGGAACTGGCCGGCCATCTGGTGAAGCACCCCCACCGCGAATGGTTCAGCCTCAGCGAGGAGGAGCAACGCACGCGCAGCAAGAAGAATTACGATCTGTTTCGCGCTCGCTGGCATCACGGCGAGAGCCTGCTGGTCGCCAACTACCGGCCGTCGAGCTACTGGCACGGGCACGACCACGCCTTGCACGTCGCGGCGCTGCACACCCACGCACCCGAGGAGTTGCCGCCGCCCGGCGCGCCGCACAGCCACATCCACCACCACTGGCCCGACCACTCGCACGAGCATCCCCACGTGCACGAAGCCGTGGCCCAACGATAGGCAGGCACGGCGCTGTCGAAAAAGGAAAGAACGGCGATCTCTGCCGGGGCCGGAACCTCCGGCGGCGTCACGAGCCGGCCGGAAATGCCTCACTCCGCGGCGTTTGTTTGTTCATCCAGATTAAGCGGTGCGATAGGGTTGTCGCCCCTGGCAAGCGAACGCGCGCAGTCCGGGCAGACATTCTCGCGCTCCGAGCGCACACCATCGTCGACCGCGGCCTCTATCGGCATCAGGCGATTCGCCGGATAGGGCGTGCCACACAGACTGCAGATCTCGGTGTCGTGGCCGATGGTGCGTAGCGTCCCTGCTATATCCTCTTGCATCGCATGATCCCCTTCCGCGAGCGGGTTTGACGCGTATCACCCCCCTCAATCTACAACGTAGTAGCATCTGCCGTGCCGCCCGGAGCCAGTTGCTGGCACGCTGTCTGCTACACCTATTGTGTGTGACGGCCCGCCATCAGGCGATAGACAGAGCGGAGGTTCAACGATGAGCGCAACGATGCCGCCGTATCGGTGCCCCACCTGTGGCGCGGAGCACAGGACCCAGGATGAGTTGAGCGCCCACCAGCGGCAGGCGCATCAGGCGGCACAGGGGTTTAAATGCTCGGAGTGCGGTACGGAGTTCGCGACGCGCACGCAAATGGAGGAGCACGTCCGCCTAGAACACTAGCCGGCCCCGTCCCGCGGTGCCGTAGGATGAAGCCGACCGCCGTGGTCATGCTTCGTTCCACACGAGGCCCGCACGCGCAACTCGAAGTCGAAGACCCTGTGCCGTGGCTCTTGACGACCCAGGCTAAGCCGCTCGACCAGCAGCTCGATAATGCACTCGGCCATTCTGCGCACGGGTTGCGCCAGCGTGGTCAGGGGCGGTTCGACCACCTCCGACCAGAACGGATCGTCGATACCTACGAAGGCCACCTCCCGCGGTACGCGAACGCCATGCATGTGCAACGCTCGCAGCGCACCCAGGGCCATCAGGTTATTGCCGGCGATTAGCGCGGTGGGGGCCTCGCGCTGGCGAAGCAATTCCTCCGCCGCCGCCGTACCGCCCCCGATGCGGGACCAGCCGGGGACCATACGGGGCTCCAGGCCGCGCGAGCGCATGACCTCCTCGTAGCCCTTGACGCGCTGTACCACGGTCTCGATATCGGGACTGCCGATGAAGGCGATGCGCGTGTGGCCGGCCGCGAGTAAGTGTCGGGTCGCCGCGCGGCCGGCCGTGACGTTATCGGCGATGACAGTGTCGGCCCGCGGGTCATAGACAGGGCGATCGAAGGCGATGAGCGGGATACCGAGATCCAGGAGCTCTCCGATCTCGCGGCCCCGTGGATTGGAGGGCGACAGGATGACGCCGAGAACCCGCTCCGCCGCCAGCACCTCGAGATAGGCGCGTTGCTTCTCCTCGTTCTCGTCCGTGTTGCACAAAAGCACCCTGTAGCCCAATTGGTAGGCGGCATCTTCCAAAGCCCGCACCACCTCGGTAAAGAAGGGATTCTCGATGTCCGCGACGACCACGCCGACCATCTCCGCTTTCCGGCGCCGCAGGTTCCGCGCCAGCCGGTTTGGCCGATAGCCCAGTTCCGCGATGGCTTTGAGCACGCGCGTCTGATAGTCCGGCTGCACGGTGGGAGAGGCGTTGAGGACGCGCGACACCGTGGCCGGCGACACGCCGGCCCGGCGCGCGACATCGCGGATGCGTATGGCGGAATCCTCTTTATTCATGGCTGATGGCCCTATCCGGCGGCGTCGGCCGCCGTCGCGAGAGCGGCGCCGGGCGAGACGAGCTTGACAACGCCCAATGCTGATGATAGCATTAGAAATCGGTTTCCGGTAGTGCTCCGCTGTCGGATGGAGCGAAAGGTCAGCGCTGTGCATGCACTAGAAATCGATTTCTGATTCGTGGGCGGCGCTCCCGCCGCCCAGATCTCCCAGCAGGCCGCCTTTTCGGCCGGTGGGTGGTACGGCGGCAGGAAGGAGGTGGCAGCAAACAGGCCATACGTCCGCACGAGGGCTGCTCCGCTCTCGCGTTATGTTTGCATTCGATCTCTCCAATGACAGTCCAAGGCGCTATAGGAGGAAGATATGCGCTCTCACCGCAAGTTGGCCCGCATCGTGTCACGTATCGTCCCACTCCTCGTCCTGCTCGCAGCGCTACCGCTCTCCGGTACGGTGCGGGCCAGCAACCCGCGCCCGCACGCAAATATCATCATCGGCTATCTCGTCAAGACGCTCACCAACCCCTACTTCGTGGCCATGGAGCCCGTCGCCAAGGCGGAAGCCCAGAAGCTCGGCGTGACGCTCGTCTACGAGGCCGGCAAGTACGACGGCGACAGCGCGACCCAAACCTCGCAGATCGACGACTTGATCACGCGCGGCGCCAAGGCCATCGTCCTGATCCCCAGCCTCTCTTCCGCCATCGTACCCGCGGTGCGGCGCGCCACGGCCAAAGGGATCACCGTGATCGCGCTCGATACGGCCACCGATCCCCCCGACGCGGCCACCGCCTTCTTCGCCACCGATAACTACGAGGCCGGCATACTCAACGGCCTCTGGGCCCGTAAGCTCTTCAACAACAGCGGCAAGAAGCCGGTCATCGCCTTGCTGGAGGGCACGCCGGGCAGCGAAGTCAACAGCGATCGCATGAACGGCTTCCTCAACGGCTTTGGCTCCGGCTTCGGCGCCAACGTCCGGCAGTACGTGGTCTCCGACCTCGTGACGCAGGGCGACCAGGGCAAAGGGCAAACGGCCATGGAGAACGCTCTGACCAAGAACCCCAACATCAACCTGGTCTGGACGATTAACGAGCCGGCGGCGCTCGGCGCCGCCACGGCCATCAAGGCGCGCGGTTTGGCCGGCAAGATCACCATCGTGTCGATGGACGGCGGCTGCCGCGGCATCCGTGCTGTGCGCGACGGCATCATCGACACCGACGTGATGCAGTTCCCCGCCAAGATGGCCAAGCTCGGCGTGGACTACGCGGTCAAGGCGGCCATGGGCCAGAAGATCCCCAAGCTGATCGATACCGGTGAGGTTCTGGTGACCAAGAATCCGCAGCCCTACGTGCCCTGGAGCCCCATCTCCTTCGGCCTGGCGAACTGCTGGGGCTAGGGACAGAGCGGGTTGCTAGTAGCACCTGATCGCTAGAAGCCAACGCCTGGAGAGGGGCAGGTTGCAACGCCTGCCCCTCTTGCGTTAGGCTGATGGCACGTCGTCGCCAGGCTGACCGTGTAACGAGAGCGTTAGATTAACCGACCGGGGGCAATTCGGATGAGTGCACCACAGACCACACGCGTAGCGGAGAGGCCGAGCCCACTTCGAGTGCTGAGCCCTGCGCTCGATCGCCTGGGCGGCGCCCCAATCATCGGGCCACTGGCCGGGCTAGTTGTGCTGATCATCGCCTTCAGCATCCTTTCGCCCGTGTTCCTCACCGCGGGCAACTTCTCGCAGATCTTTCAACAGGTGATGGAGGTCGGCACTCTCGCCGTCGGCCAGACGTTGATCATCATCGCGGCCGGCATCGACCTCTCCAACGGTGCGATCATGGTGTTCGGCTCGATTGTGATGGCCAAGCTCGCCGTGAGCGGAACGCCCGTGCCCATCGCCATAATTGCCGGTCTGGCCCTGACCAGCGGGCTTGGCCTCGCCAACGGCACCATCGTAGCCCGCGTGCGCCTGCCTCCCTTCATCGTCACGCTGGGCATGCTCAATATCGCCTACTCCAGCACGCTGCTCTATACCCAGGAGGCCGCCGTCGACAACCTGCCCGCGGGCCTGTTGTTCCTTGGCAATCAGATCTCCATCGGCCAGGCTAAGATCCCTGTCGGTCCGCTGGTCATGTTCGCTGTCGTCGCCGTCACGTGGTATGCCCTCACGCAGACGGCCTGGGGACGGCACGTCTACACGGCGGGCAACAATATCGAAGCTGCACGGCTGGCCGGTATTAATACGACCCGCCTGCTGATATCGATCTACCTCGTGGCGGGCTTCATCTACGGCATTGCCGCCCTGCTGGTTCTGGGGCGAACGACGGTGGGCGATCCCAACGCCGGGCAGACCGACAACCTGGATAGCATCACCGCCGTGGTGATCGGCGGGACGAGCCTGTTCGGCGGCCGCGGCAGCGTGATCGGCACGCTGATCGGTGCCCTGATCGTCGGTATCATCCGCAATGGCTTGACCCTATACGGCGTCGATGCGCTCTGGCAGACCTTCGCCACCGGCATCCTGGTCGTTGTTGCCGTGGCCGTGGATCAGGCCACGCGTCGCCGCCGGCGCTAGAGCAAGGAGGTAGCAGACACATGGCTGAGAGTAACGGGACGGCCGGAATGCCCTCCGGCGTCACGCCGGTTCTACAGGCACGGAACATCTCCAAACGCTTCGGCCACGTGACGGCGCTGGAGCACGTCGACTTCGAGCTATATCCCGACGAGATCCTGGCGCTGGTGGGCGATAACGGCGCCGGCAAGTCGACCTTGATCAAGATCCTATCCGGCGCGTTGCAGCCGGATGAGGGCGAGATCCTGATCGATGGCCGGCACGTGGTGTTCCACAACCCTATGGAGGCCCGCCGGCTGGGCATCGAGACGGTGTACCAGGACCTGGCCCTTGCGCCCGCGCTGGATATCGCCAGCAACCTCTTCCTGGGTCGGGAGGAGCGCCGCCCGGGCCCGCTCGGGCTCATCTTCCGCAACCTGGATAAGCCTGGCATGCGCAGACAGGCCGCCGAACACATGGCCTCGCTCAAGATCGGCCTGCGCTCGATGCGCCAGCCGGTCGAGACCCTCTCGGGCGGCCAGCGCCAGGGTGTGGCCGTGGCCCGCGCCGTCTCCTGGGGCAAGCGCGTGGTGATCATGGACGAGCCGACCGCGGCTCTGGGCGTGAAGGAGTCGGGCATGGTGCTCGAGCTCATCCGCAACGTCAAGGCGCGCGGCGTGCCGGTGATTCTGATCAGCCATAATTTGCCGCACGTCTTCGAGGTGGCCGACCGCATCCAGGTCTTGCGCCTGGGCCGGCGCGTCGGCATCGCACGGCCGGGCGAGCAGACGATGGACGAGGTGGTGGCCTTGATGACCGGCGCCACGCAGGCTGAACTCGCGGCAGCCGTCACGGGCACTCCCACTCCCACGCCTTGATCCCGCTTTCTGACCCACGGCGGACGACATAGCGCCGCGCTGCTGGTCGCCGCGTCTTGTGGTCGTTGTCCACGGCGATCATCGGTGTGTGAGGCCGCGGCATTTCGCCCTGGCCCCATGAGCCGCACGATGTATCCTGTTAACGTATGTGGCGACAGGAGACGCACCCGCAGGGGCGCCGGGGCTGGCTGTGGGATCTGGTCGCCCTGCTCGTCCTGGCGCTATCCTCCGCGCTATTCCTCAAGCTTGTTCCTGACGGTCTGCCGCCCTACGGCGGCGACGTCGTCGTCCACGTCTATCCGATGCTGAGCTTGCTGGCACACGGCCTGCACAGCGGGCGGCCGGTGTTGTGGAACGCCTACGCGGCCGGCGGCTATCCCCTTGCGCCGTATAGCGCCCTGGCCCTGTATCCGCCGGTCGCGATTGCCCTTCTCCTGTTACCGGTGTCCACGGCTATCGGGGCGCTCTACTTGCTCTATGTCTTCGTGCTGGGCGCCGGCATGTACTGGCTCGGGTCCGACCTCGGCCTTAGCCGGCCGGCGCGCTTGCTGGCGGCGTTCACCGTCGCCTGGGGCGGCTTCGTGGCCGCGCACATCTACGCGGGCCACATCTTCGAGCTAGGCGCTATCTGCCCTCTCCCGATCGCCTTTCTCCTGCTGCGACGCGCCATCACGCGCCAGTGCATCGTCGATGCCCTGTGGTGCGGCGGCGTGCTGGGCCTGATGGCCCTGGCGGCGGGGATACAGTTCCTGCCGTTTGCGCTGCTTCCATTGCCGGCCCTGGCGCTGTGGCACACGCTGTTGCGCCTGCGTGCAGGCGGCAGGGCAGCATGGCCGCTCGGCCTGCTCGCGTTGTCGGGCATGGTCGGTCTGGCTGTCTCCGCGGCGTACCTGCTGCCCTTCGGCGAGATACTTGGTTACACGTTGCGCGCGGCGTCGGTGCCCTATGACGTTGCCGCCGCCCAGTCGCTGCCCTGGGGCGGCCTGACCATGTTCGTGGCGCCCGATGCCCTGGGCAACGCCGCGGCCAATACCTACTGGCCGGCCAACCGATTTCAGCCGTACTTTCACGAGATCTACGCCTATGCCGGCCTCCTGCCGCTGCTCCTGGCCCCTGCCGCCCTCGCGCGTTGTCGTGCTGCCCGCCCGCACGGCGCGCTGGCCCTGGCGGCGCTGCTGGTCATGCTGGGAGGCAACACGCCGCTGTACCGGCTGTTCTACGATCTCCACCTGCCCGGCAGCGCCCTGTTCCGCGTCCCGGCGCGGGCCGGCTACGTGCTCGACTTCGCGCTGGCCGTGCTGGCGGGCTACGGCCTCGACGCACTGCGGGCGCCGACCGCCGGTAGGATGGCGCAGAACGCGGAGGGCCATCTCCCGGAGCGCGGGCGTCCTCGCCCGCTATTCTCACGAGGGGCGGGCGAGGACGCCCGCGCTCCAGCTCCGACCCTGCGATCTCGTTGCGCGGTGTTGCTGGCACGGTGGCCCCTGCTAGGCGCGTTGGCACCGGGCTTGGTGTTGGCTTTGTGCACGATCGTCGGGCTGCTCACCGTTGGGGCCGGCGCGCTGGCGGTCCCCTCCGCCGGCCGCTCCCTGGCCCTGAGCGCCGCGCTTCGCCTGTTTCTGGCGCTTGCCCTTGGGCTCGGCGCGTGCTTTCTGGTCCGGCGCGACCGCCGGCTGTCCCTGCTACTACCAGTCCTGGCCATGTGCGACCTGTACACGGCCAACGCCGTGCTCTTCCGTCCCACAGATCCCGCCGTCTACTTCAGGGGTATCGCGGCGGCACGTGTGTTGCCGCCACCCGGCTCAGGCTACCGCTTCTGGGCCCGGGACAACGCCATACCGCCCGGCCTGAGCATGATCACGCATACCTCGCTAGACGTGCAGGATCCCGCGCCGTTGGCCGAGGCCGACTACTGGCGGCTGAGCCATCCCGGCGAGGTGGCGCGCGCAGACGGCAATAACGTCGTCACGGGACGTGATCGCATTCTCGACTACGTGCCCTTCTTCCTGCGCCTCTTCGGCGTGCGCACCATCCTCAGCGACACGCCCCTGAGCGACGCGGCGCTACATCCCGCCGGACGGATCGTCTCGCGTCGCTGGATCGCGCCGGGCGGCGCCTACTGGAACGTGGCCTGGTTGACGGCCACCAGCTACGTCTACGACAACCCCTCGGCTCTGCCGGGCACTTTTGTGGCGCCACGCGCCGTGCGCGTGCCCGATGCCACCGGCGCCCTATCAACAACGCAACAGGTCGACCTGCGGCAGGTCGTCGTGCTGAGTGGCGGACCGGACACCATGCCCGGCATCCTGGCCCCGATCCGGGAGTGGTGGGCCGGCTGGCTGGCGGCCGCACCCGAGAACCGGCGCGATGCGGTGGCCGATGGTGGCCGCTCCGGCGGCTATCTGGTCGTCGACGACGGCTGGTTCCCCGGCTGGCGCGCCACGGTCGACGGCCACGAGACGCCGGTGTGGCGCGCGGATTACCTGTTGCGCGCCGTTCGCATCCCCCCCGGCCACCATCGGGTGGACATGGTCTACGCCCCGTTGGTCTACTTGCTCGGCGCGTCGATCACGCTTGTCGCATCCGCCTCCCTGATCCTACTCGCCCTGGCACGCGTCGCCCTCCGCCTGCGCGCTCGGCGCCCCGTATGGGCGGTGGCAAAGGTGGGATAATACAGGCCATGGAGAGATTTGTGTTGACCCGCGATGCCGTCGAGCGCACCCGCCAGACCATCCATGCCGCGGAGGTCTTTCACGACAAGGCGCGCACCATCGCCCGCATCTGCGCCGGGGCGGGCACCGATCAGGTCGTCGTGGCGGTGGTCGAGAGTGACGGCGTCTTTGGCGGCGCCTGGCCTATCGATCGCGCCGAGGTGAGCGAGCGCCTGGGTCCGCTTGAGGCCGGGGGCTGGACGCTGCTCTTCTCCGCCGGAACCGGGGTTGCCGAGATCGAGGAGCGTTCAATCGCCCTGGCCCGGCTGGCCTTCCGGCGTTGGGAAGCTATGCGGCGCTGGGCTGCCCGTCACGCCTGAGCAAGGGGCCCCGCCGTTTCGGCGCCTTCCACCGACGCGTCACGGCCGGTCTCGTCTGACCGTGGTGACGGCACGGCCCGTAGAGCGGCCAGGCTTGCCGCGGCCGCGTCGATCTCGCCGGCCATCAGCAGACGGGCGATTCTACAGCGGGCGGCCTCACGCTCGGCCTCGTCCTCTTCCGGCGTCTCCATGATCACCGGCTTGCCGTCCAGCGCCGGATGAACCAGCCAGGCGGAGAGGCCGGCCAGGCCGATCCCGCCCTCTCCCAGGTGGGCGTGGACATCGCGGCGGCTGCCCAGACCAACCGCGCTGTCGTTGACGTGCAGCACGCGCACCCGGTCCAGGCCAATCAGGCGCTCCATCTCCTCGATAGCGCGCTCCACGCCTTCCACGGTGGAGAGATCGACGCCGCTGCCCCACAGGTGGGCGGTGTCGATGCAGGCGCCCACGTCGCGCGGCAGCACGGACAGCAAGCGCTCCAGGCTCTCGATGGTGCCGCCCAGGATGTTGCCCGACCCTGTACTGTTCTCGATCAACAGCTCGACCTCCGGCGGGGACGTGGCCAGCGCTTGCTGAACGGTGCGAGCCAGGCATTCAAGGCCCACGGCCTCGCCGGCACCCTTGTGGCTGCCCGCGTGTACAACCACGTAGCGAGCGCCGATCTCGCCGGCCCGGGCCATTGAATTGATCACGCCCTGCGTCGATTTGGCGGACAGCTCGTCGTCCGGGGAGGCGATGTTGATGATGTACGGCGCGTGGATCACCAGGGGAGCCAGGCCCAGGGCGCCGGCATGGGCGCGAATGGCCCGTGCAGCCTCCGGGGCCAGGGGAACGTGGCGCCAGCCGGTCGGGTTGCCCGGGAAGACCTGAGCCGCGTCGTAGCCCGCCTCCTGGCCGCGCGTCAGCGCACGGGCCATGCCCGTGGCGATGCCCAGGTGGCGTCCCAGTCGATGGTGAGCCGCTTGCGCCATGGCGAGGCTACACGACCAACACTTTCTCGAAGTCAGTCAGGTTGCGGCACCCGTCATCGGTGACCACCACGGCATCCTCGATGCGCACGCCGCCGAGGCCCTTGAAGTAGAGGCCCGGCTCGACGGTGATCACCTCGCCGGCGCGCAGCTCGTTCTCCTTGCGGCTCAGGTGCGGACCTTCGTGCACCTCCAGGCCGATGCCGTGCCCCAGGCTGTGCGTGAGGCCGTTCTCCGGCATCTTGCCGTCGCGCAGATAGGTCTGGTAGCCGTGATCTTCGTAGAAGCGGCAGACGGCATCGTAGACCGACTTGCCGGTCACGCCGGGCCTGATCAGGCCGAGGGCCAGGTCGAGCGCCTGGTTGGTGGTATCGTACATGCGCGCGATCTCGTCGCTGGGATGGCCTTTACAGATCGTGCGCGTCATATCGGCGAAGTAGCGATGCTCTTGATGGCGCGGGAAGATGTCGATCACAATCGGCTGGCCGGCGCGCACGGGACCGGCTCCGCGGTTGTGCGGCTCGGCGCTGTCCGGGCCGGAGGCCGTGATGGTGCCGTCGGCGCTGCAGCCGTCCTCCAGCAGCGACGCGTCGATGGCCGCGCGCAGGCGCTCGGAGGTGACGGGGCGGCCATCGTGTTCGAGGATGCCCTCGGCCCCGATGGTCGCCTCGGCGACTACCTGCACCGCGGCCCGCATGGCTCGTTCGGTGGCCCGTTGCGCGATCTCGATGGCCGCGACCTCGGCCGCGTCCTTGCGTTCGCGCGCGTCGCGCAGCAGGTGCGGATGGCAGATGAGGTCGACGCCGTTAGCGCGTAGATAGTCGGCGATGTAGAGCGGCAGGTCGTTTGTCGTGACCGCGCGAGTAATATCTTCCCGGCGCAGCACCCGCAGGGTCAATTCGGCGCCCCATTCGTAGTCCGGCTTATCGACCAACTCATCGGAGCCATAGTCGCGGAAGCCGCGCACGCGCGCGGCCTTGCTCTGGCGGGCCGCCACGTCGCGCTCGAAGTCGGTGCACACGATCAGGCTATTGCCATCGCCGGGATCGACCAGGATGGCCGGATCGGGGAATAGGAAGTGCGTGGCGTAATACATGTCGGCGGTATTGTACGACTCGCTCACCAGCAACAGGGCGCGACTCTCGGGATACACGCTGCCGTCCTCACCTTCGGCTACACTCTCTCTGCCATGACAGCGTACCATACGGGCCGTCGCGCGGGCAGCTTGTGGTATACTTAATAGTAGAACAAATGTCCCTGGAGAGTGAAAAGATGACCATTGACATGCGTGAAGAACGCGCGGCGGAGCGTGCGCGCGAGGAGCGGGTGCGCCCCATTCGGCTGGACAAGGGGCGCTACCTGGTGGCCAGCAGCACGCATGGTGGCCACGGTTACGTCGTCTATGTCGACACGGACGGCACGGTCGTCTGCTCCTGCCCGGCCGCGCAATGGGAGTTCCCCTGCAAGCACGCGGCCGCCGTGCGCGACTTGGAGATGAAGCTAGCATCGTGAGGTGCTCCGAACCGGGCCTGTGTGGTGGCCACTGTCGGTCCAAAGGCCCATGGTATGATGAGAGTGCCGTGATATCTATACCCGGCCGGTTTCGTCGTATATCGTGACAGGAATCTGGGACGGACCGCGCAAGAGACGAGGCGCAGCGATGACACAGACGGCAGCGTGGACGTGGACAACTAGCTACCGTGTTCCCAACTGGCTACCTAACGACACCGAGGAGAGCGTCATGGGCACCCAGTGGCACCAGGAAGTCGGCTTCCAGTTGGGCGACATGCTGCGCGAGGTGGCGCAGCGCCGCGGCGCGTCCTGGGGGTTCTGCGAGTGGATCACGCTGGCCGGATTGCAGTACGCGGACGGGCGGGATTATGATCCCAAGCCGGATGTGATGGTGCTGCGCCAACCGCTGGCGAGCGGTAACGTAGCCACGGTGCATATCGCGGAGGTGGGTGTGCCGCTGTTCATTGCTGAAGTCGCCAGTGAATCGACGTATAGCAACGACGTCGGCGAGAAGCAGCGAGCGTACGCGGCGATCGGCGTGCCTGAGTACATGGTGTACGACCCGACGGGACGATTGCTGAGCGAACGTCTGCGCGCGTGGCGACTGGAAGGCGACGTCTACGTTCCCTGGGAAGCGGAAAGCGATGGATGGTGGCTGAGCCAGGTGCTGGAGGTGGGGCTAAGACCGGGCCAGCCGTTCATGCGGGTACGTGACCGAGACGGGATCGAGCTACTTCCGGCGGGACTGATGCGGCAACGCAGCCGCATAATTGAGCAAGAGCGCGACGCGGAGGCGCGACTTCGGGCAGTAGCCGAACGGGAGCGCGACGCGGAGGCGCAACGGCGGGCGATGGCCGAACAAGAGCGCGACGCGGAGGCGCAGCGGCGGGCAGAGGTAGAGCGCCGCCTCGCAGAGTTGAACGAGATGGTGCGACGACTCCAGGAAGGGCGCGGCGATGTGCCGGGTCCCGGCTGATCCCGATTTTGCTACCACATGCAGCGCTTTCCCAAGCCGAGATGGTAGCCACACCGGCTCATGCGCGATAGCCTTGTCTAACTCAGCGCATCGCGCACCAACGGTCGCAGCGCAGCTATAGCCGCTTCGAGGCGATCCCGGTTGCGTGCATGCCAGGCACGGTTAGCGCCGCTGGGATGCGGCATCGGCATGAGGGTGGTGCCGCGCCAGGGGCGAGGGACGCCGACATGTGGCGTGTGGAGACCGTGTTCCGGCTCGAAGTAGCCGAAGGCGCGGGCGCCAATGGTGATGAGCAGCCTCGGCCGCAGCAGCTCCAGCTCCCGTCGCAGCCAGTCGCCGGAGCCGCGTCCGTCGCCCGCGTAACACTCGCGGCGCGGGGGCAGGTCACCGCCCCCCGCCGCCTTGCCGGGGAAGCACTTGCCCAGCGCCGTCAGGTAGAAGAGATCGGGGTTGTAAAACGTGGCCTCGTCCACGTCAAGCCAGCGGCGCAGCGTGCGGCCGGAGGCATCGTCGAACGGGCGCGCCCCGGGCTTCACGCTCTCCGCCAGCGACAGCGCCTGGCCGACGATCACAATGCGCGCCGACGCCGTGCCGAACACGATAGGGCGCGAGACTGCCGGCAGCCCTACGCAGAGGCGGCAGTTGTGGATAGCCTCGTGTAGCATGGCCAGGGCGGTTGCGCCATCGCTCGCTGCATGCATATGAACTGAGTTCAGCGCAAGAAGCCCAGGATCAGGCTGTTGACGACGTCCGGCCGGTCAAGCTGGACCCAATGGCTGGCATCGCCCAGGAAATGGAGGTCCAGCTGGGCCACGTAGCGGCGCAAAGTGTCGTTGCAGCGCCGGTCCAGGTAGTCGTCGCCCTCGCCCCAGATCACGGCCGTCGGCGCGTTGATGGCCAGGCGCGGCGGATTCCCGCCTTGCGCCAGCAGGTCGCGAAAAGTGGCGCGATACCAGCCGATCATGGCGCTGAGCGCACCGGGCTGAGCGCAGGCATCCTTGTACCGTTGCATGTCGGCGGCCGTCATGTAGCTGGGATGCACGCGGCTAAAGGCCTGATCGAGCAAGCGATAGTTGTTGGCGCGGAAGAGCAACTCGGGCAGGGCCGGAATCTGGAAGAAGTAGATGTACCAGCTCAGCAGAATCTGCCGCGGATGGCGCCGTATGGTATCCAGATAGGCGTTAGGGTGCGGCGCGTTGAGGATAACCAGCTTCCTGGTGCGTTGCGGAAAGCGCGCCGCGAAAGTCCAGGCGATGGCGCCGCCCCAGTCGTGCCCGATCACATGGCTGGACGTGACGCCCAGCGCATCTTGCAGGTGTGCGATATCCCCGCTCAGGGTGGTCGTGTCGTAGGGGCCGTTCTTGTCGGTCAGGTTGTAACCGCGCTGATCCGGCGCGATGACGCGGTAGCCGGCCTCGGCCAGCGCGGGGATCTGGAAGCGCCAGCTATACCAGAACTCCGGGAAGCCGTGCAGCAAGATCACCGGTTCGCCGTCCCGTGGCCCCGACGTGATGTAGTGTAAGCGCAGGCCCGGCAATTGCGCGTATTCTTCCGTGCAACCGGGCAGCCATCCGTTCATGGCACCACCATCCTATCTGCCTCAGCGCGACGCGGCGATCCCCGGCACCGGGTAGCGCCCGGTCAGTTCTCGCACGTCGTCGCGGACCTCCGCCTGCACCGCCGGGCTGTCCGGATTGGCCAGTACGCGCGTGATCAGCCATCCCACCTGGCGCATCTCCTCCTCGCCGAAGCCGCGCGTGGTCACCGCGGGCGAGCCGAAGCGCAGGCCGCTGGTGACCATCGGCGGGCGCGGGTCGTGGGGGATGGCGTTACGGTTGACGGTGATATGTACCTCGTCGAGCAGGGTCTGGGCGCGCCTGCCATCCAGGCCGGTCGCGGTCAGGTCGGCCAGCATCAGATGGGTATCGGTGCCGCCGGCCACGATGCGCAGACCTCCCTCGATTAGCGTCTGGGCCAGGACTCCGGCGTTGCGCACGACCTGATCGATATAGTCCTTGAAGGCCGGTTGCATGGCCTCGTGCAGAGCCACGGCCTTGGCGGCGATGATGTGCTCCAGCGGCCCGCCCTGCATACCCGGGAAGACCAGCTTGTCGACGGCCTTGGCGAACTCCTCTTTGCACAGGATCAGACCGCCGCGCGGACCGCGCAGCGTCTTGTGCGTGGTGCTGGTCACGATATGGGCATGGGGGATGGGGCTGGGATGCGCGCCGGTAGCCACCAGCCCGGCGATGTGGGCCATGTCAACGATCAGGTAAGCGCCCACCTCGTCGGCGATGGCGCGGAAACGAGCGAAATCGAGGGTGCGAGAGTAGGCGCTGGCGCCGGCGATGATGGCGCGCGGGCGATGTTCGTGGGCCAGGCGCTGCACGTCATCATAGTCGATCAGCTCATCCTGCCCGAGGCCGTAGGCCACGACCTTGTATTCCATGCCCGAGAAGTTGACGGGGCTGCCGTGCGTCAGGTGCCCGCCCTGATCCAGGCGCAGGCCCAGCAGCGTGTCGCCGTGCTTCAGCAGCGCGCCGTAGGCCGCCATGTTGGCGCTCGAGCCGCTGTGGGGCTGCACGTTGGCGTGCTCGGCCCCGAACAGCGCCCTGGCGCGGTCGATGGCAAGCTGCTCCGCCTGGTCGATCCACTCGCATCCCGCATAGTAGCGCCGGCCGGGATAGCCCTCGGCGTACTTATTGGTCAGCACCGAGCCCTGCGCCTCGAGCACGGCGGCACTGGTGTAGTTCTCCGAGGCAATTAGCTCGATGTTGTCCACCTGGCGCCGTTGCTCGCGCCGGATGATCTCGTACATCTCGGGATCGGTTTGTTGCAGGGGCGAGGCGGCGGTTTCGATCATGATTCTCTCCAATAGAGGCTGTCTGTTTGAAGCAGCCTGCTTTGCCTACAGGTCAGCAGGCCACTGGCGGGACTCGTGGATAAACGCGATGATCTCCAACGTACGGTTTGCAATGCGATAAGGAGCGATGTAGCCGGTGCGAGGGATCACCAACTCGCGCGTGCCGTCCACCCGGCCGGGGCGGCCACTCTCGGGATGCTCGCGCAGTTGTTGGATAGCCTCGTCGATGCGCTCGCGCACCAAGCGGGCGTTGCGTGGACTATCGGCGGCGATGCGACGCACCAATTCGTGTAAGTCGCTACGGGCGCGCGGCGAGAGCCTAACCCGCACGCCCCGCTTCTTCCCCGGCGATAATGCCGTCCAGCTCGGCCATTACGTCGTCGTAGTCATAGGACTGGCCGGCATCCAGTTGGCGGATTCCCTCCTTGATGGCCGCGATTTGCCAGGCATTGCGCTGCACGTACTCGGCTATGGCTCGCGCCGCCAGGTGGGCGCGCGGCCGGTCCATCTCTCGCGCCAGCAAGTCGAGAGCCTCCTTGGTCTCCGCATCCAGGCGGACGTTCATGACCGTGGTTGCCACTGTCTCCTCCAGCAAAGCTACATCGCACTACATGGAATATATCACGTAGTGGCCTGTAGTGCCATCTTTCGCCACGGCGGAGGCGGCTGGTGTTTACCCGAAATTCGTGCGGATGATGGTCACACCATCGGCATCATACACCACGCGTCCGAAGCTCTTGAAGCGGGCCAGCGCGGCAGAGACACGTACCGGATCGCTATTGTAGTAGGTATACGCTTCGATCTGCCCGAAGTAGATGTAGCGCACTTTGTATTGTCGCAGCAAAGCGCCTACGACGCCGGGATCGGTGCTGGTGTACATGGTCTGTACATCCTTGAAACGCGTCGCGACGACGTCATTGCCATGCCACAGGCCTTCATGGGAGTAGCCCATACCCAGCACGGCCGGCAGGCCCGTGAAGGTGGAGATGCGCGACATCGATAATTCCTGGTTGGCGTCTCCAGGGAAATACCAGTAATCCTGCGGGCCGGGCGATGCGGGGCCGCCGATTTGATCCGCCTCCAGGATCGTCGGATGGCCAGATACGTTGGCGTTCAGCCAGCGGATGGCCTTCGCGTCGGCGGGCAAGGCATTGGTGATGGTGATCGGCTGGCCGCTGTATGTATCCAGGTAGGCGCTGCCGTCGAGCGTCGGGGCCGCCTGCGCCACCGGAATGGTATAGACGTTGGTGGTCTGTGTGAACAGTCCCAGGCCCATATAGATGCCGCCGGCCGCGGCCAGGACGCCCGTGGCGGCCGGTGCGGCGTAGCGCCACGAGAGCGGGAAGCGCGTCGAGAGGTAGTACAGGCCGTACGCCGCCCCGAGGGCCAGCACCGTCCAGGCCTGGTAGTAGAACTTGAATACGCTGTTCATGCGGTACAGGTCGCCGGTGCAATTGCCCGACGCGTCCAGCGGGCCGCAGAAGTTGTCCTTCAGGTAGAACAGGTCGCACAGCACGACCAGGCCGATGCCCCCGGCGCAGAGCAGCAGGGCAAAGGCCTGGCGGGAGCGCCCGGCCCGGCCCTCGCGCCAGGCCAGGTACAGCGCGGCCAACCCGAACGGCAGCAGCAGGCCCGCGGTGGACATGCCGTGCGCCAGGCTCAGGAGCCACCACAGCACCACCGCCGCCACGACCAGGGACAGGCCCGACCCAAGGGGAGAGTTGAGGTACGACAGCGAGAAGGTGGGCAGGCGCGGCAAGTCCAGATCGTCATCCGGATCGGGTGGGTCCGTCTGCTCGGACTCGCGTTCGATCACCGCCGTCTCGGCCCGCCGCTCAGTCCTGCTCTTCTGCCTCCTGAAGCCGGGCAGTTTCGGAAGATCCAGATCGTCGGGATCGGGCGGGTCAGCTATCTCGGGCCCGCGTTCCATCACCGCCGTGGCCGCTCGCCGCTCGACACCGCCTTTCTGCTTCCTGGTGGCCGTTACCGCGCCCGCCTCGGCAGTGGCGGCGGACCGCGGCGCGGGGGCCGGCTCCGGCACCGGCACCCGTTCGCCGGCCGCCAGCCCGGCGACCAGGAAGGCGACGATCGGCAGCAGAAACAGGCCGAACATGACCAGGACTTCGCCGGTGGGCGAATTGTGGGCGATGATGCCGAAAGAGGAGTACTGCGGCTTGAAATCGCGGCGGAACTCGAAGAAGAACAGGTAGTTCAGAACCAGCACCCCGACCGCCAGGCCGACCGCCTCGCCGATGGCGCGCCAGTCGAGAGACGGCAGCGCCGGCACCAGCAGTGCCGCGCCACATAGTAGCAGGTAGGTCGGCCAGTCCCAGCTATTCATGAAGTAGAGCTCGCCGACGGCTATGCCCAGCACGACGAGCAGCAGCGCGCGGCGCAGGTTGTTGCCGCCAAGGCCGGCCCAACCGGCCGCCGGGGCCAGAGCCAGGTTGAGGGCCAAGCCGATCGCCAGCAGCGTAAAGGGTAGCGCCTCGACGTGCGGGTGCAGGTCGCCGAGCAGGAAGCTGAAGGCCGGGAACTCGTTGATGGTGCAGTAGCCGCCGCAGGCGTTGCCCTCGACCACGCGCGAGCTA
>Ga0209062_1002863_pt1 | contig 21565 bp, 19 predicted proteins | sample Coa_R2_2_FD_187158 | JGI IMG/M metagenome (GOLD analysis project Ga0209062, IMG submission 187158) | Surface soil microbial communities from Centralia Pennsylvania, which are recovering from an underground coalmine fire - Coalmine... | ecosystem: Environmental > Terrestrial > Soil > Unclassified...
GCAGCATGGGCGGCGTCAGTAGCCGGCAGCCTTTCCGGGGCGGCGGCGGTCGTAGGCGCCTTGCAGCCACCCGCCATCGTTCACAATGGCCTCGACCGACGACATCACGCGGCCCGGACTCATGAGATCGACTTTGTGCCCGCGCGCTTGAAGCAGCGCAACGGCGGCGGGGGAAAAGCCGGGCTCCATCGAGATTTGGTCGGGAATCCATTGATGATGAAAACGGGGAAAATCCACGGCTTGTTGTACGTTCATTCCGAAATCGACGACATTCAGGATTACCTGGAGAACGGAAGTGATGATGCGGGGGCCTCCAGGAGATCCGACAACCATAAAGAGCTTGCCATCGCGCGTAAGGATGGTCGGGGTCATGGCGGAAAGAGGGCGCTTGCCGGGCTGAATGGCGTTGGCTTCGCCCTGCACCAACCCGAACATATTGGGCGCGCCGGGCTTGGCCGAAAAATCGTCCATTGCGTCGTTGAGCAAGAAGCCCGCGCCGGGAACGGTTATACCATTTCCGAAGCCATCGTTGAGCGTGTAGGTCACGGCGACGGCGTTGCCCTCGGCGTCGACCACGTTGAAGTGAGTTGTCTCAGTCCCTTCGGCGCCGGCGGGCTTGCCAGGAGATACCTGAGAGCTGGGAGTGGCGTGGTCCGGATCGATAGACGAGCGGCGCGCGCGAAGGTAAGCCGGATCGAGCAGGCCGGCCACGGGGACCTTGACGAAATCCGGATCGGCGAGGTACTGGCTGCGATCCGCGAAGAAGCGGCGCATGACCTCCGCCATGTAGTGGATGCTGGCGGCCGAGCCCGCGCCCGATTTCTCGTAGCCGGAGCCCTCCAGCATCCCCATCATCTGAAGCAGGCCGATGCCGCCGGAACTGGGCGGCGGAGCGGCGAGGACGCCATAGCCGCGATATGTGCCAAGCAGAGGGACGCGCTCAACAGCGGCATAGTCTTTCAAGTCCTGGAGCGTAATCAACCCGCCGTTTTTCGCCATGGCGCCGGCGAGAAGACGCGCCGTTTCCCCTTGGTAGAAATCCTGAGCGCCGAATGCGGCGATGCGCCGGAGGGTGCGGGCGAGATCCGGCTGGGTGAAATTGTCGCCCGGCTTAAGAGGCTTCAAGAAAATCCGCTTCGATTCGGGATCGCCGGCGAGGTTGCGCGCGGACTGGATCTGATTCACAAACGAATCGCTGGCGGGGAAGCCTTGGGAGGCGAGTTCGATCGACGGCGCCAGCAGCGCGTCCCACTTCGCGCGGCCGTATTTCTTGTGCGCGAGCTCAAAACCGCGCACGGTTCCGGGGACGCCGGAAGAGCGCCAGCCTTCCACGCTGTCGCGCGTGGGATGGCCGGCGGCGTCGAGGTACATATCGCGCGCGGCCTTGCCAGGAGCACGTTCGCGAAAATCGACGAATGTGCTGCGGCCGTCCGCGAAGCGGATCAGCATGAATCCGCCGCCGCCCAAATTGCCGGCGTAAGGATAGGTGACGGAAAGCGCGAAACCGACGGCGACAGCCGCGTCCACGGCGTTGCCGCCCTGCCGGAGAATTTTGAGGCCGGCGTCGGTCGCGAAAGGATCGCCGGAGACGACCATGGCGTGGCGGGCCCGCTCAGGCTGGCTTGCCAGCAGGGGAAGGCACAACAGCGGCGCGGAGAAGGCAAGCAAGCGGCGCGGCATTCAGTCCGATTCTAGCAGCCGTTATACTAAAACACAGAGTCTATGAAGCTTCGAGAGGCTCTCGAATCGATTCGCGACTCTAAGCCTCGGGGGACCGAGCAAACACGTTTTCAACTGGCGTGTTCGTGCGCGCCCGCCCATCTCGAGACATTTTTTCGCGCGTTTTTGATGCGGCGGCGTCCCGACGCGGACATTGCGATCGACACGCTCCCTTATGGGGATTTGCTGGGCGGGCTGGAGGCCATAAATCCGTCGGCGTACACGGGCGTGGCGGCGATCTGCGAATGGCGCGACCTGGATCCGAGGCTGGGCTTCCGGCGTTTGGGCGGCTGGGCTCCGAGTTTGCACGAGGACATTGTGGCGAACGTGGAAACGAACTTGGCGCGACTGGGCGGGTCTGTGGAGCGGCTGTCGGCCTCGGTTCCCGTAGCGCTGGCGCTGCCGACTCTTCCCATGGCTCCGGTGGAGATTTCCGCGCCGGCGCAAGCTCTAAACCTCGAAACGAGACTGTGGACAGAGGCCTGGAAGTGCGCGCAAGGGTGGCTTTCGAAACGCAACGTCCGGCTGCTCAGCATGGCGGAAATCGATCGAATCTCGCCGCCGAGCGAACGCTTCGACCTCCGTTCCGAGATCGGCTTTGGCTTTCCTTACGCGCTGCGGCACGCCTCCGCGCTGGCGGAATCGCTGAGCGGCCTGCTGGCGCCGCCGCCGCCTCTGAAGGGGTTGATTACGGATTTAGACGGCACGCTGTGGCGCGGGATCGTGGGCGAAGTTGGCGCCGGCGGCGTCTGCTTCACGCTGGATACGGGCGGCCAGATCCACGGCCTGTATCAGCAGATGCTGGAATCTCTCGCCGAGCGGGGGGTCTTGCTCGGCGTCGCGAGCAAGAACGACTCAGACCTGGCCGAGCAAGCGCTTGCTCGAAACGATTTGCTGGTGCGGCGGGATCGGTTTTTCCCGGTGTTGGCGAATTGGGGATCGAAATCCGAATTGGTTCGACAGATCCTAGCGGCGTGGAACATCGGACCGGAAGCGGCCGCCTTTATCGACGACAGTCCGATGGAAGTCGAAGAAGTGCGGACGCGCTTTCCACAAATGCGCACGGCGGTGTTTTCGAGCGAGCCCAGCAAGATTTACGAGCTGCTGCGCCAACTGAGGGAGTGGTTTGGCAGGCCGGCGATCGTGGAGGAGGACCGGCTGCGCGCACGGAGTTTGCAGCAGGCGGCCGCGATGGAAGCGGCTTCGGGGGAAGCCCCCGGCCGCGAGGCTTTTCTGGCGGCGCTCCAAGCGCGCATTTCGTTTCAGCTTTCTCGCGACGCCCACGACGAGCGGGCGTTCGAGCTGGTGAACAAAACGAACCAATTCAATCTGAATGGCCGGAGGGTGACGGAGGCGGGCTGGCGCCAGATGTTGTCGAACCCGGAAGGTTTTCTGCTGACGGCCAGCTACGAAGACAAATTCGGGCCGTTGGGCAAAATCGCGGTGGTGCTGGGAGAGAGCCGGCGCGGCGATGCGGCGATTTCCTCGTGGGTGATGAGCTGCCGGGCGTTCTCGCGCCGGGTGGAGTATGCGACCCTAAGCTATCTGTTCGAGAGCCTGAAGCTGGATAAGATTTTATTCCGCTTTGAAAAGACGGAGCGGAATACGCCTCTACAGGAGTTCTTCGCAAGCCTGGGGATCTCGAATGCGGCTCCGGAGATATCGCGATCCGAGTTCGAGGCTCGCTGCCCCGCCCTTTCCCATCGTTTGGAGGCTCATGCAGCCATCGGATCTTGAGGGAAGGCTGTCAGGGATCTTTTGCGCCGCGTTCGCGGGATTGAACGGCGACCAAGCGCGGTTGGCGACGCGGGACACGGTGAGCGCTTGGGACTCGATCGCAATCATGAACCTGCTGGCGCTGATCGAAGAAGAATTCGGGCTGACGTTCGAACTGGAAGAGGCGGCGGAGTGGACGTCGTACGAACAGATCCGGATGGCTTTGAGCAAACGTCTTGAAGGTTGACTTTGTTCCGTTCTCGGAGGAACTGGCGCCGGCGTGCCGGGCGTTCAACGAACGGCTGCGGCAAGGCGGGCGGCCGCCTTTCCTTCTTCCGGAGATTTATAAGCCACCGCGGGCCGGCCGAGGCGCCATCCAATATACGCACTACGTCGGCGTCGACGAACTCGGCGCGGTTCGCGGCGGCGTCTTGCTCATGGAGCAGGCGGGCTGGCTGAAGGGTCAATCCATTTCTCTGATGAACGTCCAGAGCCCGTTGAGCGAGGGGATTGTGGATCGGGCCTTTTCCGGCGTGGGCTTGAAACTGCTCCAGTTCCTGGCGCGGCGCAATCCCTATGCGTATGCCGTGGGCATGGGGAGCGAAGGGAATCCCTTCGCGCGGCTGCTCAGAGGCGCCGGATGGAAAGTGGCGCGCGTTCCATTTCAGTTCGCGGTGATTAAGGCGGAGCGGTTTCTGCGGGAGATCGGCCCGCTGCGGGGGGGCGCGAAGGGAATGATCGCGCGGCTGTTAGCCTCTAGCGGCCTTGGCGCGATGGCCTTCGCCGCGTGGCGGCGAAGGCGCCGTTATGCGCCGCCGCCAGGATATTCGTTGGAAGAGATCGCGTCTTGGCCGGCCGAGGTGAGCTCAGTATGGAATTGTTGCCGGGACGATTTTCACTTCGCCCTGACGCGCGATGCCTGCGCCTTGGAGGACCTGCACCCGGCCTGGCAGACCCGGCTGCGAAGGTATGCGCTGCGCGGGGGGGATGAATTGCTAGGGTGGTCGGCGGGTTTGATGACCCAGATGCGCGACAGCCCGTATTTCGGCAACCTAGGCGTTGCGACCATCCTGGACGCCTTGGCCCCGCCGGCGCACCTGGAGGCTCTGTTGGCCTATACGTACGGCGCCTTGCGGGATCTCGGGGCCGATGTGATCGTGGCCAATTTTACGCATGACCGATGGCGCGAGCGACTTGGAAAGCTGGGCTTCTTTGGCGGCCCTTCCAACTATCTGCTGGCGATTTCGAAGCCTTTGGCGTCGGCGCTGGAGGGGGGGCCGGGAGGGCTGGGCCGGGCTTACGTAAGCCGGGCAGACGGCGACGGCCGGCTGAATTTGTGACGTTACCGGTCAGGCATCCGCTGAAATAAAACGCTGGACAACCCGCGGTTGGCGGCGACCAGACGGAAGTTCCAGCCTGTTTCCGTAAGAAATTCGTCGAACGCCTTGGGCTCATGCTCGCGGGACTGGAATTCGTCGAAATACAGATAGGTTCCGGGGGAAATATGAGGCTTCAGGAAATCCAAGACGGTTTTCGTGGAGGAGTAGAGATCCGCGTCGAGATTTACAAAAAGCCGCTCATGAGGGGGCGGAGCATAGCGAGGGAGCGTTTCGTGAAAGAGGCCTTTGAAGAAAGAGACCCTGGGATCGCCGATCGCCGGGATGGCGCCGCCGCTGGCGAAAGCGCCTTTGCCGGCGATGAGGTCCCAGGATTCGGGCAGACCTTGGAAGCTATCAAAACCGTGGAGACGGCTATGGGGATTGCGGAGTAAACCGGACCAAGTCCTCATGGAGTCGCCATAATAGACTCCGAACTCCAAATACAAAACCTGGCGATGGGCGATATCTTTGGCGGCGACTTCGAAGACCTGTTCCCGGGAATCGACGCGCTGAAGCACGTGAAAGCCGCGCGATTTCATCCAGTGGCCGATCCACAAGTAATTCAGGGCGCTGTTGAGCTTCTTGAGAGTCGAGAGCGAGCAAGCGGCTCCGGCGCGGGTGAGGCCTTCTCTGGCCGTTTCGAGGGTTTTACTCACGGAACGATCTCCGCTCCGGGATGCGGCCGGGCATTTAGTCCGATTCTATCAATGGGCGGCGCGGCGCATTGTAATCTCAAAGCATGACGCCTCACCTCGGCCAGGAGCAACGGGCGGCCCGCATGGCGCTGATCGGGATTGTGGCGGGGGCGGCGCTGGCTTCCGTCAAGATTCTGGCGGGGTTGGCGGCGGGCTCCGTGGCGGTGATATCGGACGGACTGGAATCGGCGTCGGATTGCTTTACTTCAGGCCTGGTTTATCTGGGCTTGCGAGTCGCAGCGAAACCGGCCGATCAGGAGCATCCCTACGGGCACGGGCGGTTCGAGATTCTTACGGGCCTGGCGATGGGAGCGATTTTGGCGGCCATCGGCGCGATGATTTGCGTGAGCGCGCTCGAACAACGTCAGGAGGAACGCCGGCCGGCGACGTTCGCGATTTGGGTGGTTCTGGGAGCGATTGTGGCGAAGGGAACGCTGGCGGCGGCGAAGATGCGCGTGGGCAAACGCACGCACAGCGAGGCGCTCACCGCCGACGCGTGGCACGACTGGATGGACATGCTTTCCGGAATCGTGGCGCTGGCCTCGGTGTCGATGGCGATCTTCGTTCCGGGTTTTCACAGGGCGGACCACTGGGGTGGATTCGCCATCGGAGTGATCGTGATTTTTCTAGGTTTACGGGTGGCGCGGGACACGGCTTTGCAATTGATGGACACGATGCCAGGCCCGGAGCAGATGGAACAGATTCGCGCGGCGGCGTTGCGGGTGCCCGGGGCGCTGGCGGTGGAAAAGTGCTTCGCGCGCAAGACGGGCTTGAGATATCACGTGGATCTGCACTTGGAGGTGGATCCGGCGATGACGGTGCTGGCGTCGCATGAGATCGCCACCGAGGTGCGCTTCCGGATTCGAGAAGAGCTGGATTGGGTGGCGGACGTGCTGGTGCACGTGGAGCCGCATCTGGCGCCGGCGGTCTCAACGGGTAAGGCGCAGGAACTGCTTTCGAGGCGGTAAGAAATGGAAAATCGCGAGATCGCCAGGCTGATCGCCGAAACGGCCGATCTGATGGAGATCGCCGGGGAGGATGCGTTTCGCATCCGCAGCTACCGGAACGCCTCGGCGGCCATAGAGAACTACCCCGAGTCCATTTCGGCGATCCTGAAGGATCCCAGCAAAAGGGTCACCGACATTCCGGGCATTGGCAAGAGCATCGCGGCTCATCTTCGCGAGATCGAAGAGAAAGGGACCTTCGAGCGGCGTGAGCAGATGCTGGAGTTGTATCCGCCCACGGCCCTGGAGCTTCTCAAGATCCAGGGCCTGGGGCCGAAGAGCATTCGAGCCATTTGGGAGCATCACCGCGTCTCGACCATCGACGGGTTGGAGAAATTGTGCCAGGAGCAGAAGCTGCGCGAACTGCCGCGGATGGGAGCGAAGCTCGAAGAAAAAGTGCTGCGCTCGATCGCCAGCTACCGGCAGAGGGCCGGGCGATTCCTGCTGAGCTTCGCGCAAGCGAGGGCGGAGGAGTTGGCGGCGGATCTGGGGAAAGTTCCGGGAGTGAAGAAAATCACGGCGGCGGGCAGTCTCCGGCGCGGCAGAGAGACGGTGGGGGATATCGACCTGCTGGTGACGGGTCCGGGAGCGGAGCGGGCGCTGGAGGCTTTGGTGAAACATCCGAAAGTTCACGAAGTGCTGAGCAAAGGGGCCAACAAGGCCAGCGTGAAATTCGGGCTGGAGGGAATTCAGGTGGATCTGCGCGCGCTGCCGGAGGAGCAGTATGGATCGGCGCTCCAATATTTCACTGGAAGCAAAGAACATGGCATCGCGATCCGGGCGCGGGCGCAAAAGATGGGGCTCACGCTGAGCGAATACAGCCTGGCGCGAATCGACTCGAAAAAAGTGGTGGCGTCGGAAACCGAAGAACAGATCTATGAAGCTCTGGGCCTGCCGTGGATTCCGCCGGAGCTGCGGGAAAATCAGGGCGAGATCGAAGCGGCGGAGGCGGGCAAGCTGCCGAAGCTGGTGGAGCTGAAACAGATCCGAGGCGACGTGCATATGCACACGCTTGAAACCGATGGCCGCGCGACGCTTGAAGAAATGGCGAGCGCGGCGCAGGAGCGCGGCTACGAATACGTGGCGATCACGGATCATTCGAAGGCGTTAGCGATGGCGAATGGGCTGGACGAGAAGCGGGCGATCGCCTTCGCGCGCCAGGTTCGCGAAATGGACCGGAGCAAGCTTGGGGTGCGCGTTTTTTCGGGGATTGAGTGCGATATTCGCCGCAACGGCGAAATGGACCTGGACGACGACGCTCTGGCGGAGCTGGATCTGGTGATCGGCAGCGTGCACAGCCACATGAATCAGGAGCCCAAGGAGATGACGGACCGGCTGCTGCGCGCCCTGGAAAGCCCGCACATCCGAGTGCTGGGGCATCCCACCGGGCGGGTCCTGCTGAACCGGGATTCGTACCCGTTCGATTTCGAAACGGTGGCGACGGCGGCGGCGCGGCGAAACGTGTATCTGGAGATCAATGCGAGCCCGGAACGGCTGGATCTGGGAGCGTCCCTGGCGCGCGCGGCCAAGGCGCGAGGCTGCAAATTCGTCATCTCAACGGATGCGCATCATCCCAAGCATCTGGCCAACATGCGGTTTGGCGTGCTCATGGCGCGGCGAGGATGGCTGGAGGCGGGCGATGTGCTGAACACGCTGCCGGTTGCGAAGTTCGCCCAGGCGATTGGAGCGAAGTAAGATCGCTCTCACAGATTATGAAAACCATTTCTTCCAAAGAACTGATCCGCACGCCGATTTTGCGGGTGACGATGGAGCGGGCGATCGACCCAGACGGGTTCGAGATTAAGCGTGCGATTGTGCAGCATCGGGGCTCGGCCGTGATGATGCCGGTGGACGAGCGGGAACGCATTCTGCTGGTGCGGCAATACCGGCTGCCGGCGCGGCAATATTTGTGGGAGCTTCCCGCCGGGCGCCTGGATGAAGGCGAAACGCCCCTGCAAGCGGCAAAACGGGAGCTGGCGGAAGAAACCGGATATCGCGCGCGCCGATGGAAGAAGCTTGCGGAGTTTTATCCGAGCCCCGGATTCCTGGCGGAGAAAATGACCATCTATCTGGCTACCGGGCTTAAAGAAGGCGAGCAGACGCCGATGGAGGACGAGCGGATCCAGACGCGCTGGTTTTCCGCAAGCCAAATCGATGAAATGATCGAGCGGGGAAAGATCCGCGACGGCAAGACGATGATTGGTTTTTTCAAGTGGCGGCGCGACAGAACCGGGAATCGGCCGGGACGGATTGCTCGCGCGGGCCGCGGCCGGCCATTTCAAGCCGAAAAATAGACGGTTTGCTTTACGCAGCGTTTCGCAGGTAGGCGAACATCTTGGCGAGGGCTTGGGCGCGGTGGCTGACCAGCATCTTCTGCGCAAGCGAGGCTTGGCCGAAGGTGCACAAGAAGGGCGGATAGTAAAAGAGCGGGTCGTAGCCGAAGCCGTTTTGGCCGAGGGCGCGATCCAGGATGCGCCCCTCGACAGCGCCGTGAAAAGTGGAAATCAATTCGCCATTTCTGGCGAGAGCGATGACGCAGACGAAGCGCGCGGCGCGGTTTTCGACGCCTTCCAGCAATTTCAAAAGGAGGGCATTATTGGCTTCGTCGCTGGCGTGCGGGCCGGCGTAACGGGCGGAATAGACTCCGGGCGCGCCGCCGAGCGCATCCACTTCCAATCCGGAATCGTCGGCGAACACGTAGTCATCGGCGAAAGGGCTGTAGTACAGGGCTTTGGCGATGGCGTTTTCCTCGAAGGTGGAGCCGTGCTCTTCGGGAACCGGAATCGAGGATGGCAGGGCGCGCACGTCAAAGCCCTGGCCAGCCAACTGAAACTCGCGCAGCTTGCCGGGATTGGAAGTGGCGCCGTAAACGATCATGCCGCCTCGAAGCTCTTTTGAATGGCGATCAGTTCCAGGATGCCTTTGCGCGCGAGAGACAGGAGCTGGGCGAGCTGGGCGTCGTCGAAGGGCGTTTTTTCCGCCGTGGCCTGGACCTCCACGAAACGGCCGGAGCCGGTCATAACGACGTTCATATCCACTTCGGCCTGCGAATCCTCCTGATAGCAGAGGTCGAGCATGGGCACGCCGCCCACGATGCCGACGCTGGCGGCGGCGACGAAATCGCGCCTTGGCGAGCACTTGAGCACGCCGAATTTAAGAAGCTGCCGAAAGGCCAAGGATAAGGCGATGGAAGCGCCGGTGATGGCGGCTGTGCGGGTGCCGCCGTCGGCTTGGATGACGTCACAGTCCACAACAATCGTGCGCTCGCCGAGAACGTCGAGGTCGATGGCGGAGCGGAGCGAACGGCCGATCAGGCGCTGGATTTCCATGGTGCGGCCGGAGGGGCGGCCTTTGGAAACCTCGCGGGGAGTGCGGGTGGCGGTGGCGCGAGGCAGCATGGCGTATTCGGCCGTGATCCAGCCTTTGCCGGAGCCCCGGAGAAAGCTGGGCACGGTATCCTCCACCGAGGCGGCGCACAGAACACGAGTGTTGCCGGCCTCGATCAACACGGAGCCTTCGGCGGTGAGAAGGTAGTTTGGAGTCACTTTCACCGGACGGAGGTCGCCGGGGGCGCGGTGATCGACTCGCGTCATTTAAACGATTTCATGACTGCGTACATTAACAGGAAAATCAAGACAAGACCCAGGACAATAACGATTATGCATGAAATGTAACCTTTGCTCGACTTTGTGGCGGCTTTCGCCTTTCGCGCTCCGGCAGGTTTGAATCGGGCCATTAAGACGATAGTAATCCGCGCCCGGCGACTTCTCCCGCGAAAGCCACGGCAAGAGCCCCCACTCCGAGGAACGATCCGAAGGGGAGCTGATACGTGGAGGCGTCTTTGCCGGCGAAACGTATATATAACAGACTGACGACAGCGCCAAAAGCTGAACCGGCGGCGATCGCCAGAAGGGCGTTGGGGGCGCCGAGGAAGGCTCCCATGAGGGCGATCATTTTTACGTCTCCCAATCCCAACCCCTCGCGGCGGCGCAGCTTTTGATACGCCCAGCCGACGAACCAGATGGCCGCGCTGGCGATGGCCGCGCCGAAGGCGGCTTCCATCAGCGAGCCAGCCCGCCAGTTCATTCCGGCAAACAAAAGAGTGATGGTTTGGGAATCGAGCGGAACAAACAGGGACAGCGCGACGCCCAGCAGCGTTCCTCCCAAGGTGAGTTCGTCCGGCAGGATGCGCTGTTCCAGATCGGTGGCGATCAGGGCAAGGAGAAGCGCGGAGAAGATGGACCATTTCACCGCGGGGAGCGAGACGCCCAGTTCCCCAACGCACAGGGCAAACGCGATGCCGTTCGCCAGCTCGACCAAGGGATAACGCATGGGAATGCGGTGGAGGCAGAAGCGGCAGCGTGCGCGGAGCAAAACGTAGCTGAGCAGGGGGATGTTGTCATACCAGGCGATCTTCCGTTTGCAATGGGGGCAAACGGAACGCGGGCCGACAATCGAGAGATCGCGCGGCAAACGGTAAATGCAGACGTTCAGAAAACTGCCGATTAACAGACCGACGAGAAACGCCGCTATTGGTTCCATCGGCGTCCCTGTCATCGGCGGCCAAAGCTCATGAATTTGGCCTTGGCGAATTTCAGGAAGTTGTAAAAGGCGGCCATATAGGCGATTGTGAGGCCCTCCAGGCCGTCGAGAAAACCGAGCTTGAGGAAGTAAGTTTGAGCGAAGGTCCAGGGCGGATCGAGGATCATCCGCGACCAGGTGGGCTTTTCGCGGGTGGCGAGCAACTGTTCGGCGGCAAGCGTGGTGTAGCGGTCCATGGCGCGGAGATGCTCCGAAAGGGAAGCGCAGGTGAAATGCAGGAGATTGCCCTCCAGCCGCCCGATTTTGCCGTCGACTTTCAGCGATTCATGGACGTAGGAGCCTTCCCATTGGGCCTTGCGGCGGTCGTAGAGGCGGATCTTGCGATCCGGATACCAGCCGGAATGGCGGATCCAGCGGCCCAAATACTGAGCCAGGCGAGGCATGACGTAGGCTTCGAATTCAGGGCCGGATTTCTTCAGCTTCCAGATCTCGGCTTCCAGCGCCTCGCTTAACGACTCATCGGCGTCGAGAGAAAGAATCCAATCGTAGGAGGCCTGCTGGGCGGCGAAGTTTTTTTGATTGGCGTAACCGGGCCATTGGCTTTCCACGACGCGCGCGCCGAGCTTTTGGGCGATCTCCACGGTGCGGTCGGTGGAGCCGCTATCGACCACCAGAATTTCGTCGGCGCAGCGCAAGCTTTCGATCGCGCGGGCGATGTTGCGTTCTTCATTGAGAGTGATGATCGTGGCCGAAATTTTCACAAATTGGGGCGGATGGGCGCCGCCGTGAAGGAAAGCAAGAAGACGATCAGCGCGACCACGCCTAGGCGTCTCCGCACGCGGTCCAGAGGCTCCGGATCGACGATGGCGGGATGCCGCATGCCAAAGAAGAATAGAATCACGGCCCACACCAGCCAGCTATAGGCGAAGAAAATTCCAAGCGGGACGAGCACGAAGACGAAGATTCGGGAAAACCACTTGGTCCGCTCTCCCAAAAACGCATACAGGATGTGGCCGCCATCGAGCTGGCCAATGGGAAGCAAATTGAGGGCGGTGGCGAGGAGGCCGATCCAGGCAGCGCGGGCAATGGGATGAAGGGCGATATCGGCCGGAGAGACGCCGGGAAAGACGAGGGCTTCCATCAGGCGAAGCGCCAGGGGCGTGCCAAAGATCAGGTCGCCATGAGCGCCGACTCCGGGCGCGACCTTCGACAGGGAAATTCCGGCGGCTAAAAACCAAATCAGGACCGCGAAACCAGCCAAGGGACCGGCGACGCCGATATCGAATAAAATACGCCTGGAGAGAATGGCGGAGCGAATGCGGATGAAAGCTCCGAGCGTGCCGAACAAAGTTGGCGCGGGAAGAAAAAACGGCAGCGTGACATCCACTTGGTAGTAACGAGCGGCCAAATAGTGGCCAAACTCGTGGGCCAGCAGGATGGTCAGAAGAGTCAGCGAGAAGGGTAGACCGGCCAGCATATAGGACGGATCGCGCCAGACGCGCACATATCCATGGAGCCCGGCGCTGAAATCGAAGGGGACGTTGGCGGCAAAGCTTCCTGCAAGACCCGCGCCGATCACCGTGGTGCTGAATAGCGTCAGCAGGAGCAGAAGCGCGTGCAGCCAATAACGGGGCCGGAAGCGAGCTTGGCGCACGGGCATAGAAAAAAAGCCTTCGCCCGGCGGCACGACCGGAGTTAAGGGATAGCCATTGGTGGACACAACGGGACTGCTATTGAAGCGTCTGCAACTCCTTGCCTGGCTTGAAGCGCACGGCCTTGCCCGGAGGGATGGCGACTTCCGCGCCGGTGCGCGGGTTGCGTCCAATGCCGGTCTTACGGGGGCGGACATTGAAGATGCCAAAGCCGCGGAGCTCGATTCGCTCGCCCCGACTGAGAGCTCGCTTCATACTCTCGAAAACAGTCTCGACGGCCATCTCGGCTTTGGTTTTCGTGATGCCCGTTTTGTTGACGACCTCGTTAATGATGTCCAGTTTGATCAATTCCGCCTCCACCGCCATGACTCAAACTGCCGGACTCCTTCAGCAAGCGCGCACGGATCCAAGCAGGTAGCCTGCATGCGACGGCAGCGTCTTCCGACCGTCAGGGAGGATGCCGCGCTATCCCCGTGCGCTCCCAAAACTCAATGATAGGATTAGGGTTATCGCCATGTCAAGCCAGCGTGATTTGTTTGTATATGGGACCCTTAAGCGCGGTTCACCCAACCGGCATGCGGAGCGGCTGGCTCGGTCGTCCCATTTCTTGGGTGTGGCGCGGGTTCGAGGGCGGCTTTGCCGACTCAAGCGTTATCCCGGCATTCGGCTGCAAGCTTCAGTTAACAAATGGGTTTCGGGAGAAGTATTTCGTTTGCATGACCCCGTTGGGCTATTGAGAGAGCTGGATCGCTATGAGGGGCCAGAGTTCCGGAGGGTGGCTACGGAGGCGGTTTTCCCGAATGGGAGCCGGTTGGCCTGCTGGATCTACGAATACGTAAGATAAAGATTGAATCCGCCCTAGAGGCATGGACTCTGCATTATAAGGTACCTGTAGGTTGGTCCCCGAGCGCGATTGCCCTGAGGGTTGATCCCAGCCCCAGCGGGCCTTTCGCGGAGCAGGCGGATGTGGTGCAATGGATCAGGCCCCGCGCAGGCAGTCGACGGAGGACGGCATGATCTCACAAGAGGGCATCTCGGCGACTACTCCCATGGGAGCCACGCTAGTGGCGGGCGGCGGAGCGACGTTCCGAACGTGGGCGCCGCGAGCGTCGGCGGTTTATCTCAACGGCGTATTCGGAGGCGTAAAATACGATGGGCAGTCCGAGGCCTTTCTCATGGCGAAAGACGCCGCCGGCTATTGGACGGGCTTTGCGCCCCAAGCTCAGGAAGGCGATCTTTATCGCTTTTGGGTGAACGGGCCGCCCGGCGGATCCGCCGGCTACAAGCGCGATCCCTATGCCCGAGAGTTGGCCGCCGATTCGCCGTTTCCGAACTGTAGCTGCGTAATTCGCTCCAGCGCCTATCCGTGGCACGACGCGGGGTTCGTGACTCCGGATTTCGCCAATCTGATCGTGTACCAGTTGCATATTGGGACGTATGCGATCGCCAAAGCTGGAGTAGCGTCCACGTTTCTGGATATCGCCGGAAAGATTCCCTATCTGGTTGCTCTGGGAATTAATGTCCTCCAGCCGCTGCCGGTCGATGAAACGGAGACAGATCCTTCGATGGGCTACAACGGCGCGGACTTGTTTTCTCCCGATTTCCCCTACGTGGCGACCGATTCCGGGGCGCTGGCGCAGTACGCGGCTACGATTAACGGCCTTCTCCGGGCGAAGAATCAGGCGCCGATCAGCGCCGGCGACATCGCATCCGGACCCGCGCAACTGAAGGCTTTGGTGGATCTCTGTCATGTATACGGAATCGCCGTGGTCTTCGACGTTGTCTATAATCACGCCGGCGGATTCAGCGTGGACGGCAACCTGGACGATGCATGTCTTTACTACTACGACCGCATGCCGAACGTTGGGAACAATAACGACAGCCTTTATTTTACGGACCAGGACCGCGGCACGGGCGGACTATCGTTTGCGCTGTGGAATAATGGCGTGCGCCAATTCCTGATCGATAATGCGAGCTACTACATCCAGGAATTCCACGCCGACGGCTTCCGATACGACGAAATCAGCGATCTGATCTCGATGAATCGCGATTCCGGCTGGAGCTTTTGCCGCGACCTTACCAGCACGCTGCGGTCGATCAAGCCTGGCCTGCTGCAAAACGCCGAGTTTTGGCCGGGGGAAGCGGGAAATTATCCCAAATCGCCCGCCTCGATCGTGGCCGCTGCGTCCGATGGGGGCGCGGGATTCGATACGTTGCAACACGATGGTTTGCGGGGAGCGGTTCGCGGAGCGGTTCAAGCGTGCTCTTACGGCCAAGAAGCGGCCGTCGATTTTGACGCGATCGCGGGCGCGCTTTATCCGAGCGGCTTTGCGCACGCCTGGCAAACCGTTCCGTGCGTCGAAAATCACGACATTGTGAAAGTTGGGACGGACCAACGAATTCCGTTTCTGGCCGACTCGACCGACCGGCGTTCCTGGTATGCGCGCAGCCGGTCGCGATTCGCCATGGGAATTCTGCTCACCGCGCCGGGAATTCCGCAAATCTTCATGGGCCAGGAGTTTCTGGAAGACAAACAGTGGAGCTGGGATCCGAGCTCGCCGAATCTCCTGTACTGGGACGGATTAAACAGCGGAAGCGACAAGGCGATGGTTGACCACTTGCGATTTACCCAGGATTTGATCCGCCTGAGGTGGAATCAGCCGGCGCTGCGCGGGGACAACGTGAATCCGTTCCACGTTCACAATCAGAATCGGGTGATCGCATTTCATCGGTGGCTGGAAGGCTCGGGCCAGGATGTTGTGGTGGCGGCGACGCTTTCCGAGACCACCTGGCGCAACTACGCCGTTGGGTTTCCGGGCGGCGGGTTTTGGGCCGAGGTTTTCAACAGCGACGTTTACGATAACTGGGTGAATCCGATGGTGGCGGGAAATGGAGGCGGAATCACGGCCTCGGGTCCGCCCCTGCATGGATTTCCGGCCTCGGCCAGCATCGTGATTCCAGCGAATGGATTGGTCGTGTTTGCGCGAAGCTGACCGCGATCTGCTAAATTCACAAGTAGACATGCCTGCTGGCATTCAAGAATCGTTGCGGCAGCGAGGAGTGCGCCTGACGCGCCAGCGGCGGCTTCTGCTCGATCTCATCGATCAGTCCGGCCTGCATCTGGATGCGGAAAGCCTCTTCCGGATGGCCAAGGAGCGCGACGCGAAACTGAATCGGGTGACGGTCTACCGCACGCTAAAGCTGCTGAAAGAGGGCGGCCTGGTGGACGAGCTGGACCTGGCTCACATTCAGGGCGACCAGCATTACTACGAAACGCGGATGAAGCAGGAGCATGCGCACATCATTTGTCTGCGCTGCGGGCGCGTGGAAGAATTTTTCGGCGAAGAGCTGCAACACTTGCGCTCCCAAGTCAGCTCGCAGTTCGGATTCGAGATCGTCTTCGCGCGGACCGAGGTGGCGGGCTACTGCGCGCATTGCCAGGTTTTGCGGGCGCAAGAGGCGGCCGGAGAGCCAGAACCAGCCTCCACCGGACGATAGCGCCAAAGACGGGGATGGCGGGCGCGGAGCGAAGCGGATTCGGAACGGGTCCGGTTTCGCGGCCCGGGCCGCCGCCGGCGGCGCTCCTGGTGCTGAATCCCTCCGGACAGCGCAAGCGCGTCGAGATCGGCCCGCTTCCTTTTGTGGTCGGCCGGCATTCGGGAAGCAATTTGGTGTTGCGAGATAACCGCGTCTCGCGCAGCCATTTTCGCATTCTCGCGGAGGACGGCCGCTACGCGATCGAGGATTTGAACAGCCGGCATGGAACGTGGGTAAACGGCGAGCGCATCGCGCGTTGCGCGCTGCATGACTCCGACCGCATCGATTTCGGCGTCCGGGAATCGTATCAACTTACGTTCACGCTGGATTCCAGTGGGATTACCCGCATTCTGGACCGCCTTCCCGCGCCGCGCGCGGCATGGGAAGGTCCGAACAGTCTGGAGAAGTTGCGTTCGCTGATGGAAGTGGCGCGCGCGCTTCAGAATTCGCTTTCGACCCGAGAAGTGCTGACCGCGGTGGTGGACGCGGCGCTGTCGGTGACGGGATGCGAGCGGGGATTTTTGCTGCTGCGCAAGGATCGAGAATTAGAAGTGGCGGTCGCCCGCGACCGGGAAGGGAAACCGCTTGAAGCCGGGGATTTGCGAGTGCCGACATCGTGGATCCAGCGAGCGCTAAATTCCAGGCGCGATTTGCTTTCGATGTCCTTCGATCCATTAGCCAGCCAGGACGCGGCCGCGGAGCGGAGCATCATGGCGCTGGAGCTGCGAAGCGTGGTGTGCTTGCCGCTGGTGCGAGTGCAGAGCGGAGCGAGCGAGGAAACGCGCATGAGTTCCACGGCGGAAGCCACCGTGGGGCTGCTTTATTTGGATTCGCGCGCGGCTCCCGCGGATCTTTCAGCGGGAAATCGCGAGTTATTGCAGACGCTGGCGGTAGAGGCGTCGACGATTCTTGAAAACGCGCGATTGTTGGAGGAGGAGCGGGCCAAGGAGCGGATCGAAAGCGAGCTGCGGATTGCGCGGGAAATTCAGCAGGGGCTGCTTCCGGTGACGATGCCGTCGCAAGGCTGGTTTCGGGCGGCGGGTTCGAGCGTTGCGGCGACGCAGGTGGGCGGCGATTACTTCGATGTCCGCCAGATTTCGCCCGATGTTTGGTCCGCCGTGGTGGCGGATGTTTCGGGAAAGGGGGTCAGCTCCGCCCTGCTGGCCGGACTGCTGCAAGGCGTCTTTCTGATGACGGCGGGCGGACCCGCGGCGATAGAAGCGACGTTCCGCCGGCTGAACGGGTTTCTTTTGGATCGAACGCGGGGAGAGAAATACGCGACGGTGTTCTATTGCACGCTCGATTCGTCCGGACGCTTGAGCTACGCCAATGCAGGCCATTGCGCGCCCTATCTGGTTTCCCTCGACGGGCGGCTGCGGAAGCTGCACACCACAGGCATGCCGGTGGGGATGCTGGAGGAAGCCGCGATTGAAAAGAGGGAAGCGCAACTTGCGCCGGGCGATAAGCTGGTTCTTTACAGCGACGGGCTGACGGAAACCGAAAACTCCGAGGGAGCGTTTTTCGACTCAGAGCGATTGCGCGTGTTCTTGCGGGACCACGCGCGGCAAGGCGCGGCCGAACTGCACGCGTCCTTGCTGGAGGCGCTGGACCGGTTTGGCGAAGGGGGCGTGGTGCGCGACGACGTGACGTTGCTGATTCTGGAATATTCGCCAGCCGCGTGACGGTACTCTATACCGCGGCGCACGGCGGATTTGCCGGCCAGGCCATTCCCTTGGGAGGCGGAGCGGCGGTCTTCGACCACCTGGTGGAGGAATGGGAGCGATCGCGGCCGTTCACGCTGCGGCCCATTACGCCGTCGATTCTGGGCGCGGCCGCCCCGTCGGGCCGCGATCTGGCGCAGTTCGGCGAGCGTGAATATGCGCGCTTCTGCCGCAACTTCGAACGCGCCGCGACGAGAGAAATTTTGCGGTGCGATCCGGCGGAAGCCGTGGTTTTATCCAACGATGTTTCCGAAGGGCCCGATTTCGAAGCCCTGGGCAGCCGAGGCTACCGGATCTACACGATTTATCACGTCGACGTCGTGGCCTATATCGCCGCCATTTATTTGCGCGGCAGGATTCGTCCGGAGACGACGGTGCGATGGTATCCCCGGCTGCGGCCGCTTCTGCCGGATATGGCAAGACTGATTTGGGAAAAGCAGGAGGCCAGCGTGCGTCGCTCGCGAGGCTTGATCGTGCCCTCGGCGCCCATGCGCGAAACCATGCTGCGCTGCTATCCCTGGTGTCCGGAAAACAGAATCCACGTGCTGCCATGGGGCGCATGGGAGCTTGCGGGGCGAATCGACCCCGAGCCGCTGCGTCGCGAGTTCGGCGTTCCGGAAAATGCTCGTGTGCTGCTGACGCTGAGCCGCATTTCTCCGGAGAAGGGCCAAGACGTCTTGCTGGACGCGCTGCTTGAGTGGGAGCGCCGCGAAGACTTTCCAAACCGGCCGCTGTGGCTGTTCCTGTGCGGCGATGCGGCGTTCATGCAGGGACAGCGGTATTTACGGCGCCTGAAGAAGCGCGCGGCGAAATTGCGGCGGACGCGAGTCGTTTTTCCGGGGCATGTTACGGGCGAGAGGAAGCGAATGTTCTTTTCCCTGGCGGACGTGTTCCTGTTTCCCTCGCGGCACGAAAGCTACGGGCTGACCTTGCTAGAGGCGCTGGGGGCCGGGCTGCCGGCGGTTTGCCTCGACCACGACGGAGCGCGCAGCGTGATGCGGGAGGAATTCGGCGTGCTGGCCAAGCCGGGCGAGCTTCGCAGCGCGATCTCGCGGCTGCTCGCGGACGACGCCGGGCGGAAGAAAATGGGCGCGGCGGCGCGGGCGTTTGCCGAGGGCGAGCGATTTTCGGATCGCGCGGCGGAAGCGGCGCGATTGCTTTTAAGTTGACTTCGCCGCGAGCTAGGCCAGCTCAATCCGCGTGAACGTTCTCTAGAAGGAGAACCGCGCGATCAGCGTACCCGTGCGAGGCAGGGTGTACAACTGACCGACCACGGCATTTTGCGTATAGCTAGGCGCAACTTGAGGACCCGACACGGTCAGGTTAATCACGCCGAAGCCGCTTGAGTACTGGCCAAAAATATTCTTGCTGGGCGCGGCGCCGGGCGCGACCGTGCTCGGGTTGCCGATTTGGGTGCGATTGAAGATGTTTACGAATTCGGCGCGGAGCTGAAAACCGTACCGGCGTTCGGCTCCGAAATGGAAGGTGCGCCCAAAGTTGAAATTCTCTTGCGGCCGGCGCGCCGAGCGGAAATCGCCGTAATAGGTTCCCGTCGCCGGACCGAAGGTTCCGTTTGGCGGATTGGCCCAGGCGAGCGGATTCAGCACGACGTCGGTAAAGGGATTGATGCAGCCGCAGTTCAGATTTTTTAAGTAAAGAGGCTGTCCTGGGACGCGGAATTGCTCGCTGCCGCCAATGTAGTTCGTGCTGGTCGCCGCGGGCGGGGTAAGCGGCAAACCGCTGCCATATTGCAAAAAGGCGCCGAAACTCCAATCCCGAATTAGGTTATTGGCAATTTTATTGGGCAACCAGGCTTGCGTTGTATAGACAATATTGGCGTTGAACAGGAAGGGCTGGTCGGTTGATTGAAGCGATTTATCGGAAGGCACGAACAGGTTTGGCCGGATGCGCAACATCGCTTTGGACCAAGTGAAGGTGCCGTTCACCTGTAATCCATGAGAGAGCCGCTTGGTCCCCCTCATTTGCAGCGAATCGTACCAAGTATTGCCGGTGGGAGAGTTGGTGACGGCAATCGTGCTGAACTGGGGGAACGGCCGCAACGCGTTCAGTAGCGTATTGCTGGTGGCGTAGCCGGCGTAGGGCATGATGTTTCCAAGCCGGGCAATCACCTGGCTACTAATCAGCGGCAGGCCCAGCAACAAGTTGTCGCTGGGATTGGTGTATGGAGACAAACCATACGCCGCAAATCCCTGGGGGGAGATTTGATTCAGATACCCGAGCGGGCCGACCCACCACACGCCGCGATTGCCCACATAAGCCGCCTCGATCATGGTATTTGGGGTAATCTCGCGTTGGAGGCCAATGCTCCACTGATTTTGGCGCGGAGGGCGCGAAGCCCCGGGATCCAAATAGGCAAGAAATCCGCTGGTGATGCTGCCGGGAAGCGGCGTTTGGCCCGGGCTGTAATTGGGCCATACGGGTTGCGGAATCGTGCCAGGCACATTCAGGGGCAAATAGGCGCCGACTCCGGTAGCGGTATTGGTTATGTCGGCTGTGTTCTGGAGGTTGATATCGGGGGCGAAGCCGTAGGCGATGCCCCAGCCTCCGCGAAAAACGGTTTTGGAATCGAGCTGGTAGGCGACGCCGAGCCGGGGCCCGACGGCATAGGGATAATTCGAAACAAAAGTGCAATGGCAGGTCGCTTCAAAAATCGCCGCGCCTAAGCGCCCGCCCGCCGCCGGATTCGGAACGTTCACGCCCAAGTCCGCGGAACGCCCGTATTCTTCCCTCGCCGCGGTAGCGTAATCCCAGCGAAGACCATAGTCGAGCGTCAGCTTGCGCGTGACCTTCCACGAGTCTTGAATGAACAGAGCCCACTGGGTTTTGAACATGCGAGCGTCCACCGGCGCATATTGCGTGGCGGAAGTGACGTCGCCCAGAAGGAAATTGGCGTAGGGGAAGCCGGCGCTATAGGCTCCCGTGATCAAGGACGCGGGAAGGCCGGTGGCTCCGGAGTTGGTGACCGATCCGCTCGAAACGCCGGAAAGGGATGCGAAATTCAGGCCGACGCCGGTGGGCGGCGCGGTAATCTGAGCCTGCCACCAGGCTTCCGCGCCCGTCTTATAGGTATGGTTTCCGCGAACCCAAGTGAGGTTCGCATTCGCGGAAGGACGCTCGGTATGGGTGGCGGTATGCAAAAGCGCGTTGCCCAACTGCTGCATCCCGCCCAGATTGATGGGGCTGGTTACGTTGCCCGCGATGATGGTGGGAAAGTTGTAGCTTCCCTCGCACCCTTGAAGCTGAAGCAAAGAGAGGCAATTGACGGTTTTGCCTTGCTGGGTCCAGGGGCTGTGATCGTAGAAATAGATCATCGAGTAGCCCACGCCGAGGTGCGCAAGCAAAGTGGGAGCAACGGCGTAATCGTAATTCAGGCGGTAGGTGGGACCGCCGATGGGAATCGAGCCCCGCGCGCCCGTGATCAGGTCCGGAAGTCCATCCGCGTTGCCGTTGGGCGTGGTGTATTGCGCGTCGGTTTCGGTGTGATGGTAATAAAACGCCAATTTCTGTTTCGTTCCGACGGCTTGATCGACCTTGATGGAGGGAATCGTGGTGATGCGCTCGCCCAGGTTGTAGCCATTG
>Ga0209062_1002865_pt1 | contig 21555 bp, 19 predicted proteins | sample Coa_R2_2_FD_187158 | JGI IMG/M metagenome (GOLD analysis project Ga0209062, IMG submission 187158) | Surface soil microbial communities from Centralia Pennsylvania, which are recovering from an underground coalmine fire - Coalmine... | ecosystem: Environmental > Terrestrial > Soil > Unclassified...
GGGAGAGGATCATATTCAGCGTCTTGTCGGCGTCGGGTTGCGCCTGCAAGGCCGCAGCTGGGGTCGATGTTTTACGCGCGGACTTTTGAGCCTTGGGTAAAACACTCTTTGACAATACAGAAGATGTCGCCAGGGACCATTCCTTTCACTGTATCGCGGGAGACCGAATCCCCCGTCGCCATACTACCCATGTGGGGTTAAAGGTTTCAATATCCAGTACCGCCCTTAACCCCGCGGGCGGCGCTGTATTCGCTTAACCCTGTTTCCAGCTCCCGTCCGGGTTCCGCAAGCCGGTCGAGGACAGCTTCAATTTCAGCCCGGTCAGGAAGACCCAGGCCGGGGGCCTCAGATCCGCGAGCCGGCTCGCCTTGTTCTCAGGAATTCGGTAGCGCGCCAGCGCCTGTGCTGCCGGCGCGGTCAATGCGCGAAAGCTTTGGGGTGGGCGATCGATCACCGCAATCGGGACCTGCATCGCGATGCGCTGCCAGTTCTGCCAACGATGGAATTGCGCAAGGTTGTCGGCGCCCATGATCCAGACAAAGCGCAGCTGCGACGCGCGGCGGCGCAGGAAATTCACAGTGTCAACAGTGTAGCGCGTTCCGATGACGGATTCGAGACAGGTTACGTCGATGCGCGGATCCTCGGCGACCTCGCGCGCTCTTTGCATGCGCGCATTGAGCGCCTGCAGTGCGCCAACGTCTTTCAGCGGGTTGCCAGGCGTCACCAGCCACCAGACGCGATCGAGTTGCAATCGCTTCATCGCAAACTGGCTGATGGCGCGATGCGCAAGATGCGGCGGATTGAACGAGCCGCCGAGCAGCCCGATGCGCATGCCATCGCTATAGGCCGGGAACGCTTGTGCGATCGAAGGCAGCGCGCCTGAGGCGTCCGTCACCTAAGGCCCCGCGTTGTCTGCAGACATCACGGCCGCGTCTGTCCGCTGCCGTGGATGCGATATTTGAAGGTGGTCAGCTGCTCGACGCCGACAGGGCCGCGGGCGTGAAACTTGCCCGTGGCAATGCCGATCTCGGCGCCAAAGCCGAACTCGCCGCCGTCGGCGAATTGCGTCGAAGCGTTATGCAGCACGATCGCGGAATCGACTTCGTTGAGGAATTTTTCCGCGGCTTTATTGTCCTCGGTCACGATCGCATCGGTGTGATGCGAGCCGTGGGCCTGGATGTGGGCGATCGCGCCATCGACGCCGTCGACGACCCTGGCTGCGATGATCGCATCGAGATATTCGGCGTCCCAGTCCTGCTCGCTCGCAGGTTTTACGCGGCTGTCCGTGCGTTGCACCGTCTCGTCGCCGCGCACCTCGCAGCCGGCGTCGAGCAACATCTCGACCAGCGGCTTGAGGGTGTTTGCAACACCCGCGCGATCCACCAGCAGCGTCTCGGCGGCGCCGCAGACGCCGGTGCGGCGCATCTTGGCGTTCAGCACGATGCTCTTGGCCATCTCGAGATTCGCGGCATGATCGACATAGACGTGATTGACGCCCTCGAGATGCGCAAACACCGGCACGCGCGCTTCCTGCTCGACGCGCGCAACAAGGCTTTTGCCTCCGCGGGGCACGATGACGTCGACGCCGCCATTGAGGCCGGTGAGCAAGAGCCCGACAGCCGCGCGGTCGCGGGTCGGCACCAGCGTGATCGCAGCCTCGGGCAGATCAGCCTCGCGCAGACCCTGCACCAGGCAGTCATGGATGGCGCGGCAGGAGCGGAAGCTGTCGGAGCCGCCGCGCAGGATCACCGCATTGCCCGATTTCAGGCAGAGCACGCCGGCGTCGGCGGCGACATTGGGCCGGCTCTCGAAGATCACGCCGACCACGCCGAGCGGCACGCGTACGCGCTCGATGGTCATGCCGTTCGGACGTTGCCAGCTTTCGGTGATGACGCCGACGGGATCGGGAATGGCGCGCACCGTGGCGATGCCGTCAGCCATCGCGTCAATGCGCGTCGGCGTCAGCGTCAGCCGATCGAGGAAGGAAGCGGTGATGCCGCTCGCGCGTGCTTCCGCGACGTCCTCGGCATTGGCGGTGAGGATCGTTTGCGCGTTGGCGCGAACGGCGCGCTCCATGGCATCGAGCGCGCGGTTCTTCTGTTCCGTCGGCGCCAGCGACAACACCCGCGCGGCCGCACGCGCGCGGCCGGCGAGCTCGGTCATCAGGGCGGGTAAATCGGCGTTGCCGTCAATCGCCTTCAGGGACGCAGACATCGTCAGTTCCAAATCCAGATTAAGGCCGTGTCCTAGCACGGAATTTACCGGCTTGGCGAGGCTGGGAACAGGCGTGGGCCGCCTGCACGCGCGGCCCAGATACCCATCTGAGCCAGGTCTGGGGTCGGCCAATGGCCTACCTTCCGGGACTATTTCCCGGTGTCCGGCCCCGGCGGACCCACCACGAGGTCATCGCGGTGAATCATTTCGGAGCGGCCGCTGGCACCCAAAATGCTCATCACGTCGGGCGAGGAGCGGCCCTTGATCCGCTCGGCATCGTCGGCATCATAGGCGACGAGGCCCCGGCCGATTTCCCTTGTATCCGGCCCCCGCACGATCACGGCATCGCCCCGGGCGAACTGCCCGTCCACCCTGACAACGCCGGCCGGCAGCAGGCTCTTGCCGGCGCGCAGTGCGTTGACGGCGCCGGCATCGATGGTCAGCGTCCCCTTCGGCTCCAGCGAGCCTGCAATCCAGCGCTTTCGCGCGGTGACGGGATTGGCCGGGGTCAAGAACCAGGTGCAGCGGCCGCCATCGGCGATCGCCTGCAGCGGGTGCTCGATCTTGCCCGAGGCAATCAGCATATGCGTGCCGCCGATCGTCGCGATCTTCGCCGCCTCGATCTTGGTGCGCATGCCGCCGCGCGACAGCTCGGAGGCGGCATCGCCCGCCATGCCCTCGATTTCGCCGGTGACGGAGTCCACCACCGGAATGAGCTTCGCGTTCGGATTTTGCGCGGGCGGCGCATCATAGAGGCCGTCGATATCCGAGAGCAGGATCAGGAGGTCGGCGCTGGCCATGGTGGCGACGCGGGCGGCGAGGCGGTCGTTGTCGCCATAGCGGATTTCGTTGGTGGCGACCGTGTCGTTTTCATTGATCACGGGGACCGCGCGCCAGTCCAGCAATTTGCCGATGGTGGAGCGCGCATTGAGATAGCGCCGCCGTTCCTCGGTGTCCTGCAGCGTCACCAGGATCTGCCCGGCGCCGATGCCGTGGTCGCCGAGCACCTCCGACCAGATCCGCGCCAGCGCGATCTGCCCGACCGCGGCCGCCGCCTGGCTTTCCTCCAGCTTCAGCGGCCCGCGCGGCAGCTTCAACCGGCTGCGTCCGAGCGCAATCGCGCCGGAGGAGACGATCAACAGGTCCCGCCCCCCGCCATGGAGCTTGGCGATGTCCGCCGCAAGCGCCTTCAGCCAGGACGCGCGCACCTCGCCGGCATCGGAGTCGATCAAAAGCGACGAGCCGACCTTGACGACGATGCGCCGGAAGTTTTTGAGCTGTGGGCTGCGGGACATGGGGTGCTTTTGCAGCAGGATGTGGTTTGGCGCAAGTCACGTGGGCGCTAGACTACGATGAGACTTGATTCAGTTGGTCGCCGCGGTGTGCACCTCTCCCGTCGGGAGAGGTGAACCGAGTTCGCGGATCGACCGATTCAACCATAGAGGCTGATCACCAGCTCTCATCTGTTTAAGCCGTCCACGGCTCCGCTTCCGCCGCACGCTTGGCCTTCGAAGTCACCTGCTTGTCGCCGATGATGTCGGCCAGCGCCCGCAAGGCCTCGGGCACGCCCTTGCCGGTGGCGCCGGAGAGCAGGAGCGGGGTCTTCTTCGCGGCGCGCTTTAAGCGGTCCTTCTGCTTTTTCAGCATCTCCGCATCGACCGCGTCGATCTTGTTCAGCGCGACGATTTCGATCTTCTCGGACAGGGTGCCGCCATAGGCCTCGAGCTCGGCGCGCACGGTCTTGTAGGCCTTGCCGGCATGCTCGCTGGTGGCATCGACCAGGTGCAGCAGCACCCGGCAGCGCTCGACATGGCCGAGGAAGCGGTCGCCGAGGCCCGCGCCTTCATGTGCGCCCTCGATCAGGCCGGGAATGTCCGCGAGCACGAATTCGCGCCCGTCGGCGTTCACCACGCCAAGCTGCGGATGCAGCGTCGTGAAGGGATAATCCGCGATCTTCGGCCGCGCGGCGCTGACCGCGGCAAGGAAGGTCGACTTGCCGGCATTCGGCAGGCCGACCAGGCCGGCGTCGGCGATGAGTTTCAACCGCAGCCAGATCCAGCGCTCCTCGCCGGGCTGGCCGGGATTGGCGTTCCGCGGGGCACGGTTGGTCGAGGACTTGAAATGGGCATTGCCGAAGCCGCCGTTGCCGCCTTCGGCGAGGACGAATCTCTCGCCGAGCGTGGTGAAGTCGTGCAGCAGGGTTTCCCTGTCCTCGTCGAACACCTGGGTGCCGACCGGAACCTTCAGCACGATCGCCTTGCCATTGGCGCCATGGCGGTCCTTGCCCATGCCGTTGACGCCACGCTCGGCCTTGAAGTGCTGCTGGTAGCGATAATCGATCAGCGTGTTCAGCCCGTCGACCGCCTCGATCACGACGTCGCCGCCGCGGCCGCCATTGCCGCCGGAGGGGCCGCCGAACTCGATGAACTTCTCGCGGCGGAACGCCACGCAGCCGTTGCCGCCGTCGCCGGAGCGAATATAGACCTTTGCCTCGTCAAGGAATTTCATGGGTCCTAGGTAAGCCAGCCGTCTCCCTGCGGCAACCCGAGGGCGTGGTTAAAATGCCGGTATTTTGGGGTTCGGCCCGCATTCCAGGGACGCTATGATAGCGCGCGAAACACGGGGAACGAGGGATGAAGCGCCGCGACTTCATGGCTACTCTTGGCGGCGCGCTGACGTTCCGGGTTTTGGCGCTGCCGGCCGTGGCGCGCGGGCAATCGGCGCCGAGCTCACGTGCAAGTTCGAGCTCAAGTCCAAGCCCAAATTCAAGGCTCGCGATCGTCAGCCCCTCCGAGCCCGAGGCGCTGATGCAGGACAGGAGCGAGAACAGCTATCACCGCGCGTTGTTCGCGGAGCTGCGCAGGCTCGGGCATGTCGAGGGTGAGAACCTCATCGTCGAGCGCTACGGTCGGGAGAAGAATGCTGCAGACGCCGCGCGCATCGTCGAGACCGTTATCAAGAGCCGGCCTGACGTCATCTATGTCATCGGCCCCGGCGCCTTTCTCTTCAAGCAGGCGACCGCGGCGATTCCGATCGTGGCGTTGACCGGCGATCCGCTGCAGCAGCGGCTGATCGACACACTCGCCCATCCCGGCGGCAACGTCACCGGCGTCAGCGTCGATGCCGGCCCCACCATCAATGGCAAGCGGGTTGCGCTGCTGCATGAGATGTTTCCCGGCATGAACAAGCTCGCCTTTCTCACCTCGCGCTTCCAATGGGAGGGACAGGCAGCCGCGGTGCATGCTGCCGCGAAGGGGTTTGGCGCCGACGTTGTGGATCTGCCGATGGAGCTGCCGACCAGCGCGGCCGACTATGGCGCAGCGATTGCGAAAGCGAAAAGCCAGGGCGCCAACGCCATCATGGTCGGCGACAACCCCGATACCATGACCAACCGTGCCCTGATCGCAGACCTGGTCGGACGGGCCGGCTGGCCTGCGATCTATCCGTTCGCCGAATTCATTGATGTCGGCGGCCTGATGGCCTATTCATTCGATCTGGTGGAGCTGTTCGAGCGCGCGGCCGACGACATCGACGCCATTCTCCGCGGCGCCAATCCCGGCGATATCCCGTTCTACCAGGCCTCCAAATTCGAATTGTCCCTCAATCTGAAAACGGCGAAGGCGCTGTCGCTCAGCGTGCCTGCGACGCTGCTCGCGGCAGCCGAAAAGGTAGTCGAATGAGGCGGCGGGATTTCCTTGGCGCGGTCGGTGGTGCGGCGCTGGGGCCGCTGGCGGCCGATGCGCAGCAACCGGCAATGCCGCTGGTCGGATTTCTCCATGCCGGCTCGCCGGAGGAGAACCAAAAGCGCCTTGCCGCATTCCGCAAGGGTCTCGCCGACGGCGGCTTTGTCGAGGGACGCGATATAGCCATCGATTATCGTTGGGCGGCGGGCAGGAACGAGCGGCTGCCGGAGCTTGCTGCCGAGCTGGTGAAGCGGCGGGTGGTGCTGATCGTCACCCCCGGCAGCACCGCGGCGGCGGTCGCGGCCAAGAATGCGACGGTGGCCATTCCAATCGTCTTTTCCTCCGGCACCGACCCGGTTGCGTTGGGGCTGGTCGGGAGCCTCAGCCATCCCGGCGGCAATGCCACCGGCGTCACCTCGCTCAATGCGGAGCTTGCCGCCAAGCGCCTCGGCATTTTCCGCGAGCTCGCGCCGCACCTGTCGCGCTACTTCACGCTGGTGAAGCCGGGCTCTGAATTGGCCGCTCCCTTCGTTGCGGATATTGAGCGCGCTGCCGCCAGCCTGTCCGTCCGTGTCGACGTGCTCAAGGCCGGCACGACCGCCGAGATAGATGCTGCCTTCGACATGATTCCGAAAGACGCCGGCTGCGGCATGGTGTTCGGTCCGGAAGGTTTCTTCTTTGTCCATCGTGCTCATATCGCCGCCCTTGCGCTTGAACGGCGTTTGCCGACCATTTTCGACGTGCGCGATTATGTCGAGGCCGGTGGCCTCGCCAGCTACGGCTCCGACTTTTACAACGTGATGGAGCTGACCGGCAGCTACGCCGCCCGCGTGCTGCGCGGCGAGAAGCCGGCGGACCTGCCGGTGCAACAGGCGACCAAGTTCGAGCTCGTCATCAACCGCAGGACGGCGCGCACGCTCGGCGTCGATGTGTCGCAGACGTTGCTCGCGACGGCGGATGATGTGATCGACTAGGCTGCCCGGGATTTTGGCTAAAATTGTCTACTGAGAAGCCGCGAGGGTTGCGGTATTATGATACGCCTGCTTTATCCGGAATGCCGCCAATCAATGTGAACCCATTCACAATTGAATTGCGCAGGATGGTGCAAAAACCGACCATCCAGATCTGAAGCGAGCGTGGACTTGCAAATTGGGAGAGTGACTTGGACAAGACTCAACTCCTTGCCTCATTATACATGATGCGCACCAGCCCGTCCTACCAGCAGGCGGAGACGCTGCGGCGAAGCAAAGGCGCTGCCAAAATGGCCACTGCGGACAAGAAGTCCGCTGAGCACGCGGCCCTCAACCTTCTGATCAATACCTGGGAAGCGATTTCCGTCCTGGTTCTCGAATTGAACGAGGAGGACAGAAAGTTCGTTTTCGGGACGCTGCCTGCACTCCACATGTTTACCGAGCTGAATGACGCGATCGAGGAGCTTGGCTCCAAGACTCCTGCTTTCGCAGCGAATTTCAGGCTGTTGAGCAAGCACCAGCAGGAATGGCTTAGGTTCAAGGACGATCACTATCACACGGGCTCCAAAGCCGGCATGCACGCACTGTTCGGTTAGCTTAAGTTGCCGGCCCTGGATTCACGGTTTTCGACTTGGTTGCTTCGTCCCTATCTCGACCTCGCCGCGTTTAACGGCGGGCTGCTTCATGCGCAGAATCTGGAGGAGTGCTGGGATTCGTTTGTCGAGCCAGATCGTCCGCCGTTTATCCCACAACGAGCCCTCTCCCCCGGATTTCGCATTCAACTCGCCCAGGAAGCCGGACCGGCCTATGCGGTAACGGACCCGCGCCAACTGCCTGACAACCTTTGCAGTGACCGTTGGCGACGCCTGTGCGCCGCCTTGAACGACTGGAGCTCGCTGGGTGGCCATGAACAGTGCCGGCTGGCTTCGCTGCTCCATTCGATGTGCTTTTATCAGCCGCTCCTCGACCTCATTCCAGATGGTCCCTTTGAGGCCGGTCGCGCTGCGCCCGATGCACTGCGGCTGGCGTTCTGGCGCGCGTCGGCCCATTACGTCCATCATTTGCCCGAGCGAACCTCGAACTATCCGTCAGCGGACATGTCGATATTCGAGGATATCGCTCTCAATTCACCCGACGCCGTTCCCGAGTGTTTCAATGCGACGGCCAAGGTGTTTGTCCACAAGGCGAAGAACCGTTGCGAGCTTGCGGACCTGGTGACGTGGGGCAATCGATTCGAAAACGCTCTCGTCCGCGCAATCGCCGGCGCAGACCAATTCACCACCGGTCTTCTCACCAGCCGTTTCTATCGCGGTCTGGGTTTTTTACCCCAACTCGCCGGTGAGAGGACCGAAGTGAAACGCACGATGGATCTTGCAGAACGTCACGCGCGCAACATCAAGCCTGGCACACCCGCACAGCATCTGCTTTGCCGCGAGAACTTGCATGCCGTCATGGAGAGCCGCAGCAAGGAAGCGTTGTGGCTCGGCGACAAGGACGAAGCCCTGTCAAGGTCACTTGAGGTCATCAATGTAGACCCGTGCGACTCAAAGGCCTGGGCCGAACTCGGCGAAATCCGCTACCTCCGGCAGGAGTGGAGGGAGGCATCCGAAGCCTATGCAACGGCAGCAATGCTGGGGCCCCCGGCAAGCGCGCTTGGTCGCCACATGGCGGGGCTATGTTTCAAGAAGCTTGGCCAGGATATGCTGGCGGCCTTCTTTTTCCAGGACGCGCTCGATCGCGATCCGCTTGGAATCTCGCCTCGCCATCGAATCAATGAGCTTCCAAAGGTTGCGGTGCTGGACACGCTAAAACACTGGAACAACCGCCCGGTATGATCGAAGAGGGCGGCTCGCAGTTCGCTCAGGATGGGTGGCTTGTCAGACCACAGGCTGCTTGGTCGCTCCGGCGGTGCGCTGCCGATGGTCACCGAAATTGCCTCTCTTGGGCATGAGGGGCGGCGGAAATGCCTTGCTTGCCACCGCAGCCTCTGCATTGACGCAGCCGTAGCCATAAGACGTATCCCGACCTGATCTGCCGAGATCATGGACGGTAGAGGCGAGCACGTTCCAAACCTGCTCATTGGTGGCGGATCGGTGTGCTGCCCAGACCAGCGCCGCCACACCGGCCACATGCGGGCAAGCCACGCTCGTGCCGCTCAACAATCCATACCTGTTATTCGGGAGGGTTGACTGAATATCCACACCCGGCGCGCAAAGGTCGATCTCGGGTCCCCGGGCGCTGCTCGGCGCGATCACATTGGAGGAGTCGATCGAGGATACTCCAATGACGTCCTTGTATCTTGCGGGATACTCGACATTTGAGCGCTGGGGTGGCACCGGGTTATCGTTCTGGTTTCCCGCGCCGGCGACAATCAAGAGCCCGGCCGACCAGGCTGAGTTGCAGATCAATTCGAGCGCCGTTGGGACAGACTCACAGCCCAGGCTCATGCTGATGATGTTGATTCCGTTGTGCATGCACCAATCGATGCCAGCGATCGACCAGCCGAAGAGTCCGTTGGCGTTCTTGTCCAGCACCTTGACCGCATACAAGGACGCCTTCGGAGCAACGCCCACCACACCTGCGCCATTCTTGGCGGCCGCAATGACCCCAGCGCAATGCGTCCCATGGCCCAGGTCATCCATCGGCGTCGTCGTACCAGGCACGAAGCTCTTGCCGTCAACATAGTTGGCCTTGAGGTCCGGATGACCGGAATCGATGCCGGTATCGAGGACAGCAACCTTGATTCCCTTGCCCTCGGAAATGCCCCATGCGTGGTCCGCGCGCACCTGCTTGACCCCTGCGGGAATCGTTTGCTTTGCGGGACGCGCATGCTCTTGAAAGCGAATGTGCGGGTAGGGACCAAAGCCTGCGGCATGACAGGCTGTGTCCTCTTCGATCCTGGCGACGTTACGATCGCTGCGCAGCGCCTGGATCTCACGGCGCGTAAGCTGGGCGCTGACGATCGGCGCTTCGTATCGGTTGACGTCATAGCCGACGACGTGATCTTCGAGCGGACGCTGGCCGACGCCTGTCGCTGGAGCAGTTGCATCAAAAAAATCGGCGCGCGTTCCCTTGGTGAGCGCTTTTCTGACGATCTCGAGCTTGTCCACTTGCCGGTCGGGGCGCTCATCCTTCGGCTTGAACGTAACAAGAACCGACTTGCGCTCTGACATGATGCGATGCCCTCCCTGCTGAACCATCGAATGCGGCCTGCCAATCAACAGCGCAGTCCGGGCCTTGTGTTATGATCTAGCCCACATTCGCGCCTATCGCCAAAGTCTCATGTCCATCTCGTCGGCCAGCGAACTGGCAATGCGCCGATGCCGTTCTGACTCGGTTTTCTGTTGATCGAGGTCGTACACATTGGCGAGCGCATTGTGGCAGTTCGCCCCCAGGGGGCGCATGCCAAGTTCGTCGGCGAGCGCCAGGCTCCTGGTCAGCCAGGTCTTTGCATCGCCTGGATTGCCCTGGTGGAGATGGATTTCTCCAATCATTCGCAATGAATAAGCCTCGTTCGCGCGCTCTCCATGCGCGCGGGCGAATTCGACCGCGCGCGTGGCCGCATTCAATGCATCCTCGCTTCGGCCCGAGAGCAAGTAGGCCTCGCTGACGTATGCAAGGCGCAAGGAGTGTCGCGCGACGAATCCCCTGGATTCCGCCAGTTGGATGCTTTTTTCGAGGATTGGAATTCCCTCGCTCGCACGGCCTGCGAGCGAGAGCGCATAGCCGAGATGAAGAGATACATAGGCAAATCCAACGGGGCTGTCCGCGAATGCTCCCGCCGCCAGCGATCTCTCGAAAGAATGTAACGCCTTGTTCGCGTTTCCCTGACGCTGAGCCACAACGCCCAGGCCAAGATAAGCATAGCCGCAACTGAAGGGATGTTCGGCGTCCTGGGCGATCCGAAGCGCATCTTCGGCGACGTTGAATGCTTCCGAAAAGTTGCCGGTTTCGGCAAGGCCCCACGCCATGAAGCTGCGCGCAAACGAGGAAGGCAGGACGAACAATCCGAAGCGCTCGCCGCGCAGATTGCCGGTCAGGTGCGTGGCGGTCCAGCCGAAATCCTCGCGCGCCCTGACGTAATCCCCTCGCGTGTGATGCGCCAATCCCCGGGGCAGACGGGTCATGACTTGCAGCGGCAAATCGGAAAACTGTTCCGCCACGGCAAGCGCTCGTTCGCCCGCCTCGGTCGATTCCTGGTATTGACCAAGCATCCAGAACTGTTCGGTCAAATGGCACTGCACCCATCCCATCCGATGCGTGTCGCCGATCTGGTCAGCCAATTGCCCGGCTTCGCGCAGATAGGATGCGATACGCTCCCGATCTCCCAGCGGCTGCAGCACGTTTCGGATATCGAAGCGAATGTCGATCGCCTTCTGACGCGTATCAAGGCTGTCCGGCAATTGTGCCAGTGCCTGCAGGGCGCGTTCGAAAAGGATCAGCGCCTCCGGATAGGCCTCTCGGTCCGCTGCCTTCGTGCCTGCCTGGCGCAGGTAAATGACGGCCTTGTCCGGAAGCTCGCCACGCAGCGCATGGTCCGCCAACCGTTCGACCTGTTCGCTGATGCGGCCGGCATACCGGGTTTCGATCGCGTGCACCACGCGCCGATGCATTTCCTGCCGACGCTTGTTGCGCAAGCCGGCATAAGCGACATCGTGGGTCAGTGCGTGCTTGAAGGAATATTGAAGGTCGGGAAAGAGCTGCGTGGGGTAGAGAAATTCGGCTGCCTGCAATTTGCTGAGAATGCCACGGAGTTCGTCATCGTCCAGATTGGAGATCTCGTGCAGCAGGTACAGCGGAACGTCATGTCCGATGACCGAGGCCTCCTGCAGCAATCTCTTTTCGATTGGCTGCAGCGCGTCGATACGCGCAGCAAGCACGGCCTGCACGGTGGGCGGGATCTCGTCGCCGGAAAGCGGCTTCTTGATCCGGTAGTTCTCGCGCGTCCCCTCAAGGACACCGCGATCGACCAGCGTCCGGACGAGCTCTTCCACGAAAAACGGATTGCCGCCCGCGCGATTGTGCACAAAGCTCTTCAGGCTTTCGAGCTCAGCGTCCGGTCCAAGCAGAGTCTGCAGAAGCTCGGCCAGGCTCTCGGTCTCGAGAGGTTCAAGACGCAGGTTGCGGTAATTCGGTCGCCCTTTCCATTCGTCCTGGAATTCGGGGCGATAGCTCACCAGCAGGAGCAGACGAGCGTCCCGCGCATTGACGACGATCTCGTTCAGCAGACCCAGGGTGAGAGAGTCGTTCCAATGCAGGTCTTCAAACACCGCGACGATGGGCTGCACCCGGTTCTCGCTCAACAGCAGCCGGGTGATTGCCTGGTAGGTGTGTTGTCGGTGCTGGAGGGGATCGAGCGACTGGAACGGATGGCCGGCGTCCAGCGCATCCAGCAGATCGAGCACGGGCGGGATGACATCGTGCAAGGCAGGATCGAGCGCCAGGATTTTTCCCGTCACCTTCTCGCGGATCGACTTGGTGGTGTCGCCGAGATTGATCTTGAAGTAGTAGTTCCGCAGCAGCTCGATGACCGGCAAATAGGACGCGGCGTGACCATATGACGCGGAGTTGGTCTCCAGAATCAGGCAGCCTTCAGTCCGGCGCGAATGCACAAACTCGTGAATCAGGCGCGACTTGCCCATGCCGGGTTCGCCAACCACAGCCAGAACCTGGCCATGGCCGGCTCGAGCGAGTTCGAGGGCCTGATCAAGCTGCCCAACCTCCAGCTCGCGTCCGACAAAGGGCGTGAACCCGCGCCAGGCCGCGGCCTGAAATCTGGTCCGCTCCGAGCCGCCATCGCTGATCTCATAGACTTCGACGGGGTACCCCAGTCCCTTGATCGGCATCGCGCCGAGGGACTTGGTCTTGACGAATCCTTCGACGAGTTTCGCCGTATCCGGACCGACGAGTATCGAACCGGGCATGGCCATCTGCTCCATGCGGGAGGCCAGATGCGCGGTTTGCCCAACGATCGTGTAATCCATGTAGAGATCATTGTTGATCGATGAGACCACGATCTCACCGGAATTCATGCCGACGCGGATCGTCAGGTTGATGCCCTGCGTGTGACGAACTTCCTCCGCGTAGCCAGAGATCATTTGCTGCATTCTGAGCGCCGCGTAACACGCTCGTGCCGCATGGTCCTCATGGGCGAGGGGCGCGCCGAAAAGGGCCATGATGCCATCGCCCATGACCCTGTTGACCATGCCCTCATAGTGGTGAACGGCCTCAAGCATTTTGTCGAGGACCGGATCGAGAAACTTCTGCGCCTCCTCGGGATCGCGATCGGCGATGATTTCCATCGAGCCCACAATGTCCGCAAACAAGACAGTGACCTGCTTGCGCTCGCCTTCGAGCTCGCCCTTCGACGTCAGAATGCGCTGAGCGAGATGCCTTGGCGTGTAGTTCTCGGGGGACAAGAACCGGTTCGCTGCGCGATGCTCTCCGTCCAGTCCGACCGGGTGAGCGCATTGCGAGCAGAACTTCGCGCCTGGCAAAATCAGGTTTGCGCATCTGGGGCACGGATGCGCCAGTGGAGCGGCGCACTCCTCGCAAAATCTCGCGTCAGACCGGTTCTCGCGTTGACACTTCGAACACTTCATCTGATCCGTCAGCTAAAAACGCCGTGACTGAAAATGACAATCTACTGCGGGCAGCAATGCGCAACAACCAATAAAAGCGGCCCCGGCCGGCGTCCAGTTGCACCGCGGGTCAATTGACGGCCGGCTACGGCCCCGGAGGCTGGATGACAGGGCGCCGTCGATTATTGCGGTCGCCGTCTGATCAAGAACTTTTGCATCCCCTCCAGCACCAGCTGGCGGCGCTGGTTGGAGACGGTGCTGTGCAAGGTGACAACGCCGGTGCTGCGCCCCGCCGCGAGCTCGGTGACTTCGAGCGCGGGATAGAGCGTATCATCGGCATAGACGGGTTTGAGGAAGCGGCTCGACTGTTCGAGGAAGCCGATCAGCGAGTCCTCGACCAGGAACGGGAACAGGCCGGCACCGGGCGCGGTGTGGATCAGGGTCTGGAAGCCGTGTGCGAGCAGGTTCGGCATGCCGCGGGCGCGGCAATATTCAACGTCGTAATGCACCGGATGGGTATCGCCGCTCGCGGTCTGGAACGCGGCGAAGATGGCGCTGGTCTGGGTCCGGCTCGGCAGCACGAAGCGCTCGCCGACGACAAAATCCTCGAACCAGCGCTGCTCGGCCACCATACGATGGTGTGCGGGATCGAAATCGGGCATGGCGAGCGTCCTCGTTCAAATCAGCTCAGGAATCGGTATCGCGGCATTGAGGTTGGGGCAATCGATCTCCGCCGTCATGCCCGGGCTTGTCCCGGGCATCCACGTCTCTAAAAGGAGCGTGCGGCAAGACGTGGATCGCCGGGACAAGCCCGGCCATGACGGAGGAGAGGCCGCGCTTCAGTATGTCTTTACTTGCGAAAATCTCCCCGCACACCGACCAACGTTCCGCGCGGCTCGCCGGTGTCGGCCTGATGCTGCTTGCGGTGTTCATGTTCTCCTTTGGCGATGCGACCGGGAAGTTCATCGTCGCGACCTATTCGGTCGGGCAGCTCCTGTGCCTGCGCGCCTGTGCGGCGCTGTTGCTGCTGGCGCCGATGATCTGGCGGCAGCGGCGGCAATTCAGACAACTCGAGCGGCCGCGGCTGCAATTGGTCCGCGTCGTGCTGTCGACGCTCGAGGTCGCGGCGTTCTTCCTCGCCACCGTCTACCTGCCGCTCGCCGATGTCGTCACCTATTATCTCGCCTGTCCGATCTTCGTCACGGCGCTGTCGGCGATCGTGCTGCGCGAGCAGGTCGGCTGGCGGCGCTGGAGCGCGATCCTGACCGGCTTTGCCGGCGTGCTGATTGCGCTGCATCCGTCGGCCCGGAGCTTCAGCTGGCCGGCACTGATCGCGCTGTGCGGCTCCATGTCGTTCGCCATTTTGATGCTGATCACCCGCTCGCTGCGCAACACGCCCGATATCGTGATGGCGACCTCGCAATTCGTCGGCACCTTCCTGCTCGGCGCAGTGCTCGCGCCGATCGGCTGGGTACGGCCGACGCCGCAAAGCCTGGTGCTGTTTGCCGCAGCGGGACTGATCTCGGTCTGTGCGCTGATGTGCGTCAACCGCTCGCTCAAGCTTGCGCCGGCGAGCGTCGTCGTGCCCTATCAGTACTCGATGATCGTGTGGGCAGTGATCTTCGGCCTCGTCGTATTCGGTGACGTGCCCGCGCCGGCGACGGTCGTGGGCGCGGCGATCATCATCGGCGCGGGACTCTACATTTTCCTGCGCGAACGCAGGCTGGGACGGGAGGAGAGCGCGGTGAATCCGCCGGCTTAGTCAAGCCAAACGCATCGGTCGTCCCGGCGAAAGCCCGGCTTTCGCCGGAACGACAGTGTTTGTGCGACTGCCCGCGTGCCTCTACCGTCCCCGCCGCGACGCGCTCGCCCAGTTCTTCAGCGAGGACCAGACGCTGCGGGAAAGGCGGAAGCAATCGACCGGGGTGGAGGAGCCAAGCGCCAGGAAGCGGTGCAGCTCGACGCCGCTCCACTGGAAGCCGCATTTCTCCAGCACGTTGCGCGAGCGCGGGTTGGTGACGCGTGCCCCTGCATGGAGCTGGTCGAGATCGAACTCCTCGAAGAAATAGTCGATCGCAGCGCGCGCAGCCTCGGTGCCGAAGCCCTGGCCCCAATGCTCTACGCCGAGCCAATAGCCGAGCTCGGGCGCCTCGCGCTCGTTCCAGCTGATGCCGACCATGCCGATCGCGACAAAATTGTTTTCGATCAGGAAGGCGTTGTCGCCCGTGTCCGCCATGCCGCGCACGAAGTCCACGGCATGGTCCTGCAAATAGGGATGCGGCAGGCGACGGGTATTCTCGGCGATGCGGCGGTCGTTGGCGAGCTGCGCAATCGCTTTCACGTCCGCGAGCGTCGGCCGGCGCAGCGTCAGCCGTTCGGTCTCGAGGACGCAAGGACTGGCCTCGCGTCGTGTCGCTGTCGTGAAATCCTGCAGCATCTCAAGGGCTCCTCAAAGCGCGTAACCAGTACTGGCAAAGCAACACACGCAAATGAAAAAGGGAGGCCGGTTGTCCCGCCTCCCCTTGTAGAGCCGCTGTGAGCTCCGCCGGTTCATCAGGACCCCGGCGGACTCAAAATTTGATCCACCGTCTACTCGGCCGCAGCCTCCATGATCGGGAGTACCGATACGAATGTGCGGCCATTGGCTTTGGCACGGAATTCCACATGACCCTCGACCTTGGCGAACAAGGTATGGTCAGTGCCCATGCCGACATTAAGGCCGGGGTGCCAGGTGGTGCCGCGCTGACGCGCGATGATGTTGCCGGGAATCACGTGCTGGCCGCCAAAAATCTTGATCCCAAGGCGCTTACCCTTGGAATCGCGGCCGTTTCGCGATGATCCGCCTGCTTTTTTGTGAGCCATGGCTCCGTCTCCAAACCTGATCGATCTCTAGTTCAATTCCTTGAAGGAATCATCTCACGTTTTGTCACGCAAAGTTTTGCGCGGCGCGTCACTCTGCCGCTTCCGCGGGAGCCTCCGCCTTCTCAGCGGCTTTGGCCTTCTTCGGCCGCGGTCCGATGGTCGGCTTGGCGCCTTCGGCGAGGATCTCGGTGATGCGAAGCACCGTGAGCTCGTCGCGATAGCCGCGCTTGCGGCGCGAATTCTTGCGGCGGCGCTTCTTGAACGCGATCACCTTGGGGCCGCGCTTGTGATCCAGCACCTCGGCGGCCACGGAGGCGCCCGCCACGGTCGGCGCACCCAGCACAGGGGTATCGCCACCAAGCACCAGCACCTCGGAGAGCTGCACGATGGTGCCAACTTCGCCGTCGATCTTGCCGATCTCGAGCACATCATCAGGGACGACGCGGTATTGCCGGCCGCCGGTTTTGATGACTGCGAACATCTTTTATATCCTTCGTGTTCGATCCCGGCCTCAGGTCGATGCCCGGGCCGGCTTCTTGTTCAGTCGCGTTAGGGTTTTGACGCTTTGGTCACGTCATTTTGCGCGCGAGGGCAGGCCCTCCAAATTCGCGCAAAAACAAGCGGCGCGAGAAACGCCCCGCGCCGGATGGGCGGACTTATAGCGGCTGGAAGCCCAGAGTCAAGGTAAACAGGGGCGAAAACAGCCCCAAATTGAGGGATTCGCCCTGAAACAAACCGGTTCCCCCAGCCGTTGTCCCGGTCTCATCACGGGCAAGGGTTGACCATGGCCGAAGACCTGATTGCGACCACTGGAATTGCCGGGCACGGGGCGACCCGGCTGCCCTCGGTCGAGGTGGACAGTTTCAACCTGGAGCTGAAGGACGAAGGCGGCTTCCTCGGCGATCGCGCGACCAAGGGCGCCTTCCGGGAGATTTTCGACCGCTGGCGCAAGCCCCTGCGCGGGACCGGCAAGGACCCGTTCGGCGACCTGCCCTCGGAGCGAATCAGCAAGAGCGCCCTGGACGACATGCTGATCGGCGATGACACCGAAGCCTCCGCGGTGGTCCACAGCGCCATCGAGGAGTTCGCCCAGGAATTGGCCCATGTCACCCGCCGTTTCCTCAAGACCAAGGCCTGGGCCAAGACCGAGCGCATCGTGGTCGGCGGCGGCCTGCGCGACAGCCGGCTCGGCGAGCTCGCCATTGCCCGCACCGAGATCATCCTGAAATCGGAGGATTTCCAGATCGACATGCGCCCGATCCGGTTCGATCCGGACGAGGCTGCGCTGATCGGTGCGTTGCATCTGGCGCCGTCCTGGATCTTCGAGGCCCATGACAGCATCCTTGCGGTCGACATCGGCGGCACCAACATCCGCTGCGGCGTGGTGGAGACGCGCTGGAAGAAGGCCGCCGATCTCTCCAAGGCCGAGGTCTGGAAGTCGATGCTGTGGCGGCATGCCGACGACGAGCCGACGCGCGAGGGCGCCGTGAAGCGGCTGGTGCGCATGCTCAAGCAATTGATCGGCGAGGCGGAGGCCGAAAAATTCAAGCTCGCGCCCTTCATCGGCATCGCCTGTCCGGGTGTGATCAACGAGGACGGCTCGATCCAGAAGGGCGCGCAGAACCTGCCGGGCAATTGGGAGAGCTCCAAATTCAACCTGCCGGCGAGCCTGGTCGAGGCGATCCCGGCCATCGGCGATCACGACACCGCTATCCTGATGCACAATGACGGCGTGGTGCAGGGGCTCTCCGAGGTGCCCTTCATGCAGGATGTCGAGCGCTGGGGCGTCCTGACCATCGGCACAGGGCTCGGCAATGCGCGCTTCACCAACCGCCGCAAGGACAATGGCAAGAAGGCGCAGGACAATGGCGAGCGCAAGAACGGCGACAAGAAAGACAAGAAGGGCTGAATTCCGCGCGGTTCCGGCGCGGTAACCTTGACTGGTGAGGTTAAGATCAGCTTGCCGTTGCTCGCCTTTTCCCTGCTGCTAAGCGTGACAATGTCGCATCACGCCGCCCCGGCGAAGCCCGCCCGCTTCGTCTGGCGGCATTGCAATGAGGCGGCACGGGACCGCCGAGATGTTCTTGCGTACGGCGGTCCCACCCTTTGTCCCGGCGTCCGTGCCGCATCGGACCCGACATCTCCGCCTCCCCGGACCGCCGAAATCCGCCGCCGAAATCCCTGGCGCTTTTGCGAATTTCTTGCCCGCGCGCCTTGTCTGGTCAGCCGTCCTCGCCTATTACACGGCCCCGACCACGGCGGGCTCGGTCCCGATTTGGCGCCTGGAGAGGTGGCAGAGTGGTTGAATGCACCGCACTCGAAATGCGGCATAGGTGCAAGCCTATCGGGGGTTCGAATCCCTCCCTCTCCGCCACGCTTCGCCCGTCGGGCTACGCGTGGCGCAGCCACGCAGGGCCGACGGTCGAAGCGTGTCCGGCGAAGCGAGAGCGAAGACGGACTGCTCGCAGATCCTCACCGTCCCCCAGGCTGACAGCCGCGCCGTCGCTCGCGCTGTTCAGTGCGCGGGCGGAACGTAAGCCGGCTACCGGTTTTGTTGTCCGGGCGCAGAGCAGCAGGAAATCACGCAAGCAGACCAGGCAGCCAATCATGCAGCAATCCAATCGTTCGACCCGGCGTCCCTCGCGCCTGGTCGGCCAATACGCCCTTGTCACCGGCGCCCCGCAGGGCATCGGGCGCGCCATCGCGGTCAGGTTCGCGGAGGAGGGCGCCACGGTTGCGATCAATTACATCGGCTCGCGCGAAACGGCCGAGGACACGCTGGCGCGCGTGCGCAGCGCCTCGGCCGAGCACGGCCATGGCGAGAAGGACCATTTCATCGTTCACGCCGATATCGGCAGTGAGGCCGCGATTGCAGCGATGTTTGAAACCGTGCTTGCGCGCTGGCCTCGCCTGGATTGTCTGGTCAACAATGCCGGCTTCCAGAAGGAGTCGCCGAGCGAAGCGCTCGATGTCGAAACCTACCGCCGCATCCTCGAGGTGAATCTGACCGGCGCTGTGCTCTGCGCGCAAAAGGCGCTGGCGCATTTTGTCAGCCGCGGGGGCGGCGGCAACATCATCAACTGCTCCAGCGTCCACCAGATCGTCCCCAAGCCCGGCTATCTCGCTTATTCCATCAGCAAGGGTGGCATGGCCAGCCTGACGCGCACCTTGGCACTCGAGTTCGCCGGCCGCGGCATTCGCATCAACGCCGTCGGGCCCGGCGCGATCGATACCCCCATCAACGCCGCCTGGACCGGCGATCCGACCAGGCGCGCTGCCGTCGAATCGCACATTCCGCTCGGTCGCGTCGGCACGGCGGAAGAGATCGCCGGCGTGTTCGCCTTCCTCGCCTCCGACGAAGCGAGCTACATCACCGGACAGACGATCTATGCCTGCGGCGGTCTCACGCTGTTCGGCGATTTCCGCGAGAATTGGGCGAGTTGATCTCGCCGCCAAGGATTCCGCGCAAGTTTCTAAATCAACCCGAAGATGGAGCAGGGCCATGTACATCGCCGGATTCGTCATTCCCGTGCCCGCCGACAAGAGGGAGGCCTATCGCCGATGGGCCGAGAACGGCGCGGCGCTGTTTCGGGAATATGGCTGCATCGAGATCGTCGAGTCCTGGGAGGACAACGTTCCCAGCGGCAATCACACCGATTTCCGCCGCGCGGTCGCCGCGAAGGATGGTGAAAAGATCGTCTTCACCTGGCAGGTTTGGCCGGACAAGGCGACGCTCGATGCTGCAGAAGCCAGGATGCAGGGCGACAAGCGCTTCGAGCCATCGGGAGAGATTCCCTTCGATCCCAAGCGCCTCATCCTTGGCTGCTTCGCACCGATCTTCACCATGGGCCGCGCGTGAACGGCTCTCTCTCTGCCGCTTATTGGCAGCTATTGCCGATCGCCCTCCAGCAGATGGTCACGCACCAGCCGCGTAGCGCCGCGGCTCCAGGAATAATTGGCGCCCATGCGCAGGCCGCTATCGGCGGTCGCGAGCACCGCGCCGGTGCGGGCGTCGCGGAGCTGGAAGCCGACGATGTATTCGGTGCGGCTGATCCGCCTGACGACGCTGACGAGCGATTGGTCGGCGCCGAGCCGAAGCGCGAGTGGCGCGTCGCAGCCCCCGCAATCATGCAGCGCGCGGGATTTGCCGGCATCGGCGGCCGCCGTGGTGACGTCGACGATCTGATATCGTCCGCTTTGCGAGAGCAGCTGCCGGATCGCGTCCGTGGTGTCGGCGAGGCCGGTGGCGTCGGACCCCGTCTCGCCGGTGCTGTCAGCGCCAGCGCTGGTGTCCTCGAGCTCGAACGCGAACACCGCAAGCTTCACCGGCGCGAGCGCCGCAGCCGGCGTCGGGGGCTCGCCTGCAAGGCTTGCGCGGACCTCCTTCGATACAAAGCTTTCGGCCCGCTGCCAAGCCTCGTCGCTATCGCCGCGGAAGGTGAACAGCCTTTCGAGCAACACGCGGCCCGAGGCCGTATCGATCGCCGCAGCGCGCGCCCATTGCACCAGCGTGCTCATTTTCTGGATATTGCCGATGATCAGGATGCTTGCGCCGTCCTGGGACAAGGCGCGCAGCCGATCGGCAAGCGCGGGGCCGTCGCTCGCGCAAGCCGCTGCGCAGGTTGAGGAGACGAGCCGAAAGCGTGTGTCCGCGGCGAGATCGCCGCGCAGCGCCGCCATGAACGCCTGCAGGCGTCTCTCATGCACGGCCGTCTGGTCGATGGGCTCGTTCGAGGTGTCGAGATAACGGAAATCGTCGACGGCAACGGTCTTTGGCTGCCTGTCGGTTGTCGCGGCAATCGCCGAAATCGGGCTGAAGGCCAGCAGCAGAGCGGTTGCGGCGAGCAGGTCAAAAAGGCGGCTGTTGCGCATAATCAGCGACTCGAATCCGTTGGAACAACCCTGGCACGATAGGTTCTGAATCGCCTGTTGGCAGCACAGGATTTCCCGCCGGAGGCCGGGAATATTTCACGACCCTTCGCCCAAAGTCGCCTGCGGAAAAAGGAACCCTCGCGGCAGGGGCGGGTTTCCATCTCCAGCAAGGTGGTTTCCATGCGCAGCATCCGCTGGCTTGCGGTTATTCCGTTCCTCGCGCTCATCGTCGGCCCGTTCTTTGTCAACCGGCCGACGCCGCTGATCCTCGGCCTGCCGGTTCTGCTCGCCTGGATCGTGGCGTGGATCCTGCTCACCTCGCTGATCATGGCCGTGATCTACGCCGCTGATCCGGCCAATCGGGACGGCGCT
>Ga0209062_1002868_pt1 | contig 21524 bp, 16 predicted proteins | sample Coa_R2_2_FD_187158 | JGI IMG/M metagenome (GOLD analysis project Ga0209062, IMG submission 187158) | Surface soil microbial communities from Centralia Pennsylvania, which are recovering from an underground coalmine fire - Coalmine... | ecosystem: Environmental > Terrestrial > Soil > Unclassified...
TCTCGCGCAAGATCACCGTCGATGTGAAGGGCGAGATCCTGGAGCTCAAGAACACCATCAACACGATGGTCGATCAGCTCAACGCCTTCGCTTCGGAAGTGACGCGCGTCGCGCGCGAGGTCGGCACCGAGGGAAGGCTCGGCGGGCAGGCGGTCGTGCCGGGCGTCGCCGGCACGTGGAAAGACCTGACCGACACCGTCAACGTGATGGCGGCCAACCTCACCGAGCAGGTGCGCGGCATCGTCAAGGTGGTCACCGCCGTCGCAAACGGGGACCTCAAGCAGAACTTGACCGTGAAATCCAAGGGCGAGGTGGCGGCGCTGGCCGAGACCATCAACAACATGACCAATACGCTTGCCACCTTTGCCGATCAGGTCACGACGGTGGCGCGCGAGGTCGGCGTCGAAGGCCGCTTGGGTGGACAGGCGAATGTGCCCGGCGCGGCCGGCACGTGGCGCGATCTGACCGGCAACGTCAACCTGCTTGCCGCCAATCTGACGACGCAGGTGCGCGCCATCGCCGAGGTCGCGACCGCCGTCACCAAGGGCGATTTGACGCGCTCGATCCAAGTCGACGCGCGCGGCGAGGTGGCGGAGCTCAAAGACAACATCAATACGATGATCGACAACCTCCGCCTGACGACCGACCGCAATACCGAGCAGGATTGGCTCAAGACGAACCTCGCGCGCTTCACCAACATGCTTCAGGGACAGCGCGATCTCGCGACGGTGGGTCGATTGCTGCTGTCGGAGCTGGCGCCTCTGGTCAATGCGCAGAACGGCGTCATCTATCTGGTCGAGGCCGAGCAGACGCCGAGCCTGAAGCTGCTCTCCGCCTATGCCGAAGACGGGCAGGGCGGCCATCGCGACCGCTTGCAGTTTGGGCAGGGGCTGATCGGGCAATGCGCCGCCGATGCGCGGCGACTGCTGGTCACCAACCTTCCGGAAAATGTCGTGCCCATCAGCTCCGGCCTCTTCCGGGCGCCGCCCAAGAACGACATCGTGCTGCCGATCTTGTTCGAAGGGCAGGTGAAGGCGGTCATCGAATTGGCGTCCGTCGGAACGTTCACGGATCTTCAGATCTCGTTCCTGGAGCAGCTCACCTCGGGCATCGGGATCGTGCTGAACAGCATCGAAGCGACGATGCAGACGGAAGGTCTGCTGACGCAATCGCAGCAATTGGCCGCGGAGTTGCAGACCCAACAGGTCGAGCTTCAGCAGACCAACGAACAGCTCGAGCAGAAGGCGCAGCAGCTCGCCGAACGAAATGTCGAAGTGGAGCGCAAGAACCAGGAAATCGAGCAGGCGCGCCGCGCTCTCGAAGAAAAGGCCACCGAGCTGGCGTTGACCTCGAAATACAAATCCGAATTCCTCGCGAACATGTCGCATGAGCTGCGCACGCCGTTGAACAGCATCCTGATCTTGGGCCAGCAGCTTGCCGACAATCCCGACGGCAATCTGTCGCCGAGGCAGGTGGAGTTCGCGCGAACCATCCACGGCGCGGGAACGGACCTGCTCAATCTGATCAGCGACATCCTGGATTTGTCGAAGATCGAATCGGGCACCGTCTCGGTCGATGCCGAGGAGGTCGCGTTCAGCAATCTCCACGACGTCGTGGTTCGCCCGTTCCGCCACGAAGCCGAGAACCGCCGGCTCTCTTTCGACGTGCAGATCGATCCCAATCTCGATCGCAGCATGATCACGGATTCGAAGCGTCTGCAGCAGGTGCTGAAGAACCTGCTGTCGAACGCGTTCAAATTCACCGAGCATGGCGGCGTGCGTCTCAGCATATCGCAGGCGGTGAGCGGCTGGAGCCCGGAGCACCCGACCTTGAAGAATGCGCCCACCGTCGTCGCCTTCGAGGTGACGGACACGGGCGTCGGCATTCCGCCGGAGAAGCAGAAGATCATCTTCGAAGCCTTCCAGCAGGCGGATGCCAGCACGAGCCGCAGATATGGCGGCACGGGCTTGGGGCTGGCGATCAGCCGCGAGCTTGCCAATCTCCTCGGCGGCGAGATCCAGCTCCGCAGCACGCCCGGCGTTGGCAGCACCTTCACGCTCTATCTGCCGCTCAAATATGCGGGCCCCGCCATGACGCAGCGCTCGGCCGCCCAGGTGGCGCCGGTGCCGGCATTGGCCGCGGTGCGCCTCACCGAGCAGTCGGTGGAGCAGATCCCCGACGACCGCAATCAGGTGCAGGTGGGCGACCCGATCCTGCTCATCGTCGAAGACGACCCGCACTATGCGCGGATCATGGTGGACCTGGCGCATGAGGCGGGGCTGAAGGTCCTGGTGGCGACGCGCGGCACCGAGGCTTTGGCGCTGGCCAAGGAATTCCAGCCGAGCGCGGTCTCGCTCGACGTGTTCCTGCCGGACATGCTGGGTTGGACCGTCTTGAGCCAGCTCAAGCAGAATCCTTTGACGCGACACATACCGGTGCAGATCGTCACCCTCGACGAAGACCGTCAGCACGGCCTGGCGCGCGGCGCGTTCTCGTTCATCACCAAGCCGACCACGACGGAAGGGCTCGAATTCGCCTTGTCGCGCATCAAGGAATATGCGAAGCCGCGGCGCAAGCGCTTGCTCATCGTCGAGGACAATGCGGCGGAGAGGCTCAGCATCACCGAGCTTCTCGCCCATGACGACATCGACGTGATATCGGTCGAAACCGGGGCCGAGGCGCTATCGATGCTCAACGAGCAGCCGATCGATTGCGTCGTGCTCGATCTGCGGCTCCCCGATATGTCGGGCTTCGAAGTGCTGAAGCAGATCGGCAGCAACGCCGAGCTTGCCGATCTTCCCGTGGTCGTGTTCACCGGCCGCGAGCTGTCGCCCGAAGAAGACGCGCAATTGCACACGATGGCGCGCAGCGTCGTCGTGAAGGGCGTCGAGTCGCCGGAGCGTCTCCTGGACGAGACGGCGCTCTTCCTGCACCGGGTCGTATCCGAGTTGCCGGTGGAAAAGCAGCGCATGCTCGAAAGGCTGCACAGCTCGGATGAAGATCTCGTCGGCAAGACGGTGCTGCTCGTCGATGACGACGCCCGCAACATCTTTGCGCTCAGCAGCGCCTTGGAGCGGCGTGGCATGAACGTGCTGACGGCGACGACGGGCCGCGAAGCCATCGATCTGCTGAACACGACGCCCAATATCGCGATCGTCCTCATGGACATCATGATGCCCGAGATGGACGGCTATCAGACGATGCAAGTCATTCGGCAGAACCCCGCGTTCAGGCGCCTGCCGATGGTCGCGCTCACCGCCAAGGCCATGAAGGGAGACCGGGAGAAATGCCTGGAAGCGGGCGCGTCCGATTACCTGGCGAAGCCGGTCAACACGGAGCAATTGCTGTCGGCGCTCCGCATGTGGCTGCATCGCTAACGGGCCGCCGATATGAGCGCGAGCGACAAGGTCAATATCCTGCTGGTCGATGACCAGCCGGCGAAGCTGCTGAGCTATGAGGTGATTCTTCGCGACCTCGATGAGAATCTCATAAAGGCGGGATCGGCGCGGGATGCGCTGGAGCAGCTTCTCAAGAAGGATATCGCGGTCATCCTCATCGACGTGGTGATGCCGGATCTCGACGGCTTTGAGCTGGCGACCATGATCCGCAGCCATCCCCGGTTCCAGACGACCGCGATCATCTTCGTATCGGCCGTCGCGTTGACGGATCTCGATCGCGTCAAAGGCTATGAATATGGCGCCGTCGATTATGTGCCGGTGCCGGTCATTCCCGAGATCTTGCGCGCCAAGGTGCGCGTGTTCGTCGACCTCTATCGCAAGACCCGGCAGCTCACGCTCCTCAACGCCGAATTGGAGCGCCGGGTTGCCGACAGAACGGCCGAGCTGGCGCGGGCCAATGCCGATCTGGAGCGACGTGTCGAAGAGCGCACGCGAGAGCGCGAATTGGCGTTGGCGCAAGTACATGAGATGCAAAAGCTCGAAAGCCTCGGACAGCTCACGGGCGGTCTCGCGCACGACTTCAACAATCTGCTCATGGCCATTCTGGGCAATTTGGACCTGGTGGCGAAGAAATTGGCGGAGGACTCGGCCGCAAAGCGCCTCGTCGACAGCGCCATTCAAAGTGCCGAGCGCGGCGCCACGCTCACCGCCCGGATGCTGGCCTTCGCGCGCCGTCAGGAGCTGAAGCCGGAGACGGTCGATGTCTGCCGTCTGCTCAAGGGGTTGCAGGAAATGCTGCAACGGACGCTCGGCCCGATGATTCAGATCGGCATGGATTTCCATCCCGGCGTTGCCCCGATCAGCGTCGATCCGAATCAGCTCGAGCTTGCGTTGATCAATCTCGCGCTCAACGCGCGGGACGCGATGCCGCAAGGCGGTCGCCTGACGATCACGGCACGGCGCGAGGCGGTCACCCGTTCGTCGCAGAATCTGCGGCCGGGCGACTATGTCTGTCTCGCCGTCACCGATACGGGCGTCGGGATGGACGACGCCACGCTGAAGCGCGCGGCCGAGCCGTTCTTCACGACCAAAGAGGTCGGCAAGGGAACGGGGCTCGGTCTCTCCATGGTCTATGGGCTCGCCGCTCAATCCGGCGGCGGCGCGCGGATCTTCAGTCAGCCACGGGTCGGAACGACGGTCGAGCTCTGGCTTCCGGTGGCCGAACGCGTGCCGAGCGAAGAGCAGGGACCGGCGGGTACTTTGGCGCTCGAACCCGATCGGCGGCTTAGCGTTCTGGTCGTCGATGACGATGCCGACGTACTCGCCAGCACCGCCGCTATGCTCGAGGATCTCGGCCACACGGTTCTCACCGCGCCCTCGGGTGCGGCGGCGCTCGATATCGTCCGATCGGGCGCGACCTTGGATCTGGTCATCACCGACCACGCCATGCCGGGAATGACGGGCGTCGAAGTCGCCGAGCATATCCGTCAGTTGCGCACCAATTTACCGGTCATTCTCGCCACCGGCTATGCCGATCTGCCGAGCGACGAGGACTCGCGGATACCCCGGCTCTCCAAGCCTTATCGGCAGCAGGAACTGGTCCCGATCCTGGCGCTGGTAACCAGGCCAGGTCGCTCGCCGAACGTGATCTCCATCAACAAGGCGAAACGCGCGTAGATCAGAGGCCCTTCCGGACCGCGGATCAAGCCTGCCGCGCCGCTCAGTCTTCTCGTTTCCGTTTCGAAGCGGCGTGCTCTAGCTTGGGCGGCGCAAGGGAGTTGCCGTCCATGTCGCAGGTGGATTCCAAGACGCATTATGACTTTGGGAAGAATTGGGCTCGCTTTGCCGAAGATGTCGCCGAGCGCAATGCGGCGGAAGCGGTGAAGGGGCTTTCGCGACTTATCGGCGACAATCTTGAGGGAAAGTCGTTTCTTGATATTGGTTGCGGTTCCGGATTGCACGCTGTCGCAGCATTGCAACTCGGAGCGGCATCTGTTCGCGCCGTGGATCTCGATCCGAACTCCGTCTCAACGGCGCGCCATCTGCTCACCCGCTTTGCAGCCGGAGAGCCGTGGCATGTCGAGGAACGGAGCGTTTTCGAATTGTCGGCCGCGTCCGGCCGATACGATGTGGTCTACGCATGGGGCGTGTTGCATCACACCGGTCGCATGCGCGATGCGATTCGCCATGCTGCGTCGCTGGTGGAGCCGGGCGGATTGCTGGTGATCGCCATCTATCGCAAGACGCCGCTATGTCCGGCGTGGCGTCTCGAGAAGAAATTCTACGCCTTGGGGCCGCGATGGTATCGTCCCATCGCCGATTTTTGCCTCGCGGCGCTCACGCTTGCGGCTCTGGCGATGACAGGGCGAAATCCGGTCGCTTATGTGCGCCAGTATCCCCGGGCGCGCGGCATGACGTTCATGACCAATATTCGCGATTGGCTCGGCGGCTACCCTTACGAATCCGCTTCACCCGAAGAGATCCGCGGCATCGTTGCAGCCAGCGGGTTCCGGGAGGAACGTTTCCTTCCGTGCAACACCAGAATGGGCCTGCTGGGCGTCGGTTGCGACGAATATGTCTTCCGCTCTCAGGCGACGGCGGATGCGCGTTGAGGCGAGGGGACGCCGTCCATCCAGCGTCGCTGCCATTCCTGGAACATGAGGGCGCACCAGATCAGGTACTGCCAGTTGCGCCGTCCGGAAAGATGCTCCTGCCATTTCCGGCGCAAGGCCGCCGCGTTCAGGAAACCCTCGGACCGCAGCCGCCGCTCCTCCAGCAGATCCTCGGCCCAATCGCGCAAGGGTCCGCGAAGCCAAGCGTCGATCGGCACGCCGAAGCCCATCTTGGGCCGCTCGACCAGAGCGCGCGGCACGTGGCGATAGAGCACCTGGCGCAAGATCCATTTGCCCTTGCCGCCGCGCACGCGCATCGAGCCGGGCAAGCGCCAGCCGAAGGCGACGACGCGTGGATCGAGCAAAGGCACGCGTGCTTCGAGCGAGACGGCCATGCTCGTCCGGTCCACCTTGGTGAGAATGTCGTCGGGCAGATAGGTGACGGTGTCGAGGAATTGCATCCGCTCGATGAAATCGGCGAAGTCGCGTGCGACCGACTTGTCCCAAAGCGCACCTTTCGGCTCTTGTCCTTGCAGAACGAATTCGGCGGGATCCTCGCATTGCGAGATCAGCCGCCGATATATCGCGTTTTCGTCGGCAAGGGTGAGGACGGGGGCGATCTTGTGAAGCTGGTCGCCGGCCCGCGCCGGCCGCCATCGTCCGGGGAGGGCCGCGAAGAGCCGGTCCCAGCTCTCGGGCGGTACCGCGAGCAGCGTGGCGGCCACGGCACGGCGCAGCCCGGCCGGCATCGCGAGAACGCGCCGGCGCCAGGTTTCGCCGAGCACATAGCGTCGATACCCGGCGAAGACCTCGTCGCCGCCGTCGCCGGAGAGCGCGACCGTGACGTGGCGGCGCGTCATCTCGGATACGAGATATGTGGGAAGCTGTGACGCGTCGGCGAAGGGTTCGTCGAACCATCCGGCAATCGCCGGCACGAGATCGCGGGCGTGGCCGGGTTCGGCGTAGAGCTCGGTATGGTCGGTGCGCAGGTGCCTTGCCACGGCCGCGGCATGCTGCGCCTCGTCATAGCCGCTCTCGCGGAAACCAATGGTGAAGGTCCGCAGGGGCTTGGCGCTCTGCTGTTGCGCGAGCGCCACCACCAGCGACGAATCGATGCCGCCGGAGAGGTAGGCGCCGAGCGGGACGTCGGAGATCAACTGGCGGCCGATGGCGTCGCGCAACAGGTCTTCGAGGCGGCCGGCCGCCTCGTGCTCGCTCATCGAGAGTCGCTGTGAGAGCCCTTCCTGCGCGACGGCGCGCGCGTCCCAATAGGCGCTGAGCTTTGGCGCTTCGCCGGCGCGGTAGGTGAGGAGCGTCCCGGGCGCGAGCTTGTGGACGCCCTTGTAGATCGTGTGCGGCGTCGGGATATAGCCGTGGCGGAAATAGGCGACGAGCGCATCGCGGTTGATCTCGGGCCGCCACAGCGGATGGGCCACCAGCGCGCGGAGCTCCGAGCCGAAGAGCAGGGCGCCTGAGAGGATGCACCAATAGAGCGGCTTTACGCCAAGATGGTCGCGCACGAGGCTGAGGCTGCGCGCCTCGCGGTCCCAGAGGGCGAAGGCGAAGATCCCGTTGAACCGCTTCGTCGCGGCAGCCACGCCCCAGCGGGCACAGCTTTCGAGCAGCACCTCGGTATCCGATTGGCTCCGGAAGCGGATGCCGGCCGCTTCCAATTCGCGGCGCAACTCGCGGAAATTGTAGATCTCGCCGTTGAAGCTTAGGACATAACGGCCATCGCTCGCGGTCATCGGCTGCTGTGCCGCCGGCGAAAGATCGATGATGGCAAGGCGGCGATGGCCCAGGGCTATGCCCGCGCCTTCGTCGAGCCACACGCCCTCGCCATCGGGGCCGCGATGGGCGAGCGTGCCGGCCATCCGGCGAACGATACCCTCCAGCTCCATCCGGCCCGAGGTCGCCGCCGCGATGCCGCAGATCCCGCACACGCGCTAGGCCCTTTCCTTGACGAGCACGAAGCACCGGCATGCTGCGCCCAAAAGCCGCGCCAGCCTTCGCCGCGCCGCGAGCGGCAGCCGGTGATGGCCGAGCATATAGCCCGTATAGAACAGGCCGAGATCGAAGCTCTTCGCGATCCGCCAGCCGCAGCGCTCAAAATGCGTGCTCCACCACCGCCGACGAAAGTAGAGATATTCCGTGAGCGTATTGCCCCGCTCGCCGTGACGCGGCGGGATCAGGCCCTTTCGCAACGGCGAGCCGCGGCTCGCCCCCGGCCGATCAGCGCCCATCATCCCCCGTTCTCCCCGCCGGCGCAGGCGCCAGAGCCATTTGACGAGGCCCGGGTAATGTGTCACCCATGTCCAAAGCCGCCAATGCTCGGTCGGCAAGATATGAACGGCGCAGCCCGAACTTCGCAACACGCGAAGCATCTCTCCTTCGAAATCGTCGAGATCGGCAATATGTTCGAGGGTATTGGAGGAGAAGATCACGTCGAAGCTCGCATCGGGGAAGGGGATATACCTGCCGTCATAATCCCGGACCGGAAAGACGCGGCCGGCGCGGTATTCGGAAGAGGCTAGATCGATCGACGTGACGCGAAATCCACGCTCGCTCAAGAGGAAGGCTTGCTGGCCGCTGCCGCCGCCGATCTCGAGGAGATCCCCGGCGAGGCCCGGCAGCCGGTCGAGCACTTCCTCGATCTCGGCCCGACGCAGCGCGTTGATCCACTCGATATCCTCTGAGATCATCGGCTCCTGCTCGCATCCTTCCATGCCCGCGCGAGATGGTTCTGGCGCGGCCCGCCGACGGAGAGTGGCAGCCCGATCCCTGCGGCACAAGGTGCGATGACGCGGGTCATGCATGTGATCACCGGCCTTAGCACCGGCGGTGCGGAGATCATGCTGTGGAAATTACTCTCGGCGCTCGACGAGAGACGGGGCGATATCGTGGTTTCGCTGACCGGCGCCGGTACGATCGGTCCAAGGATCACCGCGCTCGGCATTCCCGTGATCGATCTCGATATGAGCCGTTCGCCCAATCCGTTGGCCGTCTGGAAGCTCGCCCGCCTGGTTCGCCGGTTTTCGCCGGATGCCGTCCAGGGCTGGATGTATCACGGCAATCTCATGGCAAGCCTCGGCTCGATCTTATCCTCGGCGCAAGTGCCCGTACTGTGGAATATTCGCCAATCCCTCTACGATCTCGGGAAGGAGCGCCTGCTGACGGCGGTCGTCATTCGTGCCGGCGCGATGCTGTCGCGCCTTCCCAAGGCGGTCGTCTACAACAGCAAAACCAGCGCCGTGCAGCACGAGGCGCTGGGTTATAGCGCCAAGCGCCGCATCGTCATTCCCAACGGCTTCGACTGCACGCTCTTTCATCCCTCGGAGGAGAAGCGACAGCGCATCAGGGCTGAATTCGGGATTGCGGACGATGCCGTTCTTGTCGGGCTGGTCGCACGGCGCCACCCGATGAAGGACCACGGGACCTTCATCGATGCCGCGGCGCTGGTTGCCGAGCGCGCTCCATCGGCGCATTTCTTGCTGATCGGCAAGGGTATGGACGACAAGGCGGCGGACCTCGTCGAGCGCGCAGCCCGCCACGGCCTTGGCGACCGCGCGATGTTCCTGGGCGAGCGCACGGATATGCCGGCCCTTACCGCTGCCCTGGATATAGCATGCTCGTCCTCGGCTTGGGGCGAGGGGTTTTCCAACGCCATCGGCGAAGCCATGGCTTGCGGCGTCCCGTGCGTCGCGACCGATATCGGCGACAGCAGGGAGATCATGGGCGAGGGGGGCATCATCATTCCCGCCCGCGATCCGAGAAGCTTGGCCAACGCAATCTGGCAGCTCATCGATATCGGGCGCGTCGGGCGACGGCAAATCGGCGCGCTGGCCCGGCGGCGCGTCGAAGCTGAATTTTCCTTGCCGCAGATTGCCCGTCGCTACGGCGAGGTCTACGACTTGCAGTTGATGCGTTCCCGGGGGTAGCGACATCTTCCGCATCGAAAAAATCTCGAACTGGTCGAGCCATTCGGTCAATCGCCGGATACTGCTGGCCGGAATTCACACGGGAGGCGCGACCTTGGCGGTGCGCGGAGCTCTCGCTATGCGCGAGCTCGTGATCGCGGCGATGTTCGGCACCAATCCGTCGCTGGGTGCCTATCTCCTCGCCGCTCTTCTGCCGACCTATGTGGCGCAAATCTTCAGCAGCGCGGCGCCGCTTGCGTTGGTTCCGACATTCATCCACGTCCGAGACCGCAATGGGAGGGAGGCCGCGCAACGACTGGCGGGCGCGGCGACGATAATGGCCATCGGCGCGTTAGGTGTGGCTGTGCTTGCGGTGCTCGCGCTATTTCCTCTCTACCTTGAGAAGGCCGCGACGACACTGGGCGCGGATGAGCGACGGCTCACGATCGAGCTTCTACTTATTCTTGCGCCGTTTGCTTTGTTGCGTGGCGTCACGGCGCTTTGGGCGGCAATGGTGAATGTCGCCGGTGCATTTTTCGCGCCTGCTCTCCTTCCTGCTCTGACACCGCTTGTCGCCGCGAGTGCGGCACTGACCTTCCGTGGGGAAGGGGTCAAGGCCATCGCCTTGGGAACACTCGTCGGGATCGTGCTCGAGACCGTGCTTACGGCGATGCTTTTGCGAAAGGCGGGAGTGGCGATGCGATGGAGCTGGCCCGCCTATACGGCGGAGCTGCGGCACGTCGTGCGGCAGTTTCTGCCGACGATCGCGGGGAGCGCAACCCTCGCCACCATAGCCGTCATCGACCAGACGACGGCGGCAATGATGTCGCCTGCTGGCATCTCGGTGATATACTACGCCAATCTACTTGTCCTATTCCCGATATTGCTGGCGGCGCCGGCTCTCAGCGTCGCTGCCCTGCCGCATGTTTCGGAAATGGCCGCGTGCCATCGGTGGCGCGAATTGCGGCACACGATTTCTGTCTATGTGCGTTATGTTCTTGCCGCTACAGTGCCGCTTACCGCGATTTTTTGCGCGTTCTCGCCGCTCATCGTCCGCGTCGTGTTCCACCGCGGCAATTTCTCCGCCGATGATGTCGCCGCTGTGGCGCAGGTGGTACGGTATCTCAGCCTCCAAATCCCCTTCTATCTCGGCGCGACGGTGGTGGTCCAGGTGCTTTCGGCGCTCGGGCGCAACGATATCCTAATGTGGTCGGCGCTGCTCAGCGTGGCGCTCAAAATCCTCCTGAATTACTTCCTAAGCTCGATGATGGGATTGGCAGGGCTTGGATTGTCGACGAGCGTGATCTATGCCGTCGCCATGGTGTTTTTGCTGACTTCCTGCCTGTGGACCTTGAGAAGGCACCAGGATGGCTGACAAGGCGGGCAAAGAGTATTGGCAGAACCTTTGGCAAGGCAGCACGCTGCCGGCGCGCGTCCTGCCGGAACGTGATACGCTCAGGAACCATTCCCACCACGAATTCCACAAATTCTTTCAAGCCACGCTGGCAGGGATCGGCCGGGCGCGGCTTATCGAGTTCGGTTGCGCGCGATCGCTTTGGCTCCCCTATTTTGCCCGCGAGTTCGGCTTTGATGTGACGGGGATCGACTACTCGGAAGAGGGCTGCCGAAAGGCGCGCGCCGTTCTGGAACGCGACGGCATTCCCGGCGAAGTCTTCCGAGCCGATTTCATGGAGCCCCTGCTATCGGCGCACGGCAGCTTCGATGTCGGCGTGTCCTTCGGCGTCGTCGAGCATTTTCACGATACGGCCGAATGCCTGTCGGCGTTTCGGCGGTTCCTTGGGCCGCAAGGTCTGCTGATCACGATGATTCCCAATTTGGCGGGCACGGTCGGGTGGTTGCAGCGACACCTCGACCGCCGCATCTATGATATCCATGTCGTGCTCGACGACCGGCAATTGACCGACGCGCATCGACGCGCTGGATTCGAAGTTGTCGATTGCCGATATATTGTTTGCTCGAATTTCGGCGTATTAACGTTGAATCGCCGATCGAACAGATTTTTTCATTTGAAACAGCTCTTCCGGACGGCGATGATGGGCGCATCGGTCGCGTCCTGGGTCGTCGACCGCCACATCCTTCCCTTACCGGCAACGCGGCTTCTTTCGCCCTACATTATCTGCGCCGCGCGCAACCGCTGAATTCTTGTGGAGCCGAGGACTTTGATACTCTCCGATTTGCCCGTATCTTCCCAAAAAATGCCCTCCATCAGTCACCTTCAGCAACTCGAATCCGAAAGCATCCACATCCTTCGCGAGGTGGCGGCCGAGTTCCGCAAGCCGGTCATGCTCTATTCGATCGGCAAGGATTCCTCGGTGCTGCTGCATCTCGCGATGAAGGCATTTCATCCGGGCAAGCCGCCATTTCCCCTGCTCCATATCGATACGACGTGGAAGTTCCGCGAGATGATTGCGTTTCGCGACCGCCGTGCACGGGAGCTCGGTCTTGATCTCCTCGTCCATGTCAATGCCGAGGGGATCGCGCGCGGCATCAATCCGATCACGCATGGCTCGGCGCTTCACACGGATGTGATGAAGACGCAGGCGCTGAAGCAGGCGCTCGACACGCATGGCTTCGACGCCGCCATCGGCGGAGCGCGCCGCGACGAGGAGAAGTCGCGCGCGAAGGAGCGCATCTTTTCCCACCGCAGCGCCGCTCACCGCTGGGACGCCAAGAACCAGCGGCCGGAGCTGTGGAGCGTCTACAACACGCTGCTGGGACCGGGCGAAAGCATGCGCGTCTTCCCATTGTCGAACTGGACCGAGCTTGACATTTGGCACTACATCCATCTCGAGAAGATTCCCGTCGTGCCGCTCTATTTCGCCGCCTCGCGGCCGGTGGTGGAGCGCGAGGGAGCGCTCATCATGGTCGATGACGAGCGTCTTCCGCTGCGGCCGAACGAGCGCCCGCAATGGCGCACGGTCCGCTTCCGGACGCTCGGCTGCTATCCCTTGACCGGCGCCGTCCTCTCGAATGCCGCGACGCTTCCGGACATCATCCGGGAGATGCTGGCCGCGCGCAGCTCCGAGCGCCAGGGGAGGATGATCGATCGCGATCAGGCCGCCTCGATGGAGAAAAAGAAGGAAGAGGGGTATTTCTGATGGCGCCCGCCTTCGGCGACACCGACGCCGATCTCGATTCATTGCTTCACGCGCAGGCGGACAAACCGACCCTGCGTTTCATCACCTGCGGCAGCGTTGATGATGGGAAGAGCACGCTGGTCGGGCGCCTGCTCTATGATTCGAAGCTGCTCTTCGATGACCAGCTCACGGCGCTCGAAGCCGAAAGCAAGGCTTATGGCACCACCGGCGGCGATCTCGACTTCGCCCTGCTTGTCGATGGATTGCAGGCCGAGCGCGAGCAGGGCATCACCATCGATGTCGCCTACCGCTTCTTCGCGACGCAAAAGCGGCGCTTCATCGTCGCGGATACGCCGGGTCACGAGCAATATACGCGGAACATGGCGACGGGCGCGTCGAATGCGGAGCTTGCCGTCATTCTCGTCGATGCGCGCAAAGGCATCGTCACGCAGACCCGGCGCCACAGCTATATCCTGGCGCTCTTCGGCATTCGCCATGTCGTGCTCGCGGTCAACAAGATGGACCTTGTCGGCTTCGATGCCGATCGTTTTGCCGCCATCGCCAAGGACTATGGCGAGCTCGCCCGGCGCCTTGAGATCCCGCATGTCCAATGCGTGCCTGTCGTCGCCCGCGACGGCGACAATATCTTCATCGGCAGCAGCCGCATGCCTTGGTATGACGGTCCGACCATCATCGACTATCTCGAATCGGTCGATGTCGCTCGTGATCTGGCCCGCCGGCCGTTCCGCTTGCCCGTGCAATGGGTCAATCGGCCCAACGCCGATTTCCGCGGCTATAGCGGGCGCATCGCCGGCGGCAGCGTGTCGGTCGGCGAGGAGGTGGCGGTCCATCCCTCGGGGCGCCGCAGCAAGGTCACGCGCATCCTGGATGGCGACCGCGACGTTCGCGAGGCCGCGCGGGGCCAGTCGGTCACGCTGACGCTTGCCGACGAGATCGATATCAGCCGCGGCAATGTGCTGGCGGCGGCGGATGCGCCGCCGCTGATCGCGGACCAGTTCGCGGCACATCTTCTATGGTTCGACGAGGCGCCGATGCTGCCGGGCCGGCGCTATGTCATGAAATCCGGCGGCCAGACGCTGAGCGCCGTGATCTCGACGCTCAAATACCGCATGAGCGTCGATACGCTGGAGCATCAGGCCGCGGCGACGCTGAAGCTGAACGAGATCGGCTCGGTCAATCTGGCGCTTGACCGGCCGCTCGTCTGCGATGCCTATCGCGACGGGCGCGAGATGGGCGGCTTTGTCCTGATCGACGCCTTCAGCCACCGCACCGTCGCCGCCGGCACCATCGACTTCGCCCTGCGCCGCGCGACGAACATCGCGTGGCAGGAGCTCGATATCGACAAGGCCCTGCGCTCTCGCCTCAAGCATCAGCGGCCTTGCGTCCTGTGGTTCACGGGGTTGAGCGGCGCGGGAAAATCGACGGTCGCCAATCTCGTCGACAAGGAGCTCTGCGCGCTCGGCCGGCATACTTATCTGCTCGATGGCGACAATATCCGCCACGGGCTCAACCGCGATCTTGGCTTCACCGTCGAGGCGCGGGTCGAGAATATCCGCCGGGTGGCCGAGGTCAGCAGGCTGTTCGTCGATGCCGGTCTCATCGTCCTGGTGTCGCTGATCTCGCCCTTCCGCGCCGAGCGCCAGATGGCGCGGGCGCTTCTGGAACCTGGAGAGTTCGTCGAGATTCATGTCGCCACCCCCTTGGCGGAATGCGAACGGCGCGACCCCAAGGGTCTCTACCGCCGCGCGCGCGCCGGCGAGATCCCGAACTTCACTGGCATCGGCTCGCCCTATGAGCCGCCCGAAGCGCCGGAAATCCGGCTCGATACCTCGTCGCTGCCCGCCGAAGGCGCGGCCGAGCGGGTCATCGCCTATCTGAAGCGCGGCGGCTATGTGTAGCGGTGGAACGCGCCAGCCTGCGGCTTGATTTATCAGCCGGCTGCCGGTAGACCCTCTCGCGGCAAGAGATCGACTGTCCCCATCGTCTAGAGGCCTAGGACATCGCCCTTTCACGGCGGTAACACGGGTTCGAATCCCGTTGGGGACGCCACTTCGGTACAGAACTGGGCACGCCAAAACCCGCCGTTTTCGCGCCTGAAGCGGCGACCAGGGTCCGCAGCAGCTCGCTTTTTGCCCCCATGATGCGTAGCTCCTGGGCGTCGACTTCGACGCGCTGCGCCAGCGCACGCAGATAGTCGCGCCGGTAGCCGCCATTCTCGGCTCGCAGACGCTTGCGGGCCTCCCTGGCGAAGGTCTTGAGGGCTTGGGGCGTGATGGCCGGCCCGGTCCGGTCAAGGGCGCCCGCGGCGCGCTCTGCGTCAGCTTGGGCCTGGTCGCGGATAGCCTTCAGCTCGGCGATCCGGTCCTTCAGCGCCGGGTCGGCGAGGTCGGCGACGCCGCTTTCAATCGCCGCATAGAGCCGCTTGAGTTTCGCATCGACGTCGCTCGCGCGCTTGCGCAGGTCGGCGATATGCGTCGTTTGGCGGCGGGCGCGCTCCTCGCGGCGGTCCAGGACGAGGGACAGGATCTCTCCGAGGCGCTCGGGCTGCAGAAGCCGCTCCTCGAGATGGTTGACGACCAGGGCATCGAGCTTTTCCATCCGCAGCGTCCGGCCCTGGCAGCCGGTCTCGCCCTGCCGCGCCTTAGTGGAGCAGGTGTAGTAGCGATAGCGTCCACTCTTCCCCGTCCGCAGCGTCATGGCTCCGCCGCAGGCGGCGCAAAAGCAGATCCCCGTGAGGAGGGTAGGACCGCTCACGATGCGCGGCGCGATCACCGCCGGACTACGAGATTTGAGCAGCGCTTGGACGGCCTCGAACTCGGCCGCCTCAACAATGGTGGGCACTGCCATCTCGACGACTTCGGCCTCCGGCTTACGTTCGCGAGTCTTCCAGGTCTTGGCGTTGAAGCGGTGGCGGCCGATGTACGTCGTCCGCGTCAGCACCTTGTGGACGGCGCCAATGCCCCACCGTCCGCCGTCGCGGGTCCGGATACCGCGGGCGTTGAGATGCGTGACTATCGCCTTGATGCCCATCGTCCCGCTCGCCCCGTCGCCCTCGCGCGCCAGACGGAAGATCAACCGCACCGTCTCCGCGTGGAAGGGATCAATCTCCAAGGTCTTCTTGGTCTTCTGCCCGCGCTGTTCGCCGGCCACGATGCGGTAGCCGATTGGCGGCAAAGAACCGTTCCAGAAGCCTTGACGGGCGTTCTCCTTCATGGCCCGCAACGTGTGCTTGGCGTTCTCCTTGGACTGGTATTCATCGAACAGCGCCATGATCTGTCGGATCATGTTGCCCATCGGGTCGTCGCCGAGCTCCTGCGTGACCGAGACCAGCCGCACGCCGTTCTTGGCGAGCCTGCGAACGTAGAATTCCAACTGGAACTGATCACGGAAGAAACGGCTGAAGCTATGCACCACGATCAGGTTGAATGCCGGCGGCTTGACGCTGGCGGCATCGATCATGCGCTGGAATTCGGGCCGCCGATCGTCGGTCGCCGTCGAGCCCGGCTCGACATACTCGGCGACCATTTCCCAGCCGCGCGACGCGCAATAGCTCGTTGCTTGGCGGCGTTGGTCCGGGATGGAGAGGTCGTTGTCGGCCTGCCGTCCGGTCGACACGCGCAAATAGATGGCAGCACGAACCGGCGCAGTCATGACGATCTCCGCGACGAGGGGCGAGCGGCGAACAATACGTCGAACAGATCGCCGAACCAAGCCTCAAAGACTTCGATCTCGGCCTCGGTCACCGGCACCCGCTCCGGCCAATCATCCTTCACGGTCCACGTCGTCGAAACATCCTGCGGCGGCCGACCGACGCGACGCGTCGGCGGACGCACATAGTCGTAGAGATCATCGGGCAGAGCAGCCGCAATGAACACGCGACGCAGTTTGGATTGTCGAGCCATGATCGCAGTATCGCGTCAGCCTGTTGCCGAAAGAATGACCGAATTGCGCGCAGCGGTACGCTACGACGATGAGTACGACCACGCTCTTTGACGGCGACGCGTGCCGCCAACTCTTGATGAGCCCGGCTCGGCGGGAAAGCTGTAGCCGGGTCAGATTCGGCCCCACCCCGCGGGCAATTGTCGCGAGGTGCTCGGTCGAGTCAAAGGGTGGGTCCTCGCCATGCTCGCTGCGCTGCGCGTGGCTCCGGTCCCGCTTCGCGCCTTTGACCCGCCCTGCGCTCCTCCGCAATCCTGAACGCAGGTCGGCTCCGAGGAATAGTCTTTTCAGTCTCACCAAGGAATGTTTGTCGGAGATGCTCTTTTCAGCAAAGTGTCAGCAGCCCGACGCCTCGTCGACCGAGTTCGCACGAATGTCAACCGCGCAAGAGGTCAGCAGTCTCTCTGTTGCGCCAAGTGTCTGCCGACGAACGCCGCGACGACGAGCGAACGGCGTGATCTTTGCCCATCGACTATGCTTCCGCGCGCGACGCGTGTGCAGAAGAGTTGCGGCGGTCTGGAGCGCGAAACGCACATCCACGGCCTGCAACACTGCAAGCCGTTGGTCTCTGTTGTCGCCAGATCACCGGCGCGGCAATTTCGCGGGATGGCGGATGTTTTCGTAGGTTTGACGGTGCGACAGGGGGGCGGAGGCCAATTGACCAACGGACGGCAAGACAAAAGCGCCGCCGTCCGACGGGCGCATATGGTTGTTTAGATTGACCAATTTTGCCATCCCGTCTCGTCCACGTGCTGGCGCCTTCTGCGGAAACGCTAGGGATTTCAACGGGCGCAACGCCATCGCCGGGCCGACGCACGAGAGCGGCGCGGCGCGCGTGCCACTCCCGTCGGTTACGCCAGAGGTCATTTCGTCGCGGCGGCAAGCGGCCATGTCGACGCCCCCAGATTCTGTTGTCTGAGGCTGAACTGCAGTGCCGTCTAACCTCGCCCTATGGCGGACCAGGAGCCGACTGCGGTTCGTGACACCTCGCTACCCACCAATAGCCGCCGGACCTTCGGCAGGTCGAGGCAAAGCAGCAGTGTTGCGACCCGCCTGCGAATGGTAAAGATGACCCAAAGCAGCACAAATTGAACAGATGCGTGCCTTTCCGACTTGCTCAAACTCCACCAGCCATCAGCGAATAGAGCAGCGGTCTGCTGACCGTAGTCCGAGCCTGCCGCGCCCAAGCTGCACCACTAAATGGTTATGCGCTATACTTCTGCCGAGGCGCTCCAAACGCGAATACGATCCCGAGGCACCCGTCGACGAGATCCACGTTGCACCTCCCTAAGATAGCCACCCTCCGCTGGCTGCCGCTCTTTGGTTCGGTTGCCGCGCTCGCGACCGCAGCTCCGCTCGCCTGGGACAAGGGATTCGACACGTTCCTACTCACTTTTATGCTCTATCTGCCCGCAGTCCTTGTTCTGTGTATTTGCCTCGGCGTATGGGCAGCAATCGATTGGAAATCCGTCCGCGGACGCTCCGCTCGTAGAACACTGGCGGCAATCCTCATCTTGATACCATTGGCATTCTATATCGTGCCAAGAATCAAAGACGAGGTCAGGTTCATTCTTTGGTCTCAACGTCACAGTGATGTGCTGAGAGCTTTCGCCAACAGAGACGCGATCATTCTGGACTGGGAAAGCTGGGGAATGGCAGGCATGGACAACGATTCCTACTTGGCTTCCAATCCGGCCGACAATCTCGGCGAACCGAACACCGCATCACAATGGCTTCATCACGTCGGATCAACTTGTGAAATCGCCGGTACGAAGCGCTTGGCTCGCGGGCTGTATATCGTCACAACGTACAACTGCCCGCTTCACTAGGTGACCACCTGCGCTCGATGCCGAACCCATACCCTCGACGTGAGGCGAAAGACATAGCCGATGTAGCTCGCCCGCTGCCCGAAGCACCGTGCCGCCCACGTGCCAGCATGCGCTGTCCGGAGTTCCGGGTTAAGCGGCATCGCCGCAAGCAGGAGGCGTCGACGCTTCATGACCCAGAGCTGAATATTCGAATATTCCGAGTAACGGGCCTGGGCTCAAATCAGACATCGAGCGCCCTCCCGTACTTTGATGTTCTTACTCGCCATTACTCGATGGCCACGACGACAACGCCGTTCACGCCGCCGCCAGCCAGGAATTTGCCGTCGGGACTAAATGCGACGGAGAAGAAACCTTCCTCGATACGCGCCACGACCTGACCTTCGCTATCACCCGACAACGGCCATAGCCGCATCGTACCGTCGAAGTGCGCCGATGCGAGGTAGCGGCCGTCCGGGCTCCATGCCAATCCCTCGGGGAACTTCCGAGAAGGGTAAGAGCGCGTCAGCGTCCCATCGCCGACGTTCCAGATGCGGATTCGATCCGCCCCGCCGGTTCCCGCAGCAAGGTATTTCCCGTCGGGGCTGAAGGCGAGCGGACCTGCATTCTGAGCCGTCGACTGCTCGCCAATTACGCGCTTGAGGGTGCGCGAATGGCCGTCGTAGAGGGCGATCTGGCCGCCCACCGTACCGACAGCCAGCGTACCGTCGCGGCTGAAGGCCAGGGAATGGGGAATGTCTCCTTCCAGGGCAACGGTGCCCCTTAGCGCCCAGTCCTGCGTGTCATAGAGAGCGACCGGCCGGCCTGGGCTGTGGATGGTAATGACGGCCATGAGTCCACCTTGACGGTCGACGGCGATTGTCCGGGCGAAGTTCTCGACGATCTCTTCGTTCGGAAACGGCGCCGCGACCCGCCCGACGATCGTGCCATGGGCGACGTCTAGGAGAGAGAGCGCCGCGTGCGCGTCCTCTGCCGTCGCGTTCATCGTGGGCACCAAGAGGAGACGTCCATCGTTCGAGAACGCCAGAGCGTCGCCGCCACCGAGATCGCCGACGGTTTCCCACACCGTTTTCCAGGTCCGAGCATCCCAGAGCGTGACGCGCTGCTGAAGACCACCCAAGGCAGCCAGCAGCTTCCCATCCGGGCTCCATGCCACCACCGTCGAGCCGGTCTTTGGCTTCAGTTGTTGAACGACCTTCGCCACCTCTGGCACCAGCAGTTCGCCGTCGCCGTTGGTCGTCGTGTCGGCGCGCATCGGTTCACTTCTCTGCGCGACTTCGGCCGCCGCCGGCGTGAGCCGAAGGCCCGCCGTGAGGATGCAGGTTAGGAGTAGTGCCGGGATGGACTGAAGATGCATGCAGGCCCTCGTTCCGTGGAAATGCGCCAAGGCAGCGCGGCTTGCTCCACGAGAACTTCAGGCTACTAGGCTACTATCAAGTTAATGCTCCGCCCCCGGGGGAGAGTTGCCGCTTCTGGCACACAGCCGCAACTCCAGGCCGCAGGGGCGCCTGCGGGGGTTCCGGGAACAGCGGCAGGTTTGAGGTCTGCTAACCCGATCCGCGACAGCGACGTATCAGAGCAGTGTTACCTCAGGTCCTCAGGTGATCCCTGGACGCCGATAAACCGCCAGGCAACCAGAGGGGCAGAGGGCGAGCGCACTGGATCGCAGGCCGTCGGGCATCTGATGATCATGGGGGGCCGTGGGCTATTGCGTCATAGCGCTATGGCGAAACAATATTGCTCGTTTTCGTCGATCGTGGCACGCCATTATTCAAAAATCGGCTTTTTCAAATGATTGGAGGGCGGTGCGGACAGGCTAACGCTTCACGCGACAAAGCGGCTGGTATTGGCGCACGAGCGTTGATCTGCGGAAAGGAGACGCCCATGGACGCTCTCGAAGTCAGTAACGCCCAAGACTATCGCCGCATGGCCGCTCGATGCCGCGAGATGGCATCACTTTCTACGAGGCCGGCTGCGCTGCTGAGACGTGCGGAAGCGTTTGAACTGATCGCGGCAGGCATTGAGCAAGGGGTTGGTCACGCGATCGGGGAGAAGAGCATCCCTACCGAGTGAAGGCGGCGAGTTTGCCGACATTCGCTTGATACCGGAGGGAAGTGACACCATTTGCAGCCGATCACCAGTTCCTGATGTGGCCTGCTGGTGACTGAGAGAGACGCGCACTCTCGCCTATCCATGGAAAGGGCGCGCGCCATGCGTCGGGCAACGACTTCCCCTCCCGTAACGATCCCCGAAAAGACCGACGAAGAGTGGACCATCTGGTGGGACATACACAAGAGTACGGGAGGCTGGTCCAGGGCAATCGCGCAAACCGAGGCCGGGGCGCTTGAGCGCGCGCAACACTTTATCAAGCTTGGCTTCTTCGTCTACGCAATCAGAGACTCATCCGGGGCGCTCTATATGGACGAGGAGGCTATAGCCACGAGGTTTGTGACTGTCCGTCCTGTCACTCAGAAAGAGCCGCTACAACCTTCCCCACGACCACTTGTGCAGAGGGACGCTGACGACGGCTCTTGAAGCGTCCGCCGTGGCGATAGCGGGAGAGCTTCAGGAGCAAGCGCAGGCGCGGGTCGCGTCCCATCGAGTGGTGTAGGAGCTGTGGGTAAGTAGCCCGCCGCAGCGACCGCCGCGAGTCAGGCGGGGGCGGGCTACTTATCCACAGCGGTGGTCATCGTCGATCTTCGGTAGGGTTTGG
>Ga0209062_1002869_pt1 | contig 21523 bp, 14 predicted proteins | sample Coa_R2_2_FD_187158 | JGI IMG/M metagenome (GOLD analysis project Ga0209062, IMG submission 187158) | Surface soil microbial communities from Centralia Pennsylvania, which are recovering from an underground coalmine fire - Coalmine... | ecosystem: Environmental > Terrestrial > Soil > Unclassified...
AAAGCCGGGTTCGTTCAGGCGGAACTTCGGACGCGGCTTGCCGGCAAAGTTAATGAAGTAGTTGTTGGCGTCATAATCTTCATTGCGGTTGAAGTACCATGCGCCCCCGTGGAAGTCATGCGTGCCGGACTTGAGCACCATGAGGATGGTCCCGCCGGAGCCGATGCCGTAGTCTGGCCCATAATTGCTGTCCAGAGTCTGAAACTCGGCCAGAGCGTCGATCGAGGGCAGAGAACTGAAGCAGCCGCCGCAACCGCGATCATTCAATTCGCCGCCATCCAGCATGTAGATATTGTGCGTGCTGCGGGTCCCGTTAAAGCTGATGCCATTGGCGGAGGTGAGCGCATTGACGCCGCCGAAGGACGGCAGGTTGTTTGATTTGCCCATGCCCAGCGCCGCGAGTGAGGTGACGTTGCGGCCATTCGTGGCCAGCTGCGTGACCTGCTGGCCGCTGATCAGGTTGCTGAGCTCGTTGGTTTCGGTCTGCACCTGCAACGCATCGGCTTGCACGGTTACTGTCTGGCCCGTGGCTCCGACGGTGAGATTAATGTCTTCCTTGAGGGTTTGGCCGGTGTTTACCACAATGCCGGTACGGCTGAAATTCACAAAGCCGCTGGCTGTTGCGCTAAGGGTGAAATTGCCAACGCCCACGTTAGCGAATAGATAGATTCCGTCGTTATTGGATACAGTCTGCCTCACCTGGCCTGTAGCCGGATTGGTGAGACTGATGCTGGCATTCGGTACGACCGCGCCGCTCGGGTCAACGACCGTTCCGGTAATGGTTGCGTTTTCCTGCGCCCGGATTGTGGGGGCAAGCAACAAGGTGAGAGCGACAACAGTCGCCAGTAGAAACCTTGAACGAAGCATCACATCCTCCTGAAATGAACAACTATGCAAGTGATCTGCTGCAGCAACCGCACCCGAAAAACCTGCTTTTACTTGGCCTGGCGCTGCTCAGGGAAACAACTTCAATCATTAGCCCGTTTAAAAATGTTTTCTCACTTCATGCAAATGTCTGAAGTGATGAAGTAAAGCGAAAACGTAGACGCTTTCTGCCGGGTACTGCCTTTCTGTTGCGGAGTAAATACTTACACGTTCACCGTTGTGCTGGTAAATGTTTACTGAGGCGCGATAATAGTTCCCACAGATAATCCATGTCAAGACGATTTTCATGAAACGGGAATCAATGAAGGGCGAAGGCGCGAGCTGCTTACCGCGGTCAGCGATGCTTGGGCCCGGCGGCAAATCAGTGCTGATGCAGCCCGGCGATCAGGATCTCATCGTCTGCCCCGACTATCACGCCAGGACCGGCCACTCGGCCCTGCAGATTTAAATCCTCATCTGGCAGAACGACCGGCCGCATGCGGCGCTCGAGAAATAGAGTTTCTACGCCCAGTCGAAAGCGCCGCGGAAGAGCTCAAACTCCGCGGCATTTTCATTCTCAAAATAGATGGAAAGAATATCGAAGCGGGCCGGAACTTCTCCGCCGGGAAGCTGACGCAGATAGCTGCGTGCCAGCCGCCGCAGGATCCGCCGCTTATCTTCATCGACTGCCGCCTCGGCCGTGGCCACGTCACGCGTCGTTCGCGTTTTTACTTCCACAAAACAAAGGACGCCGTTCTCCCACGCAATCAGGTCAATGTCGCCGCGCAGACGTCCTGATCTCCAGCCGCGAGCGACCACGATGTATCCCTGCCGCCGCAAATAGAAAAAGGCCGCAAGCTCACCGCGGCGGCCAGTATCGAGATGCGACGCGCGAGCAGGCCTGCGCCGAGCAGCCGTAACGGCAAACTTCTCGAAAAGATGGAGGCGGGCGGAGGAGAACAATGACATGGTTGCGTTCATTCTTACCTGATCGCAACCGTTCGATCTCGACATGCAGCCCTTAACGGCCAATATTTCCCAAACTTTAGTTACTTGCCGGAGTGGTCGCGAATGAATTTGCCCAGCGCCTCGTATTGGTCGCTGGCGATGTAATCCACGCCGGCCTCAAGCGCTGCCTGCCAACGTGCTTCCGCAGCAGAAAGCGAGCCGAAGTTATATCCGGAAAACCAGCCGTGGCAGCTCAGGTCCTGCTTATCATCCACGCCATCGAGAGTGTAGAAGCGAATCCACAACCCATTTTGGTGAGCGTGCTCGACCAGCGCGCGCAGACGCAGGTTGTCTTCCTTCGTCCAGTCGCCGGCCTTGTTTTGTCCGCCTTTCTCCACTACGTTCCACGGATTGTTCCACCAGCGACGGTAGTTGGTAGAGTGTGCCGGTTCTATGATTTCAGGCGCGGCCATCGGATTTTTAGTGTTGGTGCGTGCAGCGCCGAAGAGCAGAAGCTTGCCGCCGATTGGAACATCTTCATAGAAGACTTTCTCCTGCGCGTCCGACTCTCCCGTCAACACGAGAATCGGCTTCACATCAAGCGGCTGCGGAGTTGCGCCATCCGCGGTGCGCGGCGCAGTCGTAAGCCAGTCCTGATACTCCTTCAGCAATGCAAAAACAGCGCGCAGATGTTCGGGCTCTTCCGTTTTGAAATCAAGATTCAGCGTGATAATCGGCCAGTCGCCCTTGTTGCCATCGCGCAGGGCTTTTTCGACGAGAGGACGCACGCGCTCGAAGAAATACTGCTTCATGGTCGGGGCATTCGCTTCCGTCGGCAGCCCGTGCGTAACGATGGACCACGATTTGCCGGTTTTCTTGTCGGTGTACCAGGCAAGGTCTTGCTCAATGGCCAGCGGCATTCCGGCAGAGAGAGCACGATCGATACGATCTGACCACCATTCAAAGTAGGGATAGCAGTTGTGCGCGTCCATGATGGAGCGGGCGCCGGGATGGGCCGCGTTTTGTGCATGGGCAGGAGGAAAGAAGATTGCAGCCGCCAAAACAATCATGAGAAAGAGGCGGACAAACTGCAGGTCCTTCGCTGCGCTCAGGATGACAAGTCTTCTTTTTACGTTCTGCATAGTCAGTTTCTTCATTTTTTCTCTTCCGCGTAGTTGAGATAAATCGGATTGCCGAGCAGCACCAGTTTGCCTTCCGCCGTAACTACATCTGCCCGCAGCCAGTGCTTCTTACCATCTGCCGGCAACGTAAGCGATACAGTCTGGTCTGTCTGCGTAATATCAGAATGCAGCGATGAAACCGGCTGGCCATCCAGCAGGAATCTCAGCTGATTTCCAGCGCAGGCCACAACATGCACGCCGATACGCACAGTCGATCCCGCAGGAGCCTTGAGCGCGTCGCCCATTATGGCCTTTTCATCGCTGTCTTCTGCTGAGACATCAAGCAGCTTGTCACGCGAAGCGCTGAGATCGATAAATGCATGCCCTTTGCGTATGCCGTCCAGAATCGAGGCGACAGACAGATTGTCAGCATAGATCACAGTCGTCGGACTGCCGATGGCATTTTGCGCCGTCGCCGGCAGCAGCGCATTGTGGTTGTCGCTGCCGCCGATTGCCGTGACGCGAAGACCCTGGTTCAGGTACTTTTCCCAGAAGCTGGTGCCCGAGTATTGTCCTTCTTCCGCTCCGCCATTAACGGCTTCAATCACCTTGACCAGATGCGGGTCAATGGCCTCTTTCGGGGTCCAGCCGCAGCCCATGCAGATCTCGCCGGTCGGCGCATTCGGATGATTGATCGAAAGAATGGCGTGCATGCTGGCGGCTTTCTCAAAGAGCGCCTGCATCGAGGGAACGGTGGTTCTCACGCGGAAATCGACAAACTCTGTCGGCCCGAAGAGATTGGCGTGACCGGAGAACGTAGTGATTTCGCGCCCGGGAATGAAGAGCAGCTTGTCGAAGTACGGCTGCAATTCGCGCAGCGCGTCGTAATGTGATGTGGTGTTGTGGTCAGTGACGGCAATGAAGTCCAGTCCGCGCGCGGCTGCCGTTTCAGCGGTAAGAAAAACAGGGCAGGGAACTTTTTTCCCGCTCTGGCTCTGGCAGCTTCCGTCACTGTGCGCCGTATGCATGTGCAGGTCGCCGCGATACCATGCCGGTCCCTCGCGCAGCGGAGTGTCAGCAAATGAGGTTGTCACGCCGGCGCTTCGCGTGAGGAAAATATCAGCTTCGTAATTCGATGTAACCGATGCGCGAATGTTCGGCACGCCAATCAGCAGCTTCCATTGCCCGGCAGGCAGCGGCCCGGGCAGATAAGAAGGAGTGGCGTTCGTCGTGCTCACCGTAAAGTGGTCCTTGTTGCCGCCGCTCCAACCGCGAAATCGCTCAGGATCGAGAAGGCCGAGATCAAGCGCGGTATGCTGGTCTTTTCCTGTGTAGTTGAATGTAACGGTGATGGATACGATATCTTTCGGAACCGTGAATGGCGCTTCGACATAAGAATTGTTTTGGCGCCCGGCAATCGTACCCTCGAGGACAATATCGGGTTTGTTTTGCCCAACGAGAGCATTTGTCCAGCAGAAAAATACAAGGAAGAAAGCGAGAGCGAGCGGGAGTTTACGCTTAGGCATAAGAGAACATTATCGCTGCTTTGCAGTTATCTCGGCTCATAAAGCACCGTCATTCTGACGACCGAAACGCCCCCCACTTGCGGTTTCACGTGATGGTGGTGAAGGGAGGAAGAATCTCAAGCCAGGCTGGAGATACTTCGCCTGCCTCTCAGAATGACCACTATGTGCCTGGTCTGCACCTATAGGAAAAATGCTCCAGGTTCCTCAGAGCAGAATGTAGCGCAGTGAATCGTTAATTCATCAACAACGCTGTCATCCTGACCCTGAGTGAAATGAAGGGGGACGATCTGCCTTTTTCAGTAATATCAATTCAATAAATCCACTCGAATATGCAGTGAATTTCTGATTCACCACAGCAACGAGAGCTCCCCATCCTGTCGTAAACTGCGCGACAGGATGGGGAACGGGTCAGAACGACAACCGCAGCGCAAACTGCATGACGCGCGGATCACCCGAGAGGCTCGTGATGCTGCCCGCTGCGCTGCTGCTGAAGTTATTGCTGGGCTGTCCGAACTCCGGCGTGTTGGTCACGTTAAAGACCTCCCAGCGGAATTCGATATTGACCGGCTCAATGGGGAACTCGCGCAGCAATGCTGCATCGAAAACATTGGTCCGGGGACCGATGATGGTATTGCGTCCGCTGTTTCCAAAGGTCCCGGCGGCAGGCAGCGCATAGGCATCCGAGAGGTTCGGGGCAAGCGCTGAGCATGCCTTGTTCTTTGAGACGTAGTACCAGCAGCTCGGATCGCCGACAATGTGCGGCTTGCCGATCACGAACGGCGGCGCTACTGCGAAGCCGTAGGGATCGAGCGCATTGTTCAGCGTTCCGCCGGAGTTCACCGTGATGGGATGGCCCGAATAGAACGTGTAGACGCCCGACGTGCGGAAGTCGCCGAGAATCCACGACATTGGGCCATGATTCATATAAGGCTTGCCGTGGCCGAAAGGCAGTTCGTAGACATAGCTCACAGCAACGCGATGACGGATATCGAAATCACTGTTGCCGTACCACGCTGATGGATTGCGCCCGTTCGGCGCGTCTCCGGAGTTTGATTCGAGCTCCTGCGGCGCATCATCCAGACTATGTGAGTAGGTGTAGGCCGCGCGCAGGCTCAGCCCGTTGCTGAAGCGGCCCGTGAGTCCCGCCTGCAGGCCGTTGTAGTTGCCGAAGCCGATCGGATCGGTGTACTCGATCTGGCCGAAGTTGGAATACGGAATAGAAGGTATCACCTTGCCGGTATTGGGATCTTTGGTAGTAACAACAGCATTGCCGGCAATGAACGGTTGGTTATAGTCGCGGATCAGATCGAGATGTGTGGACTTGGTGCCCACATAATTGACATCCGCCGTCAGCACGCCAATCGCCCGCTGGATGCCGAAGCTCCACTGCTGCGCGTAGGGCGAAGGATCATGCGAGTTCATTGCGCGGATGTGGAATGCAGTGAGGCTGTTCAGGTCAATCGTTGAGGGATCAAGATAGTTTGCCGGGAAGCCCTGCTGCGCAATCATGACCGGCGTCGTCGAAGTCGATGCAGCGGACTGCGTTTTGTTGACGAGGAAGGGAGGATTCAGCGCAAGCTGGTCTTCGCTGCCATAGCGCTCAAAGAGCGTGTAGTAGACGCCGTATCCACCGCGGATCACCGTGTTCTGGTTCGGCGAGAAAGCAAAGCCGAAACGCGGGCCGAAGTTCTTATTGTTCACCTCAACCAGCGAGCGCGAACGTAGTCCGCCATCGCGCGCAAAGACCAGCGAGCCGGAGCCGGGATCGAAATTCGCCATCTGGTTTTTGCCTTCAAGAGCTGGCGTGGCGAAGTCGTACCGCAGGCCCAGATTGAGCGTGAGCTTCGGCGTCACCTTCCAGTCGTCTTCAAAGAATGCGGCCAGCATCCACAAACGCTGATCGACAAAATGAACATTGGTGAGCTGGTTGCTCGCTACAAGTCCGAGCAGACCGTCAGCGTAAGAGAAACCGGTACCTGAGACGCACTGGCTCGATGCGTTACGCTGGCAGGTAAAGTTGCCGCTGAAGGTCAGATCGCCGCGCATGCCCGGCTCATCCTGGAAAAGGTTGCGCATCGGCAGATATAGCGAAGCGCCGATCTTGAGCGATTGCCGTCCGCGAATAAGCGAAAGCGTGTCGTTGTATTGATACTGCTGCGGGACCTGCTGCTTCGGCAGGAAGTCAGGCGATCCCAGGAACCCGAAATTGTTGAATGTCGTCAGCGGAACGCCGCCGCCAACTGCCGGATTCACCGGAATGCCGGGCACAAAATCGCCGGCAAACTGCTTCAGCGTAAACGGGTCCTGCTCGGCAAAGGAGAAATTGCGCACCCATCCGAAGCGAAAATCATTCACCAGGCTGGGGCTGAAGACATGCGTCCATCCGAGGACCAGGCTATGGTTCTTCAGCTTCTGCCGTCCCCAGGCCGAAGTGCTGCTGCCATCTGCGAGCCCGCCAAGATAACCGGGGATGAAGCGAAAGCGGTTTGAATAGTTGTAGCGGGCAAAAATAGTGTTGCTCTGGGATGGCGTCCAGTCCACGCGGCCGTTATAGTTGTCCGTGTTGTCCTGCGCCAGCGCGTTGCGAACGAAGTTGTTCAGGTCCGGCGCGCCCGCATTTCCCGGCGCATTCGGCTGCGGAAAGAGCGCAATCAGCGAGGCGACCACCGGATCGATACGTCCGGCGGGAATTTGATTGTTAGGAAAAGGCTGTCCTGTCTGCGGATCATAAATCGTCGGATATTTCACGCCGACAATCGCCGCCGTTGCCGGACTGAAGTCGCCGATGCGCTCATTGGGAAGCGGTACAGTAGCCGTGCGCGAAACTCCCTGCTTGATGCGCGTTCCTTCGTAGTTGAAGAACCCGAAGAGCCGGTTCTTCATGATCGGCCCGCCGAAATTCCCTCCGAACTGATGCTGATTGTTCTCCGGCTTGCGCAGATGGTTGTGGTTGGAAATCCAGTCGTTCGCGTCAAAATAGTTGTTGCGCAGGTACTCATAGGCGAGGCCGTGGAACTGGTTCGTGCCGCTCTTGGTGTTCACCGAAACAGCAGCGCCCGGCGAGCGTCCATACTCCGCTGAATACGGATTTGTGATGATGTTGAACTCTGCAATCGTATCGACCGAAGGGTGAGCAGACTCAGTGCTGAGCTCCTGAACATTCTCCGAGAAAGTATTGTTATCAATCCCGTCGAGGATGAAGTTGTTTTGCAGCGAGTGAATGCCGTTGACATTGAAATCTCCGGTGCGTCCCGCTGATGTCGCGCCGCTCTGCTGCGTGTAACGCGCAATCTGCACGCCGGGAACAATCCGGAGCAGATCGTCCCAGTTGCGCAGATAGAGGGGCGTCTGCTCAATCGTCTGCGACCCGATTACCGCGCCGATCGAAGCATCATCAGGAGAAAGCGCCGCAGCTTCAGACTTCACTTCGACTGTTTGCTGCGCGGAGCCGACTTGCAGAGAAAAATCGCTGCGGCCCTTTTCTGCAACATTCAGAGTTACATTTTCCTCTGTTGTGCTGAATCCGGGCGCTTCCACGCGGACCGTATACTGCCCGATGGGCAGATTCTGAAACGCATAGTTGCCTGCATTGTCGGTCGTGACCGTACGGACATATCCGGTAGTTGGATTCGTAACCGTTACAGTGACATTCGGGACCGCCGCGCCGCTCGGGTCGGTCACCAGGCCGGAAAGACTGGCAGTATTTACTTGAGCAACAAGAGTAAAGCTGAGGAACAGGGCGAAGGCGAGGGCAATGGCGTAACGATACCATGCCCGTATACACGGGTACTTCTGCTTCATAGTAGCCTCCTCTAAAGGAACCAGCAGTCGTGCACAGAACAGAAAACAAGGACTACGCGCATGAACAGTGTGTTGATTCAGGCATAACTATAAAGACGCTAAAGCTTAACTCTGTCAAGATTGTGAAGGCAAGGTGAACAGGGGGTTAAAGTAGCGCAAATGTGGAAAAGCAGTGCGCAAAATCAAAAAGGTCCGCGAGAATCACGCGGACCTTTTGACAGAGTTGAAATCAAACTACGTGGTAGCGCGCGGCTGCACCGCAATGAACTGCACCGGCACATTCGCGCTGGGATCACAGGTCGGCGCGCCGTTCGCAGGGTTCTTCACGCACGCGGGCAATCTGGGATTGATCGTCTTCGTGTCCGTCAGACTCTGAACATCAACCAGATGCAGCAGATTGTCCCCCGAAGTCCCCACGAAGAACGTTGAATCGTCCGGACTGAAAGCGCCTGAGATCGGCGCCAGCGCTCCCGATGAAAGCTGAACATTCGTCAGTGTCCCCGCAGTGCCAAAGCTCGTAGACGGCTTATAGGCCGGCAGCAAACCGCTCGCGCCGCTCGCATTGTAAGTAATGAACGATATCGTCGCATCCGGCGATGAAATCACCCCCGTGATCTCCGATGGCACTACATCCGTCAGCGCTGTTGTGTTGACCGCGTAATCCGTGCCTTGCTGCAGCTTGATGCCCTGGCCGCTGGCTGGACATGACCCCGTAGGAATCTTGACCGAGATATCAGCAATCTGCGCCGGGCTCGCCGTCGCTCCCAGAATATGATTGCCGTCATTCGTCGCCGTCACATGGTCGGTGGCCGCTGCAATCGTAGCAGCCAGCGGATAGTAGTCCGGATTGGTCGTATCGACCGGCGTCACCGGGCAGAAGCCGTTGGCAGTCGTATTCGATCCGGTAATGAACGGCCCAATGCTGGGAATCGCCACCGTCAAATCAGGCGAGCAGAACGGATCATATGGCGCGCCGTTATTGTTGTTCAGCTGGCTTGCAGTGCAGACATTGTTGCCGCCGTTCGAATTCGTATAGGTGCTCCAGCCGGTGGACGCGTTATAGACATAAAAATTATTCGGCCCAACAATGTACAGATTCTTTCCATCCGGCGACCACTGCGCGCGCGTAGCCAGGCCGCCCCTGCTGGTAAAGCTCCCCTTGCTCTCGTTGTACAGGTAAATGATCTGGTTCACCTGATCATTGATCACCGCCGTTGCATTGTCCGGCGAGACTGCCAGCACCACGCCCGGAACGTTCGGGTCTTCCTTGCTCAGCGTATTGTTGGCCGCATTCACCACCATCAGCTCGTGATAGCTGCCGAAGTAAAGGTTTGTGCCGTTCTGGTCGATCACCATCGAATTCGGAATATACGGCAGCTTGATCGGAACCGGCGCCCCGCTCGAAGTCAGATCGACCGGCGTGAAATACGACGATTGCGAGGAAGCCAGCCACAGCTTGCTGCTGCTGCGTCCCGGCGTATTCACAATCACCGGATTACTGACCACCGGCAGCCCCGTACCAAACTGCCCAATCACGCCCACATTCGCCGCCGGATTGCAGGTGCCCGGCTGGCAAATGGCCGTAACTGTGGTCGTCGTCGGAAACGTCGCCGTCACGGTTCCCGTGCTGCTCACGGCAATCTGTTTAGGCTGTGTCGATGTGTAATCGAGCGAAAGCCCGCTGATGGCCGCTCCTGTCGTATCAGGAATCGTAGCAATCATGTTCTGCGGACTGCCTGCGCTCACCGTCACCGGAGTCGGAATGCCGGTCGACCCATTCAGCGTCAGGCCGATGCTCTTCGGCGGGCAGGTGTAAAAGTACCCCGCTGCGGAAGTGGTCCCGGAAAGCGTGGCATTGATGGCCGTCGATCCTGGCATATGCGCCGTGGCCAGTCCGTTTACCGGACTCGTGCTGTTAGCATCACTCGTATTGTTGATGGTCACAATCGTCGAATTCACCGGAGTGTAGGTAATAGTTCCGATATATGCCGGATCGATTGCCACCCCATCCGGACCAAAGACCTTTGTAGATTGGGTCAAGGGCGCCGGTAGCGTCTGATTCTGTGATACGCACGCGGTCTGATTGCCAATCGTGACCGCGGTAATCGGCGGATGAATATAGACATTTACCGGGTTGCTGGTCACCGCAGAAGCGCTGGCCGTCACCTGGGCCACCGCAGGTGCTGCTGGCGGCGTGCAGATAGTGAAATCAGGAATGCCTGAAGCGCTGTGACGGTTCCAGGTCCCGGCGCAGATCGCGCCAGTCGATGGATTGATGTCGGCGACATTCAGGTTCGTCGTGCCGTAAATCCAGTGGGCCACGCTGACGGTGCCGCCGTTGCAGTTAAAGCCCTGTGGCTGGTTCAGCTGCCCCGTCTGTCCATAGGAGAGCGAAATGCCGGTCGATGCCGGGCCAAGCGAAATGTGGTCCAGGTCCGTGACCCGCTCGCCGTAGCCGTGCCCGTTCTTGGTGCAGAAATCTTTCGGGTTTGAGCCGCCGCAGCCTGCAATCGAAATGCCGACGGGAATAGAAAGTACAAATAAAGCAATCAGGGCGAAAAACCGCTGCATGAAACCTCCCCGTCTGTATGGACTCGCCAAGCAGACGGTTGTCACTGCCAGAGATTCTCTGGGAGTCGTCCAGGAATATAGTTCTGAAATCTGAGTGTAAAAGCTTGAAAGGACTTCAGCAAGCGAAGGGAGAGGATTTGAACCCATGTCTCTGCGAGACATGGGGCACCCGAAACAATAAAGGGTGCCCCACCTCTCGAAGAGATGTGGGATTACTTTGCTTTGGCAGCAGCATTAATAAAGGAGAGCCCATTCGGCACTCCCCATCCGGTGACGTTGTCCCAGCCTTTCGTTACCGTCAGGGAGGTGTCAGTTCCGAAGCTCAGGTCCACATATTCACCCTGCAGGTTCCAGAACGCGCTGTAATACTCCTTCGTTGTATAAAGCGGAGCCAGCAGCGTGTCCGACGAATAAAATGTTGCGCCATTCGAATCGAAAATGACGCCCGCAACATTCGTCGGGCTGCTTACCGGCACGACATCGTTGATCGCTCCGGCAGGCAGTTTGGCCAGCAGCGGGGCCGCCTGTCCCAGAGACTTTCCCGCCGCCTGGTCCGCCAGGGCCCAGATTGCCGAGAAGATCGGGCAGGCAAGGCTGGTGCCGCCAATACCCGCATTCGCCGTGCCATCGATAACGAAGACGGCCCCGGTGTATGGATCAGCCAGGGCCGAGATGTCCGGCTCCTGCCGTCCCGTGCCGGTGAACGACTTCTGCCACGAAGGCTTCGTGATAAAGGTGCTCTCGCCGCCGCCTGAGCCGCCCAGGAAGCCATACGAGAGTGGAGGATCAAAGACCCCATTCAGCGCAAACGAGAGAATATTGGCATTGTTGCCCCAGCCCACTTCCGCGCCTGCGGTCGTGCCGTTGGGAATTCCGATACTGGTTCCGCCAATTGCCGTAACGTAAGCCGAAGTTGCCGGATAGGACTGTCCGCCGCCGTTCGGCGAGCCGGTGCCCTCATCGCCACCGTCGCCGCTCGAGAAGTTGACTGCAATACCCGCCGCCGCTGCCTTCTTCAGCACCTGCTCAAAACCCTTGACGGTAGCTGCGCCAAAGAGCGCTTCCGGATAGCCATAGCTGTTTGAGATCACGTTGCCCAGCTTATGCTGTCGCGCGTAGTCAATCGCGAACTCGAACTCATCCCAGTCCTGCGTCGGCAGAATTTCGATTACGATTTTGGCTTTCGGAGCAATGGAATGTGCCCACTCGACATCGAGCGACGCCTCATCCTGCCAGCTCTCGACCTGAAGTGCGAGTGGAGTTGGCTTGCCATCCGGATAAAGCACCTGGAAGTTGGAGGAATTGATTGCCGGCAGTCCACCCAGGCTGGAAAAGAGCGCCAGGTCCTTGGTCAGCTGCGCGCCGTCTGTAGGGCCATCCACGATAACAATGGTTTGCCCTGTCCCGTCCAATCCTTTTTTGTACGCAGCGGTCAGCCCATAGTGGTCCTGGAGCTGCGAAGGCGTCCAGGAGCAAACCAGCGATGTATCGTCATAGTCGTTGCCGTAATAATTGCCAACCGGCAGCGACGCGCCATCTGTCGTCAGGGTGACGGGGATGGCCTTCGTAAAGCATTTGTTCGTGGCGATATCAGCAAAACCGCCCGTTGCATTTTTAACTTTCGCCATGGTGGCAGATTTGCCTGCAACCGGCAGCGTATGCTGCTTGCCCGTCTTGGGATTGACCTGGAACTTCACATACGGCCGCATGTTGAAGCTGGTCAGGCCCGTGACTCCATGCACGAGCGAACCTGCCGGACCGGCAAGTCTTGCCGCCGTCACGTTCGCGTGAAAAACCCTGCCCTGGCGTTCAAACTCATGGATCTGCGTCTGGAAGGCACTCTCCACGCTCGAAGCCGGTCCACGAGCGCGGATCGAGAGATTGTCCGGGCTCACCGAGAGAACCGAAAGGCCATGCGATTCAAGCTCTTTCTTCACCGTGGCAACATCCGCCGCCGAAGGAGCATATCGCGCGATATCGCTGTTCGTCAGCCACTGGTGATACGTGGGTGAGCCGGGTGTGTATAGGTCATCGACGGCCTTGTCGAAAGCCGCTTGGTTGCGCAGATTCAGGTGCACAGTAAACGTGATGGGCTGCGCCGGCTGTATCGGACCGTGGTCCGAGGAAATGTCCGCAACGCGCGGGCGCTCTAGTTGCGCCTGAAGCGCGGGGACGGCAAGAAATGTGCAAGCAAGCGACACAAGGCCTGCCTTGAACAAGAGTGAGGGATTTACTTTTTGCGACATGGAATTTCCATCTCCTGCGTGGGTAGGTGTTGTTGTTTACGCCCGCCGAAGAAAAACGAGCGCAGGGACATCCAGGGCACCGCATACTGATGGACTTAAAAGGGAATTGCAACCTCAGCAGAACGCGAGAGGAAAGAATCAACAGCGACAGAGAAGAGCAGCGACTTGTTCGATACGAATCATTCGTTAGTTCCAACACTTTGGCACAACGTTAGTACCTCGTCAATAGGAAAATCCTCAGGAAATTGAATGAATCGATATACTGCATTCACCCTGCGCAGCGCGAATCTTGGCGAACTTAGCGCCTTCGCGGTCGATTTACAACTTACTGCGCCGGCATGTACTGCTCAAACCAGCTCAGCGCCCGCTCCAGCACATCCACCTGGTGATCGCGCGAGACGAAATGATGCCCTTCATTCGGATACACCACCAGCTCTGTCGGCACATGCTCATCGCGCAGCGCATGCCAGAATTCAAACGACTGCGGCATCGGACACTCGCCGTCGCGGTCGCCGACCACAACCAGCGTCGGCGTCTTGACCCTCTTGATGAAATTGATGGCCGAGCTCTTCGCATAAATATCGGGATCGTCATACACTGATGCCCCGAAGAACGGAATCATCCACTGGTCAATAGAATTCTCGCCATAATAGCTTTGCCAATTGGCGATGCCCGCCCCGGCAACCGCAGCCTTGAAGCGGTTCGTCTGCGTCACGGCAAACATCGTCATAAATCCGCCATAGCTCCAGCCGGTAATGCCGACACGCTGCGGATCAATGGGATATTTCTTCGTCACCGTATCCACGCCCGCAAGAATGTCGCGCAGATCGCCATAGCCGAAATCCTTGCGATTGGCCTGCGTAAACTTCTCGCCTTGTCCATAGCTGCCGCGAGGATTCGGTTCGAGCACAAAATAGCCCAGCGCCGAAAACGGAGCGCCGCCGAAGCCCGCTCCAGGCCAGCGTGGCGTCACCGCCGCCGACGGGCCGCCGTGCACCATCACGATCAGCGGATATTTCTTGTTCGCATCATAGTTGGCAGGGAAAATAAGCCAGCCCTGCACATTGAATCCTTCATTCTTCCACTCCACCGATTCCGACTTGCCCCATGCCGGTTTCAGATTGTCGTTGTAGTGGGTGATGGGCTTCGGCGTCTGTCCCAGCTTGCCGAGAAAGACCTCTGGCGGGTTCTCAAATGAGCTGGAAATAAAAGCCACGTCCTGCTTCTGCGACAAGGACAGGCTCATCGCCAGACGTCCATCGCCAATTGATGCCGGTTGACGAAAATACTCTGTGCCCGACGCGCCATTGGAGTGCCCCGCATACGAAGCCGGAATAGAGCGAAACGCACTTTCTCCGCCGACATGCTGCGATACACCGAGTTGATTCTCGCCCAGCCATTGAATCCACGCCGAAGTGACCGTCGAGTCAGGAGTGATGTCCTTGATCTCGCCACCGGTTGATGGAACAAGATAAACATCGCCGCCAGTAGAACCCTGATCCGACATCAACCCGGAGATGAAGGCAATGTATTTGCCATCCGGCGACCAGCGCGGAACAGCAATCTGTAATCCGTGGATGGGACTGGCCGCACTGTCCGGATCAACGAGAATTGCGGGATCAAAGCCTGCGCGCCCTCCGACAATTGGTCTTGTTCCCGGCATGAAAGGCTGCGTATAAAGTTTGGCTACCCACCAGTTGTTCTCTCCCGGAGGTGGCGCGGCAACATATGCCAGCTTCCTGGAATCAGACGACCAGTTGAATTCATAGACGTGCAGGTTTGCCGGCGTGACCTGCGCCAGCTCGCCCGAAGCAGCATCCACCGCAGCCACGCGCTGCACTTCCAACCCCTCTACCCCGATTACGCCCGAAGGCGGCTTCATCGCCGCCAGCGCCCCTGCGGGCCGTGTTGCACCTTCTACATAGAGGAGCCCAATGAATTTTCCATCCGGCGACCACTGCGGCGAGTCCGCGTATCCATGAAATGTAGTCAGCCGATGCGCCGGGGCCTTTGCATCAGGTTCCGCAAGATAAAGCCCCTGCTGGTGCTCGCTGTTGCAATCGGAGAAGAAGGCAAGCTTCGCAGAATCCGGAGACCATGCAATCTCATTCTCCTGTCCCTGCTTGCCTTCCGTGCAGGCCGTCACGCGATGCGTAGCCGATGGATTCTCAACCGGCGCCACCTCGATCTCCGAGCCGCGTCCCTGCTCCGTCCTTACCACCCAGCCAATCCACTTGCCGTCCGGCGAGACCGCCGTCTGACGCGGTGCGCGAACAGCTTCCAGCTGCGTAATAATCTGCCCGATGCGAGGATCTTTGGCCGGGGCAGCCGGAGTCTGAGCAAAGATGAAACTGGCAATCCCAGGAAAGAGAAAAGACAAAACAAGCATGCGACGGGACATAATGCCGGATACTAGCAGACCGAAAGAATGACTGAAAAACAGTGGCTTGCCTCTGCGGACTTGGCGTGTACTTAGCGCCCTCTGCGTTTAGCTTTGTATTCCTGCATTTACGACGCAAAACCGGGCAGCAAATCGCATCCAGATTGAGTTTCTGCCAGCAAAATAGCCCTGTTTTCGCGCCGAAATAAAGCGAATACGCATGAAAATATGAATTTTTCACGCGCTTTGTTGACTCAAATACATGGACTTGGTACTCTTAGAAGGTTCCATGAGACTGCTCTTCGTGTGTATAGCGTCGAAGAGCAATTACAACCAAAGAAGCTTCGCAGACAAGCCAGCCGGAGAAGCTGAAGACTGGCAAAGAGATATCTGCGGACCCCATCGTTCTCATGAGATGGGCGGATCGCATCGGAGCCTGCGACACCCTTCACCTTGAAGGACTATGCAGGCCGGAATCAGCGAAACGGAGCCGGCTTTCTTTCGTTCCCGATTCATGCGGGACAAAGGAACGTGCGGCCACCGTCCTGATTCTCGTCTGGGATTGAAGAAGTAACAGACGCGAAGCAGCAACAGGGTCTTCGCGCGGGCAGACAGCGGAATGTGCGCTGTCATGGACTGTGCGCGAGCAGTTGCAGCGTGTCTGGCAGTAAGAAGAGTTTTGGAGTCGGTAAGGAGTTTGGATTGCCTACATTTAGTCAGCTCGTGAGGAAAGGGCGCACGGCGCCGAACTATAAGACGGCGTCGCCTGCATTGCAGGGTTCGCCGCAGCGCCGCGGAGTCTGCACGCGCGTATACACGCAGACGCCGAAGAAGCCGAACTCGGCGCTCCGTAAGGTGGCCCGTGTCCGTCTGACCAATGGCATTGAAGTCACGTCCTACATCCCGGGTGAAGGCCACAACCTGCAGGAGCACTCGATCGTGCTCATCCGCGGCGGCCGTGTGAAGGACCTGCCCGGTGTGCGTTATCACATCGTGCGCGGCACCCTCGACTCGGTCGGCGTGACCAAGCGCACCCAGAGCCGTTCGAAGTACGGCGCGAAGCGCGCCAAGGGCGGAGCTGTCGCAGGCGGGAAAAAGTAGCCTTCCCGTGATGTCATCCTGAGCGAAGCGAAGGATCTGTTTTTTGTGAAATTAGAAGGTTAAAAGGTTTATGCCGAGAAAAGGTCACATTGCGAAGCGGGAAGTTGCAGCCGATCCGGTCTATAACTCGACGCTGGTTACGAAGTTTGTCAACTCGATGATGTGGGGCGGCAAGAAGTCGACCGCGCAGGGCATCTTCTATGAGGCCATGAAGGGTCTCGAGCAGAAGGGCGGCGACGAAGCGCTGAAGCTCTTCAAGAAGGCAGTCGAGAACTGCAAGCCGCTGCTCGAAGTCAAGACCCGTCGTGTTGGCGGCGCCAACTATCAGGTGCCGATCGAAGTGAACCCTGAACGTCGCACTTCGCTGGCCATTCGCTGGCTGGTGACCTACGGCCGCGCGCGTGGCGAAAAAGGTATGGTCGACAAGCTGACCAATGAATTGCTCGATGCGGCCAACGGCCGCGGCGCCGCGATGAAGAAGAAGGAAGATGTTCACCGCATGGCCGAAGCCAACAAGGCCTTCGCGCACTACCGCTGGTGAACTGGCCGTTCAGGCAATCGCGCCTTCGGCGCATGAAATAACGGGAGCAAAGATTGTTCCCGAATGAAATTTGAACCTCGGGCCGGGAAGGCCTGAGAGAAGCAGAGAGAATCAAAGTGGCTCGCCAAGTACCGTTAAATCGTTGCCGGAACATCGGAATCATGGCGCATATCGACGCCGGAAAGACGACGACGACCGAGCGCATTCTGTTCTATACGGGCATTACGCACCGCATCGGCGAAGTGCATGAAGGCACGGCGACGATGGATTACATGGAGCAGGAGCAGGAGCGCGGCATCACCATTACGTCTGCTGCTACCACCTGCACCTGGAACAATATCCGCATCAACATTATTGATACGCCGGGTCACGTCGATTTCACTGCTGAAGTCGAGCGTTCGCTGCGCGTTCTCGATGGGGCGGTAGCGCTGTTCGACTCTGTTTCCGGCGTGCAGCCGCAGACGGAAACCGTATGGCGTCAGGGCGACAAATATAAGGTTCCACGCCTTTGCTTTGTCAACAAGATGGACAAGGCCGGCGCTGACTTCGAGCATGTGATTGAGACCATTCGCAAGCGCCTCGGCGCTCGTCCGGTTGCGATCCAGATTCCGATTGGCGCAGAAGCAAATTTTAAGGGTGTTGTCGATCTCATCGAGATGCGCGCCATTCTGTGGCACGACGAAACGATGGGCGCGAAGTACTCGGTCGAGCCGGTTCCGGCTGAACTCGTGAAGAAGGCGGAAGCTTTCCGCATGCAGCTGATCGAGACCGTAGCCGAGAATGATGACGACATGCTGCACAAGTTCCTCGAAGGCGAGACGCCGACTCCTGAAGAGCTGAAGAAGTCACTGCGCAAGGCGACCATTGATATGAAGGTCTTCCCGGTTCTTTGCGGAACGGCCTTCAAAAACAAGGGTGTCCAGACGCTGCTCGACGCTGTGGTGGATTATCTGCCGAGTCCGCTGGATATTCCTCCGGTGCAGGGCGTCGATCCCGACGATACCTCTGTCATCCTGACGCGCGAGACGGCTGACGATGCCCCATTCTCGGCGCTGGCGTTCAAGCTGATTAATGATCCGTTCGGCAAGCTGAGCTTTATCCGTGTTTACTCGGGTTCATTGAAAACAGGCGACACAGTCCTGAATCCGCGCACGGGCAAAACGGAGCGCGTGGGCCGCCTCGTCAAAATGCATGCCAACAAGCGCGAAGACATCACTGAAATTCTGGCCGGCGATATCTGCGCCTGCGTGGGCCTGAAGGAAATCAAGACGGGCGATACGCTCTCCTCGCCGCAGCATCCGATTGCGCTGGGCGCGATTGACTTCCCCGAGCCGGTTATCTCGGTGGCTATCGAGCCGAAGACCAAGGGCGACCAGGAGAAGATGGGTCTGGCGCTGGCCAAACTGGCCGATGAGGATCCGACCTTCAAGGTCCGCACCGATGAGGAGTCGGGCCAGACGATCATCAGCGGCATGGGCGAGTTGCACCTTGAAATTCTCGTCGACCGTCTGAAGCGTGAGCACAAGGTCGAGGCCAACGTTGGCGAGCCGAAGGTGGCCTTCCGCGAAACCATCCGCAAGCCTGCCGAAGCTGAAGGCAAGTACATCCGCCAGACCGGTGGTTCGGGCAACTACGGGCATGTCAAGATTCGTCTGGAGCCGAATGAGCCGGGCAAGGGCTTCGAGTTCATCGATGAAATTAAGGGCGGCGTGGTTCCTCGCGAATACATTAAGCCGACCGAGCAGGGTATCCGCGAAGCGTTGCAGAATGGCGTACTGGCCGGCTACGAGATGGTCGACTTCAAGGCGACTCTCTTTGACGGCAGCTACCACGAAGTTGACTCGAACGAAATGGCCTTCAAGATTGCCGGTTCGATGGCATTCAAGGAAGCCGCAAAGAAGGCGAGTCCTGTTCTGCTGGAGCCTGTAATGGCGGTTGAAGTGACGGTTCCGGAAGAGCACATGGGCACGATCATCGGCGACATCAACTCGCGCCGGGGACGTATCGAAGGGATGGAGCACGTGGGCGGATCGCAGGTCATCAAGGCAATGGTTCCGCTGAAGGAGATGTTCGGGTACGTGAACGATATCCGCTCATCGACGCAGGGACGCGCTTCGTACACAATGCAGTTTGCCCGCTATGAGGAAGCGCCGCGCATGATCTCCGAAGAGATCATCGGACGCAACCAGGGCAAGTAATTTTTGAATTATGGCCGGACTTCTTCAGGCCCGGCAAGTTTTGAGCAGTCAGACGAGAGAGGAAAAAGGGACATGGCGAAGGAGAAATTTGACCGGTCGAAGCCGCACGTGAACGTGGGGACGATAGGGCACATTGATCATGGGAAGACGACGTTGACGGCGGCGATCACGAAGGTGTTGTCGAAGCACAACCCGAACATCAAGTTCCGCTCGTTTGACACGATTGATAATGCGCCGGAGGAGCGGGAGCGCGGTATTACGATTGCGACGGCGCACGTAGAGTACGAGACGCCGAACCGCCACTATGCGCACGTGGACTGCCCGGGCCACGCCGACTACATCAAGAACATGATCACGGGCGCGGCGCAGATGGACGGCGCGATTCTGGTGGTGGCAGCGACCGATGGTCCGATGCCGCAGACCAAAGAGCACGTGCTCTTGGCCCGCCAGGTGGGCGTGCCCTACATCGTGGTGTTTCTGAACAAGTGCGATGCGGTGGAGGATCCGGAGCTGATCGACCTGGTGGAGATGGAAGTGCGCGAGCTCTTGTCGAAGTACAACTTCCCGGGCGACGATGTGCCGGTGATTCGCGGCTCTGCTCTGGGCGCCTTGAATGGCGAAGCGCAGTGGGAAGCAAAGATCGACGAGCTGATGGAAGCGGTGGACAAGAACGTTCCTCTGCCGCAGCGCGCGGTGGACCAGCCGTTCCTGATGCCGATAGAAGACATCTTCTCGATCTCGGGCCGCGGGACGGTGGTGACGGGCCGGATTGAGCGGGGCAAGGTGAAGGTGGGCGAGGAAGTGGAAATTGTGGGCTTCCGCGAGACCAGAAAGACTGTAGTCACGGGCGTGGAAATGTTCAAGAAGCAGCTGGACGAGGGCATGGCCGGGGACAACGCAGGCCTCTTGCTGCGCGGCATTCCGAAGGAAGACGTGGAGCGCGGGATGGTGCTGGCCAAGACGGGCTCAATCACGCCGCACACGAAGTTCAAGGCGGAGATCTACGTGCTGTCGAAGGAAGAGGGCGGCAGACACACGCCGTTCTTCAACGGGTATCGTCCGCAGTTTTACTTCCGCACGACGGACGTGACGGGGGTGGCGAAGCTGCCGGAGGGAACGGAGATGGTAATGCCGGGCGACAACATCTCGCTCGAGATCGACCTGATCACGCCGGTGGCGATGGAGAAGGGGCTGCGGTTTGCGATTCGTGAAGGCGGACGCACGGTAGGGGCCGGCACGATTACTGAAATTCTGCAATAACAGCGAGTCAGCGCGCCTTATGGCGCAAGCAAGTCAGCGGATCAGCGAGTGAATCGCTGATCCGCGGGAAGATTAGAAAAACGATGGTTGGACAGAGAATTCGCATTCGGCTGAAGGCTTATGACTACCGGGTGCTCGACACTTCGACGGGCGAGATCGTGGACACCGCGAAGCGCACGGGCGCACAAGTGGCCGGGCCGATTCCGTTGCCGACAGTGAAGAACAAGTATTGCGTGCTGCGGTCGCCGCACGTTGACAAGAAATCACGCGAAGCTTTCGAGATCCGCACGCACAAGCGGCTGATTGACATTCTTGAGCCGACCCAGCAGACGGTCGATGCTCTGATGAAGCTCGATCTTCCGGCTGGCGTGGATGTCGAGATCAAAGCGTTTGAGAAGTAGTTGCTGGTTGCCAGTCTTCAGTCTTACACAGATGCGGGACAAGAGTGACAACTGGGGACTAAGAACTAAGAACTGAAAACTTAGAGAACCCGGCAGTGCGCTTGAGTTTCCGGCGCATGATGAGGAGAAAAAGACGATGTCAGTTACAGGAATTTTAGGCAAGAAGATCGGCATGACGCAGGTGTTCGATGAGAAGGGTGAAGTCCACCCGATCACCGTCCTGCAGGCCGGTCCTTGCGTGATTACGCAGCTTAAGACGGCTGCGAAGGACGGATACGACGCAGCCCAGATCGGCTTGGTCGAGTTTGTGAAGGCTTCAAAAGTCACGAAGCCGATGCAGGGACACTTCGCCAAAAATAATGTTCCTCCGGTGAAGCTGGTCAAGGAAGTTCCGGTGGAAGTGGCGGCTGCAAAGAAGGCTGAGGACGGCAGCGAAGAGGCCTCGAACGGCGCAGTCAAGGCGGGAGACAAGGTCCTGGTCGATATTTTCGCTGACGAGAAGTATGTCGATGTAGTTGGAACGAGCAAGGGCCGTGGCTTTGCCGGCGTTGTTCGCCGTCACCAC